>VOFB01000131.1_pt1 | contig 69666 bp, 84 predicted proteins | sample 5384141 | NCBI WGS metagenome assembly VOFB01 (sample SAMN12384721, study PRJNA508395) | human gut metagenome | isolation source: healthy gut A | host: Homo sapiens
TTTCGGATTGCAAGGGCATTCTGCAAACCGGGACGAAACCGGGATGAAGCGAATCGCTACAACAATAAAATCACATCGTCCGTAGGACAATGTGAACGGAGAATCCAAAGGGGCGCGGGTCGCCAGTGGCGACCTCAAAATGCGTTGCATTTTGAAGCGCTTGACCGAGCCGACAGGCGAGAGCAGCACCCTTTGGTACACGACTTTGCTTGCAAAGTCTATTCCGAACAAGACGGTACGAAAATAAAAGCAAAATAATAAGACTCATTCTTGCATTTAGAGAGGGTTGGCGGTATGCCAAAATACGCAGAGGAGATATTGGCCACCGTAACGGAGCTGCAGCAGCATCCCAAGGCGGAGCAGGTGTTCCTGAAGATGAAAAGGGAGCATCCCAGCATCGCTCTGGGTACGGTATATCTGCCCTGCCATGCCGGGAGCAGGAAAAGACAATCTTATGGAGGAGAAGTATCATGAACGCTAACGTATCTCTTCTGCTCAACGAGCAGATCAATAAGGAGTTCTACTCCGCCTATCTGTATCTGGACTTTGCCAACTACTACGCCGCCGCCGGACTGGACGGCTTTGAGAACTGGTACCGGGTACAGGCGCAGGAGGAACGGGATCACGCCATGCTGTTTTATCAGTATTTGCAGAATAACGGCGAGGGCGTCACCTTTGAGGCTATCGCAAAGCCGGAGTGGGAACGAGGCGACCACATGGCCCCGCTGAAAAGAGCACTGGAACACGAGATGCTGGTCACCGCCAGCATCAATGCCATCTACGCCGCCGCATACGAGGTCAGGGACTTCCGCACCATGCAGATGCTGGACTGGTTCATCAAGGAACAGGGTGAGGAGGAGAAGAACGCCGCTGACCTTATTACCAAGATGGATCTGTTCGGCGGTGACAGCAAGGGGCTGTATATGCTAAACAGCGAGCTGAAGGCACGGGTCTACACCGCGCCCTCGCTGGTGCTGTAAGCCCCGCGTGTCTGCGGGCTTTCGCATCAGGCAAAAGGCAGACTACATACAGGTGGCCTGCCTTTTCTTCCACCAGATGGTTAGAATTAACTAACCATGTATAAAACAGAAAGGACTTCAGAACTTGAACAAGGAAAAGGAGATCGAAACCGTTACCCTCATGGTGCGCCGGTATTATTGTGGCGTGCATACAATAAAACATATAATAAATAAGCAGCGCCCGCCGGGAAATCTCCCGGCGGGCGCTGCTGTGTTCAGAGGAACGTTATTTTTTTCTTGCCTTACTTTGCGGCATCCACCGCACACCAACGTAGCCGGCAGTATCCACCAGCGTGGCACCGGAAACGGCGTCCACAGCCTTTTCATCTTTGCTCAGAGCCTCGGCGTCGGGTGCACTTTATGCCATGCCGTTCACGTGGTTCTGGATGGCGTCGTAGTTGGCATCCAGCGAAACGGTGGAACCAGCCTTTTCGGCCATCATCTTGCTGTAGTAATCGGCGTTGACCCGCTTGGACATCAGCACCTTGCCCTCGGCGTAGCCTGCGCCGAAGTCAGAATCGGAGTTGGGCACACCGACGACCCCGGCGTCCGAACCGGCAAACTGGAACTCGTCAATGTAGCTCAGCACGATGGTGTCCCCGGCGGTGGCGACAGCGCCGGTGCCGTGGGCGGCCCCATAGACCACATTCAGCTTCAGGTCCTCGGAGCTGCCGTTGAACTCCACGGCCTGCGTGGTCTGGGCGTTTTTGGCGGCATCCACGATGGCAGAGAGATAACCGGCGGTATCCACCAGCGTTGCGCCGGAAACGGCGTCCACAGCCTCGGCACCCTTGGCGGCTACATCCTCCAGCTCGGAGATGGTCTTGCCGACAGCAAAGTTCTGGATGGCATCGAAGTTTGCGTCCAGAGCGACCGTGGAGCCGCCCTTTTCAGCCATCATCTTGCTGTAATAATCAGCGTTGGCCCGCTTGGACATCAGCACCTTGCCCTCGGCGTAGCCTGCGGCAAAGTCGGAGTCGGAGTTGGGCACAGCGGTCACGCCTGCATCGGCGCTGGTGAACTGGAAATCGTCGAGGTAGGCGGCGAGGATGACGTCATCCTTCACCACAGCCACCGCTTCGGTGAAGCACTTGGTGCCGTGGGCGGCAGCATAGGCCTGACCGATTTGGATGCCGCCTTCCACCGGGACGATGGCGGCGGGCTCAGCGGGGGCTGCGGCAGCAGAGTCGGCGGGAGCCTCTTCGGCCAGCTCCACACCCAGTGCGGCGGCAACAGCCTTCCGGACGGCCTTGGTGGTCACCGTGGCACCGGCAACGCCGTCGATGGCGGGACCGTTGGCGGCCACGACCTGCTTGGACAGCTCTTCCAGTGCAGCGCCGCCGATGCTTTCGGTCTCCTGTGCACCTTCCAGCTTGCAGTCGGTAACAGTGCCGTTGGCATCCACGGTCAGGGTGGCGGTGACAGCACCGCCAAAGCCGTCGGCAGAGCCGGTCTTAGTCACACCGGCAGCGGTGGAGCTGCTGCTGCCGCCGCAGGCGGCCAGAGAGACGCCAACAACGAGGCTCATGGCCACGGCAGCGCTCAGTTTACGGATGATCTCCTGTTTCATGGGTCTTTCCTCCAGAGAAAAATCGGTTTGTGTTCGGTCCCCAGAAAATGTCATATCTTTTCAAGGATGTTTACAAAAAGATAACATATTTTGTGAGGTGCTGTCAAGAGATTTTGGCACATACTTCGTGAAGAATGATAAATTGGTGTCAATTTGTGACGCTGACGGTATAAAAAAAGCCGGAAACCAACGTGCAGCGGTCGGTTCCCGGCAGACGGAAGCGCTAAGGCGAAACTCAACGCTTGATGTCGTAGTTCATGTTCATCAGGTTGCGGATGGAGCTTACTTCGTCGGTGATGTTGGCATCGCCGTGGATGGTGTGCTTGATGGCGCTGCTGGCCACGGCAAAGTTGATCATATCCATGGCCTTGTAGTCGTGCAGCATGGCGTAGATGAGGCCGCTGGCGAAGGCATCGCCGCCGCCCACGCGGTCGAGGATATTAATGCCGGTTCCGCCTATGCCCATTACCGATTCAGCTTGCTTTGTGACACGAATGTACGGCAACATTTTTATCTGCCGATAACTCAACCTGCGTCAATCGAACGCTGCAATGGAGATGGCGGAGAACAGTTTGCGCGTACGAGCGTTCAGCTCAAGCAATGCTTCGTTCTCTCAGCACATCTTCATTGTAGCTTAGGTTTGGGCATCTGTATAGCTCACTGGCTGTGAACTTCTCAGAACCAACACCATTGTAGCAAGCAGTGCATTCGTGCGCACAAATGCAAATTTTGCGTTGCAAAATGCTTGTTGGGAAATCCCAAACCCTTTCTGATCTGCACCGTTCCGGTGCAGGCTGCGCATTCTTTCCGAACGCTATTGAATGTGTCAATGCACACTCTCTCCGAAAATCCGGGGCGCTTTTTGGTGCAAGCGTCAATGGCATAATTCCTAAGTTCATGATAGAATAGGTGCGTTGTGTGCCTGACACATGAAAACGGAAAGGACGATGCAGAAATGGAGCAGCTTTATCTGATGCCCGGTGAGGAACGCTACACAAAGTTTCGGGATGAGAACGGTGCCCAAAATCCGTTACACCTACTGCTCCCTGCACGGCAAGCTGTTCAATTGCGTGTGCCGCTCAACAGATGAAGCCCAACGGCTGTGTGAAGATTGGCTCGTAACGCAGGATCGCTGCTACATAAACTAAAAAAGTCGCCGAGGATTCCGCCCCATGAAAGGGTTAGAATCCTCGGCGACTTTCGTTTATCGGGTCTGCTGCTTTTCCTGTGCGTCTTTTTCTTCTGCGAAGAACAATTCAATATTTTTCTGTGCCTTTACCAACTCTTGCATTTCTTCTCGTGCCTTGCGATAGTCCGGGTAAACTGCTTTCTTTTGGGTCAGAAGATCGGAATACTCTGCATTCAGTGCTTTGACCTTCGGCAGCTTTTTTAAGCCAGTTTCATCGAAAGCGGCCTTGGCCGCTTTGTGCAGTGTGATTTCTTCCCGGTGAGTATCCAGAAACTTTTTGCTATATCCCGCTTTCCGGTAGGCATCGTAGACTGGGTGGGTCTTGGCGTAATTGACGATGTGCATTTTCAGCACAGCAATTTCCGCCATCCGTGTTTCGGCGGCTTTGATGGAATCGCCCAGCTGGTGATATTTTTCTGTTGCCGCCGCTGCGCGTTCAGCAGTTCATCTGTGCGCGATTTTTGTGCTCCTGCAAGAAAATCAGCGTCTTGGACATTTCTTTCAGATTATATTTTTTCGCCCATCGTGCATAGCCTTCGCTTTTGCCCTCGGATTTTTTGCCTGAATGTTAACCAGCAATTGGAACGGTTGCTCTTGGGGCGGCTTGCTTCTGGTGGGGATGGTGTTCTGCTTTACCCTGCAATCACTGCTTTCAGTTCGTCCTCGCTATAGCCTGCGCCCAGCGTTTTGAATCGGATGAACCGTTTTTGTCGTGCGCCCTTGACGGAAGTGTATTTTCCACGCTTGACCTCATAACCCTGTTGTTCCAGTTTTTGCAGAAAACGTTTCGTAATCCTTGGGCTTTTCTGCAAGGATACTGTCGATGATGCCACACAGCCTATCACGATTGCTTTCTTTGGGTGGATAGAGGGTACGTTTCTGCCGTTTTCGGTAGGGCTTTATTTCAATGACAGAGAGCTGATGCTCCAGACAGAAAGTCGCTCAACCGCTGCACAGCCAACGCCGAAAAGAAAAAAATCCCGGAACTTTCTGTGCCATCCAACGCTGTGGAGTTGAAGATCGCATGGTTGTGGATGTGTGCCGGTCCGTGTGCGTTGCCACTACAAAGGCGTGCTTGCCCTTGGTAAAGCGCATGGCCAGTTCGTAGCCCACCTTGTTAGCCTCCTCTGCGGTGATTTCCCCCGGACGGAAGGACTGCCGTATCTGATAAGCGATTACATCGCTTTTCTGCCTGCGTCCGTTCACAAGGTCGTACTGCCGTTTGGACAGCATAAATTCTTCATCTGCCGTCAGGGCGCTGCAAGCATAGCTGCTGACAAACTGCCCCTGCTCAGTCTTGTCCGGGTTTTCAATATAGTCCGTGCGATTTTTCAGGCAGGCCGCAACGGTCATTTTGCCCTTGTTTTTGTGCAGCGCAATCAGCCGTGTTGCTGCCAGCATCGAATCACCCCCTATTAAAGAAAAAATGCCGGAGGCGGCAAAGGTTGAAAATGCTCCTCACAGTTCGGAAAGCCACTCACTGAAACGTCCAATGTTCTCTGTGATGGCAGCTGCACCGAAAAAGAGGACGAAGCAAATAAACTCCGCTACCAGCAGAATGAAAGAACTGATTCCAAGTCTGACGGTAAGCAGTGTAGATGCCGCAGCCAAAGATGTAGAGCATCAGCGGCGCAACTACATAGCTGGACAAAGTTAGCAACCATCTTGCCATCAGAGCTAGAAAAGCCACAAAGAGCGAAATAGGAAAAAGAGCAATTTTCTTCAGCATAGACATCATATCAGGCACTTCCTTTCTGTTCGCCCTTATTATAAAGGTATCGACTATTGCATTGCAAGGATGTCACACATTATATGTACACCCGCAGTCCTCCAACTGCGGGAATTTTTATAGCTCTGCCAACTTGGAAAGAATTTGCTTGCCAATGTCAATCAGTTCATCCAGACGCTGCCGCAGGTCCTCCATGTCGGTGGCGTAGATTTTGCCGCTCTCATTGGCACGTTTGGCGTACTGGTTCAGATTGTTGCTGCACATCTGCAAAAGATACGCCATGCGGCGCAGCTGCGGCAGGTCAAGGTTCAGGCAGTAGCCGTCCAGTGCCATCTTGCGGATATAGGCACTCAGGCTGCGGATGCCCATGCCCAGCATCTTTTCATAAATGCGGTTCTTCTCTGTTTTGGTCAAGCGCAGGATGATGATTTCATCCCGCTTCTCTTTCATCGTGCATCACCATCCTTATCATAGTAGCTGCGGAACAGTTTGACAGGCTCCGGCTGATTGGTCTTTTCCCCCAGTGCAGCCAGCACAGACGGACGAGTTGCGGGTGCTTCGGTTTCCTCGGATTCTTCGGGAGTATCCTGCGAGGAACTGCGGTCACGGTCAATGTTCAGCAAGGCGTTCAATTCAGCAAGGCGGGCAGACTTTTCGGCCAGTTCCTCCTCCTGTGCAAAGGGCTTTGCCACTTCGACCTCTGCGGCCTGCTTCTGCTGTTCAAGGTTTTGCAGAGCATTTTCGGCATCTGCAATACGGTCAGCAAAATTGTCGATGGCATTGTCCAGACGAGTGATATTGCCGCGCGCATCATCGCCCAGCGACACCGGGTAACTCAACTCTGCCCGGAGTACGACCTGATGCTCATTTTTGAAGCTGTCGAATCGAATGTTCAGTTCAAAGCCACGGTAGGTGCCCAGCAGCATCATATCAGCATTAGGCATCTCCTGCCGAGCCAGCAGCAGCCGTTCGCCTGCAGCCTTTTTGTCATCGTACACCATGCCCTTGATGGTCATGCCGCAGAAGTTTTCTTTGTCCTGCGGGTGTGCTGCTGCAATCTGTGAATCCTGTTGTAAAGCAGCAATGCGGGTTTTCTGTTTCTGGACTTCTTCTGGGAATGTTTTGAGCAGCTTATCTTCCAGACGATATTTCTGATTCATCGTTTTTGTGCAATACGGTATGGCATTCGGGATGCACCATTTCCAGCCATGGTGACTTTCCATGTCGGAACACCTTGTGAACCTTGAAACCTGTGTCAGAAGTTATCGGTTTCTCCACACACAGGGCAGCAGCGGTGCTGATTTCTCCATACTTTCAAGAGCTTTTCGCGTCCGTTGGTGCTGTTCAGCATTTTCTCACCATCACGCTCTTCATAATAACCATTCCACCGCGCATCGAACGGATTTGCTTCGGCAACGATTTTCTTAAAGCGGATGATTTTGGTGTCCGTTGCATATTCGAGGGCAAAATAGGAAAGCTCTTTGTTTCTCTTCTTGGAGCGTTTTTCTGCGGCAAAAGTCCAGTTCCGAGAGCCGATGCAGTGCCAATATTTCTTGGCAATCCACCGTCTGCTCTTTTTCTTGTGCCTGCGCTTTGCCCATTGCCAGAGACAATTATAAATCTGATAGTCGATTTTGCTGAATGCTTCAGCGGACACAACAAATCGCTGGTTATTGACCCAGCCACGGATAACCGGGTTGAGCTGGCGAATCAGGGAATCCTGCTTTGCCGATTTGTTGCTCTTGACGATTTCGCGCACCTTTTTCAGCAGAGAACTGACCGATTGCTTCGAGGGTTTGATAAGGAGTTTTCCGTTGTATTTTCGAATATTCTTGCCCAAGAAGTCAAATCCATCTTCGATGTGGGTGATAACCGTCTTTTCTTCGGACAACTGCAATCCACGTTCAGCCATAAACTCTCTAATAATAGGAAGGACTTCTTCGCGCAGAAATTCCGGGCTTTCTCCGGTTACGATAAAGTCGTCAGCATAGCGCACAAAGTTCATCTTATTAAAGTGAGTTTTCCCATTGAAGTACTGTTTGGTCGGCAGTCGTTCCTTTAAGAGCCGTTCCAGCCCATCCAGTGTCATATTCATCAGAGTGGGCGAGATAGTCCCGCCCTGCGGCGTACCCTCTTCGGTGGGGAACAGCTGTTTCGTATCGACAAATCCACACTTTAGCCATTTCTGTAAAACCTGTGTGTCCATCGGAATGTTTTCCATGAGCCATTCGTGGCTGATATGGTCGAAGCATCCCTTGATGTCACCTTCGAGAATCCATTCGGGTGATTTTCCTTTGTTCAGGTCGGTAAAGCACTGCTCGATTGCATCGTGCGTACTTCTGCCGATTCGGAATCCATAGGAGTTCGGGTCACCGTAGGTTTCAGCAAGCGGTTCCAGTGCAAACATGTACAAAGTCTGCATGGCTCGGTCTGTCATTGTCGGAATACTCAATGGCCGCAGTTTGCCGTTTTTCTTCGGAATATAAACACGTTTCAGAGGCTGAGGACGGTATCCTCGCCGTTTCAGTTTATTGATTGCCTTGAATTTTGCCTCTGGGGTCAGCCACAGTTCATGGTCAACCCCAGCCGTATTTTTACCACGATTGCTTGTTACTCGCTTCACTGCCAAGGCTTTGGCGTAAAACGAGTGAGTTAACAGCCATTGCAGCGTTTTCACTTTGCTGTAATGACCTTCTTGTTGAGTCTTTACGATACGCATTTGCAGCTTTTTAACATAAGCGCGAGCCTTGTTCCAGTCGATGCTGGCCCAATCTTCCACTTTGCAAGTCGGTGCACACGATTTCTCGTTCATTTGCAATTCCTCCATTTTGAAAAGTTCTGTAAATTCTCTCGTAAAGAAAGACCATGGATGGAAGTCTGCCCGCTTTCGCATGAGGTAATGTTGCAACCTCTATCCGTCCCCATTACAGGGTCGGCATTCGCTTTTTCCATCTTTCTTCTACCCGCATTTCATAAAGTCTCCTTACGGTTTCCGTCCGATTGCTCGGAGAAATACGGGCTTACCACGTTCCGCTTATTCAACAGTATGGGTTAGGTCTCACTTCTCCGCCGGCAGCTTTGTGTCCATGTATTCCCACTATACAGGGGAATAACCAGCTGCATTACCATTTTGGTTCAGGCTTGTCAGCAACTTTAGCCTGTTCGGCCTTAACGACGTTTATCAGTGATTCACGTTACATTAACCATACCATACAAGTCAGGCTCCCCAACCGCATTGTTGCTTGCAGCTTATCGCTTTCACCTCGCAGTTTCAGCTTGAACCCTTTCGGGTGGGGCTACCCTTGTCCTGTCACGCTTCCTCACAGCCGTTACCAGCCGCTTTGTTGACAGTAGACTACTGCTAATGGAATAACAGGTCCGGTCATTGCCAGACAGTTGAATTAAGCGACTTCGTGTCGCACATAGAGGTAGGCGTCAAATGTCGATTCCGTGACGTAATTATAAACGTAGACTTGTTTGTTTTGGTTGCCTTGGCGGATGATTCTGCCGTTACGCTGGGTCATATCAGACGGACGCCAGCCTACATCCAGATGATGCACCGCTACGAGCAGCGTCTGGACGTTGGTGCCAGCTCCCATCTTTGCAGTGCTGCCCAGCAACACACGCACCTGTCCGCTGCGTACCTTGGAGAAAAGTTCTGCTTTCTTGTTCTCCGTATCTGCGTTGTGGATGAACCTCGCTCGTACTCAAACCTGCGACATTACGCATTTTCATGTACAAGTAGAGGTTTTTAAACGCTTGGCTCTCATCTACAAACAACCTGTCTACGCCCAATTGTTCAAACGTAACCACATCATCTTTACGGTCTGTGCCTTGCAGCTTTTCCAATTTCTGTTTCAAAGACTTGCGCAGCTTTTCCAGCTGCTTTACCGTGAAATGCTCGCCAACCTGCGCTTTCGCTTCTTCGATGGCCTCCTCGATTTCATCCATCTGTTCCTGAATCAGACGCTCCTGTCGTTCTGCGGACAAGGGTATCTTTTCAAACTGGCTGTGTCCGATGATAACCGCATCGTAGTCGCCGGTCGCAATTCGCGCACAGAATTTTTTTCGATTAGCGGGTTCAAAATCTTTTCTTGCTGGTAACCAGCAGCTTTGCATTGGGGTACAGGCGTAAAAACTCGCTGGCCCATTGTTCCGTCAAATGGTTTGGCACGACAAAAAGACTTTTCTGCACAAGCCCAGACGTTTCAGTTCCATAGCGGAAGCCGCCATCTCAAAACTCTTGCCAGCACCGACTTCGTGCGCCAAAAGGGTGTTATACCCATACAGCACATGGGCAACCGCATTGCGCTGATGCTCTCGCAAATTGATTTCCGGGTTCATGCCAACAAAGTGAATGTGACTACCGTCATACGGATCGGTGACCACATAGGAACTGTGACATTGTAAAAGGTTGGGCTTGAGCCAAAACCGGGTCTTGCCGCTGCCAGGGCCGCCCACCACCAGCACGTTTTTGTTCCGGGCATTCTTCGGATCAGGTGGGCGGTTGGACATCATCAGCCGTTCTGTTTTGGTCAGGATGATATTGTCCTCAAACTTCGGAGCCATAAACGGCTCGATATCTTTGGGTCCGCCCCACCGGGCAGAGCCGTACTCCATGCCGTGGCGGTACTTCTTGGCGTTTTTGCCTTTCAGGTACACCGCCAGCCGCATTCCAGCACCGCAGCACAGACCAATGAACAAGTCAAATGGGTGCAGGCTGGGCAGCGGATTTGAAAATACAGCCGGGAGCGTATCCATCAGCGATACGATTTTGTCGCCCAGTTCCTTGCCCACAGCCAGCCGCCATGCCTCGCCCAGATTGGTAGCTACAAGCCCAATCACCACATAGGGCAGATAGAGCGCCAGCAGCTTGGAAAGCTTCTTTTTGCTCATAGGCCACGCTCCTCCTGCTTGTGCCGCACTTTGTCCGGCAGATTTGCAACGGACTGCGCCAGATCATGCAGCTTTGCCAGCACGGAAGGACGCTTGGTTTTATCCAGCACCGATGCCGAATATTCCTTGAACGCTGCACTCAAGGCATCCGTGTCCTGTGCCTTGAAGTAGACCAGATATCGGGGCGGCTTGCAGGACAGGTCTTTCTGGATGGAGTAGTCGATGTGATACCGCTTAGCATAGCGGTCAAAATCCTTGATGCCAGTTTTCTGGATCTCCACATTGGTCACGCCACGGTTCTGCCGTACCAGCCGCTTCATGGACTGCTTGCCCTGCGAAGCGTGCTTGTCGTACTGCCGCAGCAGAAACTGCATCCCACGCAGCAGGGTGCGGGCAGACAGTTTTGTGGTCGAGATGGCAAGGTTGACCGTCTTATGCTCGATTTCTTCCTGCATCGTTACCACCTCCTGTGCAGAAAATCGCCTTAACGGTCATGTTCCACCGGGGGCTTACTCACAGCCTTTTCTGCATCACTCTGAACTGATTCATCCGGAACCGGAATGACCATCAGGCGACGCCCCAGAGGGAGAAAGGCTTCGGGTTGATGGAATTCTTCTTCATACTTCTGCGCCAGCTCCGGGGAGAGCGATACAAAATCTTCCTCGCCCAGACCTACCACCAGAAAGGTTCCGGCAATAACATCGTACATCAGCCCGTCCTCGTCCCATAAGGCACGGTTCAACGGCAGTCCCATGAGCTTGCCGTCATCGTTGTAGATGATGGCAACCGGATCTTCAAACGGGTAGCTTGCGCCGATGGAACCGCCGACAGCCTGTTGCAAAGCCTTCAGGTCGTTATCAATCTCGACCTGCTGCGGATACTGTCCCGGCGCAATTTTCAGCACCGACAGGGTATTTTCTTCCATGCGAATCCTCCTTTCCGTTCAGACTGATTTCGCCGCTCCGTGCCATCTGCATCAGAGCCGCCACGAAGAAGCCGAAAAAGGCACCTGCTTCAAAAAATGCGAAACCGATAAAAAAGTTCAGCATGGCACACCTCAGTCAATGCAGATGCAGGGCAGCTTCTGGTCGTCTGCCATCAGGGTGATGCTGTGGCTTGCCAGATACTTCTGGAACAGGTAGACCTCATCAATGGTCAGCGAGATGACCTCGCCGTCCATGTTGGTGCGGACCAGAATCACCGGGCCGGTCAGGTAGTGCTTGCCGCCCATCTTCAGCACGTGCGCCGGATTGTAGCAGAGCAGCAGTGAGGTATCAGGGAGGTTCAGGCAAGCATCATCCTCCTCAAAGCAGGGCAGGATGCCGGGAGCCTCGTCCAGCGTGATGATGGTCAGCTCCATATCCGGGGCAATGGCAGCGAGATAGACTTCACCAGGCTTTTTTCTGCCGTTCAGAATCGTGTAGATGCGAGTATCAATGGTGACTTTCTCGGAACGGATGTGAGTGGTAGTAAAGTTCATAGACGTTTCCTCCAAAATTTTTGCAAAAATAAAAGACCCGGAACTGGGTCTTTTGGTTCAGTCTGCGATCAGCGCGCTTCTTCCTGCTTCTTCTGTTTTGCCTGTTGCTTTTTTAGTTGCCACTGGTCGAGCAGCTTGATGATGATGCTTTCCATCTGCCGGGGCGTGTAATTGCGTGGAAAGTATTTCCGCAGGGTTTCGTTTTTGATGGTCACGGTGTCCAGTTCGCTTTTCTTTTCCTCATTCATAATGTTGTAGACTGCATCATAGTCAAACTCACCCCCTGCTGCGCCAGCTTTTTTATCCGAATGGCTTGTGAAAGAGATGGTGCGTTCTGGGAAGCATCCATTGCTTCTAAAAAATCCTGTTGCTGTTTTTAGTCCAGATAGGACAGTTCTACCGCAGGGTTAAAAGAGATTTTTTTCTCGTCCACCATGTCGAGCAATTCAGGGACAAGGTTCGTCAGGCGCACAAAACGCTGGACTTGATTGCGACTTTCGCCTGAATCTTTTGCTACTTTTTCATCGGCTCTCAACTTCGTCCCAACTTGGGACGAAGTTAAATCTGACCTAGCACCTTGATTTTTTAGAGCTTCCAGCTTCATTTTGTAGGCGAAAGCCCTTTCACTGGGCAAGATGTTTTCACGTTGGAGATTCGAGTCCACCATGAGCAAAACTGCGGCATCATCATCCATGTTGCGGACAATGACCGGCAGGGTTTCCAGCCCGGCAAGCTGTGCAGCGTGCTGACGGCGGTGCCCGGAGATGATTTCATAGCCACCCTCCGGGCGTGGGCGGGCGATCAGCGGAGACAACACGCCGTACTGCTCTACGCTTTCCACCGTGCGCTGCATGGACTCGTCATCCAAGACCTTAAAGGGATGATTCTTGAAAGGAAACAGCTCCCCGATGGGAATCTGCTGCACCTGTTCCCGCTGCTGCTTCCTGCCGGGATTCCTCGGTGGAGAAAAATGTCATCTGCCCCTTTCAGCGACACGTTTAAGCTGTTTTTCGGCATCAGCCAACACCTCCCTCGTCAAAGATTGGTAGGCTTCTGCCACCTTGCCTTTGGGGTCATGCTGGAAAATGCTCTTGCCCACGGCACTGATCTCCGCAGCTCGGACAGACCGGGGAATGGTCTGGTCAAACACCTTGATCTTGCTGCCGTAGGCACCTGACGAATCAAATTGTCGATCTGCTGTCCGTAGTTGGTGCGGTTGTCCGTCATGGTCAGCAGAATGCCCTCGATTTTCAGCTTCGGGTTGATCTGCCGCCGGACTTTCTGCACAGTCTGCAAAAGCTGTTCCAGACCCTTTGCCGACAGATACTGCGCCTGCACAGGAATCAGGGTAGTGTCCGCTGCTGCCAGTGCATTCACGGTCAGCATCCCAAGGGAAGGAGTGCAGTCCAGCAGAATAAAATCGTACTCCCGCTTGGCACTGTCCAGCACCTGTTTCAACATCTTTTCCCGGTTCATGCAGTTGACGAGAGACACTTCCAGCCCTGCCAGTTCGATGTCAGCAGGGATCAGGTCAACGCCCTCTGCATGGTGCAGGATGCCCTCACCGGGTTGGATAGGCTGGTCGTTCATCGCTTTTGCCAATAGGGTGGAAAGGGTGGTGGGCAGTTCATCGGGCTGTTGCCAGCCCATGCTAATGGTCAAGCTGCCCTGTGGGTCAGCATCCACCAACAGAACTTTTTGCCCTCCATCGCCAGCCCGATGCCCAGATTTTCACAGGTGGTGCTTTTCCCCACACCGCCTTTTTGATTGGTGACTGCAATAATCGTAGCTTTCTTTGCGATAACATCACCTCCCCGGAGAACCACACGAAAAGTCGTGGTTCGTCTTGTTCTGATAGTAGAGGTTCATGGTGGTGGGCGCATTGTAGAGCATCGCCAGCAGGTATTGCTTCATGTTCCGCACCGGGGCAGTGTTTTCTGCCAGAGAACCCAGTACGAAACGGAGATGGTCGGCGTTCAGCTTTTTCAGCCGACTGCGCACTACCTCGGCAGGCGGTCATCCCCGGCAATCCGCAGCATCTTTCGCTTGGTCGCACAGGTGTCCACCAGCAAATCTACGATCTGATAGATGGTGTCCTCATCATCCGGGCAGAGCCGGAGCAGAAGGTCTACCTCTAAAGACTGAGAAAAATATTCTTCGAGCAGTTCACGATTCTTCATCTTCTCCGATTCGTCGGAAAGGATAGGATTCGTATTATTCATCTCTGTTTTATTCTCTTTCTTCTTAATACCTCGTGATTTTACCGGGTCTTGACAAGCGATTTTAGAGCCACAAGAATCGTCATTATCACGATTCTTGACATTCTCCTTTGAATATTCTGCCGAAAAGTTCTTCACATACACCAAACATGGCTTTCCTTGCCCTCGACGTTTTCGTTCAATCAAACCAAATCCTTCAAGTTCCCGGAGCAGTCTGGTCGCTTTGTTGTCTGCGCAACGCAAAGTCCTCTTGACATCCTCAATCGTGAAGATGATGAACACTCGGCCTTTTTTGTCAAACCATTCATTTTTAACAGAAAGGCTCATGCGGTCAAGCAGGATGCCGTACAGGGTCTTCGCATCGGTTGACAGATTTTGAAACCGCTGCTCCTGAAAAAGAGCCTTTGGAATGCGGAAGAACGAAAAGAGTTCTCCGGCCTGTCCGTAAAAGTAGTCAAGGGTCATGTGGCTTTTTCAACGTTTTGCTCCAGCTTGTGTTCAAAAAATCAACCGCCTTTCGTTTTGTGCCTAAGCAGAGGAGCGTTTTGCCCTGCATCCCTCCTGAACATCCCTCCAATTTCCATTTTGGCGGTCCAAACCGAAAAAACAGAGTAGAGGAAAAACGCATCGAAAAATCGTGGATATTTCAAATTATTGTTCGTTGAGGCGTGAATTTTGCCTTTGCACAGTGGGAACCAGATATCACTAGATATCACTGGATGACACCAGATGGAAGATGCGGATAAAAACTCAAAATCCCTTGTGCTAATAACACGTGTGGGTTCGACCCCCACCACCGGCATAGTGAAAGCAGTCTGAGATGAAAATTTCAGGCTGCTTCTCTTTTTGATTTTTCCCTTGTCCATCAGGAACGCCGGGAACTGAAATGCTGCAAAACTCAGCGGCAGAGCCGGCTGTTTTAACTACTGTTTAAGACTTTGTGGTTTTCTGTTCATAAACTTCTGGTATCCTGTACATAACGAAACGAGAAAGAGGGAGCTTTATGAACGCCGAACTCACTTTCCTGCAATTCCTGCAATCCCTGCACAGCCCCATGCTGGATGGAAGCATGTGTTTTATTACCCGTCTGGGAGACTCCGGTATTCTCTGGGTGACGCTGACAGCGGTGCTGCTGGTGTTCCGTAAAACGCGGCGGGTCGGATGTGTGCTGGCAGCGGCGCTCCTCATCGACGCTGTCCTCTGCAATCTTCTTCTCAAGCCGCTGGTGGCCCGCGTCCGTCCATGCGGCATCCTTACGGAGGTACAACTGCTTATCCCGTACCCGGACGATTTCTCCTTTCCTTCGGGCCATACGGCGGCGTCCTTCGCCTCGGTGACAGCCCTTTGGATGGCCGGGAAAAAGCAGTGGGCGATGGCGGCTCTGCCGGTAGGCGTTCTCATCGCATTCTCGCGGATGTACCTCTGTGTCCATTACCCGACGGATATTCTGGGTGGTGTCATTTTGGGAGTCGCCTGCGGATGGGCGGGAGCATGGCTCGTAAAGAAAGCAGAGCGACGAATGGCCATCCCGCGGAGCTGAAAAAAGAAGAAGAGACCGCGGTACAGCAGCTTGCTGTACGGCGGTCTCTTTTGTTATGGGGACCCGCTTATCTGCGGGAACATCCCGGTTTTCCGCAAAGCCCAAAAGACATGCAGGCGAAGCAATGCAGCCCCAAAAATTGGCTTCAGTAAAAAGAAAAGCACCGTACTTCCTACGAAGTACAGTGCTTTTTTGGTGGAGAATAGCGGGATCGAACCGCTGACCTCTTGCATGCCATGCAAGCGCTCTCCCAGCTGAGCTAATCCCCCATGGCTGGTGTGCCGTCCCTGACGACGTGTGTTATTATACCAGCCAAATGGAGAGTTGTCAATAACTTTTTTTTATTTTTTGTGAGCGACGCTGCGGCTGGTGCTGCGCTTGTAGTAGAACAAGTACTGCTGTACGATGCCAGCCTGCTGACCATAGGAAGGAAAAGGGTCGCGGCCGCCGAATTCCTCATCAATGAGTCGCTGTATCCAGACATCAATGGGAGCCATCGCGGTACGGCCATAGCCAAAGAGGCAGACGCAGTTTGCTACCTTTTGCCGACGCCGTCCAGCTCGAGGAGGCGGGAAAAGAGCGCGTCGTCGGGCAGCGCCGCCAGAGCACCGAGGTCGAGTGTGCCGCTGGAAGCCTGAGCGGCAGCGTTCTGGATGTAACGGGTGCGGTAGCCCAGACCACAGCCCATCAGCTGCGCCTCAGAGAGGCCGCAGAGCTGCTGCGGGGTGGGGAAGAGGAAAACTTCATCGCCTTCGGCACTGAGCGGTTCGCCGCAGCACCGGGCAAGGTGTTCCACGGCGGTGCGGATGGCCGGAATGCTCTTGCGCTGGGAGATGAGAAAGGTGATGAGCATTTCCCATGGATCCTGATGCAGGATTCGGATGCCCTGCCCGAAATCGAGCGATTTGTCCAGATAGCTGCTCTGTCCCGCCAAGCTGCACCGCAGCGCGGCATAGTTCCGGCCCAAATCAAAGTAGTCGGCCCAGTACTCCCGATCTGAGCCATACCATGCGGCGTCGTATTGACCATCGCCCAGCGGAGTCAGATAAAGAAGTGCGCCGCCGGAAAGAAAACGGTAGCGCCCGTCGGACAGTTTCTGTGGCCGGAAGCACTGGCCGCTTTCGATGATTTTGTCGAGGTCAAAGTCGTCCTGGATGGCGACGAGCTGATGGGTGAGGGAAACTGTATGCATGGAAAACTCCTTTTGGAAAAATTGTGGCGATGCCCGATTCGCGGTGGAAACTGATTTCTATCTGTACCCTCTGCGAGGAGGGCGACTTCCAAAGTAGTTAAGCTTTGCACCATCTTTCGATTTTTTATCCACGCCCTCCGCGAGGAGGGCGACCTGAGAAGAAAGAGCAGGTCTAACCTATGGAGCATATTTTTATCCACGCCCTCCGCGAGGAGGGCGACGTGGCCGCTCACTGTGGTATTATTGGATAGCAAAGAATTTCTATCCACGCCCTCCGCGAGGAGGGCGACCGTTTCACATGACCAACGACGGTATCATTTACAACATTTCTATCCACGCCCTCCGCGAGGAGGGCGACCTACACCTGCTTCTCACTCCCGTTAGGTGGAGAGTAATTTCTATCCACGCCCTCCGCGAGGAGGGCGACTTTCTTCGCATCGACACTTTTCCCTGATGGAGTTGTATTTCTATCCACGCCCTCCGCGAGGAGGGCGACCTGACCGCCGCCGCCAATGACCAGCGCCCCGACGGATTTCTATCCACGCCCTCCGCGAGGAGGGCGACGGCTGTACCGGCATAGTCAAGCCGATGTTGTCAATTTCTATCCACGCCCTCCGCAAGGAGGGCGACCACTGCAATTTCCGCTTGTCCGAACAGATGATGTAATTTCTATCCACGCCCTCCGCGAGGAGGGCGACCTCAAGGGGCAGAAGAAGGTAGTTGGCCGCTATTTATTTTTTTATCCACGCCCTCCGCGAGGAGGGCGACGGACGCAACGACCACAGGCAGCAATACCGGCACATTTTATCCACGCCCTCCGCGAGGAGGGCGACCGACAAGCGATAGTGATTACCGCGTAGTAAGCCTATTTTATCCACGCCCTCCGCGAGGAGGGCGACACACCAACGGGCTTTGGAACGTACAGCAATCAAGATTTTATCCACGCCCTCCGCGAGGAGGGCGACGTCTTCAGGAAATCGACGCACGGAAGAAGGCTCGTAAATTTTATCCACGCCCTCCGCGAGGAGGGCGACCTACATAGAGTATGTTCTGCTCAAGCACCTTGAAATTTTATCCACGCCCTCCGCGAGGAGGGCGACGCAGGCATTGCCCCATGTGGACATTGCTCAGAGTATTTCTATCCACGCCCTCCGCGAGGAGGGCGACCGCTGATTGCAATGTCGATGTAGTTCGTATAGCCGGATTTCTATCCACGCCCTCCGCGAGGAGGGCGACCCCACCGATAGCTGCCATAGACCACATTGCCGAATTTCTATCCACGCCCTCCGCGAGGAGGGCGACTTCATGTCCCGCCACACCGTCCACGGAACAAAGAAATTTTCTATCCACGCCCTCCGCGAGGAGGGCGACGCACGGCAATTCCTGATAAACCTGTTCGAGAGATTTTATCCACGCCCTCCGCGAGGAGGGCGACGCGGCTGCGCCCACGGGCTGCCTTTGCGCAAAATTTCTATCCACGCCCTCCGCGAGGAGGGCGACTTGTCTTCCAGGTAGCCGGGGACGCCGAAACCGTTATTTCTATCCACGCCCTCCGCGAGGAGGGCGACTTGCAGGGGTGAGCCGCATGATATAGCTGCTATGTATTTTATCCACGCCCTCCGCGAGGAGGGCGACCGAAGCTCTGCGGCATCAGGGCCACCTCGTCGAAATTTCTTTATCCACGCCCTCCGCGAGGAGGGCGACGGGCCGCATTGGTGGCAAGACTGAGACCGGCAAATTTCTATCCACGCCCTCCGCGAGGAGGGCGACGTATTAGTTTTGTGGTATAATAATGGTGTCAAAGGATTTTATCCACGCCCTCCGCGAGGAGGGCGACGTAGGTACCGCGATGTTGCCGCCAAAGCTCACCTTATTTCTATCCACGCCCTCCGCGAGGAGGGCGACAGCTTGTTTTCCTCCACGTCCACGCAAACAGGGAGAATTTCTATCCACGCCCTCCGCGAGGAGGGCGACGCTTGTTTTCCTCCACGTCCACGCAAACAGGGAGAATTTCTATCCACGCCCTCCGCGAGGAGGGCGACCTCGATCCCGCAAAGCCTTCGAGGAGTTCGTATTTTTATCCACGCCCTCCGCGAGGAGGGCGACCTACCCGAAAAGACCGGCAAGCAGTACGCTCTATTTCTATCCACGCCCTCCGCGAGGGAGGGCGACACAAAGTCGCCCCACACGTCTTTCTGGCTGTCCATATTTCTATCCACGCCCTCCGCGAGGAGGGCGACGCAGAAAGTCGCCGAACTGACAAAGCGATACAACATTTTTATCCACGCCCTCCGCGAGGAGGGCGACCATGGAGACCTTTGCTACATCATGCCGCACGACAATTTCTATCCACGCCCTCCGCGAGGAGGGCGACGTTGCTTGACCGCTTAACTCGCCCATTGCATTGTTATTTTCTATCCACGCCCTCCGCGAGGAGGGCGACGACCCTACTCTTCGGTCGGGGGAGACACCACTTTAATTTTATCCACGCCCTCCGCGGGGAGGGCGACATACGCTGCTCATGGTCGCGCTCCGTATCAAGATTATTTCTATCCACGCCCTCCGCGAGGAGGGCGACGCCCAAATCGAGGTCAAGGTCTTTGACGACTTTTTATTTCTATCCACGCCCCTCCGCGAGGAGGGCGACGCTGCCAATCCCTTCAAACCACTTAGAGGGAGAGTATTTCTATCCACGCCCTCCGCGAGGAGGGCGACGCTCGGCGTCCTCGTCGATGACCGCGTCCAGCATATTTTATCCACGCCCTCCGCGAGGAGGGCGACTGTGAACCCTCAAGGGATTTATAAGTACATCTATATTTCTATCCACGCCCTCCGCGAGGAGGGCGACGATGTTGCAGAGGGCAGCACCGTCCTTATGGATATTTTCTATCCACGCCCTCCGCGAGGAGGGCGACTCGCGCCGACCTTGAATGTTTCAGCCATCGTCAATTTCTATCCACGCCCTCCGCGAGGAGGGCGACATCTCGACCCGCTCCACATGGTACTTAGGCTTATTTTTTATCCACGCCCTCCGCGAGGAGGGCGACCACATTACAAGCACCGTGAAATACACGGCTGCACAGATTTTTATCCACGCCCTCCGCGAGGAGGGCGACATCGCCAGCGGTGCTCGCGGCGACGGGGATGCAATTTTATCCACGCCCTCCGCGAGGAGGGCGACTTTTGATGTTGATACTTTCGTGGATAACTTGTTATTTTCTATCCACGCCCTCCGCGAGGAGGGCGACACCATCAATCAGCTGAGACAGGCATTTCAGGTACAATTTCTATCCACGCCCTCCGCGAGGAGGGCGACGCATTCCGGGACTCGTCGACCATCACTAAACACATTTCTATCCACGCCCTCCGCGAGGAGGGCGACAGCAAAAACAGAGACAAAATCTCTATTTTCTTATAAATTATACAACATTCTGCACGAATTTAGAAGAGCCTTGATTTACAACGGGTCAAAGAACTATCCAAATCATGCAAAATGACACAAAAATCCGGTGCGAAGGTGCCGGAAAAATGCTGAGAACTCACCCTTCGCACCGGGGCGGGAAACTCAGAACAACAGCAGGCCGTCCTGCTCGAAGGGCGGATGAACGCCGATATGCTCCACCTTGCTCTTATAGTTGTTGCCCAGCTGGTAGAAGCGCAGGCTGTCCAGCGCGGGATCGATGAGGGCCGTCAGCTCCGCCTTGAGAACGGCATACTGCGCGGCATCCAGCAGACACTCGAACACGGAGTTCTGCACCCGCTGGCCGTGGTCCACACAGCGCTTGGCGACTTTGCGCAGACGTTTGCGCCCGGCAGGAGTTTCGGTGTTGACGTCGTAGGTGATAAGGACCAGCATACACATCCCTCACTTCCAGAAAAATGGCGGGTAAAGCTCCATATCGCCCCGCAGGGTGCGGGCCAGAAGCAGAGCCTGCACATAAGGCACGAGGCCCCACGGAAGCTTTTCGTTCAGGAACGGGTGGGTGATGGTCTCCTGTTTGCGGGTCTGCCACCCGCCCAGAAAGGCGCGGCGGCCCTCATCGGTGAGAAGGACAGCTCCGTTCTCCTGCTTCTGGAAATGCTTCGGCGTCATGATCTTCTGGTTGATGCAGGAGAGCACAAAACGGTCGGCGTAAACAGTGCGCAGCTCTTCCATGAGGTCGAGGGCGAGGCTCCTGCGCCCGGGCCGGGCGCGGTGGAGAAAGCCGACGTAGGGGTCGAGGCCCACACTCTGAAGAGCCGCCGTGCAGTCGGAGGCCAGAAGCGAATAAGCGAAGGAGAGCAGGGCATTGGTGTTGTCCAGAGGCGGGCGGCGGCTTCGGCCAGCGAAAGAAAAATCATCGTGCTGCTGCAGGATAAGTGAATCAAAGCAGTCGAAATACCGCTGTGCCGCCTCGCCCTCCAGGCCGCGAAGCTGGTCGAGGTCGTCGCACTGCTCGATGAGGGGCAGCGCTGCCGCCAGCTGGGCGCTGGTGCGCTTGAGCTGTTCCACCGGCACCCGCTGGGGGTGGTCGCGGGTGGCCCGTTCCAGCACCCAGCGGGCGTTATAGACTTTGCCCAGAATGAAATTGCGCGCATAGAGACAACTCTCTGCCTCGCTGTCTGAGATGCGGTACTGGGTCTGCCGCAGCAGGACGTTGCCCCGCTCTTCGCCTACAGCCCGGGCCAGAAAGCGTCCCTGCGGGCTGAAAAAGCTCAAATCGACCCCGAGGCGGGCGCATTTGCCCATCAGGGCAGGGCTTGCGCCGGGATAGCTGAAGCAGACGATGCCTTCCAGCCTGTGGAGCGGGACCCGGCCAATTTCAGCCTTGTTGCAGAGCAGGACGATGTTCTCCCCTCGAGGGAAAGGTAGGTGTCCTTGTTGAGGACGTAGAGCGTGTTCAAAAACTTTCTCATGGCGCGGCCTCCTGCATCTCGTCCAGATGGGCGCGGAGATAGGCTTTCGGGTCGGCACGCTGATACAGCACGGGGAGGCAGAGCTCTTTGAGGGAGCAGGCGCTGCAGTGGGTGCCGGGCTTCGACTTGGGGGTATAGCCCCGGGCAAAATAGGCGTGCATCTCATCGGCCATCTTCTGGGTGGTCTGGCGCAGTTCTTCGGTCAGCGGCACGACCTCCCGCCGCCGCGTTTCCTCGTAGAAGAGCGCACCCTCCGGGATGATGCACACCAACATCTCTTCCAGCGCCATGGCCTGTGCGCAGAGCTGCAGCCGGTCGGCGTCGTCGGCCTTGGCACGGCCATGCTTGTACTCGACAGGCATGGGTTTCCAGAGCCCTTCCGCGTTTTGCAGGGGGATGCCCTCCGGGTCGGCCCGGAACTCGACGACGTCGCAGTTTCCGCTCAGGCCAAGCCGACGGCTGACCACCTGCATCCCTCGGGTGATGAGCAGGCCGCCGCGCCGTTCGGTCTGGTCTGCGTCATGGCAGCGGGCGTGGTCGAGCTGGCCTTCGACGGTGCGGCGGTTCTCCGCCCACTGCTGTTCCAGATGGATGAGCGCCCACTGGCGGCGGCAGAAGCAGAAGTGCTGGATGCCCGACAGGGGCAGCCAGTCGTCCGGGCCGGCCATCAGGACAGCCTCTCGCAGGTGACTCCTTCCGGCAGAGTGTCTGCCACCGTGACGGTGTAGTCGCAGTAGCTGCGGGCGGCGTCCACATCGGGCTTGCGCTGGACGGCGACGGAGTCGAAGAGCTTGTAGGCCGGGGCATTGCCCAGCTCAGAATCGTGCTTGAACACGATGAGCTCCCGCACGGCCATCTTGCCGCGGGCGGCGGTGTGGTCGTTCTCGAACATATTCAGGATGGCAGTCCACAGAAGTTTCAAATCATCCTCGGAGAAGCCGGTGGTCTTCCGGGCGAGGTTGGCCGAGACATAGCCCTCGGCGCGGTAGAGGGCGTAAGGCACGATGTGCTTGCGGCCCATCTCAGTGCCCTTCTTCTCGGCATCGGCCTCGGTGGTGATAGCAACGCGGGTTATGGTGACTTCCTGCGGGACGATGGGGTCCACCGACCGGGCAAAGCTCAGCTGGACGGGGCCGCGCACCTGACCGCAGTTCAGCGCACCCTTGACGAAGGTGGTCATGACGGCACCGAAGGTGCGGATGTCGAAGTAGTTCTCACACATATAGTCCCGCAGCTTGGCATCGATGTTGGGGTCGGCCTTTTTGGCGGCTTTCAGGTCGGGGTCGATGCCCAGAGTTTTGATGGCCTCGGCGTCGCTGCGGTTGAGGGGAACGCCGTCCTTGATGTAGATGCGGTAGCCTTTTTCGTCCTCCTTGGGGGTCTCCACATAGTTTCTTATCTTGCGCTTGAGGCACACATCGGTCACAAGACCGTAGCCGGTCTCGGGGTCGATGCGGGGCATATTGCCTGCATCGGGGTCGCCGTTGGGGTTGCCGTTCTCGACGTCGAACAGGATGACGAAATCATAGCGGTTCTTGATGGGCTCAGACATGGTTTATTCCTCCTCATTCTTTTTTGGCGTAGCGTTTCTGGGTCTGGTGGTAGTAGCCGATCTCAAAGGCACCCTGCTCCGGCAGGCTGAGCCGCGCCGGGAAGCCTGTCTCGGGCAGCTGGGCCATCAGCTCGGTGAGCTGTTTGCTGAAATGCACCTCGTTGGGGGTGCTCATCTTCTGCAGATGCTTCTGAGCCAGCTTGACCAGCGTAGGGAAGGCCGTTGCCGGGGTGGCACAGGCCGAGTTGAAGTACCGGTCTTTGATGGTGGCGTTGATGCCGGGATTGGCGACGCTCTGGATCGTCTCCAGCACAGAGAAGAGACGCCCCAGAACATAGGGGACATGGCTGCTTTCGTTCAGGCTCACGGTAAATACCTCCTTGTTGAGCTCGGTGGGGTAGTTGCGGAGATAGTAGGCTTTCAGGATGGCGGCGCGGCCCCGGGTGACTTCCCGTTCGGCCCGGATGCGGAGGGTCACGCCGTTGAGCAGGGTGGCGGGATAGGGTCCGCCGGTGAGGATGGCCCGGAGCAGATCGCCCACCAGCTGGGGCGATGGATTTTTGTCCCGGGATTTCTGGTTGACCGTCTCCTGCGCCAGCGCCCAGACCGACAGGTTTTCCCGCTTGTCGAAGGCGGGGCGGGTGATGCTGAGCCGGTCGGCGTGGTCCTGCAGATTTTTGGCAAACTGTCCGAAGCTGCTGTGCAGGAAGAACCGGACGGAGAGCCGGGCCGCGTTGGGCGAGATGCCCAGCACATAGAAGTTCTGGTTCGGGTCCAGCTTGTCGTCGAGGAAGGAGACGGGGCGTCCCTGAGAAAGGGATTTCAGTGCGGCGGCAAGGTCGCTTTCCGAGACGCCGCGCGCCTCGGAACCGCCGCAGAAAAACATCAGCATGGCGTTTGAGTAGGCGGGAGCGGCGTTTTCGGCCCAGCAGACGATGGTGGTGTCGCCGATGCGCTGGCAGCAGTTCCGGTCAGCCAGCAGCAGATTGAGGGCCGTGGTGTAGGCGAAAGCCGCGTACTCGCTGACAGGGGCGTTGGCACCCTGCTCATGGCCATAGGAGCAGAAAGCGGGCGCGTTGAAGGAGACCAGCGCCGCACCGGCGGCCTGTGCGCCCATCACACCCTTGATGGCGGGGTGGATGCGGGCGATGCCGGCCTCTTTGCCGGTGATGAGGCAGCGGGCCGTTTCGGCGTCTGCATCGGAGGTGTCAAAGGCGGACTGCCAGGCGTCCCGGATGGCGTCATCTGTGGTGGCCAGCCAGTGGGAGCCGTCGGGGGATTCGTAGCCGAACACAAGGTTCGCGTTGTTGTTCAGGTTGGCCCACTGCCCTGCCAGCAGCGGGTGGGTGGGGGCTGTATCCGGCTCCCAGCTGTCAAAAAAGGCGAGGATGGCTTTGGCGGCAGGGGAGTCCACACCGTCGAGCACCTTGTGGTGAAGGGCGGCACAGGCCTCGAAGCACTGGCGGGAGCGCTCGGGCTTGCCCTTCTCGTCTGCGCCCAGCAGATAGGACGTATTGTCGCACAAAAAGTTCGCAGCGACGCCGGAGGCGCGCTTGACCCGGTGGGGGACAGGGAGCTCAAGGGGAGCGATGACGGTCTTTTTGCCCTTGGGGACTTCCTGCCGCAGGTCGTTGAGGGCGAGGAGCTGGCCGTCGGGGCCGAGGCGCAGTTCATAGCTGACTTTGAAGCGGCTGTCCCAGCCGGGGGCCTCCACCTTGCCCTGCTTCAAGAGCTGTTCATAATAGGCGGTGAGTGCTTGGAGTATCATGTAAACACCTCCACGTCCCGGCATTCCATCACGCCGTCCACCAGCTTTGCGCGGAAGAACTGGCTGCGGATGTTGGCCGAATCAGAGTAATCGAGGCTGTGGAGCATGAAGCCGAGGTCCTGCGTGACCTTCAGCGCCGGAATGCTGCCGCCCGGCCACTCCCGGAAGTTGGCCGGGAACTCCCGGCACCCGAAACAGGGTTGGTGATAGCACTGGCCTTTGCGCAGGCGTCGGCGCAGGATGTCCTGGAACTTGCCGGGATTGTCGCTGGGGGCGGCCTTGTCCGTCAAATCAAAGTGACACTCGATGACATAGTGGACGTCCTGCAGGACCATCGCGGCCCGCTGCTGGATGTCCTCCGAGGTGTAGAGCACCGGCGGCGTGCCGCCTTTGGCCGCACTGAGGGCAGCGGAGGACAGCAGGGTGGACTTGACCTCGTTGCGCCGGATGTTGGTGAACCGGATGGGCCGCTGGGTGTATTCTTCCGTGGATGCCTCATCCTCGGGGTCAAGGCCGAAGGGCTTGAGCAGATAGATGCGGTCAACCGTATAACGCAGCCCGGGGTGCCAGTAGATGGCCTCCACAAGGCCCCGCGCAGCGGACGGGGTGATCATGTCGTAGCTCACACGCTCGGTCTTCATTTCCGGACGAGTGAAACAGGCATAGTCGCCCCATACCTCAATGAGCATGGACATCAGCATCGCCTCCTTTTCGGGTGAAGTTGAATTTTCAGACTAAGATGAATATCGGTCATTGAAATCACCCTCTTTACTTTTAGAAGTTAAAGGCCGATGCCCGTCTCCACATCCATGGCAAGGCCGGTCTTTTCGCTGTAGCAGTTGGTGTGAGAGAGAAGCGGCAAGGCGGTGTATGCTTTGCCGCTTCTCGGTGAGGATGGCCGAGCCATCGGGCAGAGGAGCAAGGGCTCCGGCGGCCCGGAGCCGTTCAAACTGCTGGGGATAACAGGAGACACTGTAAACGCCCAGCTTCCGCAGCAGCGTCCGGGTAACATGACCGCTGCACAGCTGCTTACAGAGGGCTGCGCCCTCGCCGACGGGCAGATAGATCGTGCGGGCAGCGTTCTCGATGAGGCGGAATTCCTCCGCCACCTGTGCAAAGGGAAACTGGCAGCCCCGGATGCCCCGGAGAAAGGCATCCAGAATGCCGTGCTTGTCCACGGCGTCGGGGCCGCGCAGGTCGGAAAGCTCGTTGAAGTAGAGCTGAATGGCCCGGGGCGTGTCCAGTGTGTCCTGATGCCGGGCGGTGTAGTCCAGTGCGCTGACATTCTGCCTGAGCATCTGGGGTGTGGAACACTCGTCCAGCCGGAACCGGTAGACGATGCTTTCCTCTGCGCCCCGCCGCCCCTCGCGGTTGCAGCGCCCGGCAGTCTGTAAGAGCGAGTCAAGACCGCACAGCTCCCGGTAAGCGACGGGAAAATCCACGTCCACGCCCGCCTCGATGAGAGAGGTGGACACCACCCTGCAGGGCAGACCCTCTTTCAGCCGCTGGCGGATGTCGTCCAGCTGACGGCGGCGGTCGGCGGCGCAGAGCAGGGTGGTCAGGCAGTAGCTGCCCTCGGCGGGCAGAGCAGCGTAGAGCTGCTGGGCCGTCTTGCGGCGGTTGACCACGCAGAGCACCTGCGGGTGATCTGCCAGCCGGGCGGCGAACTCCTCCTGCGGCAGGGTGCCGAGGTCTTGCAGTGTGGTGCGCCGGAGCACTTCGTAGAGGTGGGCCGCGTCGGGTGTGATCTCCTGCGGGTGGAGCTCCGGCGCAAAGTCGGAACAGCGGCTCAAGGGCAGGCTGGGTGGCCGTGCAGAGGACGGCCGTGGAGTGGTAATGCTGGATGAGCTGGGCGATGGCACTGACGCAGGGGGCAAGGTAGTCGCCCGGGAGGGTCTGCGCCTCGTCGAAGATGATGACGCTGTCGGCGATGTTGTGGAGCTTGCGGCAGCGGCTGCTGCGGTTGGCGTAGAGCGACTCGAAGAACTGCACCGCCGTCGTCACCACGACGGGGGCGTCCCAGTTTTCGCTGGCCAGCATCTGACGGTACTGGGCGGGGGTCAGGTCGTCCTGCTCAACAGTCTTGTACTCGGCGTTGGAGAAGTCGGCCAGAACATTTTCTGCGCCCAGCAGGCCCGAGAAGACGGCGGCGGTCTGGTCGATGATGGACATATAAGGAATGACATAGATGACCCGCTTCATCTTCTGGGCGGCGGCGTGCTCCAGCGCAAAGGCGAGGGAGGCGAAGGTCTTGCCGCCGCCGGTGGGTACGGTGAGGGTGTAGAGCCCCTGCGGGCCGTGAGCGCCTTTCCCGAGGCAGGCGCGGAGGACGGTGTTGCGCTGGACGCTGACGGGCGAGGGAGACTCGGCCCTGAGATAGCGCTGCGCCTGTGCCGAGACGATGTCCCGCAGCGCGGCGATGTCCGTACCGCTGCCCCGGGGTGCGGCCTTGCCGTCCATGAAGGTCTCGGTGTCGATGAAGTCGGCGTCCACGAGGCAGGAGTAGAGCATCCGGGTGAAGAACGCGAGGCTCAGCGGGTCGGCGCAGGCCCACGCGGGCGGCGTCGAGGAGGGGAGCGTTACTTCCTGCCAGCCGTCGTAGGGGGCTGCCGGCTTCTTGCTCCGGCCATATAAGGTGGCGTCGCCCGGGTCATCGGCGGGGCTCCCGCCGTCGGGCAGGCCGCTGTGGTGTCCGGCCACCGCAAAGGCGGCGTGGAGATGCTGGCGAACCCAGGCCTCCTGCGCCCCGGCGGTGGAGTGGTCCACCTTGGGGCCGCCTTTGAGCCGCAGCTGGAAGGCGTCGCTGTACTTCCCGATGTCGTGGAGCCACGCGGCAAATTCGGCCTCGCTCTGCGCCCCGAAGGGGGCTGCGAAGGAACCGGCCAGTCTGGCAGTGCCGGCGAGATGGTCGTAGACGGTCTGGGTGCGGGTGCCGTCCTCGCTGATGTGGGCAAGACGTGTGGAGTGCTCCATAAAATGACCTCCTGACTCTGGTTTGCAATAAGGATACGCTTTTCAAAAAGCGGCTGTCAACAAAACGCGCTTTTCGACGAAGAATTCTAGGACTTTGCACAAAAAGCAGACGGAAAAATCCGCAATGTGCCAAAGAAGAAAGAAACGAGTATTTTCTTGTTTTTATGATAATGCAAATACTGTCCAATAAACTGGACTTTTGCTTATTTTTCAGGCAAAAATGAAAAGAGAACTGCGTTTTCAGTACTGCGAGAGGAAGACCGCCCATCAGCAAAGAAAAAATGAAGATGTTGTGTACAACAACACTGCATTAAGATGGAATTAAGGCAGAGTTAAGAAAACTGCAAGAAAAGTGCTGAGTTATTCCATCTTGGAATGGACTTTCGGGAAAATCAAGGCGAATATCCCCCTTTTCATTTGCTGAAATCTGTTGTATTATGAATAACAGATATGGAATCTGAGCAAAATGCGCCTGGATGAAGCGCAAACAGGAATGATAAGAAAAATAAAGGGCAATAGGGGGAGAGCTACGATGGACGAAAAAGATTACGAGCTGCTGCACGCGCTGGACGAGACGCGCAACATCACCCACGCAGCGGACAAACTGTACATGACCCAGTCGGCGCTGTCCAAGCGCATCAAGGCGCTGGAACAGGAGCTGGGGGTGGAGATCGTCCTGCGCTCGCGGCAGGGCATCCGCTTCACGCCGGCAGGTGAACAGGTGCTGCTCCACAGCGCTGCCGCCGCCCGCGAGATGGAAAAGATGCGCCGCCAGCTGGCTTCCATCCAGGGCGAGCCTGCGGCACCCTGCGGGCCGGCATCTCGGTGAACTTCTCCTACTACCGCCTGCCCGAGGTGCTGACCGAATACCACAAAGCCTACCCGAAGGTACGCCTCGACATCGCCACCGGCCACAGCCGGAACATTTACCAGCAAATGCTGGACTCTTCGCTGGACGTGGCAGTGCTGCGGGGCGAGTATCCGTGGGACGGCACCCAGTTCCTGCTCTCGCAGGAGAATATCTGCCTGATCTGCAGCGAGGAGAACAAGGACAGACCCATCTCCGATTACCTTTATATCGACCACAGCAGCGACGCCACCATCAGCGCCCAGATGGCCCGCTGGCGCTACGAGAACGGCGTGACCAACGATGCGGGCAATTTTGTGGTGGATAACATCATGGTCTGCCGTGAGATGGTGGAGCGAGGCCTTGGCTGGGCGCTGATGCCGGAAGTGGCGCTGGATAACTTCAAGGGCTATGTCAAGCCCTGCACCTTCGAGAACGGCGAGCCCTTTGTCCGGCGCACCTATATTTTCTGCCAGAGAGATGCAGCCGCCCTGCCGCAGGTGCAGCTCTTTATGGACATGCTCAAAAAGCACCGCTGAGAGGAGAAAAACATGGAAACGACTGTTTCGCTGGTCCAGATGCTGGATGCACGGGAGCGCCGGGTGCAGCACCAGCAGGAGCTGCTGGCCCGGTACCACAAGCCTCTCATCTGCTTTACCATGAATATCTGCGGCCCGATAAAGGATTCGCCCCTCATCCGGCGGGGCTTTGGGCGGGGGCGTCAGCTGCTGCGCCAGCAGTTTCTGCGGGCAAAGCTGACGCCGCTGTATCAGGACGCCGTCCGGGAAGTGACCGGCTGCGAGGCGTTCTATGTGCTGGACGCCGACCCGCTGACCATCAAGAAATTCACCACCGACATCGAGGACGCCACCCCGCTGGGGCGGCTGTTCGACATGGACGTCATCCGCCCGGACGGCCTCAAAGTGGACAGAGAGGAGCTGAACCTCGAAGGCCGCCGCTGTCTCATCTGCGGCGGGCCTGCTAAGGTGTGCAGCAGCCGCCGCATCCATACCGTGGCCGAACTGCAGGAAAAGACGACGGAGATCCTGACCGAGGCCCGGGACGCGCAGGACATCGCCGACGCGGCCCGTCTGGCCGTCCGCGCCCTGCTCTACGAAGTGACCACCACCCCGAAGCCCGGCCTTGTGGACCGGCGCAACAGCGGAAGCCACAGGGACATGGATGTCTTCACCTTCATGGACAGCGCCGCGGCGCTCTACCCCTATTTTGAAGCCTGCGCCCGGACGGGCCGCGAGACGGCGGAACAGCCCGCGCCCGAGACCTTCGCGGCCCTGCGGCCTCTGGGCTGTGAGGCCGAGGGCGAGATGCTGGATGCCACCGGCGGCGTCAACACCCACAAGGGCGCGGTCTTTTCGGTGGGCATCGTCTGCGCGGCGCTGGGACGCCTCGACCGCTCCCTCTGGGCCGACGCTGCCCGAGTGCTGGCGGAAGTATCCGCCATGACGGCGGGCCTGACCGAGAAGGACTTTGCAGGCGTCACTGCCGAGAACGCCGCCACCGTGGGCCAGAAGCTTTATATCCGGTACGGCATCACCGGTGTGCGCGGGCAGGTGGAAGCCGGACTTCCCGCAGTGCTGAATGTCGGTCTGCCGGTGCTGGAAGCCGGCCTTGCCAAGGGTTACGACTTCGACCGCGTCGGCGGTGGCGCGCTGTTGGCCATTCTGGCCAACAGCACCGATACCAACATCATTGCCCGCTCGAGCCGGGAGCGTCAGCTGGCCCTCACCGAAGAGCTGAAAGCCCTTCTCGCCCAGACGCCTTACCCGGACAAAGATGACCTCGCGGCGCTGGATGACCGGTTCATTGCGGAAAATCTCTCGCCCGGCGGCAGTGCCGACCTGCTGGCGCTGACCTGGCTGCTCCATTTTGTTACTACTGAGGGGAATATCGATGAGTGAATATACCATTTCGCAGGTCTATCCGACCGATAAAACCGTTCTGGCCCAAATCGACACACTGCTGGGTCAGGAGGGCATCCGCCGCGACGGCAATCTGGACTACATCTGCGCCATGTTCGACGAGGAATACAATGTCATCGGCACCGGCAGCTGCTTCGGCAACACCCTGCGGTGCTTCGCCGTCAGCAGCGCCCATCAGGGCGAGGGTCTGCTGAACCAGATCGTCACCCATCTCATCGAGGTGCAGTGCGCGCGGGGGAATATGCACCTGTTTCTCTACACCAAGGTGAAAAGCTCCAAGTTTTTCGGCGACCTCGGCTTCTACGAGATCGCCCGGGTGGAGGATACCCTTGTCTTCATGGAGAATCGCCGCGACGGCTTCGGGGCCTATCTGCGCGATCTGGAAAAGACCAGGACCGAGGGCAAAAGTGCGGCCCTCGTCATGAACGCGAACCCTTTTACCCTCGGTCATCAGTATCTTGTGGAAAGAGCCGCTGCCGCCTGCGACACGCTCCACCTGTTCGTGGTCAGTGAGGACGCCAGCCTCGTGCCTTTTGCCGTGCGCAGGAAGCTGGTGGAGGCGGGCGTGGCCCATCTGCCGAATGTGGTGCTCCACGACAGCGGCCCCTACATCATCTCGAATGCCACCTTCCCCAGTTACTTCCTGAAGGATGAGGCCGCTGTCATCGACGGCCACGCCCGGCTGGACCTCGCCGTCTTTACGAAAATCGCGGCGGCGCTGAACATCACCGCCCGCTATGTGGGCGAGGAGCCTGCCAGTCAGGTGACGGGGCTTTACAACCAGATCATGTGCGAGCAGCTGCCCAAAGCGGGCATCGAGTGTGTCGTTGTACCCCGCAAAGAAGCAAACGGCAAGGCCATCAGTGCTTCCACCGTCCGCCAGTGCCTGCAGAGCGGCGACTGGGATACCCTCGAGACGCTGCTGCCCAAGACCAGCCTCGACTATTTCCGCAGCCCGGAGGCAGAGCCGGTGCTGGTACGCATCCGCAATGCGGGCAATGTCGTGCATTACTGAGAAGAACTTCCTCTCTCTCTCTTTGTGGGCATGACAACGAAAAGCGCAAACCAAAAAAAGCAGACGCTGCACGAAGCGTCTGCTTTTTTTGGTATCATTCAGTTTGTGGTCTGGGCGGCGGACTGTATCATCTTCCAGACAGACTCGATGCTCTGGCGTATCTGAGCCAGCGTGGCGATGTCCTCGTCACTCATCCGGGAAGCCGGGGGAGAGAGCACCGTCTTGGCAGAAGTCACCGTGCCGGTGAGCTGGATGTGGACGTTGTGGTCCGGGATGGTCAGCAGCACATGGATGGGCGTGGTCTTCGAGAAGAGAGCGTCCGTCGAAAAGCCGAGCACGAGGGTCGTGCCGTCGGCTGCGGCGGGGAACTGATAGTAGCGGTAGCCGTCTCGCGCGGCGGAAGGAGAGACTTTTTTCAGCCCCTTGAGCGAGAGGGTGAAGCCGGAAAGCTCCTGCAGCTCGACCTTGTTCGTCTCGACGCCCAGTACGGCGGCAGCCTGCGTCTGGGAGATGTAGTCTCCGAGGCTCCACTCGGGCAGAAGAACGCTTGCGAGGGAGAGTTTATCGGTGACAGCCTGACGCAGAACGGTGTAGAGCTGCCCGATGTCAAAGAGCGTCTCTTCCGAGTCGATATAGACCCGGGTAAAGGGAGACGTCTTGACGGAGTCGTCTTCGTTGAGCTGGTAGAAGGAAAGCTGCAGCTTTCCGGGCGCATACTGCCCGCTGACGCTTCCGCTGGAAGCGTTCACCCGCTCGAGGATGTTCAGCAGCGGCGGCTTATCCGGGCTGTTGGGCGCTATCTCATACCGGAAGGTGAAGGATGCACCGGTTTGCAGAGCCGAGATTTTGCTGTGCAGCTGGAAAAAGACCACGCCCACAGCGGCCACTACGGCCACCAGCACGACCGCTAAAGCAACAAACAGCGGATTGACACGTTTTTTTGGAGATGTCATCTGCAAGACCTCCTGTCATAGACTCTATGATTATAGCATACGAGCAGGCAGACGAAATGTCAAGCCGGAACTTGACGTTATCAGACGGTCAGCGTATACTGTCTGATACATCTTATATAAGGTAAAGGGAGGCAGAGATGAAAATAGCGATACTTGGTACCAGCGGCAGCGGGAAAATCCACGCTGGCAAAGCGCCTGGGGAGAGATACGGCCTGCCGGTGCTCCATATGGATACCGTGCATTTCCTGCCCGGCTGGGTGGAACGGCCCTTCGCCGAGGAAGAAGCCATAGTCCGGCAGTTTCTCGACGAGAACGCAGGCGGCTGGGTCATCGACGGCAATTATACAAAGACCTGCTATGCCCGTCGGCTGGAAGAAGCGGATAAAATCATCGTGCTCTGGTTTTCGCCGCTGGTCTGCCTTTGGCGGGCGGTACGGCGCTGGCAGCAGAACAAAGGCCGTGTGAGGGAGTCGTCTGCGCCCGGGTGCGAAGAGAAGATAGATGCCGAATTCGTCCGCTGGATCCTCCACGATGGGCGCACAGCCAAAAAGTGGGCGAAGATGGAGAGGATCGGGGAAAAGTATCCCGAGAACTATATATTGATCCGGAACCAGCGGGAGCTGGATGGGTTCTTGAAGAAACTTTGAAATGGTTGTCGCGCCGGTGGCGCGGGGGTAGAGCGCTTTTGCACTGGGCTAAGTTCTCTTTTGCGTGCCAAAAGAGAACCAGAAAAGTGCCCGCTACTTTCGAGGCGCGGGAGGCACGAATCAAGGGCTGCTCGCCCTTGATAATCCCGAAGGAGTTGTCGAAACGGAAAAAAGCTAGCCGCTTCGCTTAACGCTTTTTTCTCACTTCTCCGATTTGCTGCTTCGCAGCTGGTGTTACCTCTCTGCTGACGGTAACGTCCAGCAGAAACGTGAAATTTTCGGCGGAGCCGTAAATGGGAGAAGCACAAAAAAATGCGTTTAGCGAAGCGGCTAGCATTTTTGGGCTTCGACCTCATCTTTGGAATCGTTAAGGGCGAGTAGCCCTTAACTCGTTGCGGGAGAGTGGAGTCCAGAGGTAGGGAGGGGGATTCGAAACACCCCTCCCTATCTCTGGCCCGCGCGGAGCGCAAAGCCATTTGACCGAAAGAGAAAACTGCCCCGCGCAGGCGCGCGATACACTTAACCTCTACAAGCCTCAACAAACGCCCCAAACAGTCCCTGCTGTGCCGGGTCCGCGTCGCTGAGCCACTCCGGGTGCCACTGGACGCCGAGGCAGAAGTGCGCGTCCGGCTTTTCCAGCGCTTCTACAATGCCGTCCTCGCTGAGGGCGGCTATTTCTAATTCGGGGGCAATGCGGTCTGCCGCCTGATGGTGCTGGCTGTTGACGAGCACGGTGTCCTGCCCCAGCAGGCGGGACAGCAGGGTCCCCCGCCGCACCGTGACGGTATGGACTTTCGCCCAGTGGTCATTGTGGGGAACGTGCTCGAAAGGCTTGATGTCCTGATACAGCGTGCCGCCCAGCACGACGTTCATCACCTGAATGCCCCGGCAGATGCCCAGCACCGGCTTGTCTGCCGCGAGGAACGCCCGCAGCAGCTTCGGCTCGGCGGTGTCACGCAGAAGGTTCGGCTCGCCGCAGGCGGGGATGCGCTCCTGTCCGTAGAAGGCCGGGTCCATGTCACCGCCGCCCGGCAGCAAGAGTCCGTCGCAGGTCAGCGCTTCGGCTACGGCGGCGTCCGGGTCAGAAAGCTCTACCCAGTGTACCTCGGCACCGGCCCGGGCCAGACTTTCCACATATTTTGACTGTGCGGTGGTAAGCTCCGGGTCCGTGCTCATCCGGGGCATGGCGATGGTGACAGACATAACAAGCATCCTTTCAACTTCTGGATATAACAAAAACCCAGAACCATCGGTTCTGGGTTTTGTGGCGGAAAGATGGGGATTCGAACCCCAGAACGCTTTTGACACGTTACACGATTTCCAGTCGTGCGCCTTAGACCAACTCAGCCATCTTTCCACATCTTTAGTTCTCAGTGCTTCGGGCCGCGGCCCTCAGCGCTCCACTATAATACCTGAAAGAAGGTCTTTTGTCAAGCATTTTTTCAAAAAAGTTTGCATTTTTTCAAAAATGACGCAGCTTCGATGGCTAAAAATGAAAAGGAGACGAAGCCCCCTTGACGCAGGCGGCAAACGGGGCTATGATGAGGGCAGAGAGTATGCAGAGCGGGAAACTCTGCGGAAAACAAAAGGAATTCAGGAGGAAAAACAGATGAATTATTCAGATGTTTTGGCCAATGCCCGCGAGTGCATCGGCAAATACTGCAAGGCCTGCCCCGTGTGCAACGGCGTGGCCTGCAAGAATCAGATCCCCGGCCCCGGCGCAAAGGGCGTGGGCGACACCGCTATCCGCAATTATAATAAGTGGGCCGACATCCGTGTGAACATGGATACCCTCTGCGAGAACGGAACCCCCGATACCCACGTCGAGCTGTTTGGCCGCAGCTTCAAGTACCCCTTCTTCGCCGGTCCCGTGGGCGCGGTGAACCTCCACTACTCCGATACCTACACCGACATGACCTACAACGACGTGCTGGTGCGCGCCTGCGCCGAGAGCGGCATCGCCGCCTTCACCGGCGACGGCACCAACCCCGACGTCATGACCATGGCCACCAAGGCCATCGGCAATGCCGATGGTTGCGGCGTGCCGACCATCAAGCCCTGGAACATCGACACCATTAAAGAGAAGATGGCACAGGCCAAGGCCAGCGGCTGCTTCGCCGTGGCCATGGATGTGGATGCCGCCGGTCTGCCCTTCCTCAAGAACATGACCCCTCCGGCCGGCAGCAAGAGCGTGGCCGAGCTGGCTGAGATCGTCAAGCTGGCCGAGCGTCCCTTCATCGTCAAGGGCGTCATGACCGTCAAGGGTGCTCTCAAAGCCAAGGAGGCCGGTGCCGCCGCCATCGTGGTATCCAACCACGGCGGCCGCGTCCTCGACCAGTGTCCTGCTACCGCCGAAGTCCTGCCTGAGATCGCCGCAGCCCTCAAGGGTACCGGTGTCAAGGTCCTGGTGGACGGCGGCATCCGCACCGGTGTGGACGTCTTCAAGGCACTGGCACTGGGCGCGGGCGGACGGCGTGCTCATCTGCCGCCCCTTCGTCACGGCTGTCTACGGCGGCGGTGAGGAAGGCGTCAAGTGCTACATCGACAAGCTGGCCGGTGAGCTGGTCGACACCATGCAGATGTGCGGCGCACACTCCATCGAGGAGATCACGCCGGATATGGTGCGGGTCTGGAAGGTCTTGCGGACGCTCCCTTTTTCTCGAGTTCCAAACCTCGATAAACGGTTTCGGGCTGGAAGGTCTTGAAGCTGGGGCAAAATGGTCAGTTCCCACGCACAGAGGGCTTGATATTTGAGCTTCAGTTCGCGGTTGGCGGTGTTGTTGCCGTATTTGCTGTCGCCGAGGATGGGGCAGCCGATGCTTGCCATATGGGCGCGGATCTGATGGGTGCGGCCGGTGATGAGCTGCACCTTGAGCAGAGCCAGACGGCCGGAGACGGCGATGGTCTCGTAGCGGGTCTCCACGTCCTTGGCGCCCGGCTGCTTGTCCTCCACGATCTTCACCATGCCGCGGTCGGCATCCTTGAGCAAGTAGCCGCCGAGGGTGGCGTCCGGGGGCGTGGGACGGCCAAAGGTGACGCAGAGGTAAGTCTTTTTCACCTCACGGCTCTTGATGGCGGCGAGGAACAGCTCCTCGGCCTCCGGCGTCTTTGCGATGATGACAAGGCCGCTGGTGCCGGTGTCGAGGCGGTGGCAGAGGGCGGGGGTGTAGACGTCATTCTCCTTGTACTCGCCCTGCTGGTTGAGGTAGAGCAGAGCGCGGTTCAGCAGGGTGTCGTCGTCGGGACCGTCCACGGCGAGGCCGGCGGGCTTGTTGACGATAAGGATCTGCGGGCAGTCATACACCACCTGCGCCGGGCCGCGGGCGTTTTTCCACGCCGGGCCGTCCACACGCTTGTCAGCGTCCAGAACATCGTCAAGGATGAACAGCTTGATCTCGTCGCCTGCCATCACGCGGGTGGAGAGCGGCTGCTTTTTGCCGTTCAGTTTGATTTTATTTTCGCGCAGGGCCTTGTTCAGACGGCCCGGGTTCAGCGCGGGGAATTGCTGCATCAGATAGTTGTCCAGCCGGGTGGGGGCGAGACATTTGACTTTCAATATTTTCACGGAAGTTCCCTCTCTAAATTAAGAATAGGTTAAGATTTGCTTTTATTGTAGCGAATCCGCCTTCTTACGTCAAGTTGGTTGTTTACTTTTTCAAAAACAAGAGTATACTGTGCCGGTGCAAAAAGAATTCATCGGAATTTAACGATGGTTTCATCATCAAATCTCCATTTATGGTATAATGAGAGCCTTACATGATGGAAGAGGGAAGAAGGTATTGATATGACGAACGACAAGAAACTGATGCTCCTTGCAGGCGTTCTGGCTCTGGGGATGCTGGCCGGATGCAGCTCTGCCAGCGCTGCCAGTGCCGCCAGCGGCATGGCCGGTTCGATGCCCGCCGCCAGTGAAGCCGAAGAGGTGAGCAGCGAAGTGCGCGTCCTGCCCGGCGAAGAGGGCGTCATAATGCCCATCGACCAGGGCAGTCTTGAAGAGATGAAGACCGGCTCCTACAAGTTCGCCGCGAACATCTCGAGCGTGGACACCAAGAAGCGCCAGATGACCCTGACGGTCTACGGCTACGACGCCTACCGCGCCGAGGATGTGGACGCGCTGGATGTGGGCAGTGTTTTCAGCACCCATCTGGACGGCGCTGTGGAAGCACAGAACGTGACTGTGGAAAAAATCGAAAAGAATGAAGAGAACGGCACCGTCTCCATCAACGGCGGCATCGAAGAGGGCGGCGTAGACCTCTGGCGCAGCGGCGACATCTACCGCACCGTCACCTACGACGACTACCCGGTCTACTACATGATGGGAGAACTCGTGCTGCCCGTGGACGACAGTGTGACCCTCAGCGACAGCTCCGCCGGCGTGGACGCTGTGCCGGTGGAGACGAGCGGCACTATCGAGGTGGGCAAGGCCGTCTCGGAGGATAAGGACAACTGGACGCCTTACAACACCCTGGTCTTTACCGAGGATGGCACCATCAGCAGCATCGTCCGCATCTGGGTGCCGTAACCTTGTTTCAGGTAAAGCGTTTTTGGGAAAACCCGTTGACAAATGGCCTGACTATGCTATAATCTGAAATGAACGCAAAGAAGCAGCATGCCCTTTGCGCGTGAATGGTAATTATGGCAAATGGCAAGGATGGGGCCAGAAGGATGTGTGCCGCCGCCCAGAGAGAACGCCCTTGGCTGAAAGGCGTTCCGGCAGAGCATTTTTTACGCCACCCCGGAGCTTCCGGCGAAACAAACCGGACGCTGCGCAGCGTTACAGCGCACAAAGCGGCAGAAGCGCCCCGGCGGCATTTCTGCAATTTGGGTGGTACCACGGAGCTTTTCAGACAGCCTTCGTCCCTTTTCGGGATGAGGGCTGTTTTTTTGTTTTTGTCAGACTGCCATAAAAACTGCGTCCGGAGGAGGACGCCGATACACGAGGAGAGATTAAAACTATGCAATGGACCGGTTTGAATGAACTGCGTGACAAGTACCTTACCTTCTTTGAGGGCAAAGGCCACCTGCGTCTGGACAGCTTCCCGCTCGTCCCGAAGAACGACCCCAGCCTGCTGCTCATCAACAGCGGCATGGCACCTATGAAGAAGTGGTTCCTCGCTCAGGAGGAGCCGCCCCGTCATCGCGTGACCACCTGCCAGAAGTGCATCCGCACCCCTGACATCGAGCGCGTGGGCATCACCGCCCGCCACGGCACCTTCTTCGAGATGCTGGGCAACTTCTCCTTTCAGGATTACTTCAAGGAAGAGGTCATTCCCTGGGCATGGGAGTTCCTGACTTCCGACGAGTGGATGGCGATCCCGAAGGATAAGCTGCACATCTCCGTCTACAAAGAGGACGATGAGGCTTACGACATCTGGACCAAGAAGGTGGGCGTTGCCCCCGACCACATGGTCCGTCTGGGCAAGGAAGACAACTTCTGGGAGCACGGCTCCGGCCCGTGCGGCCCCTGCTCTGAGATCTACTTCGACCGCGGCCCCGAGTATGGCTGCGGCAAGCCGACCTGCGGCGTGGGCTGTGACTGCGACCGCTATATGGAGATCTGGAATCTGGTGTTCAGCCAGTTCGACGCCGACGGCAAGGGCCATTACGAGCGTCTGGCACGCCCCAACATTGATACCGGCATGGGTCTGGAGCGTCTGGCCTGCGTGATGCAGGGTGTGGGCAACCTGTTCGAGGTCGATACCGTCCAGAGCGTGCTGCACCATGTGGAGCACATCGCCGGCAAGACCTACGGCACCAACCCCAAGGAGGACATCTCCATCCGCGTCATCACCGACCACATCCGCAGCTGCACCTTCATGGTGTCTGACGGCATCCTGCCCTCCAACGAGGGCCGCGGCTACGTGCTGCGCCGTCTGCTCCGCCGCGCTGCCCGCCATGGCCGTATGCTGGGCATCAGCCGCCCCTTCCTCGTGGAGCTGGTGGAGACTGTCATCCAGTCCAGCGAATCCGCTTACCCCGAGCTGCGGGAGCATGAGGCTTATATCAAGAAAGTCATCGGCACCGAGGAGGCAAACTTTGCCCGTACCATCGATGCCGGCATGAACATCCTGAACAACATGATCGACGGTCTGGAAAAGGCTCACGAGCACCTGCTGAAGGGCCTGGATGTCTTCAAGCTGAATGATACCTTCGGCTTCCCGCTGGATCTGACCAAGGAGATCGCTGCGGAGCAGGGCATTGCGGTCGACGAGGAAGGCTTCCACGCCGAAATGACCAAGCAGAAGGAGCGCGCCCGTGCGGAGCGCCTCAAGAAGAACATCTCCGGCTGGAGCGAAGACCTGTTCGGCACTCTGACCGCTGAGCCCACCGAGTTCGTGGGCTACGACACCCTCAAGAGCGACAGCGTCGTTGTGGCTCTGAGCGACGAGGAGACTCTGACCGACGCCATTGCCACCGACGAGCAGGCCAAGGAAGGCGTGCTGGTCGTTCTCGATAAGACCCCGTTCTACGCTGAGATGGGCGGTCAGGCCGCAGACCATGGCGTCATCACCGGCGCTGAGTGTGTGCTGCGCGTGCAGGACGTCAAGAAAGACCCCCAAGGGCTACTATGTCCACACCTGCACCCTCGAGAGCGGCATCGTCCATGTCGGCGACCATCTGACCGCCCGCGTGGATAAGGAATACCGCATGGCCATCGCCCGCAACCACACCGCTACCCACCTGCTGCAGGCAGCTCTGCGCGAGGTCCTGGGCGACCACGTCCATCAGGCAGGCTCCTATCAGGACGCTTCCATCACCCACTTCGACTTCACCCACTTCAGCGCTGTCACTCCCGAGGAGCTGGTCCGTGTGCAGAAGATCGTCAACGATAAGATCTTCGAGTCGATGAACGTCACCGTCAAGGAGATGCCCATCGAAGAGGCCAAGAAGCTGGGCGCTATGGCTCTGTTCGGCGAGAAGTACGGCAAGGTCGTCCGTGTTGTTGATATTGAGGGCTGGTCCACCGAGTTCTGCGGCGGCACCCACGTCAAGAACACCGCTCAGATCGGCGGCTTCAAGATCGTCAGCGAGAGCTCTGTTGCTGCCGGCATCCGCCGTATCGAGGCTGTCACCGGCCGCAATCTGCTGATCCGTGCCAATATGCAGGAAGCGATGCTGCACACTGTGGCTAACACCCTGAAGGCAAACAACGTCGCCGCTCTGCCCGTTCGTGCGGAGGCTGTCATGGCTGAGAACAAGGCTATGAGCAAGGAGCTGGAGGACATCAAGGCAAAGGTCGCTGCTTCCAAGGTCACCAGCCTGTTCGACAACGCTGAGACCGTCGGCGATGTCAAGATCGCTTCCGCGTACTTCACCGGCACCTCCGGCGACACCCTGCGCGGCATGTGCGACACCATCCGTGACAATGCCAAGGCTGCTGCTGTGGCTGTTCTGGTGGGCAAGTCTGACGACAAGATCACCATGGCCGTTACCGTGACCAAGGACGCTCAGGCAAAGGGTCTGAAGGCCGGCAATCTCGTCAAGGAGATCTCTGCCATCGCAGGCGGCAAGGGCGGCGGCAAGCCCGACTTCGCTATGGCCGTCTGAAGGATGAGACCAAGATCGACGAGGCTCTGGCCGCTGTCAAGGGCATCGTGGAGAAACAGCTGGGCTGATTTGAGGATGTGCGCAGAAGGCTCTCCCTTTGGGAGAGCTGTCACCGCAGGTGACTGAGAGGGCAAGCCTGTGGCCCCAGAGCTGCGGCGGCGTGATAGGCAAGAGTTTTGTCAGAGCGATAGTGTCGCTGTGCTTTTAATTTCTTGTCAGCGTCCTTGCCCTCTCCGTCTGCTTCGCAGACACCTCTCCCAAGGGGAGAGGCTTGACAACATACGCCAGCAGCATCCTGATAATAGATAGTAGGAAGGAGCGATTCCCATGGAAGATTGTCTGTTTTGCAAAATTGCAGCGGGGGACATCCCCTCGAAGAAGCTCTATGAGGACGAGCAGGTGGTGGCATTCTATGACATCGCCCCGCAGGCCAAGGTGCATTTCCTGGTCATCCCGAAAAAGCACATCCCTTCTGCCGCTGCACTGACCGAGGAAGACGGCGCGCTGCTGGGCCATGTGTTTGCCGTCATCGCCAAGCTCGCCAAGGGAGCAGGGCCTCGACAATGGCTACCGTGTCATCTCCAACGTGGGCGAGGACGCCGGCCAGACCGTCAAGCATCTGCACTTCCATGTTCTGGGCGGCGAGAAGCTGCCTGTCTGATTCCGAAAAAGTAAGGGAGATCGTTGAATATGGCTAAGACTTATACGCTGAATGTCGCGGGCCTGACCCGTGAGCTGACCATCTGCAAGGTGAACGACCACATGGACATTGCGGCCTTTATCATGCTGGGCGACGCCGAGCTGACCGTGGCTGCTGCCGCTGAGCTGCTCAAGAAATGCCCGGATTTTGACATCCTGCTGACCGCTGAGGCCAAGGGCATCCCGCTGGCTCACGAGATGAGCCGCCAGAGCGGCAAGCCCTACGTCTGCGCACGCAAGGGCGTCAAGCTGTATATGCCCGACCCTGTTGTTGTCGAGGACCAGTCCATCACCACTGCTGGCAAGCAGAAGCTGGTCATCGACCGCAAGGAGCTGGACAAGATGAGCGGCAAGCGGGTGCTGGTCGTGGATGATGTCATCTCCACCGGCGGCTCTCTCAAGGCTCTGGACGAGCTGGCCGAGCAGACCCAGTGTACCATCGTGGGTCAGGCCGCCGTTCTGGCCGAGGGTGATGCTGCCCAGCGCAAGGACATCATCTTCCTCGAGCCGCTGCCTCTGTTCCTCCACTAAACCGATATGCGACGCCCGCTCTGCGCGTTCTGCCTGAGTGCGCTGGGTGTGTTAGCGTTACGCTCATTTTTGCCGCAGATGGGGCTTTTGCTGCCGTCTGCGGCAATTTTTGTTGTCTTCTGCCTGCTGGTCTGGTGGAAAGGCGGGGCCGCGAGAGGGTATGCGGTCTGCCTGCTTCTGGGCGCAGTGCTGGGCGTCGGCATCATGAAAACGACCGGAGCGCGGCTTGCAAAGATACAGGACGCCTATGCCGGAAAAGAAGTGGCCCTCACCGCCGAAGTGGAGAGCACAGGCCGCGCCTACACGGCGGGCCGGGTGAGCGCCGTGCTGATGGTAGAAAAAGTGGACGGGGAAGCTGTCCGCTTCCGGGTGGAGTGCGCCAGTCTGCCCAAATGTGAGGCCGGAGGCCGCATCCGGGGCCGCTTTTCGCTGGATGTGCCGGACGCTACCCAGCGTCTGGATGACTACGCCGACGGCATTGTCCTCAGCGCGGAATATCTGTCCGGGATGCTTCGTCTTGGGCCCAGCGAGAGCTTCCGCGCCCGGACGGCTCGGCTCCAGGCGGCGCTGAGCCGCACCCTGCGAAAAGGCATGGCCGAAAACACCGGCGGCGTTCTGGCTGCGATGGTGGTGGGCGACCGGAGACATCTGACTACGACTCTCCGCAGTGCCTACCAGGGCGCGGGGCTTTCCCATGTGCTGGTGGTGAGCGGCCTCCACGTCACCATCTTCTGCGGCCTGCTGGATGCTCTGCCCCACAAGGAGCGGGAGCGGAGCCGGGCTTACCGGCGGGCGAGGTCGCTGCTCCGGGCCGGGACGGCCCTTCTGCTGGTGGGCATCACCGGCGCGACGCCCTCTGTCCTCCGGGCGGCGGTGGCGGTCTGGGTCAGCTCCCTCGGCGTCTGGGTGGGAGGCCCGGCGGATACGCTCACCTCGCTGGGCGCGGCAGGCGTCCTTATGTGTCTGGGCAACGGGTACGCGGTCTATGACGTGGGCTTCGAGCTGTCGTTTGCGGCAGTGATGGGAACACTGGCCGGTGCTGAGTGCGCAGGGCGTGGACGGGAGCGCTATTACGACAGAAAGAAGAAATGGAAAAGCCGCCGGGAGAAACCGCCCCGCGCAGTGCTCCTCTTCCGGCGCTTTGCGGGCGGCGTGTGGGACTCGCTCTGCGTCTCCCTCTGTGCCTCGGCGGCGACCTTCCCGGTGCTGGTGCTGCGGGGGATGAGCACGACGGTCTGGGCCGTGGCGTCGGGCGTGGCCGTCCTCTGGCTGGTGGGGCCGATGCTGAGCTTCGGCCTCGGTGCAGCTCTGCTGGGTCTGGCGGCATTTCGAAGGCTTGCCTTTGTTTGAGATCATCCGCCGCCCGGTAGCCTTCTTGCCGAAGGGCTGGCATGGCTGATGAACGAGTGGGCTTTCCGGGTGTCCGTTCTGCCGGGAGCGTCCCTCTGGTTTGATGGGACCTATGCCGCACTGGTGTGTCTTGCGCTGATCTTACTCTGCGCAATGGCAATGCGGCGGCACATCCGGCTCCGGGTAGCCCTGCCGACGGTCATTCTACTGGCGGCGCTGGCCTTCGGGCTGGAAACGGCTCTGAGCTGGAATGTGGTGAACATCGAGCTGGTGGGGACCCGGGCTTCACCCGCTGTCATTATTACCCAGAGAGAAAAGGCCGTCGTCCTCTTCCGGGGCGGCAGCACCACCCGGCGGGCGGTGGAAAGCCAACTGGAAAAGCGGGGCGTGAAGACGGTGGAACTTCTGGTTGACCTGCGGATGCAGCCGGAAGAACCCTGCCGTATCGAGGTCCAAAAGCGTATCGAGGCTGCTGCTCTGGCCGAGAATACCACCCGCCGTGCTTCCTGCGGCGGGGTGGACTTGGAACTTTTCCGCACCCGGCAGGGCTGCATTCTGCGGATGCGTGTCGGAGGGCAGAGGCTCATCACCCTCAGCGGTACCGTCCGGCCTGCGAAGCCCATCCGGGCCGAGTGGCTGCTGGCCTCGTCGGCAAGGCCGGACAATATCCGGTACACCGACTGCCTGACCCTGAGCAGCAAATACCGCTGGATGGAGGGAGACGCAGAGCCTGTCTCACGTCTGCGCCTCCGTCTCAAGGGGTGAGCGCTTTTCAAAGCGGGCAGAGTATGATAGAATAAAATAATCCTAATACAAAGGAGCCGATCATTTGGCAACGGAAACGAAACTCCGGCAGCTGGCCCAGGGAGGCTGTCCGGTCTACTATTTTTATTCCAGCGAGCGCTATCTTGTCCGGCAGGCTGTGGCCCGGGCGGCAAAGCTTCTGGCCGAGGGCGAGGATGAAGAGACGACCGTTCTGGACGGTGCTGCGCCTGAAATCGAGCAGCTCATCATGGCGGCAGGCACCATCTCCTTCTTCGGGACGCGGCGCGTGGTGCTTCTGCCCGAGGTGGACCCCGCCGCCTACAGCGACAAAGACCTCGACGAGCTGTGCGCCACGCTGGCCAGCCTCGAGAATGCCGTGGTGGTGCTGGGCACCGTGTTTGACCTGGAACGCAATAAGCTCAAGCTGGGCAAGCGGGCGCAAAAGCTCATCAACCAGTGCAAAAAACTGGGCTTTACCGAGGAACTGGCCAAACCCAAGCCCTACGAGCTGAAGGTCATGATGATGGACCGCGCCAAGGCGCAGGACACCACCCTTTCCGAGGGTACGGCGACGGCCCTGCTGGAACGCTGCGGCGAAGACCCGTTCCTTCTCGAGAACGAGGTGGACAAGCTCTGCGCCCTCTCCGGCTACCAGACCGTGACCACGGCCATGGTGGCCGAGATGGGGACTGTGAGCCTCGAGGCCGACGTCTTCGAGATGATACGGATGATCACGGCGAAAAACGCCACCGGCGCCTGCAAAAAGCTGCAAACGCTTCTCCGCCTGCAGCAGGAGCCCATCCCCATCACGGCGGCTATGATCGGCAGCTATGTGGACCTCTATCGGGTCAAACTGGGCGCAGCCAAGCGGAAGAGCTACAGCACCGTGTTCAAGGATTTCGGCTACAAGGGCAGCGACTACCGGCTCAAGCGCTCTGCCGAGACAGCCAGCCACTACACGCTGCCCCAGCTGGAAGCCTGTATGCAGATTTTGCTTGAGCTGGACAAGAGTCTGAAAAGCCAGCCCGTGAGCGCGCAGACCCTGCTGGAAACGGCGCTCTGCCGTCTGGCGATGGCGGGAGGAAGAAGATGAGCGAGAAACTGGAACTGCTGCACACCGACCGTGTGCTCATCGTGGAGGGCAAATACGATGCGGCCCGTCTCTCTCATCTGACCGACGCCATGATCCTGCTGACGGACGGCTTCGGCATTTATAAGGATAAGAAGCGTCAGCAGCTCTTCAAACAGCTGGCCCACAAAAACGGCCTTATCCTCCTGACGGACTCCGACGCGGCGGGCTTCCGCATCCGCACCTACATCACGAATCTGGTGGGGGAGAAGAACGTGATGCAAGCCTACGTTCCGGCCATCCACGGCAAGGAAAAGCGGAAGGCTCAGCCCGGCAAAGAGGGGCTTCTGGGGGTCGAGGGCGTGGACGATGCCCTCGTTTTGCAGGCGCTCCGGGACGCTCTGGGCGAAGAAGCTGGCATTGCCCCTGCAAAGCCGGAGGGGCGGCAAATTACTTATACCGACCTCTATGAGTGGGGGCTTTCGGGTACGGCGGGCTCGGCTGAGCGGAAAACAAAGCTGCTCTGCGCTCTCGGCCTGCCGCCCCGGCTCTCGAAAAAAGAGCTGGTGGAAGCCCTCAACCGCCTTTACAGCTACGAGCAGCTGGACGAAATGCAGTCGGAACTGCTCAAAACATGAAAATACAGCAAGCTCTCCTGAGAAAAACATGAAAAAGATTCAAGCGATACTTCTGGAAAATCTGCCGTAAGCTGTGATATAATCAATATACTGTGCGCCCGTCGTGGACGAAACGACGGGCGCAGATTTTTGCAAGGTGCAATAAAGGAGACAATCAATGGAACGCGAAAAACTCAAATCGAGACTCGGGTTCATCCTCCTTTCCGCCGGCTGCGCGATCGGCATCGGAAATGTGTGGAAGTTCCCCTACATGGCAGGTCAGGGCGGCGGCGGCGCTTTCGTGCTGTTCTACCTGCTGTTCCTCGTCATTCTGGGTCTGCCCATCATGACCATGGAGTTCGCCGTGGGCCGTGCCAGCCACAAGAGCCCGGTGCGCGCCTATCAGGCCCTCGAAAAGCCCGGCCAGAAGTGGCACATCCACGGCTACTTCACCCTCATCGGCTGCTACCAGCTGATGATGTTCTACACCACGGTGGCCGGCTGGATGCTCCACTACTTCTACATGACCGCTGCCGGTAAGCTGGTGGGCCTTGACGCCGACCAGGTGGCCGGTAAGTTTACCGAGATGCTGGCAAGCCCGCTGACCATGGGCTTCTGGATGGTGGTCGTTGTGGCCATCGGCATCTTCGTCTGCGCCCGCGGTTTGCAGAACGGCCTTGAGAAAGTCACGAAAGTTATGATGATCGCCCTGCTGGTCATTATGGTGGTGCTGGCAGTCAACAGCATGTTCATGCCCGGCGCAAAGGAGGGCCTGACCTTCTTCCTCGTACCCGACTTTGCGCGGATGAAGGAAGTGGGCATCGTCAACACCTGGTGGGTGCCATGAATCAGGCGTTCTTCACCCTGAGCCTCGGCATCGGTGCAATGGCCATCTTCGGCAGCTACATCGGCAAAGAGCACGCCCTGCTGGGCGAGAGCGTCCGCGTCGTGGTGCTGGATACCTTCGTCGCCATCACCGCCGGCCTCATCATCTTCCCGGCCTGCTTCACTTACGGCGTGGACCAGACCAGCGGCCCCAGCCTCATCTTCATCACCCTGCCCAACATCCTCGCCAATATGGCGATGGGCCGTCTGTGGGGCAGCCTGTTCTTCCTGTTCATGGCCTTTGCGGCGCTTTCCACCGTGCTGGCCGTCTTCGAGAACATCATCTGCTGCGGCATGGAGCTGACCGGCTGGAACCGTCAGAAGTCCAGCCTCGTCAACTTCTTCCTCATCATCGCCCTCTCTCTGCCCTGTGTGCTGGGCTACAACGTCTGGGCCTGGGACGGCTTCGCCATCTTCGGCGGCGCTGTGCTGGATGTGGAGGATTTCCTCGTCAGCAACCTCTTCCTGCCGCTGGGCTCCCTCGTCTACCTGCTCTTCTGCGTCACCCGCTACGGCTGGGGCTGGGACAACTACAAGAAGGAAGTCAACACCGGCAAAGGCCTCAAGATGCACGACTGGATGCGCGGCTATCTGACCTATGGTCTGCCCCTCATCGTCCTGTTCATCTTCGTGTTCGGCCTGTACGATAAGTTCATCGCCTGATAAAACAGAAATACGGGATGCTGCATTTTGCAGCATCCCGTATTTTTTATCGCTTTATTTCACATACCGGCCTTCGCAGATATTCTTGCAGCAGGCGCTGATGGGGAACCAGCAGCAGTCGCGGCAGATGTCGGCGAGGATCTCCGGCGTGGCCTTTGGCGTCGATCTCGCGGATGAGGTCCTGGTAGACGTAATCCTTTTCCTCGAGACCGAAGTATTCCACGGTCTTTGCATCATAGCGCTTGACCTTTTCCTGCGTGTCGCAGAGGTCCTCGCCCAGCTTGTTGGGGCAGCAGGAGCAGAGGGTGTCGGTGGAGAAGGTGAGGCGGATGGTGGTGCCGGGAACATCCCGCAGCTGATGCACCACGTCGGTCATGTGGGCCACGAAATCGTTGTCATAGCCTTTGCCGGAGTAGCCCTGCGTGCAGAGCAGATGATGGGGACGAAGTACGATGCTCATGCTTTCAGCCCCGGAATGCGCTTCCGCAGATTCAGGCCGATGGCGCAGGCCAGAACTGCCTTGATGATGGCAGTGGGGATGAAGGGCAGGACGCAGGCGGTGATACCCACGGCGATGGTGCTGTGGGCGACGACCACGAACATTGCAACGCCCACCACATAGTTGACTACCGTGCCGACGATGACAGCGGTGACGAAAGCACCCTTGAAGGCGTCACGGTGCTCCACGCCGAGGCCGATGATGTAGGCCATCAGGGGGAAAGAGATGAGGAAGCCGCCGGTGGGGCCGACGAACTTATCGAAACCGCCGGAGAAGTTTGCCAGCACCGGCACGCCCACAGCGCCCAGTGCCAGGTACACCAGCGTAGCGATGGCGGAAAGCTTGGAACCCAGCACCACAGCAGCCAGCGTGATGGCGAAGGTCTGCATGGTCATGGGGACGCCCAGAGGCATCGGGATGGAGATCTGGGCCATGACGGCGATAACGGCGGCGAACAGACCTGCATAGCAGATGTCCCGCACAGAGAACTTGGACTTGGTGGCCGCAGCGGCCTGGGTGTTCTGACTCATAAGAATTGTTCCTCCTATACGTTCTGGCCCAAAGCGGCCATACTCCCAGTATGGCAGACTGCAAACGCTGCGTCAACTTTGGATTTGCGAAAGGGTTTACAATTCAAAACGAAAAACAAAACAGAAAAATACACAAAAGATGTCGCTTTTGGTTGTGAAATGTGCTATACTAAATCTTAGCTATAAGAAGCACACCAGTGATATATAGAGAGGAGAACATCATGCAGCATGAAACCGTGATCGTGCTGGACTTTGGCGGCCAGTACAATCAGCTCATCGCGCGCCGCGTCCGCGAGAATAATGTCTACTGTGAGATCTATTCCTATAAGACGGACCTGTCCGTCATCAAGGCGAAGAACCCCAAGGGCATCATCTTCACCGGCGGCCCCAACAGCGTCTATCTGGAGGATTCGCCCACCATTGACCCCGAGATCTTCAGCTGGGGCGTGCCTGTGCTGGGCATCTGCTACGGCAGTCAGCTCATGATGCACCTGTTGGGCGGCCGCGTCTGCCGCGCCCCGGAGCGCGAGTACGGCAAGACCGAGGTCTTCGTGGACAACAGCAGCAAGATGTTCACCGATGTGCAGCCCTCCACCGTCTGCTGGATGAGCCACAACGACTATATCGAGCAGGCTGCGCCCGGCTTCAAGATCACTGCCCACACCGTCAACTGCCCGGTGGCCGCAGCTGAGAACGAGGAAAAAGGACTGTACGCCGTCCAGTTCCACCCCGAGGTGCTCCACACCGCTGAGGGCAAGAAGATGCTGCACAACTTCGTGTACAATGTCTGCGGCTGCACCGGCGACTGGAAGATGGACTCCTTCGTGGAGAACAACGTCGAGGCCCTGCGAAGAAGCGCATCGGCAGCGGCAAGGTGCTCTGCGCCCTGTCTGGCGGCGTCGATTCCTCCGTGCTGGCTGCCATGCTGGCCAAGGCCATCGGAAAGCAGCTGACCTGCGTCTTTGTTGACCACGGCCTGCTGCGCAAGAATGAGAAGGAAGAGGTCTGCTCCGTCTTCGGCCCCGGCAACGCCAACGGCTTTGACATCAACTTCATCTGCGTGGACGCCCGTGACCGCTACTTTGCAAAGCTGGCCGGTGTCACCGAGCCGGAGCGCAAGCGCAAGATCATCGGCGAGGAGTTCATCCGCGTCTTTGAGGAGCAGGCAAAGCAGATCGGCAAGGTCGATTTCCTTGCACAGGGTACCATTTACCCCGATGTCGTCGAGAGCGGTCTGGGCGGTGAGTCCACCGTTATCAAGAGCCACCACAACGTCGGCGGACTGCCTGACACCGTGGACTTCAAGGAGCTGGTCGAGCCTCTGCGCAACCTGTTCAAGGACGAAGTCCGTCAGGCTGGTCGTGAGCTGGGTCTGCCCGAGTATCTGGTCAGCCGCCAGCCCTTCCCCTGGCCCCGGTCTGGGCATCCGCATCATCGGCGAAGTGACCCCCGAGAAGGTCGCGATCGTGCAGGACGCCGACGCCATCTGGCGTGAGGAGATCGCCAAGGCGGGCCTCGATAAGGAGATCAGCCAGTATTATGCCGCTCTGACCAATATGCACAGCGTCGGCGTTATGGGCGACGAGCGCACCTACGACTACGCCGTGGCCCTGCGCGCTGTCACCACCACTGACTTCATGACTGCCGAGAGCTACAATATGCCTTGGGACGTGCTGGGTACTGTCACCAGCCGCATCGTCAATGAGGTCAAGCACGTCAACCGCGTGTTGCAACAGAAAAAATAACACCCGAGGCAGGATCAAACCGGTATCACGGTTCCTTTTCCCCTGGGAAAGCCAGAGCTTCCAGCCGGCCCGCGATTTATGAAATCCTCTTGACAAAGTGGGAAGGGACAGTATAATAAAAAGTGAACATTGTTCATATTGAGGGTGACTACATGAATACGATCGTGACCTCCAAGGAAGAGATCTTAAAAACAGCCGTGAGCTTATCCGGGAAAAGGGCTGGGCGGCAGTCGGCATCCGTTCTGTCGCCTCGGCATGCGGGGTCTCGGTTGGCTCGATCTACAACTATTATGACTCCAAGGCTGAGCTTATCAGCGCCACGGTCGAGAGCGTCTGGTGCGAAATTTTCCACCGCCCGCAGGACGAGGCCGTATTTCAGGACGTGCAGACCTGTGTCAAATGGATGTACGAGCGCATGGCCTACGGCTATGAGCAGTATCCCGGATTCTTCACACTGCACTCTCTCGGCTTTATGCAGGAGGACAAGGCCGATGGCAAACGGCACATGCAGCAAATCTGGCACCATATCTTAAACGGTCTGTGTACGGTGCTGCAACAGGATACCAAGATCCGTCCGGGCGCTTTTAATGAGCAATTCACCGTTGAAAAATTTGCCGAGGTTCTGTTTTCGCTTATGCTGTCTGCTTTGCTGTGGCAGGACTACGACCCCGCCGCTGTGCTGGAGATCGTGCGCAGGACCTTATATTGACCGCATTTTCTTCCCACACTGCTGTGGGAATTTTATAACGTCCAAATTGAACGCTGTTCACTTAAAGGGGACGCTCATAGGAAAGTTCATCGCAGTATCCTGCTGCGGCTCGCCTGCCTTGTGTGGAGCACTGCCAGCTTCAACATCCTGTGCTTTGGATGCAGCTATGTCAGGCAAGCCTCTGATGACCGTAAAAACTAAGACGACCCTGCAAAAAAATGCAGTGTTACAATAAATTTGATGTATCGACAAGGAGCAATCAACTATGCAAGCAATCGTAGAAACTGTTTTTGATGCGGTGTATCTGGTATCCGTCATCACCATCGGTATCCTGATGATCCGCGGCTGCAAGGGCAGCCACCAGTTCAAGCTGTTCGGTCTGATGGCTATCGTTCTGGGCGCCGGCGACTCGTTCCATCTGATTCCCCGTGCTCTGGCTCTATGCACCACGGGTCTTGAAAACTTTACCGTTCCCCTGGGTCTGGGTAAGTGGATCACCTCTGTGACAATGACAGTCTTTTATGTGCTGCTGTACTATGTCTGGCGTGAGCGCTACCGGGTCAAGGGCAGCAATGGCCTGACTGCCGCCGTCTACGGTCTGGCTGCTGTGCGTGTTATCCTGTGCATGATGCCGCAGAACCAGTGGCTGAGCGACGGATCCCCGCTGTCCTGGGGCATTTACCGTAATATTCCTTTTGCACTGATGGGCCTGCTGATCATCGTGCTGTTCTACCGCAGTGCCAAGGAACATAACGACGCGGCCTTCCGCTGGATGTGGCTGACCATCGTGCTCAGCTTCGGCTTCTACATCCCGGTCGTGCTCTGGGCGGACACCATCCCGATGATCGGCATGCTGATGATCCCCAAGACCTGCGCCTATATGTGGACCGTTCTCATCGGCTATTCTGCTATGAAGAAGGAATGCAAGTGATTTGTACACCGTACCGATAAAAAGCAGGGGGTTATCATTTAAAAAGAGAGCCGCATCCTGAACGTCCAAGAATAGGCCTGCCAACAAACCTTCAGAGCTCTGCCTTTTGGCAGGGCGCTTTTATATTGCAAAACTTCGTACGTTCTGTTATAATCAAATCAACAACTTATGAGCAAACGAAAGGTTGTATAGAAAGAAGGCGGGACAGATGTATTTCCAATACGGCGAAGCGGAAACAGCGTATCTGAGCGCAAGAGACGAGCGGATGGCGGAAGTCATCGCACAGGCGGGACACATCGAGAGGGAAGTGGATACCGACCTCTTTTCGGCGGTGGTACACCACATCGTCGGCCAGCAGATCTCCACGAAAGCGCAGGCGACCATCTGGAAGCGGATGCGGGATGAGTTCGGCGTGGTGGATGCAGCTGCCGTCCTCGGAGCCGGGGTTGAGAAGCTGCAGAGCTTCGGCATGACCTTCCGAAAGGCTGAATACATTACGGACTTTGCCCGGAAAATCGAGAGCGGAGAATTTGACCTTGAGGGCATCTGGCAGAAGCCGGACGATGAGGCCATCCGGGAGCTGAGCAGCCTGAAAGGCGTCGGTGTCTGGACGGCGGAGATGATTCTGCTGTTCTGTATGCAGCGGCCCAACATTTTCAGCTACGACGACCTTGCCATCCAGCGCGGTCTGCGGATGGTCTACCACCACCGCAAAATTGACCGCAAGCTATTTGAAAAGTACCGCCGCCGGTTCAGCCCCTATTGCAGCGTGGCCAGCCTCTACCTCTGGGCGGCAGCAGGCGGCGCGGTGCCGGGTCTCAAGGACTACGCGCCGGCCCAAAAGCCGAAAAGGAAGGGGTGAACCGCCATGACCTATACGATGCATTACGATTCGCCGCTGGGAAAGATACTGCTGGCAGCAGACGAAGAAGGGATGACCGGAGTATGGTTCGAGGCACAGAAGTATTTTGCGGCGAAGCTTCCTCCAGAGAATGAAGAGGGGACAATGCCGGTGCTGGGAGACGCCTGCCGCTGGCTGGACGTCTATTTTTCAGGCCGGGAGCCGGACTTTACTCCGAAACTCCATCTTATCGGCTCCGATTTCCGACAGGCGGTGTGGGCACTGCTGCTGCAGATCCCCTACGGACAGACCACGACCTACGGCGCACTGGCAAAACAGCTGGCAGAGATAAACGGCGGAAAGCGCGTCTCCGCGCAGGCTGTGGGCGGCGCGGTGGGGCATAACCCTGTTTCCATCATCGTACCCTGCCATCGGGTGGTGGGCAGCGACGGCAGCCTGACCGGCTACGCGGGCGGCATCGAAAAGAAGATACGCTTGCTGACGCTGGAAAACGCAGAGGCGGCAAATCTTTACCGATAACAAAAAGCAGGCCATCCCGGCGGGATGGCCTGCTTTTACTATCGGTATCGTTTACTTGTTCTGGATGTACTCGTCGATGGCCTTGGCGGCGGCTTTGCCGGCACCCATGGCCTTGATGACGGTAGCGGCGCCGGTCACGGCGTCACCGCCAGCGTACACACCCTCGCGGCTGGTCTTGCCCTCATCGCCCTCGGTGACGATGCAGCCATGCTTGTTGGTCTCCAGGCCCGGGGTGGTGGAGCGGATGAGGGGTTGGGGCTGGTGCCCAGGCTCATGATGACGGTGTCCACGTCCATCGTGAACTCGCTGCCCTTCTTCTCGATGGGGCGGCGGCGGCCGGAAGCGTCCGGCTCACCCAGTTCCATCTCGATGCAGGTAATAGCCTTGACGAAACCGTCCTCATCAGGCAGGATCTCCACAGGGTTGCAGAGGGTCTTGAAGATAATGCCCTCTTCCTCGGCGTGCTCGACCTCTTCCTTACGGGCAGGCAGCTCTGCCATGCCGCGGCGGTAGACGATGTAGACCGTCTCAGCGCCCAGACGCAGGGCGCTGCGGGCAGCGTCCATTGCCACATTGCCGCCGCCGACGACGGCGACCTTCCTGCCGGTGCGGATAGGGGTCTTGCTGGTGGGCAGGTAAGCCTTCATCAGGTTGGAGCGGGTGAGGAACTCGTTGGCGGAGTAGACGCCCTTCAGGCTCTCGCCCGGGATGCCCATGAAGCGGGGCAGGCCGGCACCGGAACCCACGAAGACGGCCTCATAGCCGTACTCACCCATCAGCTCGTCGATGGTGAGCACCTTGCCGATGACCATGTTGCACTCGAAATCGACGCCCATCTTCTTGAGGCCGTCGATCTCCTGCTGGACGATGGCCTTGGGCAGACGGAACTCGGGGATGCCGTACATCAGCACGCCGCCTGCGACGTGCAGGGCCTCGTAGACCGTGACCTTATAGCCCAGCTTGGCGAGGTCGCCTGCGGCGGTCAGGCCGGCAGGGCCCGCGCCGATGATGGCGACCTTGTGGCCGTTGGACGCAGGCACGACGGGGGCAGTGTGGACATTCTCACGGTGCCAGTCGGCCACGAAGCGCTCCAGACGGCCAATGCCGACGGGCTCGTTCTTGATGCCGCGGGTACACTTGCCCTCGCACTGGCTCTCCTGCGGGCAGACGCGGCCGCAGACGGCAGGCAGGGAAGAGGAACGATTGATGACCTGATAGGCGGCTTCGAAGTCACCCTCGGCCACATGGCCGATGAACTCGGGGATGTCGATGCCGACGGGGCAGCCGGTCTGGCAGGGCTTGTTCTTGCAGTGGATGCAGCGCTTGGCCTCGTTCACGGCCATCTCGGCGGTGTAGCCCAGTGCCACTTCCTCAAAGTTCTTGTTGCGGACGTTGGGGTCCTGGGTGGGCATGGGACTTTTTGGGGTCCATATTGAAAGCCATTTTACATTCCCTCCTGAGTCTTGAACAGATTGCAGGCCTTTTCCCGGGCCTTGGCCTCAAAGGGGCGGTACATGGTGCCGCGGGCCATTGCCTCGTCAAAATCCACGAGGTCGCCGTCAAAGTCGGGGCCGTCCACACAGGCGAACTTGGTCTTGCCGCCCACGGTCAGCCGGCAGCCGCCGCACATGCCGGTGCCGTCGATCATGATGGGGTTCATGGAGACGATGCTCTTGAGGCCGTGCTTCTGGCAGGTCTTGACCACGAACTTCATCATGATGAGCGGACCGATGGTGATGACCAGGTCGTACTGGTTGCCGGAAGCCACCAGCTCGTCGAGGGCGGCGGTGACGACGCCCTTGGTGCCGTAGCTGCCATCGTCGGTCATGATCCGCAGCTCGTCGCTGCAGGCCTTGAACTCATCCTCGAGGATGAGCAGGTCCTTGCTGCGGAAGCCGACCACGCTGTGGACGACGCAGCCCTGCTCGTGGAGCTCACGGGCGATGGGCAGTGCGATGGCGCAGCCCACGCCGCCGCCGACGACGCAGACCTTCTTCAGGCCCTCCACCTCGGTAGCGCGGCCCAGCGGGCCGACGAAGTCGTGGACGCTCTGACCCACTTCGAGGCTGTTCAGCTCCATGGTGGTGCCGCCGACGATCTGGAAGATGATGTCCACAGTACCCTTCTCGCGGTCATAGCCTGCGACGGTGAGGGGGATGCGCTCGCTGTCTTCAAACGGGCGCACAATGATAAACTGGCCGGGCTTTGCCTTTTTGGCAATGAGCGGGGCTTCAATGACCATCTTTGTAACGGTGGGGTTCAGCGCCACCTTTTCCGTGATCTTGTACATTGCGTTTGCTCCTTATTCCTATATTCTCCCCTGCATGAAAACACGCCTGTTCCTCGGTGCAGCAGCCCGAAGCGGCAGGCGCGAAAGTTCAGCAACGATTTGACAATCTTAATTATAACGATATTAAGAAAGGAAAGCAATTAAATTTTCTTCGCGTCAGCCGCGGCAAACTTGAACGCTTCCGCAGCTTTGTACGCAGCAGGGGGGCGGAAACGTCCCTTTTTTCAAAAAATGCAAATTTGCAGTTGACAAGAGGCGAAAGCTGCGGTATAATAATCGACGTCGCCGGGAACGCCCGGCGCGCCACAATGGATATGCGGCCGTAGCTCATCTGGTAGAGCGCCACCTTGCCAAGGTGGAGGTAGCGAGTTCGAGCCTCGTCGGCCGCTCCATTATTGTGGAAGTTTAGCTCAGCTGGGAGAGCATCTGCCTTACAAGCAGAGGGTCAGCGGTTCGAGCCCGTTAACTTCCACCATGTGGCCCGGTAGCTCAGTTGGTTAGAGCACCAGCCTGTCACGCTGGGGTCGTCGGTTCGAGCCCGATCGGGTCGCTTCGTCGGAATGTCAGCGGCTTGTCGGGCAATCTTGCAAGCAAGATTGCAGTGACAAGCGCTGAAATTCCTCCTCTTCCCCACAAAACCTTGCGTTCGCAAGTTTTTGCGGGGACCCCTGATTCAAGAAACGGATTCGGGGAGTGCAGGGATAAATGCACTTTCTATGCCTCTGTAGCTCAGTCGGTAGAGCAGGGGACTGAAAATCCCCGTGTCATTGGTTCGATTCCGATCGGAGGCACCACGTCGAAATGTCAGCTGCTTGTCGGGCAGTCTTGCGAGCAAGACCGCCGTGACAAGCACTGAAATTTCTCCTCTTCCCCACAAAATCTTGCATTCGCAAGCTTTCGCGGGGGCCCCGTTTAAGATACGAACGGGAGGGTGCAAGGATAAATGCACCGCGTATGCGGCCGTAGCTCATCTGGTAGAGCGCCACCTTGCCAAGGTGGAGGTAGCGAGTTCGAGCCTCGTCGGCCGCTCCAACATGAAGCCATCGTTTGTGCAGAAATGCACGACGATGGCTTTTTTCAACAGAAACTGCATCAAATGTTGACAACTCGATGCTCCGGGCCGTATACTGAGACTATCGTGCAGCAAACAGAGGCGGGCTGACCGCCTGCGGGCGTTCGGCCCGCAGGCGTTGGCTCGCCTCTGTGCTATAGGAAAAGGAGGGAAAACCAGTGATATTCGGCAAGTACATCAACCGCTATTATCTGCGCCACGCGCCCGCGCTGCTGCTGGGCATCCTTGCGCTGCTGATGGTGGACTATATCCAGCTGCTTGTGCCGCAGCTCTATCGTCTGGTCATCAACGGCGTCAACCTCGGACAGGTGGTGGTGAGGGGCGAGACGATGCCTTTCACGAAAGAGGTGCTGTTCCAGCACATCTGCCTGCCCATGATATGGATCGTGCTGTTCATGGTGGTGGGGCGCTTTTTGTGGCGCATCTGCTTCTTCGGCACCAGCATCCGGGTGCAGGCGGATCTGAGGGAGAAGATGTTCGACCACAGCCGCCGTCTGTCCCAGCAGTACTATCAGGTGAACAAGGTCGGCAACCTCATGAGCCTCTACACCAACGACCTCGACACCATCCAGGAGTGCTTCGGCGACGGCATCCTGATGTTCTTTGACGCATTGGTGCTGGGTCTGCTGGCCCTCTACCGGATGTGGTGCATGGACAGACGCATGACCATGCTGGCCCTCATCCCGGCAGCGTTCATGTTTGCCATCGGCACCGTGATGGGCAAGACCATGACCAAAACGTGGGAGAAGCGCCAGCAGGCGTTCTCTGACCTGTCCGATTTTGCGCAGGAGAACTTCTCCGGCATCGCGGTCATCAAGGCGTTTGTCAAGGAGCTCAAAGAGCTCATCGCTTTCCGCAAACTCAACAAAGACAACGAAGAGGTCAACGTGGAGTATACCCGCATCTCAGTATTGCTCGAAGTAATGGTGACGTTCTTTGTGGAGTCGGTCATCTGCGTCATCCTCGGCTACGGCGGCTATCTCGTCTACAAGGGAAATTTCAATGCGGGCCAGCTGGTGGAGTACATCGGCTATTTCGAGGCAATCGTCTGGCCCATCATGGCGATCTCAATGCTCATCGAAAAGACCTCCCGCGGCAAAGCCTCCCTCAACCGCATCACCGAGCTGCTGGACGCACCCATTGATGTGGCGGACCGCGCCGGTGTGCCGGACCTCGAAAACCCCAAGGGCGGCATTGAGTTCCGCGATTTGACCTTCCGCTACCCGGACGGCGAGTTCGATGTGCTGAAAAACATCTCCTTCACGATCCAGCCCGGCGAGAGCGTGGGCATCGTGGGCAAGACCGGCGCAGGCAAGACGGCGCTGGTCGATTTGCTCCTGCGCACTTATAACGTCCCCGACGGCACCCTTTTCGTGGACGGGAAGGACGTCAACGGCGTCTCCATCCACTCGGTGCGGCAGGCATGTGCCTATGTCCCGCAGGAGAACTTCCTCTTCTCGGATACCATCGCCCACAACATCGCCTTTGGCGTGGATGACGCCACCCCCGAGGACATTGAACGGGCGGCCAGCCTTGCTGACGTCCGGGACAACATTGTGGACTTCAAGGATGGCTACGAGACTGTCCTGGGCGAGCGCGGCGTCACCGTCTCGGGCGGTCAGAAGCAGCGCATCTCCATCGCCCGCGCCCTGCTGAAAGATGCGCCCATCCTGATCCTCGATGACTCGGTTTCGGCGGTGGATACCAAGACGGAAAAAATCATCCTCGACAACCTGAAAAAGAGCCGTGCAGGCAAGACGACTCTGCTCATCGCACACCGCATCTCGACGGTGGAGGGACTGGATAAGATCATCTTCCTCGAGGATGGCAGAGTGGAGGCCGTCGGCCCCCACGACCAGCTCTATGCATCCTGCCCGGAGTACCGCAAGATGGTCGATCTGCAGAAGCTTGAAGACGAAGTGGGAGGTGGCAACGCATGATGAGTCTGAATCCGCTTCTTCTCGTGGGCGGCGTCATCGGCACCGTGTCGGTGCTGCTGCTCATCGCCTACGCCTGCGTCAAAGACAAGAAAACGGCTATGGGCTTCGAGCGCAGCATGGCCGACGGCGAGATCCTGCGCCGCCTCTTCGGCTACGCCAAGCCCTACTTCAGGCAGTTCGTTGTCGTGGGCTTTCTCGTCCTCTTCTCCATCTCCTACGACATCGCGTCGCCCCTCATCGTGGGCTACATCGAAGAGCTTGTGGTGGGCGATTTCGAACTGAAAAGCCTCTATGTCAGTGTGGCCGTGTACGCGGGTGTGCTGGTCTTCTCGATGGCCAGCACCTATTTGCAGGCTGTCATTCTGCAGCGTGTGGGCCAGCGCATCATCTCCGATTTGCGTGAAGACCTTTTCACCCACATTGAAAGCCTCTCCCACGGCCAGCTGAACGACATCCCGGTGGGAAAGCTCGTCACCCGCGTGACCAACGACACCAACGCCATCTCGATGATGTTCACGAACCTCTTCGTCAACCTCACCAAGAACGCCTTCGTCATTTTGGGCATTCTGGTGGCGATGCTCTTCCTGAACTACGAGCTGACCCTGATGGTGCTCTGCTTCGTACCCTTCATCCTCCTGTTCACGGTCATCTTCCGCAAGTTCTCCCGCCGCGCCTACCGCAAGGTCAAGGACGCGACCACCGACATCAACACCTACCTCTCCGAGAATCTCTCCGGCATCAAGGTCACCCAGATCTTTGGCCGCGAGGACGAGAAGATGGAGGAGTTCCGCCAGAAGAGCCAGACCCTCGCCAAGGCCACACAGGAGCAGATCTTCGTCTTCGGCGTCTTCCGTCCGCTGGTGTATATGCTGTATATCAGCTCGATCCTCTGCCTGTTCTATCTTGGCGGCATGGGCCATCTGAACCATGTCACCTTCCTCGGGCAGACCATTTCCAGCGGCACCATCGTCACCTTTTATATGTATATCTCCAAGTTCTTCACCCCCATCCAGAACCTCGCCGAGCAGTTCAACTGGCTGCAGTCGGCGCTGGCGTCGTCGGAGAAGGTCTTCTCCATCATGGACATCCAGCCCCAGATGGTGGACGCCCCCGATGCCGTTGAGCTGGACGAAGTGAAGGGCGACATCGAGTTCCGGGACGTCTGGTTCAGCTACATCCCCGGCGAGTGGGTGCTGCAGGGCGTTTCCTTCCATGTGGAGCCCCGCCAGACCGTGGCCTTCGTCGGCTCCACCGGCTCGGGCAAGAGCACCATCCTCTCCCTCATCTGCCGCAACTACGAGTTCCAGAAGGGCGAGATTTTGATCGACGGCATCGACATCCGCAAAATCAGGATCTCCTCCCTCCGCCGCCACTTCGGCCAGATGCTGCAGGACGTCTTCCTCTTCTCGGGTACTATCCGCAGCAACATCGTCCTGCGGGAGGAGAACATTCCCGACGAAGAGATCATGAAGGTCTGCCGGTATGTCAATGCCGACCACTTCATCAACAAACTCGAGCACGGCCTCGACGAAGAAGTCCGGGAGCGCGGCAATAACTTCTCAGCGGGTCAGCGCCAGCTGCTCAGCTTTGCCCGCACCATCCTGCATAAGCCCAGCGTCATGATCCTGGACGAGGCCACCGCCAACATCGACACTGAGACGGAGCTTCTGATTCAGGATTCGCTGGAAAAGATGCGCAGCGTCGGCACCATGCTCATCGTGGCACACCGCCTCTCCACCATCCAGCACGCAGATAACATCATCGTGCTGTCGCGCGGCAGGATCTTGGAGCAGGGAACTCACCAGCAGCTTCTCGCCGCACATGGCCGGTATTATCAGCTGTACACGCTGCAATACCACAAAGAACAGATGGATAAACAGTAAAGCAAAAGCAGGTGCATCCAGCGGATGCGCCTGCTTTTTTGCATAGGCTCAATATTGATACGGCACGATGTCCGGCTGATCGGGGCGGTGCTCGCCGATGACTTTTTCCATCCAGATCATGTCGTACCAGCGCCCGAACTTATAGCCGCAGTTGTGGAAGGTGCCGGCCAGCGTAAAGCCCAGATGCTCGTGGAACTGGGCGCTGTTTTTGGTGAGGTATTCGTCCTCCGCCTGCGGGTAGCCGATGCAGGCGTAGAGGTTGAGGACACCCATGGCCTTGAGCCGGTCGGCCAGTGCCTCATAGAGGGCGCGGCCCAGTCCGCCGCGCCTGGCGTCGTGGTCGAGGTAGATGGTCAGCTCTGCGGCCCAGTCGTAGGCGGCACGTCCTACAAAGGCGTGAGCATAGGCGTAGCCCTCGATGCGGCCATCCCGCTCAATGACGAGATAGGGGTACTTCTGCATGATGGCCCGCATCCGGCCCTCGAACTCGGCAAGCGACGGCACATCGTACTCGAAAGTGATGACCGTGTGCTCGACGTAGTAGGCGTAGATCTCCAGAATGCGGGGTGCGTCGGCCAATGTGGCGTTGCGGATGGGATGGTTTTCAAATGACCCTGGAAAGCAGGGACATGAAAAATTTTACTGACCTCAGAACATCGTAATGATGAGGGCAGAACACGTAAGCGCACACAGCGGGAACAGGATGCTGAGCAGGGTGGTCAGCACGACGCTGCCGGCGGCAAACTGCTCATCGTGGTGGAACTGGACGGCGAACACCGAGGTGATGGATGCAGCGGGGCAGCATTCCAGCAGCACGATGACCTGCGTGACCATGCCGTAGCGGAAGAGCCCCAGCGCGGCGAAAGCTGCGATGGTCAGCACCGGAATGAAAAGCATTCGGACCACGGTGAGCTTCCAGATGTGCTGATCGGTGAGGGTGCGGTGCAGGTCGCCTGAGGCGATGAGCATACCGGTGATGAGCATGGAGAGGGGAGTGTTCATGTCGCCCAGAAGCTCCATGGGCTGGACGATGAGGTCGGGCAGCGGGATCTGGAGCAGGTAGAGGACGAGACCCACGACGATGGCGTAGATGGCCGGGCAGTGCAGCAGGCTCTGGGCGACCTTTTTGGGGTCGGAGCTGCCGCTGACCATGCTGTAGCCCACCGTCCAAAGCAGGAGATTGAACATGGTAAAGAAGGCGCTGGCATAAAGCAGGCCCTCGGAGCCGAAGAGCGCCGAAATGAGGGGCAGGCCCATATAGCCCGCATTGGAGAAGACACAGGCGAACCGGAAGATGGGCGTCCGGCTGTCCCTGCTGCGGGCCGTGAACAGCAGGGTGATGATGAGTCCCAGCAGGATGGACAGGGTGCTCAGGGCGAACGCGGCCATGAGGTTGTGCAGAATTTCTGCGCTGAACTCCATGCGGTAGGAGTTGATGATCATGGCCGGGACGACGAGGTTGACCAGCAGGTTCGAGAGAGTCTGCTTGCCCTCGGGGCGGAGCAGGCCGGTCTTGGCACCAAGAGCACCCAGTCCTATGAGGATGAACAGCTCCGCCACCTGCTGGGCGGTGATGACAGCAAGGTCCATAATAAGCTCCCTCCCTTACAGGATGACGTTCTTGATGAGCAGCGAAACACTGCCGTCCTCGGCGTGGAGAAATTCCACCGCAGAATCCTCGGAGAGGATCTCGGTAGGGATCTTTACCTCGATGCCGCTGGCGGTGTGGATGCTGCGGCTCTCCATCCGGCGGATGCGGGCGGGGGAGACAGTGACGGGCTGCTGGGCCTGCGCTGGCTCGAGGACGTCGCTTTTCTCCACATAGTCGTCGAAGGGGACAGCCGCCAGCGGGTATTCCTCAGCAAGCTGCTGGCGCACCTGCTCGACCGTCACCTGTTGTCGTTGTCAGCGGCCTGATTGGCAATGAGCATGGCCACCTGTGCCTCCACGTGGGGCTCGTCCTGGTAGTTCTCCTGCACGGCCTGGACGGCGGCGTCCTGAATGGCCTGCAGCTTTTTCTTTTCCGGCTCGGCGGTGGTGTACTGGAAAACGACGGTGGAGAGGTAAAACTCCTTGTGGCCGTCGATGTCGAATTTCTTTTCCAGCAGCTTCATGGAGTAGTCGGTCAGGTCCACCAGTGCGCCCTCTTCCACCTTGCCGCTCTGGGTGGGCAGGCAGGCCCGCTGCTGGATGATGGAGTTGACCGGCGCACCGTCTACGCTCTCGGTGTAGTGGGTGTAGCCGTTTTTATAGTTGAGCTTGAGGATGCCCAGCCACGGCTGGCCGTCCCGGGTGAAGTCCACCACAGCGAGGTCGGCCCCCGGAATGGTGGTATGAGCGTGCATATAGTCGAACAGGACGCCCGCAATGCGGCAGGACAGGTCGATAAAGTCCTTGTTCTGTTCCAGCTCATACCGGAACGCCGAGTCCGGCAGGGGGCGGCACTGGCGGATGTCGTCGCTGGCAAGCAGCTTTTCGATGTGGTATTGCAGATAGGCCGTCTTTTCGGCTGTCATCTCCATGCAGCTGCCGCTGAGCACGGGGGCATCCAGCGTGGTATCCAGAACGTGGAGAATGGCCTGATGTACGATGATCTCCATATGTGAACCTCTTTTTTGTATACAAGAAATCTCAAATCACCTGTCAGTATAACACAACCCGGCCCAAAAGGCGAGAATGACTTGAAGCTCTGTGGCAGAAATGCTATACTTGGCCCAGAAACACCTATTATATAGGGCAAAAGAAGGGAGACTCCGGTATGGAATTTCGGGAAAGCCGATGCAGAACCTTATCCGCATCAAGGAGAAGGAGATCTGCAAGAATGTGCAGGCGCTTTTGCTGGACGGCGAAAGCATCGTGGGCGCATACAAGACGGTGCGCGATCAGGCCGTTTTTACGAGCCACCGTATTTTTATTGTGGATATGCAGGGCGTCACGGGCACCCGGCAGGAGATCTTTGTGCTGCCCTACCGGAAGATCGTCCATTTCGGCATCCAGACGGCAGGCTTCGGCGACCCATTGCAGACTTCGGAACTGACGGTCTGCTACGCCGACGAGCACGAGATGAAGTTCGGCTTCATCGGGCAGGAAGAACTGCTGGCGGTGGCAAAGGCCATCAGCCGCTGCATCCTGTAAAATAAAAATGCAACAAAACGGGACAGCCCCGCTCTGAGATGTGCCAGAGCGGGGCTGTCCCGTTTTGCTGTGATGATGAATAATGAAGAATGGATGATGGCGTTTTCAGCAGGCGCGGCCAGCCTCGAGCATATAGCGCAGGAAGCCGGTGACATCAGCGGGATCGCTCACGCTGATGCTGAAGCCCTTCTTGGGAGCGTCCAGGGTCTGGAAGATGGCGGAAGCCTCATTGTCCTTCTTGAGGTCGCAGGTGGAGCCATTGTCCAGGTGCAGGATGACGCTGCCGCGGCTTGCGGCGACCTGTTTCATGAAGCGGTTTTTATCAAAATATTCGATGCGAAGCATAATAAATACCTCCGTGTTCGGTAAAGTGTGTAAGGCTTCTGCAAAAGCCTTGTGGGTCGGGGGTGCAGGCGGCATCGCGGCCTTGGAGCTGTGGGACAGTGCGCACAGACCCTTGGAAGCAAAGCTTCGTTGTGGGTTGTATCTGCCCCGTTTCAGTGCTATACTGAGCTTATCGGCTCCGATGAAATAATACCACGAAATCGGCACAAATGATAGAACAAAAACACATACTTTGTACAACAAAATCGGCTTTGATAAAAAATCTTCAATGTATTGGGGAAAGGAATTGGCGAATATGGCACTAAATATCAGCTTCAACATCGTCGCCAGCGAAAAGGGCAGGGAACTTGTGCAGCACGGCAGCGCGCCGTTTCCCATCGCCTGCTATGCCGAGGATCTGTCCAGCTATTCGGTGGCGTGGCACTGGCACGAAGAGTTTGAATATGTGCTCTGCACGAAGGGACCGCTCCATGTGGACGTCAACAAGACCCGCCTCACCTTGCAGACCGGGCAGGGAGTGTTCATCAACTCGGGCGTCCTCCACGCGGTGGAGCAGGCACCGGAAGGCACGGCCCTGCTCCACTCGGGCGTGTTCCATCCGCGGCTCGTGGGTGGTATGGACACCATCTTCTGGCAGAAGCTCATCCGCCCCATGACCCAGCCCGACGCCCCGCCATTTTTCCTTCTGGATGGGTTGGTGCCGTGGCAGAAACAGGTGCTGGACTGTCTGCACGAGAGCTGGAAGGCCGTGTCGGACGAACCCTTCGACTACGAGAACCGGGTGCGCTACTACCTCTCGCTGGCCCTGCGGCTGCTGAGCACCCAGTGCGTGGGCGGGCGGACGAAAGTCTCCCAGCAGGAGCAGATCGCCTCCGAGCGGATGAAGCAGATGCTCCGCTTCGTGGAGGAACACTACGCGGAAGAGCTGACAGTCCAGCTCATCGCGGGCAGCGTGGCCCTCAGCGAGAGCGCCTGTCTGCGCAGTTTCAGGCAGATGCTGGGCATCACGCCCATCCAGTACGTCAAGCAGTACCGGGTGGAAAAGGCCGCTGAGCTGCTTCGCTCCACCCGGCTCAAGACCGGCGAGATCGGCGCGGAGTGCGGCTTCACCGATGGCAGCTACTTTATCAAGATCTTCCGGGAGATAAAACATTGCACTCCCAAAGAATACCGTATGAAATTTTGTTGAGATGTGAAAAAGGAGAAATCTACCCCATGCGGCGTACATTGACATCCGGCCCCATCACCGGCAGCATCCTGCTGGGCCTCTGCATGGGCAGCGGCGCGGCCATCTCGATGCAGTACGGCAGTGGTGAGTACGATAAAATGCGCCAGAGCGTCTTCCAGTCCTTCGCCCTCATTGCGGGCATGGCGCTGGCGGATGCCATCGGCATTGGTTACTATCTGGTGAGACATAGAAAGGAGACGCTATGAAAATCGAGCACATCGCCCTATATGTCAACGACCTCGAAGCCGCAAAGGACTTCTTTGTGCGCTACCTTGACGCCGTGCCGAATGAGGGCTATCACAACCCGAGGACGGACTTCCGCTCCTACTTTCTCACTTTCGCGGACGGCGCACGCCTGGAGCTGATGAACAAACCCGGGATGTCCGACGAGCCGAAGCCTGCCGCCCGCACCGGATACGCGCACATCGCGTTCAGCGTCGGCAGTCGGGAGAAGGTGGATGCGCTGACGGCCCGCCTCAAGGCCGACGGCCTCGAAGTCCTCAGCGGCCCCCGCACCACCGGAGACGGCTATTATGAAAGCTGTGTCCTTGCGGTGGAAGGAAATCAGGTTGAAATATGCGCAACGACCTGTGAAAGAAATGAGAAAACTAAAACTTTTTAGATAAAACTATTGACAATGGTGGCCTCGCGAGTATAATGGCCTTATCAAATCGTTCAAAACATTTAACTAAATGACATGAACTGATTTGCCCGAACAAGATACGATAGTACAACACACATACACAGGATAAAAGGAGAAAATCACCATGACTTTTGAGGATATGAAGAAGATCGTCGTTGACACCCTGAACTGCGAGGAGGAGAAGGTCACGATGGAGGCCAGCCTGACCGAGGACCTCGAGGCCGACAGCCTGGACGCTGTGGAGCTGAACATGGCTCTGGAGGACGCATTCGGCGTCTCCATCCCCGACGAGGAGCTGGCCAACATGAAGACCGTCGGCGACATCTTCAACTACCTGACCGCACACGCTGAGGCATAACGATGAACGACATCAGAGACCTGCTCCCGGGCCGGATGCGGGAGCGTACCTTCCAGCTCAAAGCCCGGAGGGACACCGGTGTGGCGTGGCATGAGCCGCAGTTTGTGGAATGCAAGCAGTGCGGCCGCCGCACTACCCGGCAAATCTGGGCCAAAAGCTTTTTCGTCTGCCCCAACTGCGGCTTCCACCTGCCCATCGGCGGCTACTATCGGCTGAGCCTTGTGCTGGACAACGGCAGCTTCCGGGAACTGGATGCAGAGCTTGCCCCGCAGGATGTGCTGCGGTTTCCCGGCTACCCGACAAGCTCAGCGCCCAGACCCAGAAGACGGGCCTCAGCGAGGCCGCTGTCGCGGCAGTGGGCCGCATCGGCGGCGTGTCGGTGGTAGCCGCAGTGCTGGACAGCCGCTTCTTTATGGGCAGCATGAGCACGGCCGTGGGCGAAGAAGATCACCCGCGCCATCGAGTACGCGGCGGCGAAGCAACTGCCGCTGGTCATCTTCTCGGCCAGCGGCGGCGCCCGGATGCAGGAGGGCATCTTCAGCCTGATGCAGATGGCAAAGACCTCTGCCGCCATCGAGCGCTTCTCGGCCCGGGGCGGGCTGTACATCAGTGTGTTGACCCACCCCACTACCGGCGGCGTTACCGCCAGCTTTGCCAGCCTTGGCGACATCATGCTGGCCGAGCCGGGCGCACTCATCGGTTTTGCAGGCCCCCCGCGTCATCGAGCAGACCATCGGCGAGCGCCTGCCCGAGGGCTTCCAGCGCAGCGAGTTCCAGCTGGAACACGGCTTTGTAGACAAGGTAGTGCCCCGTACCGAGATGCACGAAACACTGGCGCAGCTGCTGCGTCTGCACGCCTGAGGAGGGAGCGCCTTATGATCAAGGACATCTTACAACAGCTCGCACCGCTGGATGAAAAGATCGCCGCCCTGCGCGGCGACCCGGCGGACGAGAACATGACCGATATCACCAACCACGCTGCCGAGCTGGCAGAGCTTTCCGCACAGGAGGACGCTTTGCTGTCCGGCTGCGGGGCACTGACCGCAGAGGACCGGGTCTTTCTGGCACGCCACCCGGAGCGCCCCCATATCGACGAGATCGTGGATGCACTGTTCACCGATTTCTTTGAGCAGTGCGGCGACCGCCAGTGCAAGGAAGATGCCGCCATTCTGGGCGGTGTGGCGCTGTTCCACGGCCAGCCGGTCACGGTCATCGGCCACCGCAAGGGCAGCACGCTGGAGGAAAACCTGCGCTGCAACTTCGGTATGCCGGGGCCGGAGGGCTACCGCAAGGCCCTCCGTCTCATGAAGCAGGCCGAAAAGTTTGGCCGCCCCATCATCACCTTCATCGACACGCCGGGCGCATACCCCGGCAAGGAGGCCGAAGAGCGGGGACAGGGCGAGGCTATTGCCCGAAACCTGATGGAGATGAGCGGCCTGACCGTGCCGGTGATCGCAGTGGTCACCGGCGAGGGCTCCTCCGGCGGCGCACTGGCGCTGGGTGTGGCAAACCACATCCTCATGCTGGAAAATGCCGTTTACTCGGTGCTCAGCCCTGAGGGCTTCGCCAGCATCCTGTGGAAGGATGCCTCCCGCAGCGGCGAAGCCTGCGAGATGATGAAGCTGACCGCACAGGACCTCTACAAGGACGGCATCGTCGAGGAGATCATCCCGGAGCCGGTGGGCGGCGCACAGCGTGCCCACGGGGTACTGTTCGGCAATCTGGACGAGGCACTACGGCGTCAGCTGCGCAGCCTTGACCGCATGAACGGCCGTCAGCTGGCCGAGCAGCGCTACCAGAAATTCCGTCAGATCGGAGAAATGAGGAAAGCATGAAGGGTTTGCGTCTGATCGCCACCGGCGGGGCTCTGCCCGGCCGCACGGTCACCAATGAAGAGTTGAGCCGCACCGTGGACACCAGCGACGAGTGGATCACCACCCGCACCGGCATCCGCACCCGGCACTGCTGCACCGAGGGCGAAAACGCCGCCACGCTGGCCATTGCCGCCGCAAAGCAGGCGCTGCAGCGCAGCGGTCTTGCCCCGGCAGACATTGCCTGCTGCGTCTGTGCCACCCTTTCCGCACCGGATGCCACCCCAAGCGTGGCCTGTCAGGTGCAGGCGGCGCTGGCGTTGCCGGAAAACCGCCCTGCACTGGACGTGAACGCCGCCTGCTCCGGCTTTTTGTACGGCACGGCGGTGGCGCGCGGCCTGCTGGCTACGCTGGGCGGGCAGTACGCGCTGGTCATCGGCACAGAGGCGCTGTCCCGCCTGATGGACCAGACCGACCGCTCCACCTGTGTGCTCTTCGGCGACGGTGCCGGTGCGGCAGTGTTTGAACTGACAGACACCTCCGTGCCTTTTGCCATCACGCTGGGTGCCCGGGGTGATGCCGCCATCCATGCCGGCGGCCCCAGCCGCGCAGGCTCGGCACCCATCAGCATGGACGGCAGGGCAGTGTTCCGCTTTGCGGTGGATGCCCTGCCCAAATGCCTGCACACCGTGCTGGACGAGACCGGCCTTACGCTGGACAATCTGGACTGGGTGGTCTGCCATCAGGCCAACAGCCGCATCATCGACCACTGCGTCAAGGCGCTGCACGCCGACGGTGCAAAGTTCTACAAAAACATGGACCGCCACGGCAACACCAGTGCTGCCAGCATCCCGGTGGCGCTGAACGAGCTGGCTGAAAGCGGCCAGCTGCGCCCCGGCCAGACCCTTGCCTGTATCGGCTTTGGCGGCGGCCTAACATGGGGCGGCATGATCGTGGAATATAAAGGATAAAGACCATGAAACTTTTAAATGAAATCTTGGGGACGAAATACCCCATCATTCAGGGCGGCATGGCAAACATTGCCACCGGCGAGTTTGCCGCCGCCTGCTCTAACGCCGGTGCGCTGGGCATCATCGGTGCAGGCGGCATGAATGCCGATACCCTGCGCCAGAACATCCGCCGCTGCCGGGCGCTGACCGACAAGCCCTTTGGCGTGAACATCATGCTCATGCACCCGCAGGCAGATGCGTTTGCTCAGATCGTGGTGGAGGAAAAAGTTGCCGTGGTCACCACCGGCGCAGGCAACCCGGGAAAGTACGTTCCCATGTGGAAAGCTGCCGGCATCAAGGTGATCCCGGTGGTGGCTGCTGCCGTGCTGGCACGGCATCTGGAGCCGCTGGGCATTGACGCCGTCATTGCCGAGGGCACCGAGAGCGGCGGCCATGTGGGCGAGATGACCACCATGGCACTGGTGCCGCAGGTGGTGGACGCGGTCAGCGTGCCGGTCATCGCCGCAGGCGGCATTGCAGATGGCCGTCAGCAAGGCGGGCGCGGACAAGATGGAGCTGGAAAAATACACGCTGGGCAGCCTGCGCCGCGCCGTCTTTGAGGGCGACACAGTAAGCGGTAGCCTGATGGCCGGTCAGGTGGCCG
>VOFB01000311.1_pt1 | contig 69508 bp, 70 predicted proteins | sample 5384141 | NCBI WGS metagenome assembly VOFB01 (sample SAMN12384721, study PRJNA508395) | human gut metagenome | isolation source: healthy gut A | host: Homo sapiens
GGATCTCGGTCTCCTGCCCGTCCACATAGGCCGTGAAGCCGTCATCGTAGGGCACCGAGAAGAACATCAGGTTGGTCCTGTCCAGCGTAGCTTCGGCGTGGAAACCTGCGCTGGTCATCTCAAAGGCGGTGCAGGCAGAGGCCCGGCGGTCGGCGCAATCCTGAGTGTAGCGGGTATAGGTCAGGTCGTTGAGCTCTGCCGTGGGCAGGGGCGTGAGGTACTGCCCGTAGGCCACCGCATCCTCCTCAGTGAGCACCAGCGCCCGCATCAGCAGGTTGGAGCGGGTGGGGGTCACGGTGTCCTCGTACTGGGCCTCGGTGAGGTAGTAATCGTAGGTGAAGCCCATGGGAACGTAGTTCTGGTTCTCGTAGAGAACATAGCCGTCCAGGGTGTCGTAATACGCCCAGCCCTCATCGGCCTCAGCGTGGAACTGCTTCTGATGCGCGAGTGTGGTCAGCAGGTATCTGACGCTGAGCAGGCCGCGCAGGGCGTAGTTGGAGAGCTCGGGCTGACTGCGCACATCCCGCTTGACCCCCAGTGCCGGATAGAAGCTGAGGATGCTGGGAGCGGCGGTGCTGCCGAAATATTGCAGGCAGCTCTTGTCCAGCCACAGGCCCAGATTGTCGTGGGTCTTGTAGGTGTCAATGCGCCAGTCCCCTCGGGCGATCCTCCTTCAGGGCCAGCGCGTTGATGTACTGCTCCACAAGGTCACTGTCGGTGTTCCACTGGCCGAACTTGCCAATGCCGATGTGGACGATGCCGAACAGGCAGCTGAACGCCAGCACGCCGGCCAGCAGGCGGCGGGCAAAGACCCTGCGCTGCTGCCAGCGCCTGCAGATGCAATGGTAGACGGCCAGCCCGCCCAGACCAAAGGCGAGCACTGCGCAGTACTGGCCCGGATTCTGCAGCACGCCCAGGCTCCACTCCTTGGTGGTGGCATCCTGCACGGGCACCAGTGCAAAGGCCAGCGTGGCGATCATCACAAAGGCAATGCTCCGGGCGGGGCGGGCGAGGTCGAGGCTGGGGTCCTCCCACGCGCTCACCGTCATGGCCGCAAGGATGAGCACCGGCATATAGAACCACCGGGCATAGTAGCTGGAATTGAGGGCATAGAACGCACTGTTCAGGATGGGCACCAGCGCAAATACCATGCAGACGGCAATGATCCGCTTTTTGCTGTCGCCCTGCCGGGCACGCCAGTAGGCCACCACACCGGCCAGACTGCACAGGGGCAGATAGGCTGTCATGCTGGTCCATTTGATGATGCCCTCAGACCGGATGGAGGTCATATAGGGGAATCCGGGGGCAGCACCCAGCTCAGCAGAATGGCCAGATACTGCTGGGGCTTGGAATAGGTCAGAAAGCCCCAGCCGGAGGAAAGATCGATGGTGCGCGGGTTCTGCAGCACGCTGAGGACAGTGGGCCAGAGCACCACAAAGCCCAGTGCCACGCCCAGCAGGCTCTCAAAGGCCAGCTGACCAAAGAGCCGGGGCGTGAGCCGAAACTCCCCGGCGGAGAGCTTGCAGACGAAGTAGATGACAAGGAAGAGCACCTGCCCCACAAAGAAAAAAGTAGTTGTTGAGCAGGTTCACCGCCACCCAGAAGGCGAACCATCCGTGGCGGCGCTCGTAGATGGTCTCATCCAGTGCCCAGAGCATCCAGGGGAAGAGGGCCAGCACATCGATGAAGTGGTTGAAGAAGATGTTGTACAGCCCCCAGCCCGAAAAGGCGTAGAGGGCCGCGCCCAGCACCGCAAAGTTCGGGTCTTTGACGTAGCGGCGCAGGTACAGATACGCGCCGCCGCCCGCCACCGCGAACTTGAGCACCAGCAGCGGCACCATGAGGTAGGGGGAGCCAGTTCTGCGGGAAGAGCAGGGAAAACCAGAAGAAGGGGGAGCCGTACAGGTAGAACGAATAGGCGTTCATGGTTCCGCTGCCCAGGTCAGTTGCCCAGGAAAAGGTATTCTTCACGCCTCCGTATCCGGCGGGGTAGCCTGCCCCCTTGAGAAAGCCGTTCATGTAGCGGTAAAGCTGATCTGCTGGCTGTTGAAATCGCCTGCATAGTGGAAAAAGCCGCCGTCCAGCAGATAGAACGGCAGGAAGATGAGGGCGGCTGTCAGGGCGCAGAGCCCCACGGTGAGCCAGAACTTGTCCTGCTTCTGCCCCAGCATCCGGGGCGAAGAATGAAATGCAGTCATGCGTCAGTCCTCTTTTCAGTATCGGAAATTTCCCGCTTACGGGAACGGCACCTCGCGGGTGTCATCGGGGTCCTGCGCGGCCCTGCGCTGCTGCTCGAACACCGCGTCGATGAGGGTGTCGAGGTCAGAGAGGCGGCTCAGCTCACAGCAGTAGCGCCGCAGGCTGGCGGCCCCCCTTCAGGCCCTTCATATAGTGCATGGTCTGAGAGCGGGCCTGCGGCATGGCGACGAACTCGCCCTTCTGCTCCACCATCTCCTCCACCAGCCGGCGCAGGGCGTTCATCCGGGCCTGCAGGTTCGGCTCCTTGGGGGCGGGCAGGCCCTCCAGCGCGGCGTTCACCCGCTCAAAAAGCCAGGGGTCGCCCAGGGCGGCCCGGGCGATCATCACGCCGTCGCAGCCGGTCTCCTCCACCATCCGCACAGCATCCTCGGCGGTGCGGATATCGCCGTTTCCCAGCACAGGAACGTGGACGGCATCCTTCACCGCCGCAATGATGGACGGGTCGATGCCCGGGGTGTACATCTGCTCCCGGGTGCGGGCGTGGACGGCGATGAGCACCGCGCCCGCCTGCTCACAGGCTTTGGCGCATTCCACGGCAGTGACGTGCTCCGCGTCCCAGCCCTTGCGCATCTTCACGGTGACGGGGCGGGAGGTGCTTTTGACCACTTCCTCCACAATGCGGCCGCAGCGGTCGGGGTCAAGCATCAGCTTGCTGCCCGCCCCGCCCGAGACGATCTTGGGGGCCGGGCAGCCCATGTTGATGTCCAGAAAATCGAACGTGTACTGTTCCACGGCGGCAGCGGCCTGCCCCATGATCTCGGGCACTTCGCCAAAGATCTGCACGCCGTAGGGGGCACCGTTGGGTTCGGCCTTGAGCAGGCTGACGGTTTTGTGGTCGCCGTATACCAGCGCCCGGCTGGACACCATCTCACTGACGGTAAAACCGGCTCCGTGCTGGGCCATCAGCCGCCGGGCCGGGGCATCGGTAAAGCCCGCCATGGGGCCGAACACTGCCCGGTGGGGCAGGGAGATCTCCCTGATCTTCAAAGGGGTGTTGAAAGGTTCCATGATACTCCTTAGCGCTATCTGATTTAGTTGATAACATGATAAAATTTGGATTATAAGTATACCATATTTCCGGCGGCAGAACAATAAGCGGAACATCTTTCTTGTCAGCGCGGGATTTTTCCGGTATACTGGGGGCAAAAGGAGGAGCGGCTGGAACACGGCAGCCAGCTGCACAAAAGAGATGGAATACAGAGCATGGAAAAAGCAGAACGGCGCAGGGGAGAGCATCCGCACCTCCCTGCTGGGCTATGGCTGTATGCGCTTTCCCACCACACCGGAGGGCAGGATCGACGAGCCCCGGGCCGAAGCCCTGCTCAACGCCGCCCGGGACGCAGGCGTCAACTACTTTGACACCGCCTACCCCTACCACGGCGGTGAGAGCGAGCCCTTTGTGGGCAGGGTCATTGCCAAATGGCCCCGGGAGAGCTTTTATCTGGCCACCAAGATGCCGCTGTGGCAGTGCGGGAGCCTGGAGGAGGCCCAGCACATCTTTGAAGAGCAGCTCCGGCGGCTGGGCGTGGAGTACATCGACTTCTACCTGCTGCACTCCCTGTACGTCGCTCGGTACGACCGGGCCAAGGAAATGGGCATCGTGGACTGGCTGTGGGAGCAGAAAAAGCTGGGCCGCATCCGCAGCTTCGGTTTCTCCTGCCACGACAACGCGGCGGGCCTTGAGCACATCCTGCGGGATCAGCCCTGGGATTTCTGCCAGCTGCAATACAACTATCTGGACACGGATGACCGCGCCGAGGAGATCTCGGGTGACCGCGGCTATCAGCTGACCGAGGAGCTGAACATCCCCCTCATCATCATGGAGCCCATCAAGGGCGGCACCCTGGCCACCCTGCCCCCGGACGCCGAAGCCCCCCTCAAGGCCCTGCGCCCGGAGGCCAGCGCCGCTTCCTGGGCACTGCGCTGGGTGGGCAGCCACCGGAACGTCCATGTCATCCTCTCGGGCATGAGTGCCGAGGATCAGCTCACGGATAACTTGGCCACCTTTGCCCGCTTTGAGCCGCTGACCGCTGCAGAGACCGCCGCGGTGGAGCAGACCGCCGCCTTCCTGCACAGCCGCATCAAGATCGGCTGCACCGGCTGCCGGTACTGTATGCCCTGTCCCATGGGGGTGGACATCCCGGACAACTTCAGCATCTGGAACAAGCTGGGGATGTTCGGCCAGCCTGAGGCCATCAAGCACCAGTGGGAAGCCCACTTCCCCGATGCCGAAAAGGCCAGCCACTGCGTCCGCTGCGGCAAATGCGAGGCGGCCTGCCCCCAGCATCTGCCCATCCGCAATGCGCTGGCCCAGCTGCAGCAGGAGCTGGATCAGCTGTAATCTGCATCAGAAAAGCCACCGGCAAAAACCGGTGGCTTTTTTCTCTTATTCGCTCCACTCCATCCCGATCTTATCCAGCATTGCGCGGCGCTCAGGGGTGAGCTTGGGGTCGCGGGTGGTATCCCACTCCCGCATCCGGCGGAGCCAGTCGCCCAGGCAGAAGCCGGTTTCGTCGGATTTGTAGTTGGCGGCGGCGTGGAGGTTGCCGTGTGCCTTGTAGTAGGCCTTGGCCTGCTGATAGGCAGTTCCCCACTTGGCATCCCGGGCATCCCACACCATGCCGATGCTGTTCAGCTTTTTGATGTGGGCGGGCGTGACCTGATAGGAATCCGGGCGGTTCTTGCGGGCTGCACGCAGGTTGGAGATCCACACGCCCAGCCGGACACCATCGCTGTCCACATAGCTGGCGGGGACCAGCAGGTGCTTGTATTTGCGGGCATAGCGGGCGGCACTGCGGAAGTTCCGCTCCCAGTTGGCCTCGCGCACGGTGCCGTGGTCAGCGGCGGGATCATTGGGGCGGCGCTCGCCCTTGAACAGGATGCGCAGCAGCTTGCGGCGCTCACTGCTCAGGGCACTGCTGCCGGAATTCAGGGTCTGCCGCTGGCGGCTGACCCAGCTGCCCAGCCAAACGCCGTCCGCGGTCTTGTAGACAGAGGGAATCTCCAGATCACCGTGCTCTGTCTTGTAGGCCAGAGCCAGATCATAGCGCTCCTGCCAGGGATCATACTTTTCCCACACCATGCCCAGCTTGTCCAGCAGGGCCTTGCGCTCAGGGGTGACCCGGGCGCTGGAGCGGTCCGGGTTCAGGTAGGCATAACGCTGGCGCGCCACCCACTTGCCCAGCAGTACTCCGTCCGGCGTGACATACTCCGAGGGGACGTTCAGGTTGCCGTGCTCATGGTAGTAGGCGGCGGCAACATCGTACAGGGACATCCACTTGCGGTCGTTGCGGTTGGTCCAGTCCATGCCCAGAGCGTCCAGCCGCTCCACCTGTTCCTGAGGCAGCTCGCCTGCCTTGTGAGCGGCGCGCTGGGCCCCCAGCCAGACCCCCAGACCGAAGCCGGAGGGCGTTTCGTACTTGATGGGTACTTCCAGATCGCCGTGTTCCAGATAATACTGGGTGGCGGCGGCATAGTTCTGCTCCCACAGATCGTTGGAGGTGCTCCACACCATGCCGATGGCTTCCAGCCGCTCGATGCGGTTCTGGGTCAGGTTGCCGCCCAGATAGCGCTGGCGGTTGTAGACGATCCACTCGCCCAGTGCAAAATCATTTTTATCGCGGTAGCGCACCGGCACCAGCAGGTCGCCGTGCTCGGTGCGGTATTTCTGCGCGGAGGCAAAGCCTTTTTCCCAGGCGGCCTCCAGCCGGTGGTTCCAGCGGATGCCCAGTTTTTCCAGCTTGGCGGCCTGTTCAGCCGTCAGGCGGCCCGGGCGCTGCCCGGCCTGTACCTGCCGCTGGAGCTCGAGCCACTTGCCCACAGGCACGCCGCTGTGGATGGTATAGCTCCGGGGCAGCTCCAGGGTGCCCTCTTTGGCAGCGGCAGCGGCGGCAGCCTGACACAGCACCATCCCAGCGGGCCTCCATCTCCCGGCGCAGCTTGCCATACAGGCGGTAGGTCTGCTGCATGGGGCGCTCCTGCCGGAAGCCCGGCGTTTTGCTGCCGGCTCTGGTCATGGCCTCGGTGCAGTCACGCTGCAGGGTACGGCCGTTGCCCAGCCCCTCGAACTGCGCCACAAGGTCGAACACCGGCACGCTGCGGCTGCCTGCAGCCACCAGCGCGCGGCAGAGCATCTGCTTGAAGGTGGACATCAGGCTGGACTGGCGCACCAGAATGACCCCGGCCAGCCCCTCCAGCGGCTGCTGGACTCCCGGCGCGTTGACGCAGAGCAGGACCTTGGGGCCGGGGGCTGTATCGGAGAGGAAGGTCTCCACGGCGGCAGAATCCGCAAAGCAGGCGTGATCCGCGGCGTAAAAGCGGACGGCAGAGTCCACAGTGCGCAGCAGCTGTTCCAGCTCCGTGCCAAGCTTTTCCTGATAGGCGGCGGATTCAAACAGGACCAGATAATGGCCGCTGGTATCGCTGAGCAGGCGGGGCAGCAGAACGGTCAGGTTTTCCACCTGACGCAGAGACCAGCTCAGCTCTTCATATTGAACGCGCAGGGAGGTGTCGCCCTTGGGCATACACAGGTTTTTGATCCGGGCGCGCAGGGTGGCCAGCTCCTCCTCCTGCGGCCAGAGCAGGGCCGCATAGGCCGAGGGCACCGGCATGGTCCCGGCGGCCATGGCCTCGGCCACAGTCATGTGGGAGACGATGCAGTCGGCAAACAGCTCCTGCGCGGCGGCGCAGACGGGGGCACCGTTGGGCACACCCAGCCCCAGCACCTTTGCCTGGGGGCACATCCGCAGCAGCTTCTGCACCGACTGTGCCCAACACACGGCGCTCAACTCATGGTAGCAGTCCAGCACGATGCAGCCGGGTTTCTGCTCCCCCAGCCGCACCCACTGCTCCGGGGTGGCGGCGGCCAGCTTTTCGCAATCACAGAAGCGGACATTGCCGGGCAGGGTGCCGCCGTTGTAGCGTGTCAGCTCTGCCTGCCGCAGGGCCAGACGCTGTGCACCGGCCACCAGCCAGAAAAAGGTGGTCTGGGGTGAGCCTCTACCACCTTCCAGGCAATACAGCTTTTGCCGGTGCCGGTGGGGTGGAACACGGCGGCCCGGTTCAGGGTCTCCAGAGACTGTACAGCTTTCTGAAAAGCGGCTTCGTTGACGGGATTCAGGGTCATCGACATGGTGGTAGTGTCCTCTCCGAGTTGCATGTTTGACATCGTTGGATACAACGAAAATATTTCATAGAATTAGTTTATCGCAAAAAACATTTTTCTGTCAAGCCCTTTGAAGAGAATTTAGAGCAAAACTCGGGAAAAGAATAAAAATAGTGTGGAATCTGTGGCAGAAACTGCGAACTTTGTGCGCAGCAACGGGGATACTGAAAGTGGAAATGCGTCCCGGAGCGGAGAGAAAGTATGACCTATGGCAGGAAGAAGGCTTCTTTTGCCCCGGCAGAGCTGACCGGGCCGCACCGGGGAGATCCGGGCAGGAAGGCTGCTGCGGAACATCCAAGAAGCATTTCATCTTTGCGGCCGAAAAAATGAAAAATTCCCTCTTGACTTTATGAAAATAAAGCGTATAATGCAATCAACAAACCGATGAGGCGGAAGAGAACCTGCAAGCGCACTTACAGTGAGCCCGAATGGTGAAAACGGGCAGAGAGCGGGGCAGAGTTCGTGGGCCGCCGAGGGCCGGGCGAACAGGGCAGTGCCTTTAGTAGCTTGGGACGGAAGCCTCCGTTACAGGGCAGGGGAGTGTTGGCTCTCCGTTGAGGGGCTCCTGCAGTTTTCCATGGTGGGAAGACGAGCGGAGCAAGCAAGGTGGCACCGCAGATTCGAATTTCTCGACTCTGTCCTTGTGGATGAACACACAGGGACGGGGCCGTTTTTATTTTACCCGTTCCGCAGGTGGAGCGGGTTTTATTTATTTTTGGGCCGCCCGCTCCGGGAAAGGAGCAACCGCTATGAAAACCATGAACATGATCTCCCGCCGCAGCTTCCTGAAGGCTACCGCCGCAGCCGCTGTCGTATCCGCACTGGGCCTGACCGGCTGCGGCTCCTCCGGCTCTTCTGCCGCAGCATCCGGCACCGCTTCCAGCGCTGCCGGTTCCGCTGCCGCCGCTTCGGAGGCAGGCCAGACCTTTAAGGTGGGCATCGTCAACTATGTCGATCATGCTTCCCTGAACCAGATCGTGGCCTCTGTTGAGAGCCGCCTGGATAAGGTGGGCGCGGAGAAGGGCGTGACCTTCGACTATGCCGATTACTACGCCAACGCCCAGGCTGACCAGTCCAACCTGAACCAGATCGGTGCAGACCTCGTGGCCGACCAGGTAGATGTCATCGTGGCCGTGGCCACCCCCACTGCCGCCACCATGCTGGCCGCTGTGGAAGATACCGGCATCCCTGTGGTCTACTCTGCCGTCACCGACCCTGTTTCCGCCGGGTTTGATGGTGAAGAGGGCATCACCGGCACCTCCGATGCCCTGAACACTGAGGCCATTATGAACCTCATCACTGCCATCAACCCCGACATCGACACCATCGGTCTGCTGTACGACCTGAGCCAGGATGCCTCCACCCAGGCCATCGCCGATGCCAAGGCGTTCTGCGACAGCAAGGGCATCAAGTACATTGAAAAGAACGGCACCACCACCGCCGAGGTGCATATGGCTGCCGAGGCCCTTGTGGCCGCCGGTGTCAAGGCAGTGTTCACCCCCACCGACAACACCGTGATGACCGCCGAGCTGTCCATCTATGAGACCTTCCTGGAGGCAGGGATCCAGCACTTCACCGGTGCGGACAGCTTTGCTTTGAACGGTGCTTTTGTGGGCTACGGCGTGGATTACGTCCAGCTGGGCGAGGCCACCGCCGATATGGTAGTGGAGCTGCTCTGCGAGGGTAAGACCACCGCCGACCTGCCCTATCAGACCTTCGACAACGGCATCGTGACCATCAATACAGAAACGGCCGCAGCATTGGGCATGGACGACAATACCCTGAACATGATTAAGGAAGCCTTCAAGCCCTATTGCACCGAAATTGTGGTAGTGACCACGCAGGAGAATTTCTAAAAGGAGTACATCAACCATGCTGGCGAGTATCTTTTCGCTCAACGTGATCCAGACGGCGCTGGAGCTGGGCTGCATTTACGGTCTGGTGGCGCTGGCGCTGTTTCTGAGCTATTCGATCCTGAACATTGCCGACCTGTCCACCGATGGCTGCTTCACCCTTGGCTGTGCCGTGGCCTGCCAGGTGGCGCTGACAGGCCACCCCATCCTGGCCCTGTTCGCGGCCATGGCAGCGGGTGTGTGTTCGGGCTTCGTCACCGCCTTTTTGCAGACACGTCTGGGTGTTGAGAGCATCATGGCAGGCATCATCGTGAACACTGGCCTGTACACCATCAATCTGGCGGTCATGGGCTTTTCGTCCACGATGTCCCTGGTCAAGACCGATACGGTATTCTCGCTGGCAAAATCCGCGCTGGCCTTTACGGGCGGCTGGTATAAGCTGGTCATCGCGGCGGCGGTCATTGTACTCGCCTGTGCCGCTATGGTGGGTTTCCTGGGCACCCGGCTGGGCCTTTCCATCCGTGCTACCGGCGACAATGCCGCCATGGTGCGGGCCTCCAGCATCAACCCGGCCTTCACCATCACAGTGGGCCTGTGCATCTCGGGTGCGCTGACCGCCCTTTCCGGCGGCCTGCTGGCCCAGTACCAGAAGAGCAGCGACATCAACGTGGGCACCGGCATGGTGACCATTGCGCTGGCTTCCCTTATCATCGGCGAAACGCTGGTGGGCAAGCGCACCATGGTGCGCCGGGTGCTGGGCGTGGTGTTTGGCAGCTGCCTGTATCGCTTTATCGTGGCCGTGGCCCTGCGCTTCAATGTGCCCGCCGCCGCCATGAAGCTGGTGAGCGCCCTCATCGTGGCTGTGGCCATCTCGATGCCCGCCATCCGGGCAAAGTTTGCCTTTGAGCAGCGCAAGCACAATGCCCGGAAGGAGGTGCACTGAGATGGAAATGCTGGAGCTGAACAACCTGCACAAGACCTTTAACCCTGGCACCGTCAACGAAAAGGTGGCCCTGAACGGTGTGAGCCTGCACATGGAGGCAGGCGACTTTGCCACCATCGTGGGCTCCAACGGCGCGGGCAAATCCACCATGTTCAATGCCATCACCGGCGGTTTCATTGCCGACGAGGGCAGCATCGTGCTGGGCGGGCAGGACATTACCTTTGCGCCCGAGTATGAGCGCAGCAAGGTCATCGGCCACCTGTTCCAGGACCCTCTCAAGGGCACGGCCCCCAACATGACCATTGAGGAAAACCTTGCGCTGGCCTATCTCCGGGCAGGAACTGCCCCCCACGCCATCTTCTCCCGCATCTCCCGCAAGGATAAGGAGCTGTTCCGGGAAAAACTTGCCCTGCTGAACATGGGCCTTGAGGACCGGATGAAGCAGCCGGTGGGTCTGCTCTCGGGCGGCCAGCGGCAGGCGCTGACCCTGCTCATGGCCACCCTCGTTACCCCTAAGCTCCTGCTGCTGGACGAGCACACCGCAGCCCTGGACCCTGCTACGGCGGAGAAGGTGCTGGAGCTGACCAAGAGCATCGTGGCCGAGAAAAAGATCACCTGCCTGATGGTCACCCACAACATGCATCAGGCCCTCGAGCTGGGCAACCGCACCCTGATGATGGACGGCGGCCGCATCGTGTTCGATGTCAAGGGCGAGGAGCGCAGTAAGATGACCGTGGACGACCTGCTGGAAAAGTTCCGCGAGAATGCCGGCAAGGCCCTGGACAATGACCGCATCCTGCTGAGCAAGGTGGAAGCGGGCAACTGAAAAGAAACTCAAAATGCCCTGTCTGGACCCGAAACCGTGTCTGACAGGGCATTTTTGATACAACAAGGAGAAAACGAGATGAAAATTACGATCCGTACCCCGCAGATGCAGGATTATGACCGATTTTCTGCTATTATGGATCAGGTCCAGCAGATGCACGTCGAGTGGCGGCCGGATGTCTACAAACCGGCCAGCCCGTTGATCACAAAGGAACTGTTTGGCGAACTCCTGAAAGGGGACAGCTGGTATATTGCCGAGACGGACGGCATCGTTGTTGGTGTTCTGGAAGTGTTCAAGCGGCATGTGGAAGGCCCGGCGCAGGTAACAAAGGATGTTTTGTTCGTCAGCACCATGGCGGTGGATGAGGCGTATCGCGGGCAGGGCATCGGGCACCAGTTCTTTGATAAGGTGAAGCAACTCAAAGCAGAAAAGGGATGCGACACCATTGAACTGCAGGTGAACGCCAGAAATAAAAAGGCGTATGAGATGTACCGGAACTACGGCTTTACGGAAAAGTCCATCAATATGGAGCTGAAATAAAACGATTGTAATGATCCTTGTATATGTAGTCATAATGTGATACAATGCTTTTGACAGGAGGTGTCACTTATGATGCAGACATTTGTTCGCCCATCCCGTGATCTGCGCAACCACTACGCTGAAATTTCAGAGATGTTGAAAGACCACAATCATGTTATTATCACAAATCATGGTCGTGGGGAATCCGTCCTCATCAACATTGAGGACTACGCCAAGTACGAGGAGTTCATGCACCAGCGGTATGTTGCCGAGGAGCTTGCCAAGGCAAAACAGCAGGCGGCAGACCCCAACACGCAGTGGACAGAGCATGAAAGCGTATGGGAGACGCTCCACGAACAGTATGACGTATAAGATCAAATACCTGCCCCTTGCTGTAAAGGACTTGAATGACATTGCCCGGTATTTGTCCGGCTTCTACCCCCAAACGGCCCGCCGTGTGCTGAAAGAAATGCGGGAAAAGATCACAAAGCTGGGGGATACCCCACGGATGTGTGAAGTCTATGCCCTTGACCCGACCTACCGCAAGCTGGTGGCAGACCAGTATCTGGTGTTTTACCATGTCAATGAGAACGTCAAGGTGGTGGAGATCCACCGTGTACTGCGCGGCTCATGGAATTTGCCGCAGTACCTGGAATAAAACAAAGAGCAGAGCGCTCCAGCCAGCTGGCCAGACGCTCTGCTCTTTTTAATGCAATATTCTGAAAACGCAGAAATTACTTGACGTACTCAACGGTGTACTCGAAACCATACTCTTCCTGCAGTTTCTTGACGGCAGGCTCGCAGTCCTCGATGAAGCTGGGGGCGTAGACGGAAGCACCGTTGTGGTCCTTCTTGTAGTCCTCCACGATCTGCTGCAGCTTTGCCCAGCCCTCGTTGGCCTTGGCGTTGTCAACAGTGTCGGGGAAGTTGATGATGAATTCACGGTGCTGCGGAATACGAGCTTTCATAAGTGATATCTCCTTAATTGACAATTTGTAGTTTGTTACTTGATTTATACAGAAGCATAATGCTTTTGTAGATAACGGATAGGTCCTGCCCTCTGTGCACGGCTGCTAACGGTTTCAGACGGAGAGGTTATACACCTGGCAGGCATTCTCCATCGTCTGCCGGAACACCTGCTCCGGTTCCTCACCCTTGATGTTGGCGATATGCTCGCCCACATAGCGGATGAGGGAGCTGTCGCAGCGGGTGCCGCGGACAGGCTCCGGGGCCATATAGGGGCAGTCGGTTTCCAGGACGATGCGTTCCAGCGGCAGGGCGGCAATGGCCTTGGCGGCCCGCTTGGCCCCCTTGAAGGTGCAGGCCCCGCCAAAGCCGATGTAGAGCCCCTGCTCTGCCAGCCAGAGCGCGTCATCGGCGCTGCCGGAATAGCAGTGGACGATGCCCTTGGGCCGGTATTTTTTCAGCAGGGCGTAGACATCGGCGTGGGCGCTGCGGTCGTGCACGATGATGGGCTTGTCCAGTTCCAGCGCCAGCCGGATCTCGGCCTCAAACAGCGCCAGCTGGGCATCCTTGGGCACGGGCCAGTGGTAATCCAGTCCGCACTCCCCCACAGCCACCACCTTGGGGTCCTCGTAATAGGGGGCAAGGGCACGCATCTCTGCGGCCCAGTCGCCGCCGTATACCGAAACAGTAGGGGCGGGGCCTTCCTCACCGCAATCCTCCGGGGCCAGCAGGCTCTCCGGATGGATGCCGACGGCGGCGTACACCCAGGGATATTTGTGGGCCAGCTCCAGCACCTTGGGCGCATCGCCCGAATGGGTGGCCTGCTCGCACACGCCCACCACCCCTTTGCCGGGCAGGCTGTCCAGCAGGGCAAAGCGGTCCGCGTCAAAGGCGCGGGCGCTATAATGGGCGTGGGTATCAAAGATGGGGTATTCCATATTACCGGGCACGCTCCTTTTTGGCGGGGGCCTTGTTTACCAGCCAGATGCCGATACAGACCAGCACCAGCGCCCCCAGATACTGCCACCGGAACAGCGGCTCCCCATTGATGAGGGCACTGAGCAGGACATTCACCACCGGGTTCACGAACCCGAAGATGGCGATCCGGCTGACGGGGTTGTTCTTCATCAGCAGGGCCCAGACGATGTAGCCCGCGCCGCAGATAAAGGCCAGCGCCAGCAGGTCCAGCACGCTGAGCACAGACCAGTGTTCCAGCCGTCCGCCCAGAACAGCGCCCAGCAGGAACAGGGCCGCACCGCCCACGAACAGGTTCACAAAGCAGACGGCAAAACTGTCTGCCCGGCGGGTGACGGATTTGTTCCAGGGGCCTGCCAGCGTGAAAAGGACGGTAGCAATGAGCATGTAGGCTACGCCCCGGGCGCTGCCGCCGCCGTGGTTGCCCAACGTGGCGATGAGAACGCCCGCAAAGCCGATGCCGCAGCCCAGCGCTTTGGCCGGGGTCATGCGGTCAGCCCTGCCGTAAAGGAAGTGGGCGAAGATGACCCCCAGAAAGCTCTGGGTGCTGTTCAGGATGCCCCCAAAGGCACCGGTGAGCAGGGCAACAGCACTGTAGAAAAAGGCATACTGCGCTGTGGTCTGCCACAGGCCCAATGCACAGCATTCGGCCAGGATCTTCCCTTTGGGCATGGCGGGCAGCCTGCCCTCCAGCAGCAGGCTGCCGCCCAGTACCAGCACACTGCCCAGCATGAACCGCACCCCTGCAAAGCAGAGAATGGAGGCTGTGTCAGCGGTGTCGATGGCAAAGAGCCGATAGCCCAGCTTGATGAAAGGGAAAGCCGAACCCCACATGGCGTTGCAGAGGATGGCAATGACAACGGCAAAGGCCGGTGTGCCGAAAAGCCGGTCCAGCTTTTCGGCGCGGCTCAGCTGTGTCTTCATGGCTCAGTGGATGCGGCTGCCAACGGGGGTGTTGTCGCCGTAGAAGGCGATGGAGCAGCCGCCGTCAGCGGTGTCGGCAGCAAAGATCATGCCCTCGCTGACATACTTGCCCTTCAGCATGGGGCGGGGGCCAGATTGCAGACGATGCCGATCTTCTTGCCGATCGATCCTCCGGCTTGAACCACTTGGCAATGCCGGACAGGATGCAGCGCTCACGCTCGCCGTCAAACACGGTCAGGTGGAGCAGCTTCTTGCTCTCCTTCAGGTTCTCGCAGGCGCGCACCTCGGCCACGCGCAGCTCCACCTTGCAGAAGGTGTCAAAGTCGATCTCTTCCTCGTGGGTAAAATCAACGGTGCTCTCCTCAGCGGCGGGGGCGGCAGCAGCCTTTTCGGCTTCGGCCTTGGCCTTGTTGGCAGCTTCGGCAGCGGCCTTGCGCTTCTCGTCCTCTTCCTTCAGGTGGGCAATCTCCTTGGCCACATCAATGCGGGGGAACAGGGCATCGCCCTTGTGGACGGTGTAGGTCTCCTGCACGCCGTAAGCAGCCTTGCTCAGGTCGATGTCGGCAGTGGACAGGCCCAGCTGATCCATCATCTTGGGAGCGGTGGAGGGCAGGTAAGCGTTCAGCAGGATGCCTGCCACACGCAGTGCCTCGCACAGATGGTAGAGCACGCTCTCCAGACGGGCCTTGTTGGCCTCGTCCTTGGCCAGAGCCCAGGGAGCGGTCTCGTCGATATACTTGTTGGCGCGCTGGATCACGGCAAAGATCTCCATCAGGGCCTGGGGGATGGTCAGGTTGTCCATGTCGGCAGTGACCTTGCCCAGCAGCTCATTGACCATGGTCTCCAGCTCCGTGTCGATGGCCTCGGTGCCAGCGGCCTTATGGACCGTGCCGCCGAAGTACTTCTCGCACATAGCAACGGTGCGGCTTAGGAGGTTGCCCAGGTCGTTGGCCAGATCGGCGTTGGTGCGGGTGAGCATGGCCTCGTTGGTGAACATGCCGTCGTTGCCAAAGGGAATCTCACGCAGCAGGAAGTAGCGGATGGAGTCCACGCCGTAGCGGTTACACAGGACCACGGGGTCCACAACGTTGCCCACGGACTTGGACATCTTGCCGCCGTTCATCAGCAGCCAGCCGTGGCCAAACACGCGCTTGGGCAGCGGCAGGTCCAGAGCCATCAGCATGGCGGGCCACAGGATGGTGTGGAAGCGCAGGATCTCTTTGCCCACCATGTGCAGGTCAGCAGGCCAGAACTTGTTGTAATCGTGATAGGCCTCGTTGCCGTAGCCCAGCGCGGAGATATAGTTGCTCAGCGCATCGACCCAGACATACATGGTGTGCTTGGGGTCAAAGGGAACGGGGATGCCCCACTTGACAGAGGTGCGGGAAACACAGGTGTCCTGCAGGCCCTGCTTGATAAAGGCGATCATCTCGTTCTTCCGGCTCTCGGGCTGGATGAACTGGGGATTCTCCTCGTAGTACTTCAGCAGGCGGTCGGCATACTTGCCGGTCTTGAAGAAGTAGGCCTCCTCGTGGGCATCATAGACCTCGCGGCCGCAGTCGGGGCATTTGCCGTCCACCAGCTGGCTGTCGGTCCAGAAGCTCTCGCAGGGCTTGCAGTAGTGGCCGATGTACTCGCCCTTGTAGATATCGCCCTGCTCGTACAGCTGGGTGAAGATCTTTTGGCAGGTCTCCACATGGTAGTCATCGGTGGTGCGGATGAAGCGGTCATAGCTGACATCCAGCAGCTTCCACAGATCCTTGACGGTGGCAACGATCCGGTCGACGTACTCCTTGGGGGTCACGCCTGCATCGGCGGCCTTGTCCTGGATCTTCTGGCCATGCTCATCGGTACCGGTCAGGAACATGACTTCCTTGCCCTGCATCCGCTTGAAGCGGGCCAGCGCGTCGCAGGCCACGGTGGTGTAGCTGTGGCCGATGTGCAGCTTGTCGCTGGGGTAGTAGATGGGGGTCGTGATGTAGAATGTGTTGTGTTCGCTCATGGGGGATGATTCTTCCTTTCTGTTGTGGCTGTGTCACAAAAAAGCTCCCGTCCTGCCGGAATGCACCGGACAAGGACGGGAGCTGAACTTCCGTGGTACCACCTTGCTTCGCCGCGCCCTTGCGGGCATGGCCTTGCGTGCCGGGGTAAAACCGGCCTCCGCGCGGTAACGGGCGCACCCGGCGGGGGCTTAGCGGCGCGCCGCTTCACCCCCACAGCTCAGAGGCCATCTTCCACCCCGTGCTCACCTGCCCGGTTCCATCCTTCGGGCTTTCTGTCAGGCGCAGGCGGGGCGTACTCTCCTCGTCAAGGCTGTTCGCTTTTTGCCAAAGGGGCACACGACCCCCTTGTTCCTATTATAATACGCAAAAACAGCGGATTTGTCAACTCTCCTGGTAAAGTGTTCTGCAAAACGGCTTTTGACTCGGTTTGTGTATATAAACGAGATCGTTATTAACAAAAAGATACGGTCAGGAATTGCTATAGCTGGAAGGTGTGCGGTTGACCCTACACCTATGGTTCGATCAAAACAACTTTTTCTTCTGTGCCAGCAGCACGGTCAGCACACGCTCTTTCAGCAGATAACGAACCTGCTTTGTGGTGAAATCTGCGTCAATGATACTGCAAAGGGTATCTTTGTCGTAATACTGGTATTCCCGCAGCGTATGCGCCTGTTTCATGCTGACCACTCCTTTCTGTAAAAATGTATCATGTCAGGAGCCGATGTGCAAGACGCGAAAAATGTAAAACAGCGGAAGTTTTCACAATCGGAAAGCTGTCGCTGTTTATGTATGTATAGCGTGTGCTTCTATGATTTCTACATGCTTATAATCGCAAAGCATTCTCAATATCTTACCGATATCTTTTCTCAGTTTTCCGTATATCACTTTTCTGCGATATTTCGGTACAAGTACAATATGGTATTTGCAATTCCAGCTCGTATGTGATAAACTTTTCTCGTCCATATGGATGAACCTCCTTTTGCTTTAAGTATGCGGTTGGCGTTACCCGCTTCTATTATAGCAAAAGGAGGTTCTTTTTTCTACCGTATCAATGCTACGGCTCTATTCCTCCACAAGCTTAGCTTGTGGTTTTCTTATGAATAAAAAAGACCCCGCAGCGTATGATTTGACGCCGCGGGGTTTCTCAATTGTTCGGTTTGTATTGCAGCACCTTCTGGGAGAACGTCCGGTCGAAGAACTGGATGAAGGGCCCAAGGCAGAACGCACAGATCAAGGTGCCAAGGCCCACAAGGCCACCCAGCAGCCAGCACAGCAGGGCGCTGAGCGCATCGGTGAAGATGCGGCACCCGAAGTACGGGCAGGGTGTGTAGTCCCGCAGACCGAGGGAAAGGTAATCGTAGGGCGCGATGCCGAGGTCGGCGGTCTGGTAGAGCGAAGCGCCCAGCGCCGTGACCAGCACCGCCGCGATGACCCACGCCAACTGCACCGCCAGCGACGGCGCGTCGCCGAAGTGGGCGTGAATGGGGTCATAGAACGCCGTGACGATGTACCCGATGCAGATACCATTGACGAAGGTGCCAAGGCCAATGTACTTGCGCCCGAACCAGAATTCCAGCAGGAAAAACAGGATGTTCGTGCACAGGTTCTGGGTGCCCAGCGAGATGCCGAGCAGCTCCGCCAGCCGCATGTTCAGGGCGCTGATGGAGTCGTTGCCGAGGTGGGACTGCTTGAAAAGCGCAATGCCAAGGGCGATGATGACGATGCCCGCCACCATGCCCACCACCCGCCGGGCAGTCGGTTTGCGCAATGCGGTGCCGTTCATAGGGGATTCTCCTTTAGCGTTTCTTTTTCCCTATTATACGCCTACTTTGGGCGGGAGACAAACTATTTATGGAAAGATACAACGATATACGGGGGATTGCCTTACCCCTTTAATCTCGCCTCAATCCGTTCTTTCTCCAGCCCCTCCCCGATCACGATGAGCACTTCCTGCCCCTTGGGGATAGCGTTTGCTGTCAGGCCGTCGGCGGTGGCGTTCAGCTTCACCCCGCCGTTCTCGTCCTGTACGAAGCCTTTCGCCCGCAGCACATGGCCGCACGCGGGGTCGGTGAAGAGGGCCGGGATATTCTGTTCGAGCTGCTGGCACGAGAGGCCCAGCTCCAAAAAGTAGGCCGAACCAAAGGCCCTATGCGGTTGGCGTTACCCGCTTCTAATTATAGCAAAAGGAGGTTCTTTTTCTACCGTTTCAACGCTACGGCTCTTTTCTACCACAAGCATAGCTTGTGGTTTTTCTATGAATAAGAGCGGGGCCTTGCAAAAGGCTCCGCTCTTGTTGTCTAAGAAAGTATTGCCATGTCGAGACAGAAAGAATATACTCATATTAGCTAAATTCCAATACTAGATGGAGGGACTATTCTGGCTAGACCAAAAGGAAGCAGCAGTTCATTGGTCTGTTCCACTGCAAATGCGGCACAAGCTGGCGGCGTGATATAGGATTTTTGAACGTACTCCAGATATGGTGTTCTCACTGGAACGCAAAAAAGTCAGCTTCCGAGACTTGTGTCACTTGAGGAGAAAAGAGACATGAAGGATTTTGAAAATGATTTGATTTATTATCCTAATCCGGACCCGGTCAAGGAACCGAGATTTATTTTAAAATCTGTAGATGAATTGGAAAAATCAACAAAATACAGTGTTACCTGCAACGGAACAGAGCGTGTGGTATACCATACAGATTCGTTTGACTATGTTGTAGTAGTAGATAACGAAGCGTATGATCTGGAGATTTCAATCCATACACCATATGAAAAACTTGAAATCCGTCCTTCCAGCTTTGGCATAGTTCCTTCTGTAAAAGGAGAAACAGTCCATATCCATCTTGATGAACCGAGAAAGTTTACTGTAGAGACAGATGGTGGTCTTCATGATGCATTGTTTGTGCTTTTGCTCGCACAGGATCTGCTTTGAAAAAGGGCAAGGTATATATGTTGATACGGTTTACATAGACAGCCAGGACGTAGAGATAAAAATTGCTTTGTCCGTTCCACAGATGACAGCATCTGCATCAAATCCCAAAGATTGTTTGAAGATCCGTCAACGGTACGTGACGTAACAAAAGTGCGTGTTCACAATAACGTAATTTGGAATGCAGAACCCGGTAATGCCATAGAGCTTGGTTATGCCCTCCAGAGCGAAATCCACGACCTAGTATTTGAGGATTGTGATATTATACACTGCCAGTATGAAGGAAACATGGGTGGTGCGGCGATTTCCATCCATCAGGCAGATGGCGGCCATGTTCATGATATACATTATAAAAATATCAGAGTAGAGCAGGCAGAACAGAAACTGTTCGATATTAAGGTTCTGCTTTGCAAATATACGGAACAGCTTGCCAAAGGAGAGATTAATGATATCTATTTTGATAATATCCAGGTGCTGAACGGAGATATCCCGGTCTCCATGATCCGGGGGTATCAGACACCGACAGAAGAAGTACGTGTCCATGATGTCCATTTTGATAACATTACTTTTATGGGGAATAAGTGTGAAACCTGGCAGGATATGCGGCTTGTTACAGAACTGGCAAATGACATTTATGTCAATGGTGCCAGAATATGCAGACGGATGAAATTCTGAGAATATCACCATATAGAGATGGCATTCGTGAACCAGACCATACAGCCGTAGCTGGTGTGATGGACAAAAGTTTTCAATAGAAAAAGACCAGAGCTTTCTGCGAGAAAACTCTGGTCTATGTAACAGTGCGAATGGAAATGCGCATTGTCTTGTAAAAGGAAGGAGCTTATGGTATTCTTACGGGAGTAAAGGCACTGGATGCAAGGAACTTTGCGTGATTTTAGGAGTGTGCGATGGAAAAGAAATTTAATATTGTAGTCGGTGAAGATGGAACTGTAAAACTCCCAGATGCGGTTCTGGAAAAACTTGAAGTCAAACCCGGAGAGGAAGTTCGCTTCGAGGTAGATGACAATTTCTATGCAGTCAGGCTTCTATCGCGGATAGAAGCTGAACGCTTGGATTACTTGAATTGGATGCATAATAAACATTGCCCCTCTATTGAGGAAATGATTGCAGAGTCGAGAAAACAAGCCACTCAGAACATTGTGATCTCCCGTATCCTTGATGGGATGCCTTAGGCAGAAAAAATCGCAGAAGGCTATGAAGTTTCACTCGATTATGTAAAACAGCTTACACATCAGCTGAAGATGGACATAGAGGAAGCTAAGGCGAAAAAACACAAAGAAACGGGATCATCCTAAAACAGATAGCGGCAGTTTTCCATATACGGAAAACTGCTGCTGTTTATGTATAGAGGCTTATAGGTTCTTTGCAAGATTTTTAATGAGTGTAGCCATAGAGGGGTCAGCCAGCAGTTTAGCAAGAGCTGCTGACGCATCTGTATCGACTGGACTGACTTTGGGAGTGGATTGCTCTGCGCGAGGGAGGGCTTCAGGCTCTGCACCATGATGCTGATAGAAGAAATCGTCGAATCGTTGTGCGTTCAAACGCCGATCATCATCCAAGATATGTGCATACTGCTCTGTGACCATCGAAGCCTGTGCATGGCCGGAGTCACCCTGAACAGCTTTGATATCACCGCCGTTCAGTTTGAGTTTGTATGTAATACTGGAGTGTCGGAAGCTGTGAAAGACCACTTTAGGGAGATCATTTTTCTCAATCAACCGCTTCAATGCACCGTTGATAGTAGACTGCTCGGTTGGCATTCCCAATGGGCCGGCAACCACAAGATTGTAGTCGGTATATTCTGCACCCAGTGCTTCCTTTGTCATATCCTGCTCGGCTTTGAACTCTACGAGCATTTCAGCGACTGTTTTGGGCAGGAAGACGGTTCGGATACTGCTGTCCGTTTTAGGGCTTTTCAGAACCTGAACCGTGGTACAGCGGGAACTCAGTGAGGGAAAACGAGTGATGACATTTTTGTTTTCCAAGGCGTTCAGTGAAGCAACGTCCACACGCTGAAGTTCTTTGTTTATGTAAATGGATGCGCGTCCTGCATCAATGCTTTCAGGGGAGATATCTACACAATCCCAAGTCAGGCCGAGCAGCTCGCCCAAACGCAGGGAGCAAGAGAACGAGAGGTTGATGCACAGCCGCAGCTTCGGATCATCACAAACTTTCAAAGCACGGAACAGCGTTTCGGCTGTCCAGATATCACGTTTCTTGGAAGTGTACTTGGGCAGGGTAGCGTAAATGCAGGGATTCTTTTCCATGAGTTCCCACTTTACAGCCTGCTCAAAGGCACTCCGCAGAATCTTATGAACCGAACGGACTGTACCGGGGGAAACAAACTGGTGCTTCCGCTTCCCACACATAGGGTCAGCAGCCTCATACTTGAGCAACCGCTGATAATACCCCTCGATCACGCGGGTGGTGATATCCTGCAACTTCATCGAGCCGATGAGCGGAGTTATGTAATTGGCAATCAGTGCAGTGTTTGCCTGATAGGTTGAAAGTGCCCATTTGCTTTTTCCATAGAGGGCAACATATTCAGGAAGCAGGTCGTTAAGGGTTTTGCACTGCGGAACTACAAAGGTTCCAACTGATTCCTTGTATTCGACCTCTTTCTTGCGATTCTTGGCATCCGAAAGATCGGTGAAGGTTTCCCACTTCTGCTTGGGGGTGCCATTTGCATCCTTATAGGAATAGACAACACAGAAATTATTGTTGCGCTTGATAATGCTGGCCATTATGTATCTCCTTCCACTTTACGTTTGGATTTCAGAACATCATCGAATACATCTTTTCGGACGCGTTTTGCCCGCCCTACATCAATTGTGGGGATTCCTTCCTCACGAATCCATGTTACAAGCGTGGTGCGGCTGACACCATAGAAATCCTGAATCTCCTGAAAACTGTAATACTTTTCGCTTTTAGGGCATTTCAGTTCCAGCGGTGGTTCTTCATGTGCTTCCATGACCGGTTCTTGGAGTCGATATGTAGATTGGCTGTTGAGCCATATTTCAAAACTTGTTTTGGTAATACGCCGCCTGTCGGCCACGCGCTCAATAACGAAATAGTCTCGGTATTTTTTACAGTCGAGAATCCAGTAGACCTTTTCTCTTGGAATACCGAGCAGTTTTGCCATTTCTGGGATGGAGATGGTTTGTGCTTCGATCTCCCGGTCACGCTCTCGATCAGCCGCAGTGCGGTGGCGGCTTTGTGACCGATACCAACGCTCAAATTCCTCTTTCGGAATCCGCATCCAGAAGTCTACTGTTTCTGCTTTCAACTTTCCCTGACGGACGAGCGTATAGACAGTGTCAGAGTCTACCTTTAATATTTCAGCAACTTCCAAAACAGAATATGACCGCTTGCAAAGTTCCTCGCCCGGTGGAGGACCATTGACCTTATGGTATTTGACCTGATTGGCGTACCATTTTTCAAAACTGGAAATAACGATACGCATTTTGTCGTTTATCAGAATGACTTCAAAGAAATTCTTATGAAGCAGCCAATAACTATCCGTTTTGCCGAGACCGAGAAGATGCTGCATCTCACGAACCGACATGGTTGTTTTAGCGGTGGTAGGTTCGGCTTTTCCGTATAAGGGAGCCGAAACATTCTGCACATCATCCATGAAGGACACCTCCATCTATGTAAAAACTTAGCCGGGATTTCTCGTCCCGGCTAAAGAATAGCAGATTTCGCTTGAAATGTTGAGGATGTCAAACAGCAGGATTGGGTTCGATAATGCCATCGTTCAGCCACGCATCGAAGCTGGTTTTGGAGATACGATAGGCACCACCAACTTTGAACCAGCGGAATTCATTCTGTTTCAGCAGACGACAGACGGTGGGGCGGCTTAAAATCAGCATTGCCATCAGATCTTCAATCGTGTAACAGCGGATATCCTGTACTACGGGCGTGGGGGTGGAAGATGCAGTAGGTATTTTTTCTTCGCAATTATTCATTGGATAAAACCTCTTTGATTATACATTGAGTTAAAACTTGAGCGGCAGTGCGGCCCGGCGGCTTCCACCATTATAAATAGTATAGACCTGCTGAAGGTACTTCGTCTTGCCGGGAAGGCTTACGCCTGCGGTTCGAGCAAGGCGAAAAATCGTGAACGCATCGACCTGCCGCAGTTTTGCAATCAAGCGGCCTTTGTTATATTCGGAGTGATACAGTTCTACAAAGCGGCAGATGCCGAGTAGGTTTGCGGAACTCATGGAATCAGGTTCGCCGTTCCAAGCGTTCAGCAAAACATCAAGGGATTCGATATACAGTTCCGGACCCAGCCGGATGAATTCGTGATAGGCGGTTGCAATGCAGCTGATCCGCTGCTTGCCCCGGCCTTCTTCAAAAGAAAGATGAACGCCAGCCAATTCGGTGGCCTGTTGGAATGCAACGGCGGCAGGCTCCCCTGCAAAAATCAGGGCACGGAGCTTCTGCCCTGCACTCAGCCGTTCCGAAATGCCTGTTTGCTGTGCAAACAGGAGGGCTTCTTCCTGCTCGGTCATGTTAAAGTAGACCTTGCAACGAATCTGCAGATCGTCACCACCGTTCAGGAACTTCCGGGCGGCGATGGTGTTCTGCCCGTCCATCACATAGTAATGCCCATCCCGAAAGCTGATTTTCGGCTCATTGGCAACCCGCTCGTCAAATTCTTTTGCGATGCGGGCAACACGAGCGGGGTGAAGAGCACGCTGATAAGTGTCGCGCGGCACGATCAGTTCACTGCTGTTCAGGCACATCTCATGGTAAGGTTTTACAACTGCGTTCATCATAAAGGAACCTCCTTCTTCTTTTGCAGAAAATCAATTCCTGATTGGATAATCAAACCGATTTTCTTCTTTTCGTTATCGGATAAGCGGAAACTGGAATACCGTTCATAGCAGATATTCCAGCGGAACATAAGCGATTGAAGTGCATCATCCAGTTCTGCGACCATGAACTCAACAGAAGATTCTGTCGGGGTGGAGAGCATCCTTTCCGATATCTGCTCAATGCTATGTAAATCGCCTTTTGTGTGCTTGGCGAGAGCAGGGGGCTGACTGTTCAGCACCCGAAGATTCTGAAACTGCTGGGAGAGCAGCTCTTTTGCAGCAGCGAGAACATCCTCCTGCGGAGGAGCCGTAAGGTATTTTCGGAATGACTTGTATCCAATGAACCCAAAGCTGTATTGCAGACACACTGACACTTGCCGCATTTCATATTTGGACAGGTGCCCAAGGTAGCTTAACACTCTGGATTTATCTGCGGGGCGCGGGCTTTCGCAAATCGCCATAGATGGCGCACTCAAAAAACGATTGTGCAGAATAAAATGCGTTGGCATATTTCGCTTTTTGATCTGTGTTGTCAGCGGAACGACCAGAAGAACATTGGAATAAAAATTACCGTCATCGTTCTGGACAACAATGGCAGGTCGGACGCCACCTTGCTCGGAACCGCTGTAAGGATTCAGATCCATCATGTAGACATCCCCGCGCTTGTACATCCAGTTTGCGGGCATAGGCGGATACTCTTTCTCTTTTTTGCCTCGTGTTGCCAATTTAGATTTCTCCTCTCTATCCATATATGTAACAGTGGGCTGCTCGCACAGCCCACCCTACTATCTCAAACAGCATAAATGCTGTGATTTATAGTTATAGACTTTTCCGTACTTGTCCCCGACACCCCCGGAAAACGAAAACTCAGTTTTCGTGTGGGAAATCTTTCAGCCGTCCGGCAGCGTACCGAATCCATAGGGTTCTCACCTCTCCGTGGTTCTCACCGAGCTGCCCGAAGGCAGAAGTATCATTATTCTGTGATGGCTCTTAGCTATGGAGAAGCTGTCATCCATTTTACCGTCAACCTACCGCTCATTCCCTCAGTGGGAGATCATCGCATTTGTTACGGATGTGGCTCATCATCACAGGAACGTGACTGAAGAATGCGTGTTCAATTTTCAAGGGGCGGATGCCAGATGTTGTCTGGCTTGCTTATAGTATAACGGCTCAAATTGTGAAATGCGTGGGCCTCGTAGATCTACTTGGTAAGCCTGATAGGTCTACTTTTGGAATGATTTTCCAATTTTGAACAGAAAATTATACCCGCTTGACATATACATGAGAAACGGGTATAATGAAATCATGATAAAGAGCTTTGCAGACAAGGAAACGGAAAAAGTTTATAATCAGTTTTTTTCAAAGAAGTTACCCCAGTCGATTCAAAAAATTGCATTGCGAAAATTGATTATGATTGATAATGCAGGATGTTTGGAGGATCTGCGTGTTCCGCCGGCAAATCAGCTGGAATTATTGAAAGGTGACCGGGCAGGACAATACAGCATACGAATCAATGGTCAGTATAGGGTCTGCTTCAATGTAGATGGAAACAGTTTTTTCAATGTCGAAATTGTCGATTATCATTAGTGCAGACTGCGCATAATATGCAAGGAGAGGAGAATTTCAATGACAGGCTATATTGATACTCCTACAATCGGAGAAATCTTACAGGAAGAATTTATGGAACCAATGGATATCTCGGCATATAAGCTGGCTCAGGAAATCCACGTTCCTGTATCCAGAATTCAGGATATCCTGCATGACCGCAGAAAAATAACTGCTGATACGTCTCTCAGACTGGCAAAGTATTTTGGCGTATCAGATCGGTATTTTTTGGATATGCAGAATGATATTGATATCCGAAATCTGAAGATCAGCCTTGCCGAGGAAATCAACAAAATCAGAGTGTGCCAAGCTGTTTGACGGCACACTCGCATTGACAGTGCAAGGCTTATAGTATCCTTAAACCACAAGACCTCCCGGAATCCAACCTTACAATAGGTTGATTCTGGGAGGTCTTTATTTCGTTAGGAACCCTACGCTAGGCTGGACGATATGGGAATAAACACCAATCTTTATATCAGCTTACTTACAGAAGATAGCACTTCGATTGCCAACAAAAGCTGCTCTTTTGCAAAGTCATTGTCGGGGCCGGTTCCTGTCAGAAGATAATCTGTACTGGTGTGCAGCTCTTGTGCAAGATCAATCAGAGATTCCAGCGAACAAGCGCGGATACCACGCTCGATGCGGCTGATATGGTCTTTGCTGACGTGAATCCGTTCAGCCAGTTCGTCCTGCGTAAGATTCTGTAATTTACGGAGCATACTGATTCGATTGCCAAATTCCTTCAAGGTGAACATAATGAGTGTCCTTTCCGCCGGATGCGGAGGATGAGGACACTTCACTGCTGGACAGGGCACTGGCTTTTCTTTGGCGCAAAAAATGAGACGCATTAAAGAAAAGGGTACAGACACTGTTTTCCATCCGTAGATGGAAAGCAATATGAGTATCCTCAGCCTTTAATGCATCTCAGGCTTTCGATATATTTTTCTTCGTTACAGGTCAAAATCGGTTTATCCGGCTAAAAAAGGACAAAAAATAAAACCCTCGCGGCCAGATAACATGGCTTTGACTGGCCTTGCTATCATAGCACACGAGGGTCTTACAGAAGTCACATGACGGTCATATGAAAGTCACATGGAACAATTTTAGAAAAAATAAGGTCACACAGAAGTTGTATGAAGGTCACATGAAAGTCGTATAACGCAACTACGTTATTTTATTGCTCAAGTGAGCTAAGTAGTTTTTGGTATTCATCTTCGGGCAGCTTTTGCTTCGCAGCCGCAAGCTCGCCCGCTGCCATCTCGTCCATGTGCTGCTTCTGGTACGAGCGAATAAGCCAATAATAGGCTTTTGTGTTTTCCGGCGCGATGGTCAGAGCCAGTGCAGCATCCCGATGGAGCAGATCGTATGCGTGAAAGTCCATCAACTGCTTCAGCAGTTCATTAACTGTACTCATAAATGCGAGGTGGTATCGGTTTGCGTAGTGAACCAGCCAGTGTTCGCCATTGGCAGCAGAAAGAAGTTTGCCCTGATACAATGATGCCGCTTTTTCGAGCAATCTCACCTTATTTATAGCAGAAGTGGCTTTTGCGGCCGCAATGCACAACTCATCGAACCGCTGAAAGTCGGTCGTGATATGGAGGTCGGGGTTGAATTGGTAGCCAGACGGCGTGGAGAGAATCAGCTGTTCATCCGAGATAATACTGAATGCCTGCCGCAGCCGGTAAACGAGCTGTTTGACCTTTTTCCGGGTTCGTCCTTATCCTCCAGTTCTTCTGGCCAGATTTCCTGTACGATTTCCAACGATGAAAGGGCTTTCTTATTGGAAAGCAGCATAAAGGTCAGCAGACGGCTGATTTTAGGAGATTTCAGTTCAGACTCCGGCAGGACACCGTGGGAAGCGTGGATTTTCAATTCTCCGAACAAGCTGATGAAGACATCATGACTGCTCTTGATATTTTCTGGCGAGAACGCCATGCTCAGACTGTCAGCCATTCGCTTATCGTTGTATGCCGCCAGTAACACATAGGCCAGAAGTTTAAGCATACTGGTCTGATGGATGTACCGCTGAGGATTGCGCACAGCAATCAGGGCGATTTGCCGAGGCTCCAAAGGAATTGCAAGGACAGACTTGATTCCCAGACGCTCATAGAGTTGGTACTCATCTGGATAGAGGTCTTTAACTTCTTCGGCACCGGGTACAACCATGGGAGTTCCTCTGCGCACTGCCTTTACCCAGCGGTCGAGAAATTCAGACGATTCAAACTCATTTGTAAGGATAGTAGTTTTATCTTCTTGGCATTCATTGTGCCACCAGAGTGGCTTCCACAGCCCCAAATCCAGATCAACCTGAATCAGACCGCACCAGTCGGCATCATAGAATTTACAGGCCGCTTCCATGACGCGAAGTGCCACCTCTTTTGGCGGCAGGTGGCGATAATACAGCTGCATTTCCAGATTGTTCATTGTGTTTTCAAAATCAAGAGCGCACTGGATACTCTCGGAATCAGGACTTTCGCATACCTGATCAAGTTGCCGCATAACAATACCTCCTAAACAAAAAGCAGCATCCGGGCCTTCTCCATTCGATACGGTGAATCTCTGATTCTGTCTATATAAAAGCCATCTCTCCACCGCATAAGCTGAAGAATGCCCCATCATTTTGCTTTCAAAAACAAAAACCGCCTGTGAGTTGAAATCTTCACAGACGGTTCTAACATGGTAGAGGGATAAAATTATCCCATTCAAAAAGCAATCGGCTGTCATGACCTCGTATATGAGATTTTAGACCCATTTGGCTTTGTGTCCCTATCTTTCGGTAGGTTTACCAAGTATTAAGTTCTTTGATAATTTACTTTTTTACGATTGTTTTTATAAAAGCCGTAAGTGCATTGATCTGCTCGGCATCGAACTGTTTTAGCTGGTCAACAAGTGCATTCATTCCATTGGAGGGTTCCTCGCCGAAATTAAAAAATTCTTGTGGAGTAATGTTGAAATATTCGCAGATGTAAAAGAAATTTGCCATCGTTGGAAAGGCAGCACCACTTTCGATTGCACGAATATAGCCAGGATTCTGCCCGATTGAAAGGCTCATGTCTCTTGCAGACACACCCTTCTGCGTGCGCAACTCAGCAAGCCTTTTAGAAAACTGATCTTCGTACATGGTTATCACCATCCTTCTCAACTCTATTTTAGTCGAGAGTATGGTCAAAACCGGACGATTAAATCTGCTATTTTTAATTGATATAATAAATTACCTGTGATAGACTAAAAGAAATTGGCAAAAATAAAAACCATGAATTTTTACGTCCATGGTTTATGTTTTCTGTCGCAGAGTAGCTTACTCTGCGACAGGCTTGTCCAACTAAATTCTACTGCCAAACAAGCTTACGGTCAAGGGAAAACCGTCTAAAGGTAAGAAAAATACAGAAAAAATGTTGGAGGCAATCGACAATTTTGCTAAAAACGATATAGCTAAATTGTATATTCCGTCAAATAAGCCGTCAGCGAAAAGGAAGGGGATATGTCTATGTCAAGGAAGGGCTTGAACATCTATAAGAGAAAGGATGGCCGGTGGGAAGCACGCTACATAAAGTCGCGGACCGCTCAAGGTAAACCTTTATATGGCTATTTATATGCATCATCGTATCACGAGGCACGTAACCGTTTGCAGGATGTGATTCGACTTCAAGGCAACGCCCCTAATTCTAAAGAGATGTGTAAAGGTTCAGTCTTTGAGTTCTTCTCTATAGAGTGGCTTGATACCTTTTCAACAAACTTTAAAGAGTCAACCTATATCCGTTATCGCACTCTAATAAAGTGTTATCTGATGCCGTATTTCCAGACAGCAAAAATCGAGAACATTACGAAGGAACATGTACTGGATTTTTGTAAAGAGATTGAAACACATGGTAAAAGAGATGGAACAGCTCTTTCGACTAAAACGGTTTCTGACATTCTTTCTGTTCTTCGCCGTATCTTGCATTACGCAAAGGCTCAGAACATACCAGTAGACTCCGCGATTTTTGACATACGGATAAAACAAACACCGAAGCCCTTGCCCGTTTTGAGCTTGTCCGAACAGTTGACACTTCAGAAATATCTAATAGGCCACCCCGATTGTCTGAATCTCGGCATCCTCTTGTGTCTGTTCACCGGTATCCGAATCGGAGAGCTGTGTGCGTTGACATGGGACAAGATCTCTCTTTCTGAGAGAAGTCTTTGTATTTGCCGAACGATGCAGCGCATTCAGACCCGAATACCTGAATCTCAAAGAACACATATACTCATTTCATCCCCCAAAAGCAGCTCTGCAAATCGGACGATTCCGATTTCACATATGTTGTTTGAATATCTGAGTATGTACCCGTTAAGCAAGACCGGCTACTTTCTGAGTGGCTCGTTATCGAGGACGATCGAGCCACGCTGCATCCAGCGTCGGTTTCATAAGATTCTCACGGTATGTGGTTTAGAAAATCGGAATTTTCATGTTCTCCGGCACACATTCGCTACCCGTTGCGTGGAAGCAAAAATCGACATCAAAACTCTGAGTGAGATTTTAGGACACTCATCTGTTACCATCACAATGAATCGATATGTTCATCCTTCGTTGGAGTTGAAGCGGGAAACGATGGAACAGCTGGCAGATTTTATTTCCGTCAAATAAGCCGTCAATCCGAAGTGTCAGACGAATTGCCGTTGCTTTTTCGCCGTTATCGCAGAGTAAGCTACTCTGCGATACATGGATTGCAGAAAATTTATGAGTGGCAGGATAGTGAGAGAATACGGCTGGAAAGATAGTTCTGCGGAAGAAAAATAATCACAGAATGCCCTCAAAAATGACCCCAAAAAACAGGGAGGAATCAGAATGGGTAGAAAAAAATCGCTGAGGACGATGTTCGGAAAATGGCTTTCCGTATTATTGGCGACAGCATTACTGGTAGGTAATGTAATGGGACTGACAGTTCATGCAAAAAAAAATCCCCAGATTCAGAAATTCAATGTTGCCTTGGTGCTGGATGGCAGTGGCTCATTGGTTTCTAATAGTAATGGAACAGACAACGATGGCTTGAGATATGAGGCAATCCAACTGTTTCTGGCATTACTGTCCGACCAGGGAAATGAGGTCAGTGCAATCGTCTTCGATGACGATTCTGAAAATTATCTGCTTAATACAGATGTAGAGCAGGTGAGTGGAAAAGAAGAAAAACTGGACCTTTCACAAAAAATCAAGGATGCAGGTACTGGCGGAGACACGGATATTGGTTCGGCACTTCTGACTGCGGTGGAGCGACTGGAAGCAGTCAATAATGATAATGAGTCCATTATCATCTTGTTCAGTGATGGCCGTACGGACCTTGGCGGCGACGAGAAAGCCTATGAGCAGTCTCTTGTAAATAAGGACAAGGCAATCACTAAGGCACAGGAAGACGATATCCCTATTTACAGCATTTGCTTGGCTGCGTCTTCCGTGGCAGATCCAGAGGAATTACAGGAAATTTCAGAGCGCACGAACGGAAGTAGCGTAACGATTGATTCGCCGGATAAGATTTCGCAGGCATTTGAACAGTTCTATCGGCTGATTTTTGCGACTTCTACGACCGAAGCGGAAAATGCAAAATTCCCCGAGAGCGGTATCCTTAACGAGAAAATCGAGATTCCCTCGTACGGTGCAGAGGAAATCAATGTGATCCTGAACAGCAAATCTCCGGATGATGTGCACGTGCAAGCACAAGCGCCGAGCAAGGCTTATACGGAAAAAGATCTGGATGCCAATACGATTGTAGCAGGTAATTATAAGGTCGTCAAAGTCGTAAAGCCGGAAAAGGGTACATGGGAATTCCAGATTCAGGGTGTTCCGGGCAATGAAGTTGTGCTGAATGTCCTTTATAATGTGGACGTCAGCGCACAGCTGAGTACACAGGGCGATGTGGCAGATCTGAATAGCGGTGATGCACTGACATTGCAGGCGTCTCTGTACAAAGATGAAAACAAGATCCAGGATGCAGCAGGTATAAGCGAGTATACAGGTACGTTGGAAATCACCGACCTTTCTACGGGAAAAGTTGTCAAAAGTCTGCCCATGGAGGCTGATGCAGACGGCTTTACCTGTGAGCTAGAAGCTCTCCCGGAAGGCAGTTACTCTTTTCAGGCAGTTTTGAGCTGTGGGGATCACAGTAAAAACGAATGTGATCACTGCGGGTTGGGACAATAAGGCTCCCGGGTTTGCCAATGAGAGCAAAAACAAGATCAAGGATGGCGTAAAAATTATCAAAAAAATCGTGACGCCGCTTACAGGAAGAAAATACAAGGCGACGCTGTCCAACTTCTTTGCAGATGACCAGAGCGATGGACTGACCTACAGCATTGTGAATTCTCAACTGGTCGATGGCACTGTTCAGCTGGAAGGCGACAAGCTCACAGTAAATACGGCAAAAAGTCGTAGTGGCGATTTGGTAGTACGTGCTACAGATAATCAGGGAGCATATCGGGATCTGACCCTGCGTTTCAAGGTGACTAATTTGACGCTGGCGGTGTTCCTGCTGATTCTGGCGGGAATCGTGATCGCAGCAGTCCTGAGTTTTCTAGGGTGGCGTGCTAACCGTCCTTTGTTCAATGGGCAGATGATAGTGTCCAGCGCAGCTCCCGGATCTGCAGCTCTGCCGCGCGGCTCTTTCCGTGGTAAGCTTTCTCTGCAGAAATTCCCTGTTCCGGGTTGCGGATTTGATGTGAAAAAGTGCTATTTCCAGACTTGCAGAGGTGGGCGTTTGGAATTCCATGCTCCGGGATCTTTCTATATCAATGGAATACCTTATACCAAAAAGTGCACGTTGATGCCGGGTCAGACTGTAATTTATTCGGATGAGAATCAAACTAGCGGCATTCGTGTGCAGATTAAAATGAACTACTAAGATAGTAATATGTGAAGGAGAATTGCTATGAACTTCAAAATCGTTCCAAGTAAGCCCAATATGGAACTTTGCATCACGGAAGATAATGTGATTTGCTGGGTCGTCGGTGGCGACTATACCCGTGGCTGGAATGGAAGCCAGTGGATTCGTCTGGATGGTACATCAGCTCAATTTGGTATGCAGGGCAATATGCCTTCTGCCCCTGCGGGAAATCCGGGGCCGGCACCTATGGGCATGCCGGGTGGTATGCCCTCTGCTCCTGCGGGGAACCCGGGGCCGGCACCTATGGGTATGCCGGGTGGTATGCCTTCTGCCCCTGCGGGAAATCCGGGGCCGGCACCTATGGGTATGCCGGGTGGTATGCCTTCTGCCCCTGCGGGGAATCCGGGGTTTAAGCACCTATGGGCATGCCGGGTGGTATGCCCTCTGCTCCTGCGGGGAACCCGGGGCCGGCACCTATGGGTATGCCGGGTGGTATGCCTTCTGCCCCTGCGGAAATCCGGGGTAAGCACCTATGGGTATGCCGGGTGGTATGCCTTCTGCCCCTGCGGGAATCCGGGGCCTAAGCACCTATGGGTATGCCGGGTGGTATGCCTTCTGCCCCTGCGGGAAATCCGGGGCCGGCACCTATGGGTATGCCGGGTAATATGCCCTCTGCTCCTGCGGGGAACCCGGGACAGCCTCCCATGAGCGCTCCAGATAGTATGCCTTCTGCTCCGATGGGGATGCCGCCGGCTTTTCTGTAACATCTGATATAGGCAGAAAAAGAAAGGCAGGATGAACATGGTTGATTGGCATACATTTGTTCGACAGTGCGGGTATCTGCTGGACAATGAAAAAAACGAAACACTTGCTTCCCGGGAAGCGGGAAATCCGGTCCTGAGTTTTTTTTTGGGTGAGAAAGCCGAAGAACAGAAAGAATTTGTGCAGAAAGTTTATAAAAAATACTGGCACAATGTAGAGCAACTGCGAGTCCTGACTGCGTCTGAATTATTGGCAGAGCCGGATGACGAAGCACGAGCAGTGATGATCGAGGACAAAATTTTTGAAATGATCAGCACGAATGCTCAGATTCGTAACAGGCAGGTCTCGATCGTGTATTATTGGGACCTGCTGGATGACCATTACGAAGAAATAAAAGAACTGGTCACGAATGCAAAGAATCCTTTGGAGCTTCCCCGAACTGTGGAATGCAATAAATTGGTGTTTGCTATCTGCCGCCAGTCAGTACGCGGAGGCTGCCGGAAGCTGCGTCGTCGGCTGTTTGGCTCGGAGGAGAACGTGGAACAGGGCTTTTTGGACTGGGCAGCTGAAAATAAATTGAGCGTAGTCCTGTTGAGCGATGATACCTGCGGTGGCATTTTGGGCGAAGAAAATATGTGGCAGGACTATCAAATTGCGGCAGATACGGCAGTGATCGCAAACAGCTACTACACTCCGGAAAGCTGGGAAGGCGCATTGACGGATCCGGGTACGGCCATGAAAAATGCGCTGCGGCACGGTACGTTGTTCAGTGCAGCATATTATCGTGTGGCACGTGATACGGATGAAATTGCCTGCGTTACTCTGTCTGCGATTTTACAGGCTTACAAGGAAAAAATCGAAAAGAGCGGACAGGAACTTTCGGGAAGCCTCGAGGAGGAAAGATCTGCGGAAAGGCTGGAGGATATCAGAATCTCTTCCAGACGTTCTTTGAGGAAAAGTTGAAAACGCTTCTGCCGAATGAGACGGAGCAGGAGTTTCTGAAATATCTTCCGCAGATGGCCGTAATGCAAGAGAATAAAAGTGAACCTCGAAAAGGATTTTTCAGCAGATTTGCGGGGAATATGAGAGAGGAAAAAGCAGCGGCGATCACAGGGACAGATCCTCAGGTTACAAAAAGCGTCTGTATGATGGCATTCCGTCAATATTATCAGGAACCGATCCGTCAGTGGCTGGCTTCCGAAGAGGGAAAAACACAGACGGGTGAGTGGTTTGCAGAACGTATCACAAGAAGACTCAGCTTTGAAGAAATCGAAGGACGTTTGAGCGCCGAGGCCGGACGACTGAGGAACTATATCCAGAATGGTTATTTCGATCAGCCAAAGGATCTTTCGCTTACCGGGACAGAGAATCCTCAGCAGCTCCACGGATTGTTTGAGGAAAATTGCGAAAAATCGTGTAATAATGTGTTGGCTGGAATCCTTGCAGATGAAATGCAGAAGATGACTGAAAACATCGGCGATTTTCGGAGTATCCTCACGGATGCGGGAAATAATTTAACCTCGACGCCTGTTGATGCTGGAGTGAAGAAAGCCTATGGGGATCTGACGATTGCTGTATTGAGAGAAAATGAAGACCTTCTGCTGAAGATACATCCCGGTGATATGGATGATCTGCAGGATGACATGAGAGAAATCTATCAGGCAGTCATAGGCAAAAAGTCGCAGTATCGATGCTCGCTGCAACAGGAACTGAGTTTCCTGCAGAAGGCTGGAGCGGGTGCACAGGATGCAGCAGAAATGGTGGACTTTGTGAACAGAGACATTACAAGGTGTGCTTATTTCCCGTTGTTCATGCAACCGAGCTTGGGCTCGATGCGGTACTGTATGCTTAGCGCTAATACAAAAGCATGGGACGATGAGGTTCTGGATAAGCTGGGTACCATCTTCAGTACCAACCAATCGGATTGCATGGAAAGACTACAGATTTTCCCCGTGCAAAAGGATCAGCTGGCTATCTGATGGAAAAGTGACCGTGATCTGCTGAAAATGGACAAGCATAAAATGTCTTGTAAAATAAAGGAGGAATTATTATGTTTTACGATTCTCTTCTCTTAAACAATGGTGGCGGCGTAGTAAGCGCGACGCAGAAATCGGAACAGTTTGGCGGTGCAGCACTGTGTATTGGTATTGGCGGCACAGGTGTGGATGCATTGGCACAGCTCAAGCGCAAGGTGTATCAGCAGCTGGAGCCGGACGACCCGAGCAGTCCGATTCCCAAATATAAGCATATCCAGTTCCTGGCCATCGACTCGGACACGAGTGCATTCAAAGGAGTCAAGGGCGTGGGCAGACTGACTGAGGATGAGGCCTTTTCAATCGAGATGCCGAATCTGGCAGCAGCACTGAAAAATAAGGAAGGCATTAAGCAGAAAGCAGAACTGAGCTGGATGAGCATCGATGCGATCGAGGGACGTCTGTCAACTCAGGGTGCTGGCGGCGTGCGTCAGGTGGGACGCTTCCTCCTTATCAGCAAGGTCGATGAGCTGAAGTCTAAGATTGCTAGCTTGTGCAAGACTGCATTGGAGAGCACGGATCCAAATCTGGATGTCTATATTTTTGCTGGTATTTCCGGTGGTACTGGCAGTGGCTGCTTCCTGGATACCTGCTATATTGTGCGCCAGGCATTGGCAGAATTGGGAAGAGGCTCTACTGGCAATATTATGGGCTTTTTCTTCCTGCCGGATGTTGTCACCAGCAAAAAAGAAGTTGCAGCAAATCCACTGTGGGTGAAATCAAATAATTCAAATGGATATGCAGCTTTGAAGGAGCTGGATTACCTGATGAATCTGAAAGCGGAACAGGATTGCTTCCGTCAGAACTACGGTTCGTTCCAAATCGATACAGATGAGCCGCCGGTAACGATGTGCCACCTGTTATCAGCCCAAAAATCGAATGGAAAGATCATTCCGAATGGCTACGGCTATTGCATCAATGTTGCAGCTGACTATGTGATCTCCTATCTGGCTAAGGTCGATATTCCGGCTGGCGTAGAAGCGGGCAAGGATGATGGCGGCTTGACGATGCGCGGACATCTGTCGAACGTGACAAGAGGTGTGGAAGGCTTGCCGCGTAATTATGGAGCAAATCTGAGCTATCATATTCTGGGTGCCTCGAATGCAGAAATTCCCATGAGCCAGATTGCAACCTATCTGGCGGCGGGCTTCTACAAGCGCTTTGAGGAAAGCATTGGCCGCAATAAGGTTGTGATTCCGGAGGATGAGCTGCGTAAGCGTGCGGCTGAAATGGGACTGACAGTAGAAAATCTTGAAAACAGGATGCGGGCAGGCAGCAATGGTCTGATGCTTCCGGATATGGATTTCCAGCAGCTGCGTAATTTTGGGCCGATGCAGAAGGGACATCTCAACTCCTTGTGGTACACTGCAGCTGGTACAGCATGGCTGTCTGAATGCAAGGGCCTGATGGAGAAAAATCGTGCGGTGCTGAATGGTGTACGGACCAGCAACTGCCCGTCCAAGAACAGCAGTGATTCCCTCATCGGAACGATTTTCAAAAAACTGGCAGAGTTGGCAGAAGATCCGAATTACGGCCCGTATTATGCGGCGGCTCTTCTGCATCAGGAAGGCGAAGATCTGATCGCATGGGTGCGTGGTCTGAAAAAGACGGTAGAAGAAGAATGTGCATCGTTGCAGAATATCACTGGTAACTACGATGATACAATGGTGCAGGCCAGCGCAGATTTCTGCTTCCCGCCGAAAAAGTTCGGAATCCTGCATGAAAGCGACAAAGTCCTCTATGGGGAATATAAGAGTGCAACGGAACAGCTTATCATCAATCTGAATGAGATCGCGCTCCGAGAAGAAACAGCTAAAATGCTGGAGAATCTGATGCAGGAGCTACAGAATCTGGACAATGAGTTTTTCAAGGTTCTGGTTGATTTGATGGATGGTCTGGATGAGACTTTTAGAGAAAATCAGAATTATCTGAATGGAGACAAGGCAAAAGCCACAGCGGCATATACCTGGCGTATTCTGGAGCTTTCAGAGATGAAGAGTCATCTGGATGAAATTATAAAGAATCTGACCCCCAAGCAGTTAGTAACGGATTTCATGACAGAGGTGCTGCAGAATCCGGATGAGTGGCTGAAAAACGAAGACTCGCAGATCGGTGCATTTATCAGCCGCTATATGGAACGGGTGTTCAAGAGCGATATGGACAGAAGCCTGCAGGATTATTTGTACATCAAGTATCCTCGCGCAAAGGGGCCGGCAGATTTGTCAGACTGTGTGAAGGATGACATTCTGAAGAAAGTATATGAAGACTCTATTCCGATGTTCTGGAATGATGAGGATTACCCGATATTGGACGCCTCTGTGACCTTCCAGAGCTGTTCGCTTTCCGTTCCTGCTTCCGCATCGGCAGTTTGCCAGGCCGCAGATGACTTCAGAAATACGATGACAAACTGCGCAGTTCGTAAAACGGGCCTGAAAGACAGAATTTTTGTGCTACGCTTTGTCAGTGGCGTGCCTATCCATGCCTATAAGGGCGTTACGCTGCTGAAAAAATATTATGATGAGGCAGCAAGTTCGAAGTTTGGCATTGGTAGCCATCTGTATGAGGATACAGGTCGGTCGGATTCCAGCAGTATCAATGAAAATTGGCGTACTTATCTGCCGACGCCAATGGCTTACTCCTTTGGTAAGAATCGTGGAATGTTTGATTCTGATGTCACCGGAAAACAGGTGGAGCAGTATGAAAGAGCACGGGACTGCAAAACGATCCTGTTGGACAAGACTAAAAATGGACAGGAGATCTATCAGCTGCGCACCAGTGTTCCGCTGGTAATTCCGCAGTATAAGCGCGAAGATTTTGAAACAAAGTCTGGAACCTTTAACGAGAAAAAGTACAAAGAAGAACAGGACAAACTGGATGATTGGCTGGAGCACCGCTATGACCCGGATAAACTGGTAGAATCCACTGATTTGTCCAATGACGGTAACCGCGCAATCAAAGACGAGAGACTGCTGGAACGCGTACGTTTGGACTATTTCCTGCATTATCCTGTACTTCAGCAGAAGGTCTGCAAGGAACTGGAGGCCTATGATGCAGTCGTGGCGGCCAAGGCAAAGCTGGAAGAGATCCATGAGGAGTTTGACGCATATGCGGCAGATCTGAAGCTCTACAGTGAGCTGATCTACTATGGTATCCTGAAATGCCTGAACAGCAGCGAGAAGTCGGCATTGGAGAATACGAATGAGAAAATTGCAAAGATCCAGTATACTTATATGGATGGACGGATGCCGAAAATACTGGTCCTTTCCGATCAGGCAGTCGGGGAAACTTATCCGTTTGCTGGAAAGTATGCACTGTATCAGGGCTTTGTGAATTATCGTGCCCTGGATGCTTTTGTAACACCGCGCAAAGAGCTGGACAAGAGCGCACAGGAAAAGCGGCGTGCTGCCCAGACAGTAGAAGAAGTAAAGATTGCTCGTGTACTGGAACAGAGATTTGATACGGAGCATCTGGCAGCTCTGGACGTGGATACCGCTACACTGGTGCCGGAGCAGAAGAATGAGATCATGCGATTCTACATTGGCTTGGCACAGCAGATCAGCAACTATCGTGATTCTGTTGGCGAGACACTGTGGAATCAGAATACTGCGGCAAGCCAGAAGGCTTATTGGATTTCTTATAATGGCAAGACCATGAGTGTCTCGGAGCCTAGCTGGAACTGGGCATGGGATAGCACGATGAACAACTGGGTGCAGCTGATGCCGAATACTCCGCTGTACTACTACAATGGTCAGACTTGGGTTCCTACCCAGACGGATGCACAGGGCAATGTGCATATCCAGTAAGTAAGACAAAGAAGACAGGGCAATAAAATGTCATGGCCGACAGGACAATGCTGTCATCGTCGGCTATGACCTTTCCTGTTTCTATAAAAGAAAGTGAGGCTAATATGCCGGTAGAGGAGCTGAAGAGCAGCGTTTTTGCCGTGTCACAGCCGGTGTTGAAAATCCGTCCGGACGGAGCAAGAGCGTTGGATTTTTCGGGAAGCATGGAAATTGATACCTATGTACTGTGCTTCAGCAAAAATGGGCCGCTGTATAAAGATCAGGTGCAGCTTTCGGAAGATGAGATCGAGAGCATTCTGGCAGGAAAAACTGTACAGAAAAAAGATTATCGGCTACAGGGAGTTCCACGCGCAAAGAAAAACGGCGAATTCCGAGATTTTCAGGTGCAGCCTCCAGAAATGGTACAGGTTTGGGCAATGGTGCGGAGCGGCTCAACAGCAGTGCTTTATATCCCATCGGAAGAAAAAAGCTGCATGATCAAGATGCTGTATCATGCAGAGATCATGCCCAAAGATGGGTATACGGAATTGATGATTACGATGCCGGAAGAAGCGTTCTATCAGGACGGAGCATTGGCATATCAGGTGTGCGGTGCCTTGCCGATCCCGATTCCCGGAGACTGCATGGGTAAGCGTATCTGTATCAGGACATCCGCAGGAGAACAGGTGAGCGTGATCGTGCAGGAAAGTTATAAAAAACAGTATCAGGCATGGTAAGAATACGGAGGCAATCGGGTTATGCCATATAAATTCAAATGTCCCTACTGCTTTGGCGAATGCGAAGATAGCAAGGTCTATTTTCGCGCTACAGTCAGTTACGATGACCGTCAGCTCCGGGAGCTTCGGAGCACGGGAAAAGATCAGCTGGTGGAGTTGAAAGCACGCTTTACTAAGTACAATGCACGCTCGGAAGAAGTTGAGAAACTGATCAAGTTCTGGGAAGATAAAGGTGGCGAAGCTGGATATCAGACCGATGCAGGCTGGAATATGCCGTATATTGACCCGGAACAAGATGACTTTGGGCTGCTGATTCGAGATTTTCAGACGGGAAATTACAAGGTGGGGTCTGATGGTTTCGTCCGGGATGAGGATGGCTTTGTCCGCCGGGTGATCGATCGCTTTGGCTCGGAGTTCAAGCCCATGAAACGCCTCTGCCCGCATTGTCTGAATCCCCTTCCGCTGGAAGACTATGGTAAATATAAAACAAAATTTATCAGCGTAGTCGGCACTACGGGCGCAGGTAAAACTGTATACCTGTATCAGCTACTTCACAACTTTCAAGCGATCATGAGAGCTGCTGGATGCCATGTGGGCGCGGGCAATCTGGATGATTTGGGAGAACATGTGGATCCTAATTTCCCTCTGCCGGGTGCAACAGACAGCCGGTTGATGCGCCGCCCGCTGGCAGTCAATCTGGAAAAGCCAAACGGCGAAAAACTGACGCTGGTTTTCTACGATGTCGCAGGCGAGCATTTTGCTGAAAAAACAGAGATGGACTCGACCTTACAGGAAGGGTCTGGAGTGACAAGCTATATCAGAAACTGCGATGCTATGATGCTCCTGATAGATCCGGTGCAGATTCAGGCACTTGCGCCGGGGGGACATACGATGCGAGCAGAAGATGTCCAGAAGACAGTCACTCAGATCCAGAAAATCCGGTCGACCTGGCAGGAAGTTCCGACGGCGGTCGTGCTGACCAAGAGTGACAACCCGGAAGTTGTCAATCAATTCCCTCCGACGGCAATGTTCTTGCAGAATATTGGCGGAAATCAGCAGGGCTTCCAGAGAGATGAATTTGTGGAGGTCAACAGAGAGCTGCGAAGCTTTATGAGCAGCAATGCCACGAATACTTATAGCACCATTGAAGGAGCTATGACCAACACGGCATATTTTGCGGTTTCGGCTATTACCTGCGGTGTGATCCAGAAATTTGAAAAATATGGAGAGCTGTATCAGCTTTCCGGTGAAAATGCAAAAAAACTGTTCTGGCTGAAGGAATGGGTCGACAAGTGGAACGAAACGATGGATGCAAGCGGCAAGTTTCTTTCAGAGGAGGATATCGTTCGTAAACGGCATCTCTTAGGTGCTGCGCCTTCGCAGTTGTCCTGCGGCATCCCGGAAAATAAAGCGATCACGGATGAGTTTGCCCGGACTGTCGAAACGGATATTCAGGGCGAACGTGTCAGCTTTGGCAAGGCTGTCTCGTATACCCTGAATTTGGAAGAGGTGCGGACCATCAGTTTGATCGGTTATCCTTCCGGCAATCCGAATCCTCGGCGTGTGGAAGAGCCTCTCCAGTGGATCTTGTGGAAGATGGGGCAGATCGAGCCGGAATTCTGCGCACAGCCGGAACCTTCTCAGCCTAGAACCGGCTTTGCAATGCTGTTTCATCGTGACAATGATCCGGCATGGACGACGGAGTGGAATCAGGCGACGGAGGAAGCTCGACAGGCATTCTATAGAGGAGAAGCTGACTATCAGCGATTCTACGATCAGTTCAGAAAAAAGCATAATATGTAACCAAAGATAAGTGATTTTAACGCAAGGCAGGATTTGCCGCAGAACAGAGCGGTATATCACAAATGCGCAGTTTGGATATGCGCTATTTTTGGGGTTGGTAAAAGCTGAACTGCTATGAGGAGAAAGGAGGCTGTTTCGATGTCCGACTGTATGATTGAGCAGGTCTGCCGTTTCCGAACGAAGCGGGAAGGATATAGTATTTGTGCAAAATCGAAGGGCATTACAAAAGAAAATGAAGAGCATATTGAGGATGAGCTGAATGACAGCATGAATCCGTTGTTCCGGGGACATATAGGCAAAAGTGTGATGTCCTGTACAGCGGTGGAACAGGATGTGCTGTTGGCATTATCTACTCTTCAGACAGATGCATTTGGACGTCCTGCGATTTTCAGCAATGCATATATTTTGCCCAGAGCATTTTATGAAGATAACATGAGAAGAAACCCCGGGAACATTCTTTATGCACAGACGAGGCCCTCATTGACTCATCAACCTGGCAATCCTATGCTTCCGGAGGTAGAGTTTGACCTTGCAACGGATGTGCCGGTGCTGGATGATGTCAGAAAAAAATATGCGCTGTCCAATGAACGGTATGCTGAGCTATTGTGGGCGGGAAGTCTGGCATTGACGGACGAAAGCGTACTTTGTCTGAAAACGAAAAGCTCTCAGATAGATGAGATGGCGATAATTCGTGATATCTGTTACTGCATAGCAAGTGGACTTCCGGCCAGTCTGCGCAAAAATATAAGCTACTCCTCGGCTGGAGATACTCATAAAAGATATGCCTCAGCAGTCCCCAGAGCGGTATGCTCAATGGTGACTGCATCGAATTTGATTTGGATGAAGAGACTGCAAACGACGAAATGAATGAGTTGGAGCGGTTGACTTATCAAGCACTGGCCAGCGCTGATACAGAGACAAGGGCGCACCTGTTGCAGGAGATGGAAGAGTGGACAACACGCTTTCTCGCAGAATCTGGCATTAATACGGAGTCGCTGCTTGTGGTGGCATACTGCTGTAGCCAGAAAGTGCCTTTGAATGCAGAGCAGCAGCGTAGATTGTTGTATCTGCTGCTGGCTTCGCTGGACGAGAAGAAGAACAGCGGTGCTATTGATATGGTTGCAGCTGAACTGCTGGAAAAGATGGATGAGTTTCCGGCAGAAAGCAGCAAGATGCTGCTGGAAAGAGTCGTGCAGACAGATAATGAGATCCTGCTGAAGGAGATTTGCCGGTTGATCGCAAATAGCACGCCGGAAGTACAGAGTGAAAACCTTGCAAAGGCGGTAGAAGGGGCTTTTGGAAGCAAGAGCGAACGGATTTTCGATGAACTGACAGACAGAATTCCGGTGGAGTCGGAAATTCATACGGCAGAAACAAAAAATAAGGAAATCGCATACATTTTGCTTCATCGAATGGCAGAAAAAAAGCATTATGCCTGTGCCTTGATGAAGCAGCAGTCAGCAGAAAACAGGATGATGTGGGTGAACCGCATTCTGTCCCAAAAGAGAAAAGCATATGAGCCGCTGGACTGGGAATTGTTGAGAGCAGCGGTAGAGAAAGCAGATGCTGATGATCACAAATTGCATCTGACGGAGGAAGCTCAGATCGTCTGGAAGAGGCTGATGACAGAAGGATCTGTTCCTGAAGACATTTTAGACCGTGTGAATTTTTGTGTGTTGCTGGCAAAATCAAAGGTTCCGGAGGAAGCGGAAAAAACCGTTCAGCAGCTATTAAACCCGGAAGATGGAAGCGCAGAGTATCAGAAGGCACTTTGTCAGACAATAGCCAAACATCGGGATAAATTGCCAACACTTTATGCAAAACTTGTGATCGCTGCAGAAAAATGTACTTCTGCAGCCGAATGGATGCAGTATCTACAGACGATAGAAGACGAATGGCTTCTTCAGAATGGACAGGAAGATCTAAAGAAGAGGACACTTGGGTATTATAAGACCCTGAATTGCGAGAGGGCAGATGAATGCCTGAGTTGTCTTTACCATCAGGGAGCAGAGCTGCGAAAAACAAAACTTCCGTTAGAGCTTCAGGAAGATATCATGAAGGCAGAAGGAGAGTGGTCAATGCAGAGACTCTCCATCGAGCAGCTGATGCAGAATGTGCTGGAGACAGAAGGCACAAACCAAAAGGTGACTTGGTGGACTATACTCGATGTGCTGGGGCTGAAGTCGAACCCGAAGGCAAGATTTATAGATGCTTGTCATGCGCTGGCAGAAGAAAAAATGACGAAAAACTAGACCAGCTGCTTTCAGAAAAAACAGGCGGAATAACGCGTACTGAAAAAGAAGAGTTCCGTATGCAGATTCTGAAACATCTGCCGAGGCTGTATGCCAAGAAAAAGGTTTTCACGTGGAAAATGTTGTTCTGGTATTGCTTCCTGCCAGAAGGCACAGCTCGCCCTCATGCTGCTTATGAATTCATGAGCAGCAAAGAATTGATGGCCGTTGCGGAGCAGGGAGGGTGTGACCCGGATAAAATTCTGAAAGAATGTCCGGAATGGGTCACGGCGGATATGCGGCAGAGCCTTGGAAAAGAACTGAAAAAGGATGCAGGATTGCGGCCTGAGAAAATGACGAAGCTTGTAGAGCAGGTGCTGTGCAGAAAAAAATGTGAGGAAAAGGATCAGCACAAAAAAAAGACGGCAGGTGAGGTTCCGCCGGTGATACCCGCACAGAATGGAAGCAAACATGCATCGGATGATGTAGGTGCATTGGAAAAACTTGAAGGATTATTGAAAAAAATCTTAAAAAAGTAAAGTGGTGGAGGATGCAGAAATGCAGGTTTTAGGAGAAAGAGGAACGATATATTCATTGGTCCAGTCCAATGTGGGGGCAGAATATGACGGAAAAAAATACCGGGTCAAAGGAAAAGATAACGTTATGGTCAAGATCTTTGTCCCGGCAATGCAGACGGATGCACAAAAAAATAAAGTGCTGATTGCAGCAAATGGCGGCGGCGGAATGCTGGGGCCGCGTCCGATCGAGCCGGTATATGAGCGGGGGCGCTTTGCTGGCTATGCATTTGAAGTTGAATCTCCTCAGCCCATTCCTAAACCTCCGCAGGGAGATCATTATCTGTTGTTTGCGGGATTCAGTGCGGGTTTGGGCATCATTTTCAGTCTGGTCTTGCATTTTGTTTTGATCGGCATACTCACCAGAGATGCCGCAGAGCTGAATAAAGAGATGCTGTGCGGCGGTGGAATCATGATCGCAGCAGGATGGATCCTGGGTGCTGTCGTTTTCTATAAGGGAATGAGCGTTGGCTGGGAAGAGTATGCCTGTATGCTGGCGGCCGCAGGCTGCTTTATTGCTGCATGCGCGATAGTCTACTTCGCAACGGGGGTCGTTGCAACTATCTTTGCTGGGGTGGTGGTAGGTGCCTCGCTTTTGATGCAGATACTTCCGGATGTGTTGGCATTTGCTATAGTTGGAGGCATTCTCTGGAAAGCGTTCCGGCACTGATACAAAGGAGAGGGCATTATGACGGAGATCAAAGCGTTTTTTGAGCAGATCGAAAAAATCCAAAATGATGTGCTGAGTTTGTCCGGCCAGACGCCCAGAGCAAAGGCGGGGACTTTAGGAAAAGAGCAGATTGAGGAACTGACCCGGATCGTTCGGGATAATTATGGGACGAGATTCCCTATGCCGATATTTCCGAATGAACCGTATCCGGAAGAGTTTTCTCAGCAGGCGATGTCTTATTTTGCAGACGAAAGAAATTATGCGACTCTGCTGAAGCCTGCAAGTGCCTTTGGAATGCGCCGTGCAAAAGAAGAAGACTACACATGGTTTATGACGATGGCGGATGTGGCTGGCCGTTATTATAAGCTTCATCCGCAGGAACAGGAATCGGAAGAAAACCCGGCAGAGCATACGCTGCGAGAGGCTGTGGAACGCTTTGTGGCTTGCGGAGCACAGCAGATGTCCAATACCAGACAGGTAAATGGCTATGACCCCAAGGGAAGCCGGATGGAAGAGCTGTATTTGGGCGATATCCTGTACCCAATGGAAAGCAGCATGGACACACGACTGTGGCATAATTTATGGGATGGACAGTGGCTCAGCATTCCATTCAGCTATAGTATCCAAAGACCCTTTACACTGTTTGTGGATGCTCCCGACGCAAAGGACTTTACAACCAATCAGGAGAGCGTAGGCGTTTTTCTGCGCGGGTTGTTCTATCAGATGCTCCACGCGGCACCGGCCTATACCTGCCAGTTCTATTTTATCGATCAGGGTAATGCGGCTGCATCACTGAAAGAACTCAGCAGTCTGAAAAGTGTGATCAACAATAGTGCGTATATCCTGGACGATGGGATCTGCAATCATCGATATCAGATGCTCAAGATCGCTACGACCTCGTCGGAGGCGTCTGACTTGTTCAAAGAGCTGGAAGAGCGGATGGGCAAAGTCAGCACTTTGATCGGCGGCGAGAAAAATCTGCTCACCTACAATGCGAAGCGCATGAGCGATGGCATGGTGCAGGAAGGGCAGAAAATCGTACCGCAATGCATTGTGGTCGTGGACAATGTGCACGATTTGGACAATCACCAGATGCAGACGCTGAAACGTCTGATTTTGAACTCCCGGCGATGCGGCATCAGCGTGATACTGATATCGGGACGGACAAAAGATGAAGGACTGACGGAACCGGAACTCAGCCTTAAGAATGAGGTGTCGGATTGGCTGGAAGCCAGTGGCAGCGAAAGAGAAGGTTATGAGTGGTTCACGGATCTGAGCGCTGCCTCGCTTGGAGAAACCAGTGAAGAAGAGCTGCGCCGGATGCATTTCCGCTTCCGCCCCAATAGCAGAGCAGCCGCTGACCAGTCCTATCTGAATGAAATCCGGGAGAGCCTCAAACCCAATCTTGACATGGAAACTGCGCTGGAGAAGCGTATCGATCTGGAACAGGCTTGGGGCGCCAGCGATGGTGCGGCTGAGATCAAAGTGCCGATCGGTGTCAATGAGCAGGGCAAAGTGACTTACATCAATATTGGCGGTTCGGATGGTGCACATGCACTTCTGGCTGGCTCTACCGGTTGCGGCAAATCTACTTTGCTGCATGCTATCATCAACGGCGTGATAGTGAATTATAAGCCTACAGATGTACAGTTGTGGCTGGCTGATTATAAGCTGAACGAATTTCAACGCTATGCAGAAAATACACCCCCACACGTCAAATTCGTGGGCATTTCCCGAAGCATGGAATACTCTCTCAGCTTCATTGAGCGGATCCATGAGGAAATGGAACGGCGTCAGCAGGCGTTTGGAAAGATAACATCGCTGAAAGAGTACCGCAAAGAGCACGGGTCGGATAGTATGCCGCGTATCCTGATCGTGATCGATGAGTTCCATAAAATGTCGGATCATGTCCGCGATGACCCGGAGCACAAGCAGATGCTTACCAATATCCTGAAAGAGGCTCGTTCGGTAGGTATTTCGTTGCTGCTGTCAGATCAGACCTGCGGTATTGGCTTGAGAGGCCTGTCGGAAGAAGGCAAGGAACAGCTCACCCTGCGTATGTCCATGCGCAGCAGCATCGATGAGTACAACGCGGTTATGGGGATCACGAATGCCCGCGATGTGCGCGAACTCAAGATGCTGAGCAAATGGGAAGTGACGCTCAAGCGCAGCGAGATATTCAAGAACGAAGAAAACGAAGAAGAAACTCGCTATTATTTTGAGTGGAACAAGACTCTTTATGTCAGCGATGATTGCTGCAAGTGGATCGCAGAAAAAAGCATTCAGGACTATGGTGCCAATACTGATGTTCAGGTAGTGCGCAGCGGTGTGCGTATTTGGCCTGACTGGGAAAAGATCCGCTGCTGGGAGCACAAGAAGCCTCGCCGTGCAATGGAGATATTTGTAGGTGTACCGACTACACTGGAACCTTATCTGGCAGTCCCGCTTTTTACGAATTTTGAAGAGAATCTGATGTGCATCGGCAGCGATGATATCCGCCAGATCAGCATGATGGAACAGGTGATCCAAAGCGTTCTCAGCGCGGGAGAACCCTGTGAGATCGACATTATGGCAGATGAGTATGAGCCGATGTTCTATGATTGCGAAGAACTGCTGAAAGAAATGGAAATGCGGCATAGTGAAGTCCGTCTTTACAGCGGAGAAGAAGCTGTCTGCCGTAAAGTGGCTGAACTTGCTGCGTTGACCCATAAACGTCTGAGAGAAAAAGGCGAAAAGAAAAAGATATTTGTACTCTGGATCGGTCTGGCAGGCTTGGTCCAGAGTCTGGCAGAAGCGCCCGACGAGTATCCGGAAGCCATCCGGCAGGAAGTCGGAGGAATTAAATCCCGCAAAAAGTCGCTTGAAAAAGAGACAGATGATTTGATGCAGTCGCTGGAAGAAAGGATGGACGCGCTTTTTGGCAGTTCGGAGGATTCCTTTGATATGGGCTCGGATGAGGAAGAACAGGAAACAGACGACACAGAAGAGGAATTGCCGATTTACAATATTGCAAACGATGTCGAAAGCATTGTTCGCACCGGACCCCGGCAATCCATTGTTACCGTGGTGTTCCACCCGTCTGTATCTGCGCTGAAGCGTTCCCGCTGCGTTTCTGTGGATGAATTCCGTCACCGGATTGCATTTGGAATCGGTTCGGATGATGCTTTGGCATATCTGAACAGCAGCCGTGCGATCAAGGACGCTGAGGGCAATCTGATCGATGATTCAATGGATGTTTATTATGATGGCCGTGGATATCATCAGTTTGCGCCTTTCTATGGCAGCCTGGAGGAAACTGAATGAAGCAGGAACAGGACCTTGAAAAGGTACTCCAAATCGAAAAGAAAATCGAAAGTTATGGGATCGACCTCGCAATGTGCGCGCAGAGCCTGAAGGCAGCAGTAGCAGAGGGCGAGAACGATTTGAAAGATGACGCTTCATTTGCATCGTTTCAGCGGCTGGACGCGGCAGTGGTGGAGCTGAAGAAAATCAGTGAGCAGCTCCAGATGGCAGCACAGAACGCGCAGTCTCAGACACTTGCCAAAAAGCGCAAGGAAGAAGAAAGAAAGCTTGAAGGTGAAGGAAAAACAAAAAGGTCTGAGAGAGCTGAAGAAAACGAGTGGGATGGAGAAATCAAAAATTCCGGAGCTGTAGATAAGAAAAAACAGACGGATACAAAGGAGGAAAAACAGAATGGCGGGCCAGGTAAACCGTGACTATGAAAAAATCATAGGAGGATTGAAGAATCTGCATCAGGCAATAGAGGAAACGAAAAAAGAAGTCATGTCGTTGCAGAAGAGTGCAGAGGGAGCAGAGGCATACCTGAAAGATCCGGTGGGCCTGAAGCATACACAAAAACTGAAAGAGCTGACGGCAGAAATGCTGAAGGCAGTAGATACAGGAGATGAGCGAGTTCTGGAGCGGCTGAAACAGGCAGAGCTTGAGAAGGACCGCTATGAGAGGCTGATGGACGAAGGACGGTAAAGGAGACAAATATCATGGCAAATATTGATACTAACGCGGAAGAGGCGGCAAAGCTTGCTGAAGATGTCAAAAAGTCAACGAAGGGCATTTTGGCGGGAACGCAGAGCATAGCGGTTGCAAAGCAATCCATCAAAGACGGCTGGAGAGACGAAGGCATCAGAGATGTAGAGGGAATGGTAAATACCATTTTGAAGGAGCTGAATGCGGCAAGAGAGCCTATCGGTGATGTCTATAAGAAACTGGCACGGTATGAAGCATATCTGAGAAACCTTTAATGTCGTTGTCAAGAGCTGGCCGCCCGATGACCGGATAAGTCTGGCTGGGTGTGAAAAAGGTGGGAGGTGATGGCATGGCAAAGATCTGCGGTTCGGTGGAAGGCGCCGAGCGATTCCGGATGAAAGTGGAAAAAGAAAATCGGAAAAGCATAGAAATATGGAAGAAAATCAACAGAGAACTGAAAAATCTACAGGAGTCAGGGGCGCAGGAAGCTTACGAGCAGCTGCAACAGATCTGCAACAGCTATGGAAAACAATTCCAGAAGGTGTTGGAGGAACTGGCGGGAGTTCTCAAGCAGATGCAGATGTATCGTGATTTTCTGGTGGCCATAAGCCGGAATGCATCACTGGGCGGTGCAATGCACGCGCCTCCCGCACGGCCAGCCGATATGGGACAAGTTCTGCTGAGCGGCAAGGCTCATGAGATACCGCGTCAACCGCTGGCGCAGCAGGACCAGGTAAGCTTTCAGGGTGGCGCGTATGATACCGTGCAGACCACAGAGGAACTGGTGTTATACCGCGTGTATGGTGGAGCGTCCTCCCGTATCGGAAGGTTTCTGACGACGAGGATGCCGACAGACCGTATGGTGGCCAAAATGGAACTTGCTCTGGACGCCAGTTGGAAAGGGACCCGCACACAATACTGTGAAGTACATATACCGGCGGGGACTGTCTTGAACATTGGACGTGCAGGAGGGCAGGTCACGGCAAGCGGAAACCTGCTTCCGGGTGGTGCGGTGCAGGTACTGCTTTCCGCAGAGCAGTGCCAAGGCCATGCAGATTGGTACGGAGAAGGGCAGGAGCTGAGATTTGTACAGAACTTCCTGAATGGAACAAGTGCAGAAACGCAGCTGGAGCCACAGACAAAAAAGACACATCTCTCCGTAGAAGGAAAAAATGGCAGCTGGATCGGGGAACGAGGCAAGTCGGACTGGGTGCCATCTGTGCCGGAACAACAAGAGGTTATGCAGAGATATGGAAAAAATTCGGTGCTATTCAAAGATGGCTATCCGGATTTTGAGCCATTTGCGGCCTTTGAAACACATCTGGAACCAGCAGAGTTTCAGGTGAGCGACAGAGTACAGTTCAAGGCGTGCTCTGAAGCAATGTCTGATTTCTGGGCATCAGTTGCAGAACGCTACTGCGGGGCCGAGTTTGATGATCCTCTGAATAATGCGGAATATCGAAGTCTCCTGAAAAAAACATTCCGCGGCAAGGATGACGAACTGGAAGAGATTCAAGAGGCACTGGAAAATGCAGAAACTCCGTACGGATACACATGGCATCATGACCTTCAGGCAGGAAGAATGCTCCTGATCCCGACCGTGGTCCATATGATCCCGCACGAAGGTGGACGCTCGATCTGGGGCGGAGGAAAAGAAAAAAGGTAGGCTGCATGAAACAATTATACAGGAATCGGGCGGTTGGCAACACGGCTGTTTTTACGGCTTTGAGGGAGCGTTTTTGCATCTCTTTATCAAAGCAGGAAATGGCGATGCTCTGCATTATCAGTAGAGGAGTCCCGGCCCGCAAGGAACTGCTGGTCCAAGGCAGGGAATTGCTGGTGACGCGATTCATATCAGCGGATCTTTCGGATACAGTCAATTTGTTGTCAATGGCTGAGATGTTCAACGAAGAGGATGATGCCGATTTTTGGCTGCCTTTTGCGGAGAATAGTTTGGGCGGGTACTACTGCCTGCGATTCGAGCAAAAAGAGGAAAGCGGCGTGTTCTGGAAAAACGAAGACGAAATGTATAAGGTGGCAGGAGACCTGAAAGCTTTTTTACAGCTGCTGGAGATAAACTGAAAAATTTGAAAATGTGACAGGCATAGTGCTGTCAGACGAAAAATCAAACTGAGGAGAACGACCGGTATGAAATGTCCCAGATGCGGAAAGGAACTTCCGGATTCAAACGTCGCGATTGTATGCGATGGCTGTGGTTATCAGCAAAATAAACTGACAAAAGAAGACAGAAGGCGGATACAGCAGGAAAAGCTGCAAAGGCTCCGCGAGGAGAGAAAGCAGAAATCAGAGAGACCCAAAGCTCAAAAAACATCGGGGCGCAGACCCGGCGGAAAGTTGCTGTGGGGCGCTGCGATCTTTTTGATAGTTGCTTTTATACTTGGCAGTATGGTGCCAAGCAGTAAGAGCAAGACAAAACTGACCACAAAAGAGACTGCTTCCTCAAAGGCAAGCACATCGGTCGATACAAAATCGAACAACGAGAGCGCAAGCAGCAAGAAAGAGGCGGAGTCGAGCGCAGCACAGTCCGAAAGCACTGCGGAAAGTGCAAAGAAAGAAGAAAACGCAGCTTTCAGCACAGAGACGGCATCGTCTTCTCAGGCGGTATCGTCCTCGAAGAGTACATCGACAAGTCAGCAGTCCTCTTCCAGCCAGCCCGCTGCGTCAAGTAACCCGGCGCCTGCATCATCGAGCCAGCCGACAGCGTCCTCTCAGCCAAGTGCTGCTCCGGCGGCCCAGCCGACACCGGCACCGGCACAGCCTGAAAGTGTGGCTAAATCGGCATCCATCACGCAGGCGGATAAGAACATCATCCGCTTCAGAACTTCCGGCGGAAATTTCAATGTAAAGGTTGATTTCCAGTATCCGGATGGCTCTACAACAGCAAAATTCGATTTGGGAAATTGCAGCGATGGAAGCCATGACTTTTCGCCGGGACTTTCCATCATGGACCCCAAGGGCACTTACACGGTCCGACTCTATGATGATGCCGGGACCCTTTTGACTTCGGCAAATTTTGTCAACTGACAAGTTTGTAATAAACAAGAGATGTGAGGTAAGTAATATGAAATCATTGAAGAAAAATGCTCTGATGTTCCCCGCTGGTTATGGTAAGATCAGCAAAGAAGAAGCATACGGTATCGAAGGCGGCATCGGGCCGGCAACCTATACGGACGGCTCTTACGATACCCATCAGAATGCATCTGAGATCACCAAAAAGTGGGAAGGCTTTTTTGAAAGGATCTTTGACCTGGATTATGAGCAGCGCCAGACTGTGAACAAAGGCTTTGGCCTGATCGGTATTTTCCAGTCTATCCTTCAGGCATTCAACCCGACGGCCCTTGTGAAGGCCATCAATACTGCACCTGTGCTGACGGGTGTTTTTGACGCGCTGGGACAGATCGGTCTGGCACGGATGTGATGCCTGCTGACCGTGTGTAAAGGGTAAGCTGCTCTGCACCCGGTAACATGGTTGCAATCAAATAGAAAATCCCACTGTGAAACCTGCTACTGACAGATTCACAGTGGGATTTTGTTATTACAGGACAACTGCTTTGCGAGAAGCTCGATACTCAGTCGGCAATAAGGAGGGAGTGGCCCTGTGCCTGATAGTCGGACAGATCAATGTCAAGATAGTATGTTCCACCTAAAGTCGTTGTATAAGCAATACCCGGGGCGAGGCAGTCACCATAATTATTAAGGTAGAAAGCGTGGTTATTAAAAATTTTAAGGGCAAGGGCGATATCATCCGGAGAAGAAGAAAAATCAAAAGGGGAAAAAGTGGAAGGAAAAGAAGGGTTATAGTCGAAAACATGATTGTTTCCGTCCGAAGCAGAGTACAAAATTGAAATTTTAACAGGGGTAAACTTGGAACGCTTTTGCGCATAATCCTCAAGGGCCTTGTCAACATCTGCTTCGCTGATGCAGTCGGACGAGGAAGAAACAATAATTCGCTTGACCTGAAGATTGCTCAAGCCATACTCGGCGTGTAAACGCTCCAAGAAGGAAAGTCCCTGCTCAATATTACGGTAGTAGGCTCGCTTGCGGATAAGAGGAAAGAGAGCAGACGAAGAATCACCGGATTGCTGGAGAGGAATGGAAAGAGAATGACCGGCACCCTGATAATCAGACAAATCGATATCAAAGTAATAATCATCAATATAGTAAGCAGCGCCGGGTGCAATAAGATGGCCTTGTTCTGAGTCAAGAGCTTTAAGAGCAATGTAATAAACGGATTGAGTAGAACCGCTCTCAGATTGTTCAGGAGAAGTTAATGGAACAAGACTAAAGAGCGAGCTATAGGAAAGGGTATGTTCGAAAAGATAGTTTTGTTGAATACCATTTTCAGAGGCCGCAAGCTGAACATAGACTCTGATGGGAAGAACATGGGAGGGTGAAAGAATCTCTAGAAGGGAATCATCCTTTTGAGACTGCGAGACAGTAAACTCCTTGACATCGGTTTCAGTGGTAAGATCCTTTGGAGATCTTACCACGATTTTTTGAATCTGTACATTTTCCAATGTGCCAAGATTTCTGGATAAAAGGGAAAGCGAGCTTTCAATGCCGGCATAGTATGCACGCTTCCGGACAAGAGCCTCATCATCGGAGAGCGCAGAGGCAGACAGGATAAAGGGCAATAAGACGATTGCAGTGATAAAAATGGATAAAATCCGTTTCTTCATGCAAGACCCTCCTCAAAAGTAAAATATCTGGCGGACAGCGGAAATCTGTTGACACAAAACTATCATTTTTTTACGGTAATGTCAAGGAATATCCGGCAGAAATTGATTACAAAGGAGAAACTGTCTTGAAATAGGAAGCATTTGTTGATTAGATAATAATTTGTTGATGCTTTGTTTAAAAAACGTGTTATGTTGCGTATGAGATTTTGCACTGTAAAACTCCAGATGATATGATATTTGTGTTAGGATACGGTTGAGAATGTGTTCCTGATAGGTATGAGCGGCAACGATAAAAGCGTGTTTGCCCTTCAGAAAGCAGGAGACCAATGCATAATCGATTGTGTTTGATTCCTCCGCTATGATTTCACTGAGTCTGAAGAATTGCCGCATCTGGTAGGTATGGCATTACTTTTATGGGTGCTTCTGCTAGACTGCTCATATGGCTTCTTTGTGAGTATGAACTCCTCATCCACGGTAGCGAATCCTGAACTTCCTGCACGGTGTAGATGATGAATACCCGTCCCTGCTTATCCAGCCAGTTGTTTTTGGCAGACAGGCTCATGCGGTCGAGCAGAATTCCGTAGAGAGTTTTGGCATCGGTGGAGAGCTGCTGAAATCGGCTGTCTCGGAACAAGGCTTTTGAAATGCGGTAAAACGAAAACAACTCCCCGGACTGTCCATAGAAGTAATCTGAGGTGCACTCCGTGAAGTAGACAGAAAAAATAATATAAGATTTCATTCGCCGTTTCACCAAAGGAACGGCGAATTTTTTGTGCAATCAGCCAGTTATGCAGCCCGATTCATGGCATGGACATGAGCCTGCATCGGAGTCTGAATAAACAGGCGGTGCTGGTAACGGCGATTATTGTAGTAGTCGATATAGTCCTCAATGGTAGAAACCAGCTGTTCCCGGTTGGTAAAAGTATGTCCGTAATAGCATTCGCGCTTCAGAATTCCCCAGAACCCTTCCATCGGGCCGTTGTCAATGCAGCGGCCAACACGGGACATACTCTGTGTCATCCCGGCATCCAGCAGTTTCTTGTGGAAGGTTCTGCTGGTGTACTGGAATCCACGGTCACTGTGGAATAAGGGACGAGCGTTGGGATTTTCCAGAATAGCCTTATCCAGTCAATGCACACTCTCTCCGAAAATCTGGGGTGCTTTTTGGTGCAAGCGTCAATGGCATAATTCCTAAGTTCATGATAGAATAGGTGCGTTGTGTGCCTGACACATGAAAAGGAAAGGACGGATGCAGAAATGGAGCAGCTTTATCTGATGCCCGGTGAGGAACGCTACACAAAGTTTCGGGATGAGAACGGTGTGCCCAAAATCCGTTACACCTACTGCTCCCTGCACGGCAAGCTGTTCAATTGCGTGTGCCGCTCAACAGATGAAGCCCAACGGCTGTGTGAAGATTGGCTCGTAACGCAGGATCGCTGCTACATAAACTAAAAAAGTCGCCGAGGATTCCGCCCCATGAAAGGGTTAGAATCCTCGGCGACTTTCGTTTATCGGGTCTGCTGCTTTTCCTGTGCGTCTTTTTCTTCTGCGAAGAACAATTCAATATTTTTCTGTGCCTTTACCAACTCTTGCATTTCTTCTCGTGCCTTGCGATAGTCCGGGTAGGCTGCTTTCTTTTGGGTCAGAAGATCGGAATACTCTGCATTCAGTGCTTTGACCTTCGGCAGCTTTTTTAAGCCAGTTTCATCGAAAGCGGCCTTGGCTACTTTGTGTAGTGTGATTTCTTCCCGGTGAGTATCCAGAAACTTTTTGCTATATCCCGCTTTCCGGTAGGCATCGTAGACTGGGTGGGTCTTGGCGTAATTGACGATGTGCGTTTTCAGCACAGCAATTTCCGCCATCCGTGTTTCGGCGGCTTTGATGGAATTTCCCAGCTGGTGATACTTTTCTGTTGCCGCCGCTGCGCGTTCATTCAGTTCATCTGTGCTGCCGATTTTGTGTTCCTGCAAGAAAATCAGTGTCTTGGACATCTCTTTCAGGTTATACTTTTTTGCCCATCGTGCATAGCCTTCACTCTTACCCTCGGCCAGCTTCGCCTGAATGTCAACCAGCAGTTGGAACGGCTGCTCTTTCGGTGGCTGCTTCTGGTGGGGATGGTGTTCTGCTTTTCCTGAAATCACTGCTTTCAGTTCGTCCTCGCTGTACCCGGCACCCAGCGTTTTGAATCGGATGAACCGCTTCTGTCGTGCGCCCTTGACGGAAGTGTATTTTCCACGCTTGACCTCATAACCCTGCTGTTCCAGTTTTTGCAGAAAATCTTCATAGTCAGTTGGCTTTTCCGCAAGGATGTTGTCGATGGTGCTGCACAGCCTATCGCGATTGCTTTCTTTGGGTGGATAGAGAACACGCTTCTGCCGTTCCCGGTAGGGCTTTATCTCAATAACAGAGAGCTTGTGCTCCAGACAAATCAAATCGCTTAACCGCTGGACAGCCAGTGCCGAAAAGAAAAAATTTCGAAACTTTTTTGAACCGTCCAGTGTAGTAGAGTTGAAAATCACATGGTTATGGATGTGGTGACGGTCTGTGTGCGTTGCGACAACAAAGGCGTGCTTTCCCTTCGTGAACCGCATCGCTAGTTCATAGCCTACCTTGTTGGCTTCTTCGGCGGTGATCTCGCCGGGTTTGAATGACTGCCGAATCTGGTAGGCGATGATGTCGCTTTTCTGACTGCGCCCGGTAGAAAGTTCATACTGCCGCTTGGTAAGCATAAATTCTTCATCGACTGTCAGAGGGCTACACTCGTAGCAACTTACCAATTCACCTTGCTCGGTCTTATCGGGATTCTGCACATAATCTGTGCGGCTTTTCAGACAAGCCGCAACCGACTTGCCCTTATTCTTGTGCAACGCGATCAGCCGTGTCGCAGCCATCCTGAATCACCCCCATAAAAGAAAAATGCCGCCCGAAGGCGGCAAAGGATTAAAACTATTTCTTACAGTTCTGCAAGCCACTCACTAAAACGCCCGATACCCTCGGTGATGGCAGTTGCACCGAAAAAGAGGATGAAGCAGATGAACTCGGACACCAGCAGGATAAGAAACTGATCCCAAGTTTGACGGCAGGCGGTGTAGATGCCGCAGCCGAAGATGTAGAGCATCAGCGGAGCGACCACATAACTGGACAAAGTGAGCAGCCACTTCGCCATGAGAGCCAGAAAAGCCACAAAGAGAGAAATCGGGAAAAGAACAACTTTCTTCAACATAGACATCATATCAGGCACTTCCTTTCTGTTCGCCCTTATTATAAAGGTATCGACTACTGCGTTGCAAGGATGTCACGCATTATATGTACACCCGCAGTCCTCCAACTGCGGGAATTTTTATAGCTCTGCCAGCTTGGAAAGAATCTGTTTGCCGATATCAATCAGTTCATCCAGCCGGGTGCGCAGATCGGCAAGGTCGGCAGAATAGATTTTGCCGCTTTCGTTGGCGCGTTTTGCTACCTGATTCAAGTTGTTGCTGCAATTCTGGAGCAAATAAGCCATGCGCCGCAGCTGCGGAAGGTCGAGATTCAGGCAGTAGCCATCCAATGCCATTTTGCGGATATAGGCACTCAGGCTGTGGATGCCCATGCCATACATCTTATCTAAAATGCAGTTCCGTTCTTCATCAGTCACACGAATAAAGAGACGGTGTTCCCGCTTTTTCAAATTATCGGCCCTCCTTATCCAGATAGCTTTTGAACGGCTTAACAGGCTCTGGCTGATTGGCTTTTTCTTCCAGTGCAGACAGCACAGACGGACGAGTTGCGGGTGCTTCGGTTTCCTCGGATTCTTCGGGAGTATCCTGCGAGGAACCGCGGTCACGGTCGATATTCAGTAGAGCATTCAGTTCGGCAAGGCGAGCAGACTTTTCAGCCAGTTCTTTCTCCTGTGCGAAGGGTTTTGCCACTTCAACCTCTGCGGCCTGCTTCTGCTGCTCAAGATTTTGCAGAGTATTTTCAGCATCTGCAATTCGGTCAGCAAAGTTGTCGATAGCATTGTCCAGACGAGTGATATTGCCGCGCGCATCATCGCCCAGCGACACCGGGTAACTCAACTCGGCCCGGAGTACGGCCTGATGCTCGTTCTTGAAGCTATCGAATCGAATGTTCAGTTCAAAGCCGCGGTAGGTGCCCAGCAGCATCATGTCTGCATTGGGCATCTCCTGCCGAGCCAGCAGCAACCGTTCTCCCGCAGCCTTTTTGTCATCGTACACCATGCCCTTGATGGTCATACCGCAAAAGTCTTCCTTGTCCTGCGGGTGTGCTGCTGCAATCTGTGAATCCTGTTGTAAAGCAGCAATGCGGGTTTTCTGTTTCTGGATCTCTTCTGGGAATGTTTTGAGCAGCTTATCTTCCAGACGGTATTTCTGATTCTGGAAGTCGCCGCGCAGAACTTTCAATTTAGCCACCTGCACGTCCAAATCCATCTTTTCCCGGATGCGCGGGTCGCCAGCACACAGAGCCTTGATTTCAGCGTAAGACAGAGCCTGTTCATCAATATCATCGCAGGAGCGCATGGGTGACTTGCTCGTCATGATCTGCGAGATAAACTTCTGCTTATTCTCAAGTGTCTGATAGAGGTAGGCGTCAAATGTCGATTCCGTGACGTAATTATAGACGTACACTTGTTTGTTTTGATTGCCTTGACGGATGATTCTGCCATTGCGCTGGGTCATATCCGACGGACGCCAGCCTACATCCAGATGATGCACTGCTACGAGAAGCGTCTGGACATTTGTACCTGCTCCCATTTTTGCAGTGCTGCCCAGCAGCACACGCACCTGTCCGCTGCGCACCTTGGAGAAAAGTTCTGCTTTCTTGTTCTCCGTATCTGCGTTGTGGATGAACTCGATCTCCTGTTCGGGCACACCGGCGTTGAGCAGCTTGGTGCGAATATCATCATAGACGTTGAACGAGCCGTCACCCTTGGAGTAGACATATCGCAGAAAATCAGCTGGGTCAGCTTCTGCTCCTTGGTGTCGTTCCAGATGCGCAGGACGTTGTTGACGCAGGCATTCAACTTGCTGCTGGGGTCATCGGGCAGAGCGGAATTCATCAACCGCTGGTCAAGACCGATTTTGCGGCCATCCGACGTGATTTTCAACATATTATCCACAGAAGGGGCAACAGAACCGCTGTGGACTTCGGCTGCACGTTCGCTCAACGCCTGCACCATGTCCTGTTGGATTTCCGAAGGCTTGACTACCACCGTCTCAAATTTTGCATCAGGCACTGGCAGCACATGGGCAACCGCATTGCGCTGATGCTCTCGCAAATCGATCTCCGGGTTCATTCCCACAAAATGAATGTGGCTACCGTCATACTCACGGGGGCGGGTAGTGTTGAACAACTCGTTGTACTTCTTTACCAGTAAGGCTCGCCGCTGCGGGTCTTTCCAGACCCAGCCAGCAAATGCGTCCTTGATAGCCTGCTGTTTCTGCTGGGCAAGGGTGGTTTCGTTTTGATTCAGCACACGCTTTTCCTTGCCATCCTCCTCGATGGTATCATAAACGCGGCTGTCACGCAAATTCAAGGTGTCTTCCAAAATCTTGTAAGCGTTGGCCCTGCGTGTACCGTAGGTTTCGGTGGCCATAATGTCACCAAAGCCAGTAGCAGATTTATTGCTGATCCGCCATTCGGAAGTGTAAGGGGAGTAGCGAACGGTAATGGCGTTGTTGTAGCGGATACGATAGGGTGGCTGAAAAGTTTCCATCATGAACTGCTGCACAATAGAGGGGGCAAGCCATGTGGCACCCAAACGCACATCAATTTCAGATGCTTCCAGATCTTTGGGCTGCGCCTTGTCCAGTGCTTCCACATTGACCTTGAACTCCGGGTGGCTTTCAGCAGCAAGCTGTGCCATGCGCAGTTTATCGCGCACATTGCCGGAAAGGTACTCGTCCGCAGTTTGCCAGCCGGCTTCCGGGTCGTCAGCATCCGCAGCAGGGTCTTTGAAGATCACGCCGGACAGTTCGGTGGTGATGCGCTCATAGCTACCGGGAGTGCCCAGCAGTTCTGCCATGTAGGCAGGTCAACCTTGCCATGCTCGCCGATGGACACCGCCAGTGCTTCACTGGGGGTATCCACGCTGGTGACAACACGCTCCGGCCGAATCGTCCGCTTGGTGAACATATCTGCCTTGGACTTGAGATTTTTATTCTCGTCCAGATTTTCCAGTGAGCAGAGCAGATAGTAGGAACTGTCATCATCGAACAGGCGTGCGTTTTTCTTGTCGTTAATCAGCCCGTATTTTGCAGTAAAGGCATCGTAGGCGGCGTTCAACTTTGCCTGCGATGCCTTGATATCCTCGTCCGGGAAGTCATTCAACTGCTGCTGGATCAACTCGTTGACGATCTGCCGCAACTCCACCATACCAGCTACACGGCCCTTGGCGTTGTCGGACAGTTCAATCTGCGTCATGATAGAGTTCTCTCGGTAGTAGATCTCACCATCTACAACCGTATAGCTAAAATTCTTCACAGCGGGGTCTGCAGGCAGCGTCTTACGCTGTGCTTCCGCGTCTGCGACGTCCGGGGCAGCGATTTCTGCTGTGGTATACTGTCCCTCGATATGCTGTACAGCTTCGGCAAGCTGGTCGGCAAGGCTGGTGCCCTCGATGGGTGCAACGGTCAGGTCGTGACCGTATTGGGTGCTTTCCAGCGTGAGCTGCCCCAGCACCATCTCCGGGTGGTCTACGAAATACTGGTTGATGGCAAAGCCATCCTCGGTCTTGCCCAACTGCACCCATGCAGGTTCGATGTCCGCAGGGCGGTCACGTTTTTGCAGGAAGATAATGTCCGAAACAACATCCGTACCAGCGTTAGCACGGAACGCATTATTCGGCAGACGGATAGCACCCAGCAAATCGGCACGTTCTGCCATGTGCTTACGGGCGGTGCTGTCCTTGCTGTCCATAGTGTAGCGGCTGGTGACGAACGCCACCACGCCGCCCGGACGCACTTGGTCGATGGCCTTGGCGAAAAAGTAGTTGTGAATACTAAATCCCAACTTGTTGTACGCCTTGTCGTTGACTTTATACTGACCGAAAGGCACATTGCCCACAGCGAGGTCATAAAAATCACGGCGATCAGTGGTCTCAAAGCCCGCCACGGTGATGTCGGCCTGCGGGTACAGCTTTTTGGCGATGCGCCCGGTGATGGAATCCAGTTCCACGCCGTACAGACGGCTATCCTGCATGGTGTCCGGCAGCATTCCGAAGAAGTTGCCCACACCCATGGACGGCTCCAAGATGTTGCCAGACCGGAAACCCATGCGCTCCACGGCATCGTAGATACCACGGATCACAGTGGGGCTGGTGTAGTGGGCATTCAGCACGGAGCTGCGGGCGGCGGCATACTCATCCTCTTCGGAGAGCAACCCTTTCAGATGGGTGTACTCGGCAGACCAATTTTCCTTGTTGGGGTCAAAGGCATCTGCCAGACCGCCCCAGCCCACATACTGCGAAAGCACCTGCTGCTCCTCGGCGGTGGCACCGCGATGCTCCTGCTCCAAAGTGCGCAAGGTCTGGATGGCTTCAATATTGCGGGCGAATTTCTGCTTGGGGCCTCCGACACCCAAATTATCATCCGTGATGTGAAAATTTCCTGCGGCTTCCGGCATCGGTTCAGCGTTCAGGGCTTCGTCTGCGGCAACAGCATCCGGAAAGTTCTGCCACTCGCCATTGACCTCCACAGAGATAGGCAACTTGTCCAGTTCCTCATCAGGTGTAGGTTCATCCCGCCGCAGACCGTCCTCGAATTGCTGCTTGTTGAGTACCTCGTTATCCCACGAATGACCCTGCGCGCTGGTGTCGATGCGCACATCGGTTTCGCCAACATAGCCGATTTTGCCTTCGATGGTTCGGGTGGGAAGGTCAACTACAACATCGTCACCGACCTTGTAATCAACAGCCTTTTCAGGAGAAACGTCAATAATTTCATCCTGCTGCTGTTCATACAGTTCCCGGATATTGGGCAACCGTTCAACCCGGAAGATGGGCTGTCCGCTGTTGGTCAAGTCCATGTCCTGCAAGCTGACGGATTTGAACATGAAGTTGACGTGATCCACACGGAAATCCCGGCCATCTAGCTTGACGATGATGCCGATCGGCAGATAATCTTCCTCTCGCAGATATTTTGTCTGATGGTGGGTACCATCTCCGCCCTGTCCGGCTAGATAGATGCTGTTGCCCTCGGCCCACAGCTTCTGCGATTTTGCTACCCACTCTCTGCGCAAAAAGCCGGTCACTTTGACTTTTCCCAGCGCATTTTCCTGTGACAGCAAATTAGAACGAAAAACTTCCTTTACAGTGATTGCATCTTTGTCATAGAACAGAAAATATCCGCCCAGTTCAAAGCCAATCAGGGTATTGGGGTACTGCTCTTTCAGAGCATTGTATTCGGCAGCGGCATCACCATCCAGCATTGGGAGCTGTCGTTCCGCTTCCTGCACGGCGGCACGATGCTCTTTTTCCTTATCGGTCAGGTAGCGGTCAGACTGAATCATCAGGTCGATGTATTTCTCGACCTGTGTCCAGCTTAACGTAACCTTTTGATGATCCGGGTAGTGGTCAAATTCAAGTCCTTTTCCATCATGATTTACAAAACCGCTGCTGCCATCCAGAAAATCCTGCGAATGTCCGCCGATGCCGTACTCTTTCGCCAATGCTTTAGCGCGGAGTTTGCGGTCGGGCTGTGTCTGGTACAGTTCGATGATCCGCTGCTTGCCATCCTGAAAACCGGAACCATGCTTGCGCAGTTCATTCTCAATTTCAGCCTGCGACAAAACAAAAGCGGAGGACGATTTCTCGTTCTCCGCTCGGTCGATTGCTTCAATTTGCTGGGCTTCGGTAGGGATGACGGCATCCAGAAAACTTAGCTGTAGATCAGTTCCGTCCGAATCACTTCCTCGACCTGCTCCTGTAGGCTGTTCATGTGCTGTACCCACGCCATCTGATTCTTCTCCTTGTCCGGGGCCGGGTTCTTCGCCAGCAGATCGGCCATCAGTTGCTTCTTCATCGCTGCTGCGGTCTGCTCCAGTTCGGTCAGGGTCGGGTACAGGCTCCCGTTCAGGAGCATCGTGTGGTACAGAACCGGGCGATGGTTCATCAGGTACGTCCGGCGCAGCCTGCCGTACTTGCCCAGCGGGTTCTTCGGCTGATGCAGAGTCAGGTTCGGGAGAAGATAATCCCCGGTCTGCGTGTAGTTCAGATTGCTGCTCATATTCATGCTGGCTCCTTTCATTGTTTCGGCGGCGGATGGTCGTTTTGACTGCCCGCTCGACGGTGCGCAGGACTTCGCGGCTGATGTCGCTGACTGCGGCACCGAGTGTGTAGACAGTGTCCGGGGTAGAAAAATCGTAGATGGCCTGAAAACTGTCTTTGTCAAAATAGCCATCCGGTTCAAATCCGCACCGTTCCAGCAGCGTGTAAGTGATGCTGATTGCGGCGGCAGATTTGAACTGGAACTCCTGTCCGGCTTCATCATAATCCATCAGGAACGAACCGTCAACGATGGCACGGATATCCTCGCCGTTGTTGTCCCAGTAATCTGCCACCAGTTTCCCGGCAACATCCGCAAGCTGCTGGCTGACACGCTCTCCGCTGATGCCGTAGGTGGCGGCGAGCATTTCTGAAACCGGCTGCACCAAATCGGGACCGAGCTGCCACACCTCCGGGTCACGGGAATTGCGGCGCACCCCGGTGTCCGACACATCGAAAACGTAGTGCAGTCGGGGGAATCCGCTGGATTCGTCCAGCAGGGCGATGCCCTTGGCACCCCGGCGCACATAGCGGTTCATCCGGTTGTTCCAGATGTCGAAGCTGGCGCAGGCAGTGGCATCAGGCCGCTGGGCGTAGATCATGAGCTGGTCTGCAAAGCTGTACTTGTACAGCCGGGATGCAGTGGTCAGGTAGTCCGTCCAGCTTTCCCAATACCGGGTCAATTCTTTTGCCGTGCGCTGGGCAAGAGCAAGATATTCTTCGGTTTTGCTAGACATTGTTGCCTCCTTCCGGTTTTGAGCATAAAAATAGCGGGCAACCGTTTTATGATTGCCCGCAGGGATGTAATATTATTTTTCAAAAATCAGAGCGATTCGCCCAGTCTGATAACCGCGGCCAGATTGGGAGCGGTCGTCATGCTGCCCTTGGTTTCCATGTTCGGAACTGTGATGATGCCCATATCCTCCCACTTCAGATAGGAGGTCATAGCCTTATACTGTGCGATGGCTGCATCGAACACATGGTCGGCACCGGCATCCAGCAGCAGGGCGGTCTTGTGGAAGTGGAAGCCTACACTGCCGCCGGCATACAGACGGTCAATGACGGTTTTCATCTGTGCGGTAATGTCGAACCAGTAGATGGGCGATGCGAACACCACCATGTCGGCATCCACCAGAGCCTCAAAGACCTTGCCCATATCATCTTTCTGGACGCATTCGCCCTTGTGTGCCCAGCAGTATTTGCAGCCCAGACAGCCACGGATGTTCATGGGTGCTACATCCAGAATGCTGACCTCATTCTGGTTCTTGCGGGCGGCTTCTGCAAAAGCCTGTGTCATAATCTCCGTGTTGCCGCCTTTGCGGGGACTACCGTTCAAAACTACGATTTTCATTTCAGATACTCTCCATTCTGTATGTTGATTGCACGGACAGAATACTGTCAGTGCTTCTTACGAATTTTTGACGCAGTAGCAGTGTAGCTCATGTCCAGCAACGTTTTCAGCTTGTCAGCATCAGCTTTGTTGTCCAGTGAAACCGTGATCCAGCTATCTTTGTTCATGTGGTAGGCAGGAAAGAAACCGGGTTCACTGCGCAGTGAGCCAATCAGAAGTGGGTCGCATTTGAGATTCACCACATCCAGTAGTTCGTCACCGGGTAATCCCAGCCTGCTCCTTGGAATGTCCATAATCAAGGCAAACCATTTCTGATTGTTGCTGTGCCGGAAGACTGCAAAATTGGGATTCTTCATCCACGGGTAATCCGGCTCAACGCTATATTGTTCAAGAATAAATTGCATAAATCCTGCACGATTCATGGCGAAGACCTTTCAATCTGCACGTTGCCATTCGGCAATTATCGTTAGCAGATATAAACTTTTGTTTGTTGAGCCAATTATACCACACTGCCAACCATAGAGAAAGAGGATATGTACGCCGCCCGCAGGCGGCAAAAATCAGTCCAGAGGAAATTCGACCTCGGCAAACTGCTCGTCGGTCATGAGTTTCAATTTTGCAATCACACTTTCAGACAGTTCCCGCAGGGCGATTTCGTCGGGCATCAGGTAGCACTGCATGAGCCGCAGTTCGTGGATAAGCCCCAGCCGGGTGCCGGTGTTGTAGAGCATCATCAGCATCAGTTCCTCATGGTTAAAGTTCATGTCCATCCCTCGCTTTCCTGCAGACGGTGGGGTTGCACTCCGGGGCATCGCACTTCTCCCTGAGATTCATCAGCACCGAAGGACGTTCCGGCTTTGTATCCAGAAACCCCGGCAATTCCTTGAAGCCGATGCTGTCCACATAATGCACAGACACCTCGCCATTGCGTTTGAGTGCGATCACATCGCTGACCGACAGGCTGTGCCCCTCAAAATCCTGCGGACGGGAGAGGTTGAACATCTGAAATAGTTCTTCCAGAACCTCGTTGTCTGGCACATCCTGCCACATGGCGGGCAGACCAGCGTAGTAAGTGACCTCGTAATGTTCCGGGTCGGGCGTTTTGCCTCGACGATTCAACTCCCGCATAGAAGCAAATCTTTCATCGAAGATTTTTTCGTCATGCCGCAGCTGCATCACCATATAAACATCGCACCCTGCGTTCAGAAACTTCTGCGGGATGTCCGTCATGGGTTCACCGTCAAAATTCTGGTTCCATTTTTGCTGCATCGTCCACCTCACAGTTCTGGCGCAGACCGTGCAGACGATTTTGGCGCAGACGTATCACTTGCCAGTTCTGCCAGCTTTTCCAGTGTGGAAGGGCGATGGTCTGCGCTCAGTTCCTCGGCTTCCGCAACTTTATCCATGACGGCATCGTAGTCCTGCAATAGCCGCCGGCCCTTTTCCATGTGGTGTGCTTCCAGAATCTGCTCACGGGCTTCCTGAATGGTCAGTTCCGGGGCATCCAGCTGCCCACCGTCCATCACAGAATAATCACTGTGATAAAGGGTATAATCCCAGCCATCCTCACAGGACTGGATAGCAAGATAGCCCTTGCCGCCCAGCTCCCATGCGCCCTGCTCGTCCTGTGTCTGAATTTCGGGGTAGAAGTCTGCATGGTTTCGTTCCATGACCTCGGCAAACTGGCAGATGTGGAACACATTGCCCAAACCGCCCATGTCAAAGTGGTAATCATCCAGATGTTTCACCCGTGCTGTAAAACTGCGCCCATCCGGGTAATCCACCTGAATCACGCCGCCATCTGGAATGCGATAGAAGTCATCATAGTGGCTGTTGATGAGACGAATGTCCTTCGGCAGCGTTTCCGGCTCCCAGATGCGCCGCCTGCCAATGCCCGCCTGCGGGATGTTTTCGAGGATCTTTACGCTTTCCTGTTGGATGGCCTTACGGTCATCGTCCGAAAGTTCAAACAGATACCAGTTCCGGGCGGCAGGGATAGCGTTCCGTCCATCTGGCGGCAGATTCTTTTCCGAGATCTGCCCACTTTCCAGCGGCTCTCCAGTTACCTTGTTATAGGTGGCAAAGCCGACCCCTGCACCGTTTTCCCGGAGATGCAGATAGCGTTCATCATTGATAAGGTAGACCGCTTCTTTTATCTGCTCCATCAGCACCCACCCTCAAATTCCAGCGAAAACCTGCTGCGGCCATCGGCTTCACAGGACAGCAGCACGGTAGCATTGTAGGTCTTGCCCTTGGCACTCTTGCAGTCCTTCAAGCGGACACGACCATCCCGCAGCAGCTTGTCCGCCACATGAGCGTCCAGCCGCTTGCCCAGCCACTTGAAGAACGCATTATCCTTCCACAGCACGAAACGGCACTCCCGGTTCTCGCAGAACCAGCCCTTTTCACGCTCCACGACAGGCTTACCGCAATTCGGGCAGACACCAATGATTTTGTTTTTCATAAGCGCATTCGCTCCTTTCGCAGCCTCGGTGGTCGTTACCAGCGAGGAGATCATTTCCTTGATTTCAGTCATAAAAGTTTCCGGCTCCATTTCGCCGCGCTCAATGCGTAGCAACTTTGTTTCCCAATCGGCGGTCATTTCCGGGGATTGGATTTCTTCGGGCATCACAGTAATAATGCCTTTGCCCTTGTCGGTAGGCAGCAGTACCTTGGTTTTCTTGGTGCCCTTGCGCTCCAGAAACCCTTCTGCACCAGTTTTTCGATGGTGGCAGCTCTCGTTGCCGGGGTGCCGATGCCCTGACGCTCTACGCCCTCCGGCATACTGTCCGCACGCGCCGCCTGCATCGCTGACAGGAGGGTATCTTCCGTGTAGGATGCTTTGGCGGAGACGTTTGACCCTCTTTCAGTTCGACACCGGCAACGCTGCACTGGCTCTGCTCCTGCACATCGGGCAGAACAGCCGGTTCTTTCTGCTTGCCAAGCAGTTCGCCCAGCATTTTCCGCTCCATGGCTCTCCATCCATCGGACAGCACCAACTTGCCTTTTGCGGAGAATTCCTCTCCGGCGCAGATGGTAGTGAGCGTAGTTTCTGCATAGCAGTGCGGTTCGCCTACAGCGCAGAGCAGCCGTGCGGCAATCAGCTGCAGGATATTCCGCTCCCCGGCAGGGAGGGCGGCAAGATCTGCGTTTGCCATGCTTTTCGTAGGCAGCAGCGCATGGTGGTCGGTGACCTTGCCGCCATTGATGACCTGCTGCACATGGATGGGAATCGGCTCCTCCACGGCAAACGCCCTGCCCGTGTCCGTCACCAGTCCCGGAAGGGAAGCCGCCATATCCTCCGTCAAAAACCGGCTGTCCGTGCGGGGGTAGGTGATAAGCCGTTTTTCGTAAAGACTTTGGGCATAATCCAAGGTCTGCTGTGCCGTAAATCCCAGCAGACGGTTGGCATCCCGCTGCAATGCAGTAAGGTCATAGAGCTGCGGCGGGCTTTCGGATTTCTCCTTGCGTTCCATCTTCTGCACCGTGACACGCCCCTCCTTTCGGCATTTGGCAAGCAGCAGTTCGGCATCCGCTTTCTGGGCAAACCGCTTGCTGGATGCGGTGCCGCCGTCCGCAAGGGTCAGGGCAACCGTGTAGAATTTCTCCGGCACAAAGGCGGCAATGGCAGCTTCCCGCACCACCGTCATGGCAAGCACCGGGGTCATAACACGCCCCACCGCCAAAGGTTGGTTGACCATACAGGCATGAAAAAAGCCGGGATGCATTGATACCGACCATCCAGTCGGCACGTTCCCGGCAAAGTGCTGCGTTGTACAGCGCATCGTATTCAGTTGACGGCTTCAGGTGGGCGAACCCTTCTCGGATGGCATTTTCCTCCATGCTGGACAGCCACAGGCGGGAAACAGGCTTTTTGCACCCGGCTTGCTGATACACTAAGCGGAAGATCAGTTCTCCCTCACGTCCGGAATCTGTAGGATAGTTCTCGGAGGTGACTTTTCTGACTTTGTTACTCGATGGCATCCAATGGGCCGATAAAGCGGTAGAAAATCTGGATTTTCTGGACGTATTCGCCATCGACCTTTTCCGCTCTGGATACCAGAATCTTGTCAATCAGCTGATGCAGAATCTTATAGTTCAGTTCGGTGATACCAGCGTACTTGCTGACTTCATCAATAAAATCCTGAATCTTGTCCAGCTGATCGTGTTCAGCACGGCCTTCCCGCTCGTACTGCTCAATCTTCTCGGTCAGTTCAGCCTGTTCTTTGTCGTAGCGATCTGCAAGCATTTGAAAACGTTTCTCCGGGAGAAGTCCCTTTGATACGTCCTCATAAAGTTTTGCATACAGGTCTTCGATTTCTGCGATTCGTGCTTTACACTGCTTCAAATCCCGTTTGTGCTGCGCCCGGTCAGAGGACACCCGGAGGTGCATCTGATTTGCAATCTTCTTCACAAGGGCTTCCCGATTGCTCACAGCGGCCTTTGCGTGTGCCTGAATGTCCGCAAAGACAGCTTCATGCAGAACACGGGCTTCCAAATTATGCGAGTCACAGGCTTTCGCACCATATTTCCGATAAGTGCTGCAACAATAAAAGGTCTGATCCAGAACACTGTTACGTTTGCGCCTGTGCTCGACCTTGACTAACATCGTTCTGCCGCAGTCTGCACAGCGGACGATGCCTTGAAGATATTGTCGTAGTCGGTCTTATCGCACATAAAACTACTGGAACGGCTGTAAAGGATTCGCTGCACGTTCTCCCAACGGTCTTGTGGGATGATTGCTTCATGTGTATTCGGAACGATAGCGCGTTCTTCAAACGGAATATAACGCCGCTTTTTGGATTTCATGGACACGGTGGGCTTGGCTTCGTAGATGATGTGTCCGGCGTAGACTGGGCTGTGCAGAACCTGACTGATATAGGCACTGTCCCAATCATACATCTTTTCATCATCAATAAAGCGGCCAAACATCTCTTTCTTGTAGTAACACGGCTTCAAGA
>VOFB01002480.1_pt1 | contig 69494 bp, 111 predicted proteins | sample 5384141 | NCBI WGS metagenome assembly VOFB01 (sample SAMN12384721, study PRJNA508395) | human gut metagenome | isolation source: healthy gut A | host: Homo sapiens
GCCGTGTGATTGCCCACAATGTGCCCCTCTTCCGCCATCCGTTTGACCAGCTCCGGGTTGCGCTGGATGTAGGTGCCCACCAGGAAGAAGGCGGGGGAGCCTGGTGCTTCTTCAGAATGTCCAGAATTTGTGCGGTGCAGCCGTTTTTCATACCCGGCGTCGAAGGTCAGGTATAAAACCGGCTGGCTGGTATCGCCCAGGTAGGCCGCGTCATATTGGGCCAGGGGGCCTCCTGAGAGGCGCTGCCCACCGGCGCCTGCCTTGCGTTTTTGAAAGCTGAGCCCCAGGAGCCGGTCTCCACCGCCCGGGAGGGCAGGAGGACAGCAGCAGCACTACGGCCAGGGCTACCGCGCAAAGGCAAATGATGGAATCCCGTTTTCTCATAAAAATCACCCCGGTCGCCTGTGGCCTGATCGGGGACATGTGATTTGCGCCGCTGGCCTGCCCAAACCCAAAGTGCCCAGGAACAGGTAAAACAAGAGGGCTCACCAGGCTTTGGCTGATGCCGAAGAGGGCCTAGGGCAGGCGGCAGCAGCAGGGCAGGGCGCCGATGGCAAGCGCCGGGCCGCTGGGGAGCACCGCAGCCAGGCCCCAGGGAGGGGGGTGTTCACCCACAGGCCAGGTGGGCGGCGTCCACGCAGCATTTGCCCCGGCAGCTGGGAAAATCAGGTCCTGCAGGTGGCCCGCTGCCCAGCGCACCGCTCCAGGGCCTCTGCCAGATGGCAATGCGGCTGGAGCCAAGGGTGGGAAAGCCGAAGCAGCTGGGACAGGTCCAGGGAGGTCTGCTGACCAGAAGGAGAAAGCCGAGAACCGCCAGGGAAAGCGGGCCAGGGCGGGAAGCCGCCTTCCTTCCGGCAGGCGGCGCAAGGAGAAGGGTGGCGGCCAGCCCCAGGAGCACCCCCGCCAGAAGCAGCCAGGCTTCCGCTCCCCAGGAGAAGAAAACAGTCAGGGCGCCCGCCTGATACTCGTACCCCAAAAACCGATTTCCACAGCCCTCCCAGGGCCAGGGAGGCAAAGATCTCCCCATACGCCGGATGCCCAGGCCCTTGGCCAGGCACAGGGGCAGGCAAATGATCAGGCAGCCCAGAACGGCGGCAGGACCGGCGGCCACTTCGCTGAGAAGCAGAGCAAAACCAGGCTGGGCCAGCCGGCGGACAGATACAGGAGCCGGACCCGGCTGTGGGACACGGCGTAGGCCCCCCAGAGGTACAGGCAGGCCATGGTGAGATAGGCCGACAACAGGTCGGAGTTTCCAATGGTGCCCAGGTACTCTCCGCTGTATTTGAGGCCCCGGTCGTGAAAGCCCAGACCCGGAGGATACAGGCCCAGAGGATTTTTCCCAGAAACTGGGCCAGGACCAGGGCGGAGACCAGGAGAGCGGACAGAGCGGTTCCGGCGACATGCAGGGGGCCCAGACGGCCCCAGAGGGCGGCAGAAATAAAAATCACCAGGTACAGCGCCAGAGTCAGGAAGCCCTCATACCGCCGGTTCCCCAGCCAGACGACATCCGGATAGGGAGAGGCCAGGGCGGACAGCAGGAATAGGGAGCAGGAGCCCGGCGGCGAGACAAAGGGGGAGCCGGTCTGCCCCGGTCCATCGCCTTGGCAGAGACTGCCGGGCTTTTTGGATCAGGACCATGGGCACAAGGCCTAGGACAACAGAGCGGTGGCCCAGAGAAAAACAGCAGGTGCTTGGGCCATACGATGTTTTGGTAGCCGGAGGAGGGGACCCACAAGATAAAAACTGTGAGGAGAAAAACCGTAGATGCCGGTCCAGCTTACTGGCGAAGCAAGAGGCCTCCCTTGGAGAAGACGCCCTCATACAGGCGCTCCAGCCGGGGCGGCTTGGAGGTAGGCTTCGATCTCGCCCGGTGGCAGAGAGACTGCCCTGGACAAACTTGGTTTTCCGCCGCCGCGCCCCCGGAGAGCCTTGTTCAGAGCCTGTACAAAGGGCTGTAAGCCCCCAATTGGGGAGTAGATGGCATAACGGTACCCCTCTTCGTCCGAGCCGGAGAAGACGCAGCAGCGGCCCTGACAGGCATTGCCCACAGCGTCTCGCCAACCGGCGCACGCCGTCTGGGGAGAGGTCCTCTTCAAAGAGAACCCATCTCCCGCCCCTGCCCAGGGAGCTGGCCGTGGCGGCAAAGCAGCGGGTCTCCAGGGCAGCGGCCCGGGCCTTGCCGCCTCCAGAGCCTGGGCGGTGCGTTGGGCGGCAGCTCCGGTCTCCATGGGCTTGGCGGAGAAGGTCTGGCAGACCAGGCGGTTCTGGGCGTAAATCTGAGAGGTAGTCCAGAGCCCGGCGGCCGCAGACCATCTCCATCCGGACGCCCTGGTGGAACCGGGCCCAGGAGAGCAGCTTCAGAAGGCCGATTTCCCCGGTCCTGCCACGTGGGTGCCGCAGCAGGCGCACAGGTCCATCCCCGGGAACTCCACCAGCCGCACGGTTCCCTCCAGAGGCCGCTTACTGCGGTAGGGCAGTTCTCCAGCTCCTGCCCTGAGGCAAACCAAGTCCGGACCGGAAGGTCTCTCCAAATGGCCTCGTTGACGGCTGCCTCCAGGCTGGGCAGATCTTCCTGGGGAATGACCCCGTCAAAGTCAATGGTGGTGACCCCGGCGCCCATGTGGAAGCCTACGTTGTGAAAGCCGTACCGGCTGTGGATGAGGCCGGAGAGCAGGTGCTCGCCGGAGTGCTGCTGCATGAAGTCAAACCGCCGGGGGCCAGTCGATGCAGCCTGCCACCTCGCCCCCACCGGGAGCTCCCGGTCGCACAGATGCACGATGGAGCCATTCTGCTCTGTGACCGCCAGCACCTGGGCCTCCCCGGGTGCCCAGGTCCCAGGGCTGTCCGCCGCCTTCGGGATAGAAGGCGGTCCGATCCAGGCTGACGGCCCAGCCATCAGGCATCGGATGGCAGCCGGTGACCAGGGCGGTGAAGCGGCATAAGTGAGAATCTTGATAAAAAAGGGCGCGGGCGTCCATGAAATGCTCCTTCCTACATCCCAAGGCAGAGGATGTACAAAAATTGTCTATATTATAGGCCGAAAGCCGCTGGGAAGCAAGGTGTCCTGGGACTTTTGACCGGGCAACAGCGTTTACTTTTTTCTGTACTGGCGCGGCAATGCCCCTGCCTTCCCCGGGGGGCAAGGGCGTTGCACCAGTTCGGTATGAAAGCATTTTACCGGCCTTCAGTTCCTGACATTGACCTTGCCCCCGGCACACCGCCCCGGCTGCTCCGCTTGCACCATTATTTTCCTGCCAAAAGTGCAGGAAATTGAAAATGGACTTGCAAATTTTGCAGATTTGCTGTAAAATAACAACAATAGCATCTTGGAATTTTTTGGCAGTTCGATACAGCGATGAAATGCGAGGAAACTGCAGCCCTCCGGCAAGATGTCCCTGGATGCTAAAAACACAGAAGGAGAAGTGACAAGTATGAAAAAGCACCTATCTTCCCGGTTCCTTTCCCTGCTGCTGGCGCTTTCCCTGCTTGCGTCCTTTGCGGTCCCGGTTCGGGCCGCCGGACTCAGCTGGAACGCGGTGGACACTGCCGTTTCTGCGGACCTGGCAGACCGTCTGGTGCAGGGCGAAGCTCAGGAGACGGTCCACCGGGACACGGACCTGGTCCGTGTCTCCATCGTATTGGAGGAGAAGCCTACGGTACAGGCCGGCTACTCCACCATGGACATTGCCCGGAACGACGGCGCCATGGCCTACCGGGAGAGCCTCCAGGCCCGCCAGCAGGCCGTAGCCCGGAGCATTTCCACCCAGGTCCTGGGCGGGCAGGCTCTGGACGTGGTCTGAACCTGACTCTCGTGGGCAACATCATCTCTGCCAATGTTCCCTATGGGAAGCTGGAAGCCATCTCCCCAGGTGGAGGGGGTCCAGAGCGTCAGCCTGGAGCGGCAGTATGCCCCGGCGGAGGCCTCCCGGGGAGATGAAGGGGTCCAGCCCCAGATGTATACCTCGGCCGGTATGATCGGCCCGACGCAGCCTGGCTGGAGGGCTACACCGGCGCGGGAACCCGGATTGCCGTCATCGACACCGGCACGGATACGGACCATCAGTCCTTCCAGGCGGAGGCCTTCCACCATGCTCTGGAGGAAAACGCCAAGGAGGCCGGCATGTCCTATGCCGACTACGCGGCGAAGCTGGACCTTCTGGACGAGGAGGAGATCGATTCCCTCCTGGAAAAGCTGCACATCCATGAGAAAAGCCCCAGCTGACAGGGAAAGACCGGTACCTCAATGAGAAGCTGGCCCTGGGCTACAACTACGTGGACTCCAGCCTGGAGATCACCCATGACCATGACACCCAAGGAGAGCACGGCTCCCATGTGGCCGGTATTTCCACGGCCAACCGCTTCCTGAAGCAAGGCGACGGCTTTGTCTCTGCGGCAGAGGCGGTGAATGTCTGCGGTGTGGCTCCCGATGCCCAGCTCCTCACCATGAAGGTCTTTGGCCAAAAGGGCGGCGCCTATGAGTCCGACTATATGGTGGCCATTGAGGACGCCATTATGCTGGGTGCAGATGCCGTGAACCTGTCTTTGGGCTCTGCGGCACCCGGCGAGAGCGTCAACGAGACCTATGCCAAGCTGCTGGACAGCCTCCAGGACACCGATACCGTTGTGGTCATTTCCGCCGGCAACTCCGGCTCCTGGGCCGATGGGACTACCACAAACGGCTTTTTGTACAACGACGGCGTGAGCATGGACACCGTAGGCTCCCCTGGTTCGTATACCAACTCCCTGGCTGTGGCCTCTGTGGACAACCGGGGTTCTACGGGGAAGTACTTTGCCGTGGGTGAGCTGTCTGTGGTCTACACCGAAACCACCGGTTACAAGAACCTTCCCATGGCCTCCCTGGATACCAGCGCCGGTCAGACCGGTACGGTGATTCCCTATGTCCTGGTGGACGGCTTCGGCACAGCGGAGGATTACCAGGGCGTGGACCTCCATGGAAAGGTGGTCTTCTGCTCCCGGGGTACCACTTCCTTCTTTGAAAAGGCCAATGTGGCAGCTTCCCTGGGCGCAGCGGCCACAGTGATCTACAACAACACCGCAGGTTCCATCAACATGGACCTGAGCGGCTACAACTACACGGCCCCTGCGTCTCCATCCTGCAGAGCGAGGGCGCTGCCATCAAGGCTGCGTCCACCGCCGCCGAGACGGAGGCAGGAACGACTTATTACACGGGTGAAATGACCGTTTACGGTAAAAACAGGGTCAGCATCCATCCTTCCAGTACTACACCATGAGTGATTTCAGCTCCTGGGGTGTGCCCGGGGATCTGAGCCTGAAGCCGGAAATCACCGCCCCCGGCGGCAACATTTACTCCGTCAACGGCCTCGTGCCCGGCGGTACGGCTTATGAAGTCATGTCCGGTACCTCCATGGCGGCGCCTCAGGTCGCCGGCCTGGCGGCTCTGGCAGCCCAGTACATCCAGGAGAACGGCTTGGCGGAAAAAGGCCGGCTGTTCGGTCCGCACCCTGGCCCAGAGCTTGCTGATGTCTACGGCTCAGCCCCTGTATGAGGAGGCCTCCGGCGGCAATTATTATTCCGTTCTGAAGCAGGGCGCTGGCCTGGCCCGGGTGGACCAGCTGATGGAAGCGGAGTCCTATGTCCTGGTGGAGGGCCAGCCCGACGGCAAGGTAAAGGCCGAGCTGGGAGAAGACCCGGACCGCACCGGTGTGTACCGCTTCGCCTTTACCATCCATAATCTGACTGACCAGCCCCTGGACTATGCCCTCAGCGCCGACCTGTTCACCCAGGATGTGTTTGCCGACGGCGATACCCTGTACATGGACACCTGTACCACGGCCCTGGCGGCAAACACCAGCTTTACAGCCGGCGGCGCGCCAATCGTGCAGGGTGAGGCCCTCACGGCCTTTGATCTGAACGGAGACGGCCAGGTGAATGAGGCAGACGCCAATACGCTTTTGGAGTACCTGCTGGGCAATGTGGAGGAGCTCCACACCACAGGCGATGTAAACGGAGACGGCCAGGTCAACACCTATGACGCCCATGTGCTTCTGGCGCTGCTGGAGGGCAAGTCCTGCGTGACGGTGCCTGCTGCAGGCCAGGTTCAGGTGGAAGTGACCATGACCCTGCCCCAGGCGGTGAAGGAATACCTGGACACGGCCTCCCCCAAGGGCGCTTATGTGGAAGGCTTCGTTTATGCGGCGCCTGTGGCCACCGAGGAAGGAGAGCAGGGGTCACCCACTCCATTCCCGTGCTGGGCTTCTACGGCAGCTGGACCGAGCCCCCTATGTATGACGTGAGCTCCCCCTGGAGCTGAAGTATGGCACGGATACCCGGATGCCCTACCCTGCAGGCTCATAACAACAGCCTGATTGTGACATACGGCGGCGAATCCCAAGAGTACTATTTTGGCGGAAACCCCGTTGCCCAGGATGAGACCTATCTCCCGGCCCGTAACGCCCTCAACAACCAGAGCAGGGGATACCATCAGCCGCCTGGTATATGCCCAGATCCGGAACGCCGGGGGTGGTAAGTTTACCATTCGGAACCTGGAGACCGGTGAGGTCTACGAGGAGACTTCTGGACGCCAACAGTCTGGAAGGCGCCTATTTCTCTGTCAATGAGGGGAAATGGTACAATACCCAGAAATCCATTCGGATCAAATGGAACGGCCAGGACGCCCAGGGCAACCCCCCCTGCCGGAGGGAACCCGGGTGTAGCTCTCCCTGGCTCTGGCGCCGGAGTACTACCGGAATGCCGACGGCACCTACGCCTGGGAGAAGCTGGGCCAGGGCGCGTACATCACCCAGGAGCTCACCATTGACAACACGGCTCCCAAGGCTACCGATATTTCCCTGAGTCTCCTGGAGGGCCGGGAGCTGAAGGTGACAGCCTCCGACAACGAATATGTGGCAGCCATTGCGCTGATGAGCCCCAGCGGCTCCAAGGTCTCACCGTGCAGTTGCAGGGAACCAGACGGAGCGGGGGGCCAGGTGGAGGCGCTTCTGTCCCTGGAGGGACTTCCTCCCGCCTCCTGGTTGCCGTGTATGACTACGCCATGAACGTCTCCACCTACGCGGTGGATCTGGGGACCAGCAGGATGACAGCCGGCCCTATTTCACGGCCATCAACCGGACCAACCTGGACGACGCCTACCGGCTCAGCTGGACCGGCTTTGGGATGGATGAGAGCACGGAGACGGTGAACCTGGGCTTCATTGAGTCGGAGCCCCCCAGAGCGGCGGAATATGTGGACGGCTATGTGTTCTTTATTTCCAACGACAATGGGCTTTACGTGGCCAGCGACGAGGATTTGAGCGATGCACGGCGCCTGTCCACCCTGACCTGCGGAGATTTGAGCCTGGCCAACTTCATTGACATGGCCTATAGCAAGGCCGACGGACAGCTGTACGGCCTGTTCTATGCCGATGACAACAGAAAGGCTACGCCTTACCTGTGCACCATTGACATGTTCCTGGGGACCACCACGCTGGTGGGTGAAATGAGCGTGGATGCTGTGAACCTGGCCATTGACGGCAAGGGGAACTTCTACAGCACGCTCTATAACGGGAATACGCTGTACACCTATACGGCCCAGACCTACCAGACCCCGTCTGTGGTGGGGGACCACCGGCAGCTATGCCTGCAAGGTTGTCAACTGCATGGCCTGGGACCACAATACAGATAAGCTGTACTGGGGCTACACCGCCAACAACATGACCTATCTGCTGGATGTCAACGTGGAGACGGCAGAGCCCACCTTGGTACGCACGCTGCCCTTCTCCTCTACAGGCCTGTACGTCCGTCCCCAGGAGGACAGCTCCCCTTTGCCCCCACAGACGAGGTGGCCATGGTGGAGCTGGACCGACTCAGCTCCGACCTTGCCGAACAATACGGTGCAGCTGACTGCCACAGTATGGCCCTGGACGGTCAGCACCGGCGACGTCACATGGACCAGCGAAGATCCGTCCGTCGCCACGGTTAACACGAGAGGCCAGGTGACCGGCGTTGCCGAAGGCACCACCACCATTACGGCTACCTCTGTGCTGGACGCTACCAAGTTTGCAAGCTGTACGGTGGAGGTCACCAAGCTGGACAGAGAGCTGAACGCCACCGTGTGGGATCAGGATGGCAAGGTCTGGTGGAGCTCCTTCAACACCGGGAGCCTGCCCCAGTACACCAAGCTGACCGAGACCCCGGCAAACGAGCCCCCTTGCGGCCGTGACCTATGGCGGCGACGGCAAGCTCTACGCCGCTTCCCTGGATAATTCCAGCCTGACCTCCAATCTCTACACCGTGAATCCGGGAGACCTTTGAGACCACTTTGGTGGGCGGTACCAGCGACATCGGCTATGTGGACCTGACGGCAGCCCCTGGCTGCGGCTACCTCCTGGCGGTCTACGGGCCGTACATCGTATTGGTGGACCCCGCCACCGGCGGTTGGGTTGGCTACTTCTGACTGGAGCAGCGGCCTGCAAGACAACAAGCTGGTGGGCATTGCCTATTATGCCACCCAGTATGACGCCGATTACCAGGCGTTTATGGACATGTTCTTTGTAGTGGACGATATGGGCAACATATATTTTGACGCCGTAATGCCCTACAATGGGAGCTTTGTCTACTTCCAGGGACCTGACGTAGGCCTGGTGGGCAATTTTGACGGGAAACGGATACGCCCTATTTCAATTCCTCTACTTCGACGGAGAGTACCTCTACTGGAGCCAGTTCTCCCAGCAGGCCGACCGGGTGGACCTGCTGGCCTGGGACGCCGAGGGCAGCGAGCTGGTGTACCAGCTGGGTTCCTTCCAGGATAGCGTATGGCCCGTAGGCGGTCTGTTCAGCCGGAACACCATGCCCGGCTACGGCTGGTCTTCTGCAAGCGGCCGTGAGGTTTCCATGGAGTTCGCAGGCCAGGCTTCCACAGAGCCCATGGCGGCTCTGGGACAGCCCGTAGCCGCAGGCGGCCTGCAAGCTGCCCAGGCTACAGCGGAGAAGCCTGTCAGAACCAATCAGCCCACGCATACAGGCATTTATGATCCGGATACCAATACGGTCACGGTCACGCTGAAAGCGGCGGAGGCAGCCGCCAGCGGCCGCGTAGCCGTATCCTACGACACCAGCAAGCTGACACTCACCAGCGTGACCGGCCTCACCCAGGCCTTTGCCAGCCGGAATGGGAACGGCACCGTGGAGCTGGCCTCATGCCGCCGCCGATCCCGTGGATCAGTACGGCACTCTGGCCCTTCTCACCTTCCAGTGCACGGAAGCCGCTGTGGACGGAACGGAACTGACGGTAACGGCCACCGAGCGGGACGGCCAGGCCGTGGAGGACACGGCGGTGATCCCGGTGGAGCTTCCCCACGCCTGCTATGCCAAGGACTTCCTGGATGTGGATCTTGGCCAGTGGTACCATGAGCCCATTGATTTTGTGGTGTCCCAGGGCCTGATGAAGGGCATGGGCGAGAACCGCTTCCAGCCCAATACCAGCATGACCCGGGGCCAGCTGGTTACGGTGCTGTACCGGCTGGCAGGGGAACCTGCCGTGGAAGGTACGTCTCCCTTTGACGATGTGCAGGCAGGCCGCTTGATTCCGATGCCGTCGCCTGGGCTTATGGCAATGAGATCGCTAAGGGCGTCACCGACAGCCGGTTCATGCCCGGTAGCCCTGTGACCCGGGAGCAGATGGTGACCTTCCTGGCCCGTTTTGCCCGGTGGTCCGGCCTGGAGCTGGAGACGGAGGGCAGCCTGGAGGACTACACCGACGCCGCCTCCCTCAGCGCCTACGCGAAAGAGGCCATGACCTGGGCCGTGGAGAACGGCATCATCCAGGGCATGACGGAGACCACTCTGGCCCCCAAGGGCACTGCAACCCGGGCCCAGGTTGCGACCATCCTCATGCGCTACTGCCAGAAATTCGCATAATGTAACAAACCATCCCGCCGGGGGTTCTCCCGGCGGATTTGGTTTCCTTCCTGGAACAATGGCTGACCGGCCCGCCGCCTGAGGACGTAGGGGTGGAGCATCCTGGACGCACCAGCGGCACAATGGCCCGTGACCTGTGCATGTGGGCAGGGCCGTGCCTACCTACAGGCAGGTACGAATTCGTCTGAGTCCGCAGCGAACAGTTACTCCCTTCTGCAGGGCCGTACCCTACGGCTTGAAGGCAGACGGGGATCACGTACACCCCCCTGCAGGGGCGCCCGGCGGGGAGATCTTCCGTTTTTGCCAAATTTCCGGTGAATTCGTACACTTTTGCAGGCAGGTCTACTGCAAAATCGCTTTTTGAAAAATTCGATAAAATAATTTGAGCGGGAGAACACACGAATTTCTGTGTGTTCTCCCGCTGCTTTCAACTTTTAGAGGGGGTCTGTTGCAAAAAACGCAGTTTGCAACAGACCCGTTTCTGTTCGTTTACCGCAGGCCCTCCATGGAATCCACAGGCAGGGACAGGACCACAGTCTCTGCCGGGGTCTGGAGGCCGGCTTTGTCGGCAATGGTTTGCATAATGGGGACCTTGTACTCCCCCTTTGGCCAAAATGGCCACCAGCTCCTTCTCCTTTTTGGAGCTGAATGCCCAGGAAGCGGTCTGCCTCCTGGCCGCCCAGCATCCGGGCGTGGAGGAGGGTCCCTCCCGTGGCCCCGGCCAGGCGGGCGGCGGCCATGACCTCGTCGCTGCACCCCCGGTTGGTCAAGGCAAGAATCAGTTCAAAATTTGCTTCCGCCATGGGCGGCCTCACCTCTCCACGGTTTTTTCCATCCATCCCCTGGCTGAGCCAGCGGGCGGACCGGGCGTTGATGCCGGACAGGGGCACGGTAAAGAGAATCCCTTGGCCGGGCTGAGTCATAAACAGGCGGTCCCGGAGTCTCCTGCCGGAGGCGGGGAACCAGAGGCGCGGGGACCAGGCTCAGGGTCAGGGTCCGGCTGGTTTCGCCAATGCCCAGAACCTGGAGGACCTCGCTGGCAGCGGTGCCGGTGGCCGGAGCCGCCAAGGTGTAAAGCCCCCTGAGCTGCGCAGATCTCTCCCACCTGCCGCTCCCGGCCCCGGCCTACAAAGGTGCCCAGCAAAGCGATTCGAGGCAGATTATCCAAGCTCCTTCACCTCCCGGGTTTGATACATGGAGACGTCGTATTCCAGAATTTCGTCCGTCCCTCCTCCAGCACGGCGGCATGGCGGCGCAGCTTGCGCCGGTAGCTCAGGCCCATGAGCTGGATGGTAATGAGTGGCGTCATGGCAACCAAAGCCACCACGCCGAAGGCGTCTAACAAAATGGAGCCGCCCAGGGCCTCGCAGGCCCCCATGGCGAAGGGGCAGCAGAAAAGCCGCTGTCATGGGGCCGCTGGCCACGCCGCCGGAGTCAAAAGGCGATGCCGGTGAACATGGGGGCACGGCAAAGCTCAATCCCATGGCCAGGACGTAGCCTGGCAGAATCACTGCGTATAAAGGAATTCCGAATAGAATCCGGGCCATGGCCAGAGCCACGGAGACGGCCATACCGATGGACAGGGCCCGGCCCATGGCGTTTTGCTGACGGCGCCGCCGGTGACAGATTCCACCTGGACACAGCACGTGTACCGCCGGTTCGGCCTCTACGATGAACCAGCCCAGGAGGGCCCCCAGGGGAATGAGGACCAGCTGTAGGCTGAGGGACCCAAGAGCCTGCCCCAGCTGGCGGCCCGCCGGCAGGAAGCCCACGTTGACGCCGGTGAGAAAAGCACCAGGCCCACCAGCGTATAGATCAAACCCACCCCGATCCGGGCCAGGCCCTTGGGCTTGAAGGCCCGGGTGAGGAGCTGGAAGACCAGGAAGAGGCCGGCGATGGGAGCTAGGGCCAGGAGGACCTCCCGGGGCATAGTGGGGCAGGGCCTCCAAAAAGACCGTCGCCACAGCCCGGCTGTCCGGCACCGTCAGGGGAGGCTGCCGCTTCATAGCCGGCACCGTCCGGCCGGTACAGGAGCCCCAAAATCAGAACCGCCAGCACCGGCCCCACGCTGGCCAGGGCCACCACGCCGAAGCTGTCCGCTTCGCCGTCCGGGCCCCCGGGTGGCGGAGACGCCCAGGCCCAGGGCCATGATAAAGGGGCACCGTAATGGGCCCTGTGGTGACACCGCCTGCGTCAAAAGGCCACGGCCAGCATGTTCCGGGGGATGAAAAAGCTGAGGAGAAACACAGCTGTGTACAGGACCAGGAGCACCCACCGCAGGGGCACTTTTTCACACGGTCCGCAGAACGGACACCACCAGGAACAGCCCCACCCCGGCGGCTACGGTCCAGATGAGCACCGGGTTTGGGATACCGGGGACCTGGGTAGCCAGCACGGTGAGATCGGGCTCGGCCACCGTCACCAGAACCCCTACCAGGAAGAACACAGCTGCCATCAGGGATACCCGCTTGCTCCGGGCCAGCTTCCGGCCCAAGGCTTCCCCCATAGGCATCATGGCCATATCCGCACCCAGGGTGAACAGTCCCATCCCCACCACCAGGAGCACCGCCCCGGCCAAAAACAGCAGCAGGGTCTCCAGGGATACTGCTGCCGTCATAGCCAGGAGCAAAATGATCAGACTGACAGGCAACACGCTGGACAGGGCCTCGTGGGTCTTTTCCTTCAGCGCTTTGTTGATGATGACAATCCCTCCTTGTTTTCAGTTTTTGCTATATAACCAGCATACGTCTCTATTTTATCACAGCCTCCCGGTGTTTTTTGTAAACAAATGGTGAAGTTTCACAAATTGACCGCACTTTTTCTTGCCTTTGCACAGCATCTTGTGTATAATGGGTCGCCGTTTCGGCTTTGGGAGGTGTACCATGGACTATTGTAATTTGGCCTTGTTCAGTGACCTGGATGGGACTCTGCTGGACAGAAACCGGCAGGTTTCAGGGAGAACCGGGAGGCTTTGGCGCATTTTATTGCCGGCGGCGGCACTCTTTGGGATTTCCACCGGACGCGCGCCGATGAACGCCCTGGAGCTGCTCCCCGGCGTCCCCCATCAACACCTGGTCTGTGGTGCTCAATGGGGCGGAGGCCTACCGGTATCAGACCGGCACTGTGGCCTTCCCGGGTTCTGCCGCAGCTGCGGGCCACCATGCTGCTGCAGTGGGTTCTAGAGCGGCTGCCTCAGGTCAATGTGTTGCTGTGCTCTGAGAGCCGCCTGTTTTTCCTGTCTCCCAGGACTTGGCCGACCCGGACTTTCTCGCCACCCACCAGCCCCTGTACCTTTACGGGCCTGGAAGCTGCCCTTTGCTATCCCTGGCTGAAGCTTCTCTTTGCTGCGCCCCGGCCCATTCTGGAGCGGCTGGAGGGCTGGGCTGTGGACCACAGTATCCTGGAGGTGATGGATCGGGTATACACCAGCCCCACCTATCTGGAATTCCTGCCCGGGGCGTGCACAAGGGCCGCTGCCTCCGGGACCTGCGCTGCCTGGATGTGCTGCGTGGCCGCCGGATGGTTGCCGTAGGCGACTATACCAACGACCTGGAGCTATTGGCCGAGGCCGACATCTCCGTGGCCGTGGCCAACGCCCTGCCGGAGGTCCGGGCCGCCGCAGATTATCACACCGTCTGCCAGGATGAAAGCGCCATTGCGCACCTGATTTATGAGATTCTGCCAAGCATTTGATGGCAGTAGCAAAGGCGAGAAAATGAAAAGGTTGATTTCAATATTAAATTAGGTTCCCTCCTGACAGAAAATGCACCTGTCAGGAGGGAACTGTGGGAAATGAGACGTTATTCCAGTTCAAATGCGCCGGTATACAGCCGGTAGTAGGTCCCCTTCCTGGCAATCAGATCCTGGTGGGTTCCCCGCTCAATAATCCGGCCGTGGTCCAGGACCATGATGCAGTCGGCGTTGCGGACGGTGGACAGGCGGTGGGCAATGACGAAGGTGGTACGGCCCTCCATCCAGGGCGTCCATGCCCTTTGCACCAGGGCCTCGGTGCGGGTGTCGATGGAGGAGGTGGCCTCGTCCAGGATCAGCACCGGGGGGTCCGCCACGGCGGCCCGGGCGATGGCCAGAAGCTGCCGCTGGCCCTGGCTCAGGCTGCCGCCGTTTCCGGTGAGCTCCGTCTCGTAGCCCTTGGGCAGGCGGGTAATGAAGTCGTAGGCTCCGGCCAGCTTGGCCGCCTGAATGCACTGCTCATCTGTGGCTTCCAGCTTGCCGTATCGGATGTTGTCCATCACCGTGCCGGTGAACAGGTTGGTGTCCTGTAAGACGATGCCGAGAGACTGGCGCAGGTCGGGCTTGCGGATCTTGTTGATGTTGATGTTGTCGTAGCGGATCTTGCCGTCGGCAATGTCATAAAACCGGTTCAACAGGTTTGTGATGGTGGTTTTGCCTGCGCCGGTGGCTACCACAAAGGCTACCTTCTGCCCAGGCTTGGCGTAGAGGGTCACATCGTGGAGCACCGGCTTGCCCGGCTCGTAGGCGAAGTCTACCTGAGACATGGTGATGTCGCCCTTCAGCTCCGTATAGGTGACGGTGCCCTCTGCCTTGTGGGGGTGTTTCCAGGCCCAGAGGCCGGTGTGCTCGGGCGCTCTTCCAGGCTGCCGTCTGCTTTGCGGCGGACGTTGACCAGGGTGACGTAACCGCCGTCCTCCTCCGGGCTCTGCATCCATCAGCTCAAAAATACGCTCCGCTCCGGCCAAGGCCATGACAATGGCGTTGATCTGGTTGGAGACCTGGCTGATGGGTTGGTTGAAGCTACGGGTCAGAAGCAAAAAGCTCATCAAGGCTCCCACGGCCACACCGCCGCCCCGGCTCATGAGCCAGGCCCCGGCTACGGCCACCAGAACATACTGCAGGTAGCCCAGATTGTTGTTCACGGGACCCATCATGCCGGAGTACATGTTGGCTCGGTAGGCATTGGTGCAGAGAGCTTCATTGAGCCGGTCGAAATCCGACTTGGCGGCTTCCTCGTGGCAGAATACCTTGACCACCTTCTGCCCCTGGATCATCTCCTCAATATAGCCGTTTACCGCGCCCAGGGCCTGCTGCTGCCCCACAAAGAATCGGCTGGACATGCCGGTGAGCTTCTTCGTGGCAAGCAGAGTTCCCACCAAAGTCACCAGGACCACTCCGGTGAGGATGGGGCTGGTGAGGAGCATGGTGGCAAACACCGTAACGAGGGTCACAACGGATGAGATACACTGGGAATCGCCTGAGAAATCATCTGACGGAGGGTGTCAATGTCGTTGGTGTACCGGCTCATCAGATCGCCGTGGGTATGGGTGTCAAAGTAGCGGATGGGCAGCCGCTGCATGTTGGAAAACAGCTGATCCCGGATGTCCCGCTGAACTCCCTGGGCCACCTGGACCATCAGATAGTTGTATAAAAAGAGGAGAGAATGCCTGCCACATACACGGCGGCCATGATGCACAGGAACCGGAACAGGGGTCCCAGGTCCGGGGCGTCCATTTGCAGCAGGGGACGGATGTAATCGTCTACCACATATTGCAAAGACTTGCTGCCGGCTACGGTGGCCACGGAGGTCACCAGGATGCAGACCAGCACCAAAGCCAGGGTCCGTTTGTACGGGGCCATGTAGCTCAGGAGCCTCCCCAAGGTTTCCTTCGGGGCGCGGGCCTTTCTGCCATCGCCTTTAAGCTGGATTCTGGGCATGTTCGTCGCCTCCTTTCCGCTGAGACTGATAGACCTCCTGGTAGATGGGGGAACGGTTCCAGGAGCTCTGTATGAGTTCCCTGGTCCACAATCCGCCCGTCGTCCAGCACCAGGATCAGGTCCGCATGCTCCACCGAGGTCACCCGCTGGGCGATGATGAGCTTGGTGGTGTCCGGAATTTCCTCCCGGAAGGCCTGGCGGATTCTGGCGTCAGTGGCGGTGTCCACGGCGGAGGTGGAGTCGTCCAGAATGAGAATCTTGGGCTTTTTCAGCAGGGTGCGGGCGATGCACAGCCGCTGCTTCTGCCCGCCGGAGACATTGGCGCCGCCCTGCTCAATGTGGGTCTCATACCCGTCCGGAAAGCTTTGGATGAATTCGTCGGCGCAGGCCAGGCGGCAGGCGTGGACCAGCTCTTCCTGGGTGGCCTGGGGATTGCCCCAGCGGAGGTTGTCGGCAATGGTGCCGGAAAAGAGAACATTTTTCTGCAAAACCATGGCCACCTGATCCCGGAGGACCTCCAGATCATACTGGCGAACATCTATGCCGCCCACCTTCACTACGCCCTGCGTGGCGTCGTACAGCCGGGGAATCAGCTGGACCAGAGTGGACTTGGATGAGCCGGTGCCGCCCAGAATTCCCACGGTCATGCCTGAACGGATGTGGAGGGTGACCCCTCCAGGGCGTCCCGCTTGGCCTCCTTGGAATAGCGGAAGCTGACGTTCTCAAAATCAATGGAGCCGTCTGCCACCTGGGTTACGGGATTTGCCGGGGAGGCCAGATCCGGTACCTCCTTCAGCAGCTCCACAGCCCGTTGACCCGCCGCCCGGGACATGGTGATCATCACAAACACCATAGAGAGCATCATGAGGGAGCCCAAAATTTGCTGGGTGTAGGTGAACATACTGGAAAGCTGCCCTGTGGTGAGGCCCAGCGCTCCGTTGTCGCCGGAGGCCAACACCATTTTGGCGCCAAACCAGGAGATGAGCAGCATGCAGGTGTAGGCTGCCGTCTGCATCATGGGATTGTTGAAGGCCAGGATGTGCTCCGCCTTTACAAAATCCCGGAAGATGGATCGGGAAACCTGGCTGAATTTCTCTTTTTTCCTGCTCTTCCCGGACAAAGGACTTTACCACCCGGATGCCGTGAAGATTCTCCTGGACCACATTGTTTAGCCGGTCATAGGTTTTGAAGACCCGGTCAAAAATCCTGCGCACCTTTCCGATGACGAAAAACAGGCCGCAGGCCAGCAGGGGCATCACCACACAGTAAATGAGGCACAGCCGGGGGCTGATGCGCAGAGCCATGGTGAGGGACAGAATCAGCATCATACCGCAGCGGATGGCCATGCGGATCATCATCTGGAATGCATTTTGCAGGTTGGCCACGTCGGTGGTCAGGCGGGTTACGATGGAGGAAGAGGAAAACTTTGTCAATGTTGGCAAAGGAATAGGTCTGCACTTTGTAGAATATATCCTGCCGCAGGTTTTTGGCGAAGCCGGCCGCTGCCCGGGAGGCAAAGGTGGCCGACAGTATGCCAAAGCACAATGAGGCCATGGCGCACAGGAGGAGTCCGCCGCCCTGGCGCAGGACAAAAGACATGTCAGAGGTTTTTACGCCGCTGTCCATAAATCCCGCCATGAGGGTGGGGATCAGGACTTCCATGGCCACCTCCCCAACCATCATGAGGGGGGCCAATATGGCATACATCTTGTATTCCCGGATGCTCCGGGAAAGCTGTCGAATCATAGATGGGCATCCTCCTTTTTGTGAAGCTTATGAAAGATTCCGGGCTCGCCGCCTAAATTTTGTATGGCCCGGTCCAGGAGACTGGAAAACTGCGCCTGCTCCTCTGGGGTGAAATCCTGTACCATTTGCTTCTCCAGAGCTTCGATGTAGTCGTGAATTTGGCCGTCGCAGGTCAGGGCCTTTTCCGACACATGAATGCGTTTGCAGCGGCGGTCGTCCTGGTCCGTCCGGAATGATACGAAACCTTTGGCTTCCAGCCGGGACAGAATGCCGGAGACCGTGGGGTGGGTCAGGGAGAAAAATTCTTCCACATCCCTGGGGCCTGGGCATTGGGCCCGGTGCTCCACCAAGTAGTGCAGGACATGGGACTGGGCCGGCGTCAGTTCCAGCTGCTCCAGGGTTCCTCCCATGCGCTGGCGGGTCAGGATGTGCAGCTGCTTGATCCGGTGGCCGTTGGGGCGTTCCTGTGGCATGGCATTTGCCTCCTTCCTTAAGTCGTGGATATCGGTTGCGTGCTACATAATAGCACAGTCCCGGGAAAAATGAAAGTCTTGGATGAGGTGTATTTCGTTTGCGGACAGGCTGGGGAACAGCTGAGATGGGCTGCGATTTTTTGTGCGTTCCAAGAAGATGCAATAATATTATACAATTTGATTTTTACCGTCCGTTGCTTACACAGCGTTTCAGCCCGGAGAGGGAGTTCCCTTTTTTCAAGATTTATTTTTGACTTTCCTCTTGCTTTTTTGACAATTTTGATATAGTATCCACGGTAGTTGTGCCCCGGTTCGTGCGTGACCGCGTCTGTGCCCGGCGCTTGGTCTCTCTCTAACGCACGCTCCGCAGTAGAACCACCTCCCCTCTTTTCCGGCAGGCCGGCAGGTAACTCCTGCCGGCTTGCTATTTTTTGGCAGATGGGATAGCCCTGCTCTGAGGGATGTCCTTGAATCATGTACATCATGGGCTGCTGCCCTGTGAAAAAAGTCCCCACCTGCGCGACAGGTTTTGGGGTTTTTCTCCCGCCGCCGCTATACTGGAGCAAGGCACAAAAGGGAAATGGGGAAGTGGCATATGCGGCGGATTTTGGGATGCTTTTTTCTTGGCGGTGGCCCTTGGGGTTGCCTGCCTGTACACCTGGCGTCTGGGTTTGGCCGGCGCTGCGGGGAGGCAGGGGCCCTGTACCGTCACGGTCACCTGCCCCGGCGGGCCAGCGCCGGCAGTATATTCCTACGACCTGGTAGGCGCCGGTTTTTGCCGCACCATACATATTTTTTACGACCCTGCATACCCCGGGGATAACTATGGGATTTTCCAAAACTTGCCCCCTGGGGAGTACCGGCTGCTGGAAAACGGCTGGGAGAGGCCGGGTGCAGGTTTTCTCTGGAGGCTCCTGCCGTTGCGGTTTGGCCGGATCACACCTGGCCCATTGCTGTGGCCCCGGTAGGTTTTGTGCAAGGTGCGCAAAAAGATGCATGCATTTTTGTAACATTATCCGCTTGCGTCGCCTCTCATTTCATGGTATTATGACACTATACAGGGAGGTATGTCTACTCCACGCGCAAGCGATAGGCCAGTCTCCCTAAAAGGAGGAATACAAAAATCCGCCGGACTCGCGGTGCGGCAGTGTGGAGACCTGGCGCAATGTGGTGTCGCCATCCATGGGCGACCACGAGATGCATGGCGCGGATGCCCCTGCATCGGAGTCAGAAGTATGGCAAGTGTAACTTTAAAAGGAATCAAGAAGGTTTACCCGTTCAGCGGCGATGACAACAAGAAAAGAAGAAGAAAAAAGGACGAAGCTCCCCAGGAAAAGGCCAACCTGACAATTACGGACGAGGGCGTTGTTGCGGTTCATGACTTCAACCTGGAGATCAAGGACAAGGAATTCATCGTACTGGTAGGCCCCTCCGGCTGCGGCAAGTCCACCACCCTGCGGATGGTGGCCGGTCTGGAAGAGATCACGGACGGCGAGCTGTACATCGGCGGCCAACTGATGAACGACGTGGCTCCCAAGGACCGGGACATCGCCATGGTCTTCCAGAACTATGCCCTGTACCCCCACATGACTGTGTGGGAGAACATCGCATTCCCCCTGAAGCTCCGCAAGGTTCCCAAGGACGAGATCGACAAGAAGGTCAAGCAGGCTGCAGAAATTCTGGATATCACCCAGTACCTCGACCGCAAGCCCAAGGCCCTTTCCGGCGGCCAGCGTCAGCGCGTGGCCATCGGCCGCGCCATCGTCCGGGAGCCGAAGGTTTTCCTGATGGACGAGCCTCTGTCTAACCTGGACGCCAAGCTCCGGAACCAGATGCGCGCCGAGATCATCAAGCTCCGCGAACGGATCGATACTACATTTATTTATGTTACTCACGACCAGACTGAAGCCATGACTCTCGGCGACCGCATCGTGGTCATGAAGGACGGCGTCGTCCAGCAGATCGGCACGCCGCAGGAGGTCTTCAACCATCCCCATAACCTGTTTGTCGCCGGCTTCATTGGCACTCCGCAGATGAACTTCTTCGACGCCAAGCTGGTGAAGGAAGGCGGCAAGTACGTGGTTGCTGTGGGCGGTATGAAGGTAGAGCTGTCGCCTGAGAAGCAGGCTGCTCTCTCCGCCAGAATGTGCAGCCCCAGGATGTGACCCTGGGCGTTCGTCCTGAGCACATCATCCTGTCCAAGGACGGCATCTCCGCCAAGGTGGACGTGTCCGGCACCTGCACTCCACCATGGCCGATGGCAAGGATGTGGTCATCATTGTCCAAACCATGGACATGAACGGCCACGAGCTCAGCAGCTTCAGCATGGGCTCCACCATCCATTTCTCCTTCGGCGGCAATGTGGCCCATGTGTTCAGCAAGGCCAACGGCGAGAACCTGGAAGGCTAACTTTCCGGGGTTATTACAATAGCATTATGTATTACCGGCCAGGAAGCCATGTTTCCTGGCCGGATTTTAGCGCCCAAACCGGCCTGGGTGTGCCGGGCTGGGAGCTTGGGTGTCAATGGGCCTGGATTGTCAACCATATTTAAAAATATAGTTGACAATTTGCGGAATTTGGCATACTGGTCCAGCTACATGGAAAAGGAGATGGCTTTTTATGGAAGAAACAAAACGTGTCACAGGAAAAAAGGGCTTTTCTCTTCGGGATATGGTCCTGTGCGCCCTGTTTGCGGCCATTCTGGCTGTGAGTGCCTGGCTGACGGTGCCGGGGAGGTACCCTTTACATTGCAGACCTTCGGCGTGTTTGCCGCCTTGGGGCTGCTGGGCGGGAAGCGGGGGACCATTGCCATTGCCCTGTATTTGGTGCTGGGCGCTGTGGGTCTGCCGGTATTTTCCGGATTCCGGGGCGGCTTCGGCGTCCTCTTGGGTACCACAGGTGGGTACATCTTTGGCTTTTTGCTGTCCGGCCTGCTCTACTGGGCGCTGACGGCCCTGCTGGGAAATAAGGGCTGGGTCCGGCTGTTGGCCATGGTCCTGGGTCTGCTGCTGTGCTACGCCGCTGGGAACCGGTTGGTTTCTCCTGGTTTACCTGCAAAAAACCGGCCCAATCTCTCTGGGTGTGGTGCTGGCCAAATGCGTTGTCCCTTTCCTGCTGCCGGACGCAGTCAAACTCACCCTAGCCTGGCTCCTCTCCCACCGGCTGGCCCGGCATGTTCCCTAAGGGCTATGTGTCCAGTTGGCCCAAAAGCGCTGCCGCGCCAGTGTATAATGTTGGGCTCTTAGCCATACGTGTATGCTCTGGTGGGAGACCTGGCAGAATTTTGCGCCGGGAAGCAGATGATATGCTCCCTTCGTGAGTCACAGTGATTTCTTTTTCACTGTCTCTCATGAAGGGGCATGCCCACCCGAAGTTTTTTGCGAAAGTAACCAGTAAAAAAGCTAAGCAGAATATAGCAAATGAGAATCAGGGTGTATTTTCCCGCCTGGCGCAGGTCGCCAGCTATTGCAAATTCAATTGCAATGGCCATGATGTATGCGAGGCCTACGTCTACTGCTGCATTGACAGGCGCGATGATCATATAAAGAGCAAGTCGCCTAGGAGTCGCCGCAAGATACCGGAAAAAGGTATTTCATTTCAGTACCTTCTAATTTATATAGCTACGTATGATATATAACATTTTAACATAGTAGAAAGTATGTTGCAGGACGGATGCCTCCTTACAACTTTTACAGATTCAAACCGTCTTGCCGAATGAGCAGAATTTGCCCAGTTTCCCGCAGGTTTTTCCCTATACAACCCGGAAAAAGGTGCTAAGATGGCAACATCTCAGCACCTTTTGCTTACAAGGAGGCCCCCTATGGAGTTTTGGAAGATGAATGGCGCAGGCAACGACTTTATCATTCTCGACAACCGGGTCCTTGGCGCTTCCCCGGACCGGCTGGGGCGCATTGCCCTGGCGCTGTGCCGGCGCGCTTCTCCATTGGGGCTGACGGCCTCATGGCGGTGGAAGAGGAACCCAGGGGGCGACTTTAAGATGCGGTTTTATAACTCCGACGGCTCCCTAGGGGGAGATGTGCGGCAACGGCGCCCGGTGTATTTGCCGGTATGGGTATGAACGGGGGCTGGCCGGGGATGTGCAGCGGTGGAGACCACGGCGGGCCTGGTCGTAGGGACCCGGCTGGGTCGGATTCCTACCGGGTGCAGCTCAACCTGCCGTCGGTTTTGGAGCCCCGGCGTGACGGCCCTGGGGCCGGCCGGTTACGTGGAGCTGGGCCGGCCGGGAGTACCCACGCCATCGTCCGGGTGCCTGGCCTCCAGGAGCTGCCTTTGGAGGAGCTGCGGCCGGGGGCGGGCGCTTCGTCACGATCCCGCCTTTTCCAAGGGAGCCAACGCTAACCTTTATGATGTTCTGGCTCCGGATCACCTGGTGATCCGGACCTTTGAACGGGGGGGTAGAGGACTTTACCTATGCCTGCGGTACAGGAACCGGCTCTCTGGTGGCCCTGCTTACGGTCCTTGGGCAAGTGTCTGGCCAGGGGGTGCAGGTGGAGAATCTGGGAGGGCGGCTTTTGGTGGATGCGGAGGCGTCCGGCGGCCAGGTGTCCGCCCCTCTTCCTCACCGGCCCTGCCACCTTGGTTTGCCAGGGGAGCGTACCGGATGAGGCGTTGCCGGATTAACCTTTCTGATCAAATCAGCCTGCAGCGGCGAAACGGTTTGCACCGTCCCTCTGCTGCAGGCTGATTTTTTTTTTGGGTAGAGCCGGTCCTTTGGCTAACGCCCGAGATGTGCAGCCGCTTTTCCAGGGTCGCGGCGTTGAATTGGGTCAGGTATATCCCGGGGCAGGCCGTATTCGCTGGTAAGGAGAAAGGCTTTTGGCAGGTCCTCCGCTGCGCTGACCACCTGACCCTCCTGTTCTGCCAACTGCAAAACTGCCGGGTGTGCCGGGAGGTGGTGGTGTTGTCCAGGCCAAAAATTCCCACAATGGCCTTGGTCCGCACGGCCATATCGCCGCCAATGGGCAAATACATCATAAATCCCCCCATAACTAGATGATCTCAATTGTACCATGGGGCGGTTTTTGCGTCAATGGATTTTTTGCAAGTGGGCAGAACAGCAGTATTTCCTTTTTACAGACCGGTAGGCAGGAACCATACGACACGGAAGCCCCTAGTACAACGTAACTCTAAAACGTGTATCGTTTCTTCGGAGCTGCCTGGGCAGCCAGGTACTATCCCGGTGGTAGGGCCCGGGTGCGAAGCGATCGGCAGGGTGAATCCCATGCAGTTATCCTGATTGGCTGGCCGGATAGCAAAAATTTTTATGCCAAGTATCCCTAAAACTGTAAAATGAGCGCTGCATCCATTAGTATGAAGAGGTATCCCTATATTTATAGAAAAGGAGCCAAAAGTATGATGGAACCGATGAAATACGAACTGGAGGAGCTGCTGTATCAGATGGGAATTTATCTGGTGCAGGCGGGATATGCCGTTGTGGTGGAGGCTGCGGCGCTGGCGGTGGAAGAGCCGGAGCGGCTGCAAAGTCTGACCCAGGAATTCTATCCGGAGGTGGGCAGGCGGTGCCGGTGCACTTGGAATTGCGCGGAACGGAGCCTCCGGACGGCCACGGCCCAGGCTTGGGAGTGCAACCGAGCTCTGATTTCGAGCTGGCCATGCGGAAGATCACCCAGCGCCGCCTACGGCGGGAGATTTCCTGTGCATCCTGCGCCACGCCCTGTTGCAGAAAAAAGAACACTGAGGCGTAAGTAAGAACCGGACCTGCTGCAAAGGCGGCAGGGGAGCCTCTAGGCGCTTTTGGGGATACGGGCGCTTCCTGTGGGGCTACGCCCGGCCAAGTTTGCAGCAGGTCTACTTGGCAGCAGGCAGACGGTGCACATGATTTTAAGCTGGGTTTACAAAAATATCTTAGGAGTTGCGTGCATGTAGCATGGACGCTGCAGACCCAAATTTCCAGAAATTGGAAAATCATTTGGATGGTTTACTTTTTTGGAAGATGTGCTTGACAAGTTTTGGCAGATATGCTAATATTATTAAAAATAAGGTGCGTGTATTTCGCAGAGGAAAACGGATTCCCTCGGATGCCAAATCCAGCCCGTAGACAAATCAATTGCCTTGGAACAAGCCAACTTGCGAAGAGAAAAATTCACGCGATGATACCAGGAAGCATGAGAAAATCTTACATCCCGTGCAAATGTCGCAGAGAAAGGAGCGCTTTGTGTGAACGTACGAAAGCAAGCGGCGGCCCTGCTTCTGTGCCTGAGCCTGGCTGCCTCTTTGGTTGCCTGCCAGAGACCGGGAGCAACGGAGGGACAGAAGGGGCAACAGACGGAGCAGGCGCTTCAGACGGACCCAGACCATTTCTATGAAGAAGTAGAAGAAGGGCTGTTGATCGATGCGGTTGTGGAACACCCGGAAGGCAATGTGACACCTAAGGTCTACGTGGGCAGGAAGCCCGCCTTCAACCAGGAGAGATTGCAGGCATTCTTATCTCAAGTGGGAGATCCGGTGGTGGAGGTAAAGGTGGACCGCACTGAGGACCAGCTGTATAATTTGATGGGGTATGTGCAAACGGTGGCCATGCTATTATATTGCAGGAGTTAGAACAGAATTCCAGAAATTTTAGCATGTCATATAATAATTTGGAAGCGGATCGGTGGTATGGGGCGGTGCTTTCTCTTGATACAGGAGATTATATTGATGTAAGCGGCACTTCCAATAATACATATTTGTTTACAGAGCCTAAGAATTTTTCTTTTGCAACAGAGCAAGAAGCGGAGACGGCTGTTCGGGAGATGCTGCAGCTCTTGGATGTGGGGAATTTGGAACTGAAAAGAACGCTATATTTGGACCATGAGGCCCTGGCGACTGCGGAGCGTTCGGAATTGATCAAAGGAAAAAATGCAGAAAAAGGCGATGAGATTCCTTCCAAAGAGAGCTGGACTGAGGCCGATGACGCATACATGTTTGACTTTAATTGCGCGTATGATGGTATTCCTATGTTAACAACTACCTGGAGCAGTCAAACGGAAGGCTATGCGCCTGTGAACATCACAGTCCGGTACAATCGGGTGGGGATCACCTATCTGGTGGTGCAGGGGCCTTTGAATTTTGACCAAGTAGCGGAGGAACCGGCTTCCATCACTTCTGCGGCGGAAGCGCTAGCTGTGGCCAAGGAGGTGACACAAAACGTAGTCAGCTCTTATGAAAGAGTTATTGACCGCGTATCGCTCCGGTATTATGTGGAGCAAGACCGGGACCGTCTGTTGTTAAAGCCCTGCTGGAGGTGGCGATACGTCAAAAAAGACGTGGTTCTCTACAGCGGAGAAGTGCGGGATGAATACGTGTACGTTGTGGTAGATGCTTTGACCGGTAAAGAGAAATAGTGGCATTTGTTGTGCGAACGCTGCAATCCGGACTCAATGACGTGGCACGGAGGATGGAATATGTGGCCGCAAAATAAAAAGCAGGAGATTTTCCGTGGACAAAAGCAGAAACGAATGCGTTCCGTAAAAGAGGGAAGTGAAATGAAACGACAAGGGGATGTGCCAAAAGCAGGTGGTTGGGATGAGGGCGCTGGGTCGTGCGCTGCGGGTGGATTTGCACCGCAGTGTGTGTTCGCGCCCATTTTTGTCACGGTGGCTCTGCTGTTTACTTGGTTGGTTGCCAACTGCGGACAACATTTGACGAGTCAGATGTCCCGTCGCGTTCTCAGCGCGGCAGAGATGTTGAATTACACTTTGACGGGAACGCTCTCTTTGGTGGAGCTGGTATTGGCAATTGCCGCCGTTGCGTATGCGTGGAGCTACTGCCATGACCGGTCCAGCGGATTTTTCTTGCAGGCCGTGGAGCGGTGGGGCTGCCAGCCTATGGTGCGGCCCGGGCGATTGCCGTAGCGGTTTCCGCTTTTTTGGCGGCAGTGGCAGCCTTGGCGGCGTTTTTTATTGCTTTTGGCAGCGCTGCGTTTGCCGGAGCCTGATTTGCATGATTTGCGGGATGGGATTGCCTATCTGGACCTGGTGGCACGGGGAAAGCCTATGTTGTACTTTACTGTCCGGATTGTGATCATTGGTCTGGCGTGTAGCTTTGCCGCAGAATTTGGGCTGATGGTGACTGCCTTTTTCCCCAACGCCTATGTGGCTATTCTGTCGCCAACTCTTCTGTATTATTTGCAGGAGATTTTGGTGAAGCTGATTCATATGGAGACAAGATGGTATCTGGTCAGGTGATATTTGGGCAGACATATGACGATGAGATGAAAAGCTTTTTACTGGGCGGTGGGATATCTGAGCGTGGCCACCATTCTGTGTGGGTGGGCCTTTTGCAGGAGAATGAGAAAGGAGCAGGTGTCATGAAGCTGCTTCGCTGTTGTAAGTTGAACGTTCTGCAGTGGCGCATACAGCCGAAGTATTTTTTGTGCGTTGTGTTCCTGGCACTACATATGTGGAATCTGCTTCATGGTCTGAATGATTACGCTACTGCGCTGGGCTATCGGATACACCCTTGGATTTTTCCCTTTTTACCAGATACAAACTGGAATTTTACCGTCATGTTGCTGTTGTTTGTTTTTGATGATTTGTGATGCGCCATTTCGGAATGGGCAGCAGCAGTTTGTTTTGCTGCGTGTGGGGAAAGCAACGGTGGATCGCGGCGCAGCTGCTCTATCTTCTCTTTCTCAGCGTACTGTTTACGGTTTTCTTGTGGGTGCTGTCCTGGGTTTTCCTGTGGCCCAATTTGAGTGGGCGGGAGATTGGGGAAGGTCCTTCAAACAGCCGCTCGCACCGGTGCGCATGGGGACTACGCGAATGTGATCCTGAGCCCTCAAATGATTAAGGGGACGACTCCTGCCGTGGTGACGGTGTGGACGGGATGTATGATGATAGGGGTCTGTTTCCTCTTGGGAGAAGTGGTACTATTGTGCAACTTATGGTGCCAAAAGGGTTTGGGAACCGCAATTGCTGTGGGGCTTGTCATTGTGCACAGCGTGATTCGTATGTTCAGCTATTTCCGGTACTACCATGTATGGACATGGTTCTCCCCTGTTTCCTGGATGGACTACAGCCTTATGGGACATACAAATCAAAAATATGCCGTCCTACGCTTATGGGATAGGTATGGTCCTGGGTTTGAGCATCCTACTGGGGACGCTGAGTATTGCTACAGTCCATCAATGTAAAATAGATGCTGAATAACCCTGGCGAAGGAAAGTGAAGTCAGGTCCCTGACGGCCCAGCCGTACCGCCGGCTCATGGAGGGGCTGAGCGTGGATCAGCCAAAGGCGCACAAGCCGGTATCTGGCTTGGAAATAATTTGAGAAATTATGTGTTTTCTTGCACTTTCTAGTATATAGTACAATAAACACATGAAAAAGGCAGATAATTTCAAACAAGTACCGGGGAAACAGTCACCATTTCCCGCGCGGAATATGAGGACAAGAACGCTCGACTGGCATCTCAGGACGAGCGTATTTCTCGTCTGGAAAACCAGGTATTGGTGCTTACGGAGGCACTGCGCCTTGCCAGACACAAGCAATTTGGCGCGTCTTCCGGAGAAGAGCGACGAGTCTTTTGTGGAACAGCTGAGCTTCCTGTTTCCTGCAGCCGAAGTATTCTCTGCTGCAGGAAAAGGAACCGGAAGAGTGCGTTACCGTTGTGCAGCTCACAAACGGCACAGGAAGCATGAATACGCCCTGGATACCATTTGGAGCCCTACCGGTACGTGATATGGCTGCTGGAGGAAGCAAACACAGCCGAACGACGGACCCAGCGGCAGTGGAAAAGCTGCTTCCTGGGACGTACCGGCAGAATGCAGACCAAGTGAACATGACAGCTCCGGCTCTGAGTTCCATCTCGGAGCCGGAGTTTTTTGCACGATGACAGGATTTACGCTTACAGAAAAGTGCAATTTTAAGCGTTACACGGTACGACTTCCGTCCATCAGTGCATAGCTTTCGGCTTTCTTAGCGCTGAACGGTACGCTTATGTCTCCGGTGGCAGGTGCGAAGCAATCGGCAGGGTGAATCTATGCAGTTATCCTGATTGGCTGGCCGGATAGCAAATTTTTTATGCCAGGTATCCCTAAAACTGTAAAATGAGCGCTGCATCCATTAGTATGAAGAGGTATCCCTATATTTATAGAAAGGAGCCAAAAGTATGATGGAACCGATGAAATACGAACTGGAGGAGCTGCTGTACCAGATGGAATTTATCTGGTGCAGGCGGGATATGCCGTTGTGGTGGAGGCTGCGGCGCTGGCGGTGGAAGAGCCGGAGCGGCTGCAAAGTCTGACCCAGGAATTCTATCCGGAGGTGGGCAGGCGGTGCCGGTGCACATGGAACTGCGCGGAACGGAGCCTCCGAACGGCCACGGCCCAGGCTTGGGAGTGCAACGGGCTCTGATTTCGGAGCTGGCCATGCGGAAGATCACCCAGCCGCCTACGGCGGGAGATTTCCTGTGCATCCTGCGCCACGCCCTGTTGCGGAAAAAAGAACACTGAGGCGTAAGTAAGAACGGACCTGCTGCAAAAGGCGGCAGGGGGAGTCTCTAGGCGCTTTTGGGGATACGGGCGCTTCCTGTGGGGCTACGCCTGGCCAAGTTTGCAGCAGGTCTACTTGGCAGAAGACAGACTGTGCACATGATTTTAAGCTGGGTTTACAAAAATATCTTAGGAGTTGCATGCATGTAGCATGGACGCTGCAGACCCGAATTTCCATAAATTGGTAAATCATTTGGATGGTTTACTTTTTTGGAGAAGATTGTAGGTTTGTCAATGATGAGTTACAGACTTTGGGGAAGAAAAGAGGACAGCTTTGGGGGCCATCCAATTGAGTGGCCGCATGGGGAAGTTGTTATACTGACGCTGTCTGACAGCCAACTGTTTTTGAAAATCCTCAAAGGAATAGAAGGTGTGGCAGGCATAGAATTCTTCATTGTCCTTTCTATGACTGCGCTCCACTTTTCCGTTGTGTCTGGGGGTGTAGGGCTGAATGAGCTTATGCCGGATGCCGAGCTCCTCCAGGGTGGTTTCAAAGAGCGTTTTTCTTTTTAGTAGCCTTCGAGTTCAGCCGGTTCGTGAATTCCGCCCCGTTATCCGTTTGGATACATTCTATGGCATATGGGAACTGTTCCGGCACTCTGCTTAGCGCAAATGAGTGGACCAAAAAGCAGTGCTGTATATGCGTTTAATTTTGCAATATCCAACCAAGAGGTTTTGGCGGATTTGCTGCTGCCCTGCTGCTCTTCCCTATGCCTGGAGCTTCCTCCAGGACCGGGAGAGAGTGGGTTTGAGCTTCAGGCGGTGGAGCGGGTGGGGGCTCGGGCCTACGGCCTAGCCAAGCTCCTCTCCGTGGGGGCGGCAGCTTTCCTGGCAGTGGCGGCGGCCATGTTTTGTTTTTAGCCGGCCTGTACGCCATGGGTATGGAGACACTGCCTGGGTATCCCCTGAACAACAACCAGTACTACGCCATTGCATCGGCGGGGCATGTGGGTCTCTTTTACCTGGTCGGATTACCATTGCGGGGCTGACGGGCTCCCTGGCGGCGGTGTTTGCCCTGACGGTGAGCTCCTTTTCTCCAACTCCTATGTGGCGCTGCTGGCCCCTGCTGGGGGTTTTACACCTCTCAGGTGCTGCATAGCTTGTTGATTCCCCGCCTTTCGGCGTTCCGGCTCGATTCGGTATTCTTCTACCAGCCCATTGCAGGCAGCGCAAGCTTCAGCTTCCTGTGGTCGGCGGTGTATCTTTTGACGCTGACGGCGCTGTGCGCCAGGCTGTTCCTGTGGCGGCTGAGGAAGGAGGCTGGGGAATGAAACTGCTGCGCAGCTGTAAGCTGAATTTGCTCAATGGCGGATCAACCCCAAGTACCTGGCCATTTTTCTGTACATGGCCCTGTACCTGTGGTATGTGACCCATGGTTATGTGGATTTCTGCCGGGATGTGGACCGCTCAATCCGGCCGTGGATTTTCCCCCTCCTGCCTGGCACACCGGGGGCCTTTATCACGGTGTATTTGGGCTTTGTGCTGCTGCTGTCAGACGCCCCCTTTCGCAGCCGCCAGCAGCAGTTTGTGCTCCAGCGGTGGGTAAGCGAATCTGGGCGGCGGGCAGCTGCTGTATCTGTTCCTTGCCTGTCTGGTGTTTACGCTGCTTCTCTGGGTCCTGACCTGGATCTTTCTTTTACCTCGGCTGGAGTGGGGATGGGACTGGGCCCGGTCCTCACTACGGTAGCCGCCTCCGGTATTTCACCAGAGTATGGGGTGTGGGACTGGAGTATGAATGTATGCGAAATGTAGCGCCCCTGGCGGCTACGGCCTGGGTGTTTGGCATGATGGTGGGGTTAGCTTCCTACTGGGAGAAATCATGATTTTATGCAACCTGTGGCTGAAGAAGGGAATTGGGCTTGCGGTTGTGACCAGCTTTGCGCTGCTGCCGTTTTGGTTGTGATCACGGCGCATACGCCGTATGCTGCCCGGAAGCTGCTGTGGATATCGCCCTTGTCGTGGCTGAACCTCAGCCTTATGGGCCAGCCCAACCAGGGGCTACCCTCCTATGGCTTTGCAGTGGGGGTGACCGTTGGGCTCAGCGTCCTGCTGGGGATTCTGATTGTGGGAACCATTCACCGGTGCAATTTGGAGACGGAGAAGGAGTGAGGAAATGGAACATGCCATTGTCATACAGGATGTGACCAAGCGGTTTCGGGAGACTGTGGCGGTGAGTCACGTGACGGCTTGCTTTGAAACAGGGAAGATTCACGGCATCATCGGACGAAACGGCTCGGGGAAAACCGTATTGTTTAAGTGTATTTGCGGCCTGTTTCCGGTGACGGAGGGGAGTATTGAGGTTCTGGGGGCAGCGCATGGGGAGACGGCAAGCGGGTTCCTAAGGGGGTGGGGGCCATCATTGAGACGCCGGGCTTCCTGCCCAACTGCTCCGGGTATCAGAATTTGCGCTATCTCATGGAGCTCTCCGGCAAGGCGAACCGGGAGAGAATCCGGTGGGCCATGGCCACCGTGGGCCTGGACCCGACAGCAAGAAGCACGTGGGAAAGTACTCTTGGGCATGCGCCAGCGGCTGGGATTGGCCCAGGCTATGATGGAGGACCCGGAGCTTTGATTCTGGATGAACCCATGAACGGCCTGGACAAGGGCGGCGTGGCGGAGATGCGGGAGCTGTTTCTGAAGCTGAAGGAGCAGGGCAAGACCATCCTGATTGCTTCCCACAACCCGGATGACACCCGCATCCTCTGCGATACCCTGCATGAGATGGACGCCGGTGTGATGACGGAGCGGGCAGTTTTGGAATGAGGCAGATGGCTTTGCATGCTGCCCTTGGTCTGGCAAAGAATCCATTTATCAAAACAGGACCTGCCATGTGGTGGGGCAATCGAGATTGAAATTTCCGGATGCTGTGTCACGTTGATGATACAGACAGGACGCATGGAACACACTGATTTGCCTGCCCCACAGGGCAGGTCCTTTGTATGTGGTGGGAGCTTGGCTCCGAAAGGGCATTTAACGAAGCTTTTACAGGAACATGCTTGGGAATTTTACCGGGGCGTTTTACAATGGGGGCCGTACCCTGAAATCCTGATAACGAGAGGCAAATCGGGAAATACTACCCTTGCCAGAAAGAAAGGAAATGAATATGCGTATTTACAAGAAAATTGCTGCCCTGGCACTGTCCGGGGTCATGACCTTGGGCCTGATGGCCGGTTGTTCTACTACGGAGACAGAGACGACGCCCACTACCGCTCCCACGGTGAACCAGGCGACGAGCCCCACAGAATCAGAGGGCGCCTCGGAAGCCAATGGGCTGAACGCCCCCATTACCGTGATCTCCCGGGAGGAGGGCTCCGGAACCCGGGGGCATTTGTGGAGATTATGGGCGTGGTGGACGCCGATGAGGTGGACGCTACGGTGCAGACTGCCGAGGTGGTAAAACTCCACCGCCGTGGTCACCCAGACTGTGGCCGGTAACCAGGCAGCCATTGGCTATATCTTCCATGGGCTCCCCTGGACGGCACCGTGAAGGCTGTAGGCCGTGGACGGTGTCGAGGGAACCGTGGAAAATGTGAAGAACGGCTTACACCGTCTCCCGCCCTTCAACATCTGCTACAAGGAAGAGAAGCTTACCGACCTGGGGAGGGACTTGTGAAGTTCATTCTGAGCGCCGACGGCCAAGCCATCCTGGGCGAGAAGTACATCGCCGTGGAGGGAAATGCTGAGGCTTACACCGCCTCCGGCCTGACCGGGAACCTGTCCATCAACGGCTCCACCTCTGTGGGCCCCGTGATGATGGAGCTGGCGGAAGCCTATATGAATCTCAACTCCGGCGTGACCATTGATGTGCAGCAGACCGGCTCCGGTGCGGGCATCACCGCCACCATGGACGGCTCCTGCGAGATTGGCATGAGCTCCCGGGACTTGAAAGAGGAAGAACTGGCGGAAGGACTGGACCCCGGTGAAAATTGCCATGGACGGCATTGCCGTCATCGTCAATGAGGCCAACCCGGTGACCGGCCTCACCACAGAGCAGATCCGGAACATCTTCCTGGGCAACACCACCAACTGGTCCGAACTGGGCTAACATCCGTACCAGCCCCGTCGCGGTCACTTGCGGCGGGGCGTTTTGCGCCGAGAAAGGATAGGTTATGCGTCAACGATCCAGATTGCTGTCCGTTTTCAACAAGGAGCAGGTCATGCACGTGGTGTTCCTGCTGACCGCCTGCGTGTCCATTGCGGCGGTGGCGCTCATATGCGCGTACTTGTTGGGCAAACGGCATTCCCACCATAGGGGAGATTGGCCTGGGGAACTTCTTCGGGAAGGTTTGGAAGCCTTCTAAGGACCTCTACGGCATTTTTCCCATGATTGTGGGTAGCATTTATGTCACAGCCGGCGCCATCCTCATTGGGGTGCCCATCGGCCTCTTAACGGCCGTCTATCTGGCCCGCTTTTGCCCCAAGGGGCTGTACCGGGTGGTAAAACCTGCAGTGGACCTGATGGCTGGAATTCCTTCCATTGTATATGGTTTCTTTGGACTGGTGGTGATCGTGCCCATGGTGCAGAAGCTCACCGGCTCCTCTGGCAAGGTCTGCTGACGGCGTCCCTGCTGCTGGGAATGATGATTTTTGCCTACCATCATTGGAGTGGCGGAGACCTCCATTCGGGCGGTGCCGGAGAGCTATTATGAAGGCTCCCCTGGCTCTGGGCGCCACCCATGAGCGGAGTGTGTTCTTTGCCCAGCTGCCTGCGGCGACCTCTGGCGTGATGTCCGGCGTCATTTTGGGCGTGGGCCGGGCCATTGGGGAGACCATGGCGGTCATTATGATTGCCGGTAACCAGCCCATTATGCCCAGGGGCCTTCTGGAAGGTCTGCGGACCATGACGGCCAACGTGGTTTTGGAGATGGGCTACGCCTCCGGGCTCCACCGCCGGGCCCTGATTGCTACGGGTGTGGTGCTGTTTGTATTTATCCTCATCATCAACACTTGCTTCTCACTTTTTGAAACGGAGGGATCAGAGATGAAGGCCATGTCGGAGAAACACCCGGATCTTTCTGAAAAAGAGGAAGCGGACGGCGGCGGAAATCATGGCTTCCTCAGGCAGCAGTATGTGATTTCCTGGATTTTGACAGCCCTGGTGCGGCTGGCGGCGGCTCTGGCGGTGCTGACCGTGGTCATCTTGATTGGATATATTTTGGTGACCGGCGTACCCCATTTAAGCTGGGACCTGTTTGCCTGGAAATACACCACCCAAAAACCAGTCTATGATGCCGGCCCTGGTCAACACCGTCTGCATGACGCTGCTCACCCTCCTGGTGGCGGTACCCATTGGCGTCTGTGCAGCCATTTACCTGGCGGAGTATGCCAAACGGGACAACAAGCTGGTAAAGCTGGTCCGTCTGACCGCCGAGACCCTTTCCGGGATTCCCTCCATTGTTTATGGGCTGTTCGGCTATGTATTTTCAATGTTGCCTGTCATTGGAGCTTTTCCATGCTGGCCGGTTCCATGACCCTGGCCATTATGATCCTGCCGCTGATTCTCCGCACCACGGAGGAGGCCCTTTTGTCTGTGCCGGATTCCTTCCGGGAGGGGTCCTTTGGCTTGGGCGGGGCGGCTGCGGACGGTATTCCGGGTTATCCTGCCTTCGGCTATGCCCGGATTTTGGCCGGTGTGATTTTAGGCGTGGGACGGATTGTGGGAGAGAGCGCCGCCCTGATCTTTACCTCCGGCTCCGGCACGGCCAATTTGGCCATTGGAAAGACCGGCGCTTTTTGGAAGGATTTGTTTGCGCCCCTATTCCAGTCCACCGGACCCTGTCGGTCCACATGTATAACCCTGATGACGGAGGGACTGTATGTGGACCAGGCCCGCGCCACGGCAGTGGTGCTGCTAGTTCTGGTCATTGGCATCAATGCCCTGTCTGCCCTGGCGGCGAAACGGCTGACCCGGGGGAAGGGCGAAGCATGAAGACCAGGGAGGAATGAACATGGAACAAACTGTAAATAACCGCCCCCTGGGGCGGGCAAAGATGGAAGTCAAGGACTTGAACCTGTTTTACGGTGATTTTCAGGCCCTGAAGCATGTGAGCATCTCCATGCCGGAAAAGGAAATTACGGCCTTCATTGGGCCCCTCCGGCTGCGGAAAATCCACCCTGCTGAAAACACTCAACCGCATGAACGACCTGGTGGAGGGCTGCCGCATTGAGGGGCAGGTGCTCCTGGATGGGGAGGACGTTTACGGGAGCGTCAATGTGAATGCGCTGCGCCGCCGGGTGGGGCTGGTGTTCCAGAAGCCCAATCCCTTTCCTATGAGCGTCTATGACAACATCGCCTACGGTCCTAGGACCCACGGCGTGCGGAAAAAGGCCATGCTGGACGAGATTGTGGAGCGGTCCTTGCGCCAGGCTGCCATTTGGGAGGAGCTGAAGGACCGGTTGAAAAAAAGCGCACTGGGGCTTTCCGGCGGTCAGCAGCAGCGGTTGTGCATCGCCCGGGCGCTGACGGTGGAGCCGGAGGTGCTGCTGCTGGACGAGCCCACATCTGCTCTGGACCCCATCTCCACCTCTAAAATTGAGGATCTGGCGGCGGAGCTGAAAAAAACAGTTCACCATTGTGATTGTCACCCACAATATGCAGCAGGCGGTCCGGATTTCCGACCGCACCGCTTTCTTCCTCCTGGGGGAGATGGTGGAGTTTGGGGCTACGGAGTCCCTGTTCTCTATGCCTCGGGATAAACGAACCGAAGACTACATCACAGGGAGGTTTGGATGATGCGCAATCGCTTTTGACCAGCAGCTGGAACAGCTGCACGCGGATCTCATTACCATGGGGGCCTGTGCGAGACTGCGATCGCTGCAGCAGTGGATGCGGCCACCAAGGGCGACGGGGACATGGCAAAGGCCGCCATAGCAGACGACAGCAAAATTGATGAAATGGAGCGGTCCATTGAGCATCTGTGCCTGAAGCTGCTTTTGCAACAGCAGCCGGTGGCCCGGGATCTGCGGACCATCTCCTCCGCCCTGAAAATGATCTCCGACATGGAACGCATTGGGGATCAGGCTACGGACATTGCGGAGATTGCCCAGTTCATCCAGGGGCGGCACGAGCAGACCAATGAAACCCTGCACACCATGGCCACTGCCGCCATCTCTATGGTGAAGGAGGCCGTCCGAGCTTTGTGGAGCGGGACCAGGCCCTGGCCCGGAAGGTCATCGGCGATGATGACGTGGTGGATCAACTGTTCGTGGTGACCAAAACGCGGCTCATTGACTTCATTGCCAAGGACAGCACCCAGGGAGAATATTACCTGGATCTGCTGATGATTGCCAAATACCTGGAACGCATTGCTGATCACGCCACCAATATTGCCGAGTGGGTTTTATTTTCTATCACTGGAAGGCGCGAAACCTGAATCATAGACCGTCCCGGACCATTTATGCTGGTGCGGAAGGTCATCTTGTGCTCCCCATCGTGCGGACTTGCAATCTCTGATGATGCAAGCTTCTGCACGGTGGGGAGCGTTTTTTCGTTTGTCTGGTAGCAAAAGGGCGGCGTCTGCAACGCCGCCAATACTGTACATAACTACCATATTTTCGCGGTAGCAAGATGCCTTCATCTGTTGCGATTTCACAAATTATCCAATTTTCTGGCAGAAGTATTGACAGATTCCCGGACAAAAATGGTATGATGTTTGTGCAGCTTGAATTAGCTGACTAATGAAGTAAAGAAAAGGAGTAAACCGTCATGAACATTTTGACCCGCATCCCGTTTCCCCTGCGCAGAGGCGTATCTGTTTTCCTCTGCTTGTGCCTGACCCTTTGTTGCACAGCGTGTGCAGCATCCCGGCACCATAAGGAAGACAGGCTGCAGGCGATACAGGAGCGGGGCTACATAGAGGTCTGTACGGAGCCGTATTTTGCTCCCTTTGAGTTCATCGATCCCTCTAAAACCGGGGATGCACAGTACGTGGGCATGGACATGGAGCTGGCCAGATACATGGCGCAAAAGCTGGGTGTGGAGCTGCGGATTGTCCCTCTGGAATTTTCGGCATTGCTGGCGGGGATGTCAGAGGGGAAATACGATATGGCCATATCTGCTCTGGCCTATTCTCCGGAGCGTGGGGAAAATATGAATCTGTCCAAGGGCTATTATTTCGGAGAAGCCGACTATGGCTTCCTGGTGAGGCAAGGGGAAGAGAATCGGTATGATTCCATAGATTCCCTGAAGGACGCCGTGGTGGTGACCCAGAGCGGCTCGGTGCAGGAGGCGCTGTACCGGGAGCAGGTGGGGAGCTGCCGGGAATTTAAGCTGGTGAGTTCTATGACAGACGGCTACCTGATGGTTGCGGAGGGAAAGGCGGATGTGCATTTGCAGCACCGGTTCCGCGAAGCTGTATGCAGAAGCCAATGGCGGCCTGGCAATACCGGATTTTTGCATTTCCGGTGAATGCGGACATGCAGGGTACCCGTGTGGGGATGCCGGTGGGAGCGGACAGCCTGACCGAATTTGTCAACGGCTGCATTGACGAGCTGCAAGAGGCAGGCCAGTTGGAGGCCTGGTATCAGTCGGCGGTGGAATATGCAGAAAGCCTGGGATTGAGTAGAGACGGCGGTATGGAAAGATATGGAAGCTCCTGGGGAGCTACGGAGGAGAATTTTTAAAGGGCCTGGGAGGGACCTTGTATCTGGCGGCAGCCACTGTGGCGTTGGGAACGGCTTTGGGGATCCTGGTAGCGCTGTTGCAAATGAGCCGGTTTCGCCCAGCCCATGCACTGGCCCAGACGTATACCGAGATTCTGAGGGGTACACCGATTTTGCTCCAGCTGTATTTCTTTTGGATCGGTTTGCCAAAGCTGTTTCCGGTTGCGCTGTCTGATTTTGCGTGCATTCTCATCGCTTTGGTGGTAAACAGCTCGTCTTATATTGCAGAGATCATCCGGGCCGGGGTCGGCGCGGTGGATGCCGGGCAGTGGGAAGCAGCCCGAAGCGTTGGACTGTCGGAGGCCCATGTGCTGGCGCGGGTGATCTTGCCCCAGGCGGTGAGAAACATTTTACCGGCCCTGGGAAACCAGTTTATTCAAATGGTGAAGGAGACGTCTCTGGCGTCGGTATTCTTTGTGGGAGAGCTCATGACCAGCTATAAGACGGTACAGGCAGCCACTTTTTTGGCGTTGCAGCCCCTGGCCATTGTGGGCGCGATCTATTTCCTGATGAATGTGGTCCTGTCCAGACTGGTGAAGCGGGTGGAACGGAGGCTGATGGTCTATGGCTGAGGAGATTCTGCGTACCGAGGGCCTGTGTAAACGCTTTGGAAGCCTGGAGGTTCTTCGAGGCGTGTCGATTTCCGTTTTCCGCCAGGAAATCGTGTCGGTCATCGGGCCGTCGGGCAGTGGGAAAAGCACGTTTTTGCGGTGTCTCAACTGGCTGGAGCGCCCCACCTCCGGTAAAAGTCTTTTTTCACCAACAGGAAATCCCAGGTAAAAGGTTGGAGATTTGCCGGTATCGACAAAAATCGGAATGATTTTTCAAAATTTTAATGTATTTCCCAACATGACGGTGCTGGAAAACGTGACGCTGGCGCCCATTTTGGAAAAAAAGGTTCCTAAGGACCGGGCGGAGCGAGAGGCTATGGCGTTGCTGAGGCGGGTTGGTCTTGTAGAAAAAAAGCGGGGAATATCCCCGCAAGCTGTCCGGGGCCAAAAGCAGAGGCTGGCCATTGTCCGGGCCATGGCTATGGAGCCGGAGGTCATGCTGTTTGACGAACCCACCTCCGCCTTGGATCCGGAAATGGTAAAGGAAGTGCTGCATGTCATGGAAGACTTGGCAAAAGGCGGGATGACCATTGTGCTTGTGACCCACGAGATGGCATTTGCCCGCAGACTGTCGGACCGGGTGGTGTTTTTGGACGGCGGAACGGTCCAGGAAGAGGGAACGCCGGAAGAGGTGTTTGCTGCCCCAAAAATCAGCGGACGGCTGCATTTTTTCAGCAAGGTCTTATAGGGAGGAAGATTTATGACAGACGTAGAAATGGCCAGGCAGGCTGTGGGCCGTTGGAAGGCGACGGCAGAAGCTCTGGCCGGGATATCTGGTCCTATGCGGAGCTCCCCTACTGTGAGACGAAATCCGCCGCAGCGCTTTGCGGGGCCCTGGAGCGGGAGGGGTTTTCCGTTGAAACTCATGTGGCAGGTATCCCCACTTGCTTTACCGCCGTGTTCCGCAACGGAACCGGAACGCCGGTGGTAGGACTGCTGGCGGAGTTTGATGCCCTGGATGGTCTGAGCCAGCGGGCGGCCTGGCCGGAGCGGGAGGCTGTGACGCCAGGGGAGCGGGCCACGGCTGTGGACACAATCTTTTGGGCGCAGGCTGCTTTGCCGCTGCTATGGCCATTCGGGATTGCCTGGTTCAGGAGGGATTGGACGGCAGTGTGGTTTTCTTCGGCTGCCCGGCGGAGGAAGGCGCCGGCTCCAAACAGTTTATGGCCAGAGCAGGGTGCTTTGACGGCATAGACTTTGCCCTGACCTGGCATCCGGGCACATGGAATCAGGTGCCGGCCAAGAGAAATGTGGCCATTATGGGGGGCAACTTTACCTTTGACGGCGTGGCGGCCCATGCCGGTGGCGCGCCCCATTTGGGACGCTCGGCCCTGGATGCAGCGGAGCTGATGAATGTGGGGGGTCAATTATTTGCGGGAGCATATGCCGGATGAGGCGCGGGTTCACTACGCCTACGCCGATGCCGGGGGTACGGCGCCTAATGTGGTACCGGCTCACGCTGTGATCAAATACGAGGTACGGGCTCCAACTGTGGACCAGGTGCAGGAGCTGTTTGAGCGTGTGGTGAACATTGCCCAGGGTGCGGCGCTGATGACACAGACCCAGATGCGTTGGGAGATCACCATGGCGTTTTCTGATTACGTACCCAACAGGACGCTGGCGGAGGTGGTGGACCAATGCCTCCGGGAAATTGGAGCGCCGGTATGGACGGAGGCGGACTACCGGCTGGCGGCGCAATTTTGCAGACATACCCGGAACCGACCCGCCGGGAAATGGCCAGAGCTTTGGAGCCGTTTCTCACAGGGGAGGAGCTGGCGAATTGGGAGCAGCAGCCGCTGGACAGCAGAGTTCACCCCTTTGACGCCAAGGAGTGCGGATGTGTCTCCGGATCTACCGATGTGGGAGACGCGGCCTGTGCGGTCCCAACGGTGATGCTCACGGTGGCGACAGCCTGCTTGGGGAATGTGGGGCATTCCTGGCAGAACACGGCATTTTCCTGCTCTCCCATTGGACTGAAAGGGATGGGCACAGCTGCCGAGGCGCTGACGCTCAGTGCCTTGCGCCTGCTGCAGCGGCCGGACCTGCTGCAGCGGGCAGAGGGGGGAGCGGGCGGCCCAACATGGGTAGCGTTACCGGTGCCCGCTGCCGGAGAACGTCAAACCGCCGGTTGGACGGTATTGAACGATGCCTTGGGGGACGGAGCCTGCATGGCATGGGGACTGTCCCCATACCATGCAGGCTCCGTGATTGGCTTGGCGTTTTACTTGGCAGGCGTTTGCGTGTTTACTGTGTACTGCCGGCAGAGGTCAGGAAGCGCAGGAAGGCTGCCTGGCCCTCTGGGGTACGTTTGAAGACACCGGCATCCTCCAGGACCCGGGAGAAGACCTTGCCGGTTTCCCGCAGGAGGATTTTCCTGGTGGTGGCGGGGGTGAATACGTACTGCTGTTTCAGACCATCCACCCAGTCGGCGTGTTTTGCCAGGGGTGACATCGGTGCGGATGTCCCGGCGCTTGACAATGGCCTGCTCTAAGCCAGCCAGCTCTGTCTTCAGCCGGGAGGGCAGCACCGCAAGCCCCATGACCTCGATAAGCCCGATATTCTCTCTTCTTGATATGGTGCAGCTCCGGATGGGGATGGAACACGCCCAGGGGAAACTCCTCCGTGGTGATGTTGTTCCGCAAGACCAGATCCAGCTCCAGAAGCTCCCCCGTTTGCGGGCAATGGGGGTGATGGCGTTGTGGGGCTCTCCGTCCGTTTCGGCAAAGAGGAAGGCCTTCTCGTCGGTATAGCCTCGCCAAGCGGCGAGAATCCGGTCGGCCAATGCAATGAGCGGTTCCGGCTCGGCGCTTTGCAGGCGCAGGACGGACATGGGCCATTTGACAATGCCAGCTGCCACCTGGGGGAAGTCCGGGAAGGACAGGCGCCGCTCCATGGGGGCCTTGGCCATAGCAAATTCGTACCGGCCACCCTGGAAATGCTCGTGGCTGAGGATAGAGCCGCCTACAATGGGCAGGTCTGCGTTGCTGCCCAGGAAGTAATGGGGAACTGCTCCACGAATTCCAGGAGCTTGGCAAAGGCGGAGCGGTCAATCACCATGGGGGTGTGCCGGGCGTTGAAGACGATGCAGTGCTCGTTATAATACACATAGGGGAATACTGGAAAAACCAATTCTCGCCCTGGAGCCGAAGGGGAACGGGGCGGTGATTCTGCCGGGCAGGGTGATTCATCCGGCCGGCGTAGCCTGCATTTTCCGCGCACAGGGCGCATTTGGGGTAACCGCTCTGAGGGGCCAGTTTGGCGGCGGCAATGGCTCGGGGGTCTTTTTCGGGTTTTGACAGGTTGATGGTGACATCCAGGTCTCCATAGGGGCTCCGGTAGGTCCAGCGCATGTCCTTGGCAATCCGGTAGTGGCGAATGTAATCCGTGTTTTGACACAGCTGGTAGTACCAGTCGGTGGCAGCCGCTGGGTCCTGAGCGTACCGGGCCCGGAAGGCGGCATGAACCTCCCGGGGAAGGGGGGTGAGCGCACCCATCAGCTTGGTGTCGAAGAGATCCCGAGCGGTTACATTGTCCCTGACACAGGCCCCGGCTACAGGCGTAGTCCAGCAGGCCCATCAAAATTTCCTCCAGCTCCCCTGGCAGCTGCTCATCAGAAGGGGTATAGTCATCCAGCTGGAGAATTTCCAAAAGCTTGTTGACTGCAACGTCGTGATCCTCTGGCCGGATCAGTTCTCGCATTGTGGCATAGGAGATCAGCGCATCGATGTATGCTTCTATTTTCATATGTCAAGCCTCCAGAATTTCCACACCACCCCAGGGACGGATGGACAGGATAGACAGGCACCCTGCCCCAGGGCATCGTCAATGCCGGACTGGAAGGACTCCAGCCGGTCCAGGGGTACAAAGGCCTGAACCGTTCCGGCAAAGCCTCCGCCGTGAACCCGGTATGCACCCCGGCCGGCCAAATAGTGCTCGCACAGGGCCAGAGCAACGCCCATGTCCTGGTGGGCTACGGCTCCTGTGGGAATGATATTTTGCAGGTACATGTAGGAGGAGTAGCCGGACTGCTTCACCAGGTGTAAGAACTGGTCAAAATCTCCGGCCTCCAGTGCGGCCACCTGCTCGGGCACCCGCTTATCCTCCTGGTAGAAGTGAACGGCCCGCAGAACTGACCGGTCCCCCATACAGGGGCGTAAGGCGGGAATGGCAGCGTAAAATTCGATTCGGGCACCTGGCTCAGCACGTCCTTGCCGAAGTAGCTGCACAGGGCTTTTAGTTCGTGGGTGATGGCGGTATATTCGTCGGTGAGGTCAGCGTGGCTGGCGGGAATCCACAATGCACAGAGCGTGGCCACAGGCAGCGAAGTCAAAAGCCACTGGGTGAATGGCCGGTTTACCCGGGTCCAGGAAGTCAATGGCCACCAGGTTCCCCACGGCGCAGGCCATCTGGTCCATGAGGCCGCAGGGCTTTCCGAAAATACATTCTCCCCATACTGCCCTGCCATGGCGATTTCCGGAGCGGTGAGCTTCCTCTCAAAGAAGAGGCAGTTGAGGACGGTACCCAGGAGCACCTCGAAGGCAGCGGAAGAGGAGAGGCCAGAGCCAGGCAGCACCGTGGAGGTGACATAGGCATCAAACCCGGCTACCGGGCAACCCAGTTGGACAAAACGGGCGGCAACGCCCCGGACGAGAGCGGCGGTGGTGTTGATCTCCCTGGGGTCTGGCTCCAGCCGGTCCAGATCCACTGTGCACAGGGGATATCCTGCAGACTGTATACGAATTTGGCGCGATCCATTGGTCCGAACGGCAGCCACGGTATCCCAGGTTGACGGCAGCGGCCAGGACACGGCCTCGCTGGTGGTCGGTATGGTTGCCGCCAATTTCCGTTCGCCCGGGAGCGGAGAAAAACCGGTCCGGCCGGGCGGAAAAGGCTGCCTGGAAGCCAGAGACCAGCTCTGCCCGGCGGGCAGGGGCTAAAGTCAGTGGATGCATTTCAGTCGTCATGGAATTACCTCCTGGGGGCAACGAATGCCCGGAAATTTCCTCCTATTATATACCGCATTTTTCCAAAATGGAAGCCCCTTGGTAGCGGAATTTTGAACAGGCGTAGTAAAGAAAAAAATTTCCAGATTTCTATTGACAAGGCTGTCTAACTGTGTTGGGACTGTAGGTGTCTAATAGAGGTAGACAGATAAGGCCAAAAGGAGGAGAGCTACTTATGGAGGAATATGTGTTGGGTACCATGGAGACCCGGTTTGCAGAGATGATTTGGGAGGCCGCCCCCATTACCACTGGGGAGCTGATCAAGCGGTGCGACGCGGCCTTTGGCTGGAAGCGGACCACTACGTATACCATGCTGAAGCGTCTGTGCGTCCGGGGGTTGTTCCAACTGCAGGATGGTCTTGTTACCGTTCTGGTTACGCGGTCGGAGTTCCAGGCAGCCCGCAGCGAGCGGTTTGTGGAGGAGACCTTCGGTGGCTCGTTGCCTGCGTTGATTGCCACCTTTACGCGGAATCGCCGCCTGTCCAAGCAGGAGGTGGACGCCATCCAACGTCTGATAGACGAAAGCAGGAAGGGAGAGAGCTGATATGACGGGAATTCTGGATACAATTCTGCGCATGAGCCTTTACGGGGCTCTGGTGGGGCTGGCGGCTTTGGTAGTGAGCCGGGCGCTGAACCACCTCCGGGCGCCCAAGGGTGTGGCCCTGATGCTCTGGGCCATAGCCGCCTTGCGGCTGCTGTGTCGGTGGCTCTCAGCTCCAGCCTCAGTGTGATGAACGCAGCGCCCCCAGCCGCCCCGGATCGACTTCAAGAGCAGCTACACCGGCAACTACCAGACTGCAGTTCAGGGACGCCGGGTATGACCGGGCTTTGGCTGCCGGTGCGCCGGTGCAAACGGTCATGACCTCGGAAGGGCAGCAAGTAACTGCCCTATTATTATGAGGCAAAATCCGGGGACATCACCCCGGCAGACGGCGGAACAAGCCTGGGGCCCGGGCACTCACTGTGCTTTGGGCAGTGGGGGCCGGAGCGCTGGGTTCTGTGGGGCTTTGGCTCTTACTTCCTGTTTCGGAGGCGGCTGCAGTTTGCCATGCGGCTGTCCGATGAAATCTATGAGGTGGACACCATCCCGTCTCCCTGCGTAGTGGGTTTTCTGCACCCCGGATCTACCTGCCTGTAGGCCTTACGGAGATGCAGCAGCGTCACACCATCGCCCACGAGCGGGCCCATTTGCAGCACAGAGATCACATTTGGAAGCTGATGTCCTATGTGGTGCTGTCCGTCCACTGGTTTAATCCTGTGGTTTGGCTGCTGTACCGGCAGTTCCAGCAGGATTTGGAGATGGCCTGTGATGAGCGGGTTCTGAAGGCTTTGGGTCCCAGCGTCCGCGCGGACTACAGCGAATCTCTCTTGGCCTTGGCCAAGAAGCAGCATCTGGTGGTCCCCAATCCCATTGCATTCAGCGAAAATACCACCAAGGATCGGATCACCAAGGTGCTGCGGTATAAGAAGCCTCTGGCTGCCGTCACGGTGGCGGCGCTGGTCCTCAGCCTGATCTTGGGCACGATCCTGTTTGCCGGGCCGGTGGAAGCGGCCGGTGAGGAGACAGAGCTGACCCAGGAGGAGCTAAATTGGTTCCGCAATTCCTTCTTCTACGGACCGGAAACGCCCGTGGCAGACGGGATGCCCCCTTTGAGCAGGGATTTGCCAACCATTTCCTCTGTCAAAGCTTCAGCTGCCCGGAAGAGCTGGACTTGAGCGTCCTGTTCTATGATGGCAGCAGCGGCACATACCAGATGGACCAAAGGGAGCTGGACCAGCTGATAGCCCTGGGGGCAGATCCCCAGTCCTCTGTGGTGAAGCTGGACCCGGTGCAGATGGATGGGCTGCTGCAGAAGTATACCGGTCTGGGCTTGAGCAGCTTCCCTCAGACCTTGACCGTGAGGGGTACTATTTGGAGTCTACGGGCTGCTATTATCTGGTGCATGGGGATGCCCTCCTGTTCACCTGTCCGGAATTGGAGTCCGGCCTACGGCAAGAGGATGGCACGGTGCAGCTCCGGTACCGCTTCCCTATGGCCCAGGACGCCCATATGCTGTGGACTTTGACACTTCGTCCGGCAGAGGGCAGCTACCAGTTTGTCTCCAATCTGCCCCATGGGCCGGTACCGGAGGTCACGCCTTCGGAAGCGGTTTGGACAGAGCCCGAAATCGCTACGGAAGCGCTTCCCGCTGATTTCCAGGTGCGCCGTGGGCAAGATCAAATCTCTGTTTATCCCTTTACAGCAGAGGAGTTGGCCGATGCCAGGGGAGCTGGTAGAGTCCATCGTAGCGGGATTTGCCCAGGAAACCGGGGTGCTGACCTTCGAGGTGGAGCGCATTGCCTTTGACCCCATGCTGACAGACTGGAATATCCGCAGCGAGATGTCCGGCGCGCCAACGCCTGGTTGGGCGGAGAGAGACTACTATGCCAGCCGGATTTCCTTTGCCGTCACCTACCGCGCCACCTATGACCACGAAAAGACTTTCCTGCAGGATACGGAGCACGCAGTTCTCGGTGTGCATCTGAGGCGGGACGGCGCCCAAGCTCCCTGGGAGTACCAGGAGGGAGATCACGGCATACCCGTGGCGGAATACTCGGACCGGGCCATGGATACGGCGGAACTGGACCGGATGGTGACACTGGGTGGCCTTGAAGGACGGCTCCTGGGTGGCTACCAGGTGGAGGAAGGTACTGGCTGTATCTGTACCGGGAGGCGACCGGAACGGTTTCCTTCCTCCGCGCCCGGCAGGATGGGACAGAAGTTCTTCCTGATGAGCTGGTTTCTCTGCAAACCTTCTGAGACTTTCTCAATTTCAGGCAAAAAGAGCTGCCTCCTGATGGCCGGCATGGCCAGGAGGCAGCTTCTTGTGTGGGAAATGTGTTGTGCCAGCAAAAGCTTGCAATTCATTGCAAATTTTGCAGAAAATACAACATGACTTGCATTTCATTTCCCCAAAAACAGACCGTGTGACAAGAGACGAAACGGGACTGCCTTCAGGCTTTTAGGCCGGTGGAGGCAGTCCCGTACGGTTATACTTTGGAGCTGGTGGAGCGGAGCTGGACGTCGTGGTAGCCGCCCTCCACAATGGAGGTGGCGGAAACCAGGGTCAGTTTGGCGTCCCGCTGGAGATCCGGAATGGTGGTGACGCCGCAGTTGCACATGGTGCTCTTGACCTTGTAGAGACTGGCCTCTACGTTGTCATGGAGGGGGCCGGCATAAGTGACATAGGAGTCTACGCCTTCCTCGAAGCTCAGCTTGAGGCACCACCCAAGTCATAGCGCTGCCAGTTCCGGGCCCGGTTGGAGCCTTCACCCCAGTATTCCTTCACGTAGCTGCCGTTGATCATGAGCTTGTTGGTGGGGCTCTCGTCAAACCGGGCAAAGTACCGGCCGAGCATCAGGAAGTCCGCGCCCATGGCCAGCGCCAGCGTCATGTGGTAGTCCTGCACGATGCCGCCGTCCGAACAGACCGGCACGTAAACGCCTGTCTTCTCAAAGTATTCATCCCGGGCAGCGGCGACTTCAATGAGGGCGGTAGCTTGTCCCCGTCCGATGCCCTTGGTCTCCCGGGTGATGCAGATGCTGCCACCGCCGATGCCGACCTTGACAAAGTCGGCTCCGGCCTCGGCCAGGAACCGGAAGCCGTCCCGGTCCACCACGTTACCGGCGCCGACTTTCACGGCGTCGCCGTACTGGCTGCGAATCCAGTCGATGGTTTTCTTCTGCCAGCAGGAGTAGCCCTCGGAGGAGTCGATGCACAGCACGTCCGCCCGGCCTCCACCAGAGCGGGGACCCGCTCGGCATAGTCCCTGGAGTTGATGCCCGCGCCCACCAGATAGCGCTTGTGGCTGTCCAGCAGCTCCAGGGGTTCTCCTTATGGGAGGCGTAGTCCTTGCGGAACACGAAGTACAGCAGGTGGCCGTCGGCGTCCACAATGGGCAGCGAGTTGAGCTTGTGCTCCCAGATGATGTCGTTGGCCTCTTTTAAGGTGGTTTCGGCCGGGGCGGTCACCAGCTTTTCCCGGGGGTCATGAAGGAGGAGACCTTTTCGCTAGGGTCCATCCGGGAGATCCGGTAATCCCGGCTGGTGACGATGCCCAGGAGCTTGCCGTTGGCGGTGCCGTCCTCGGTGATGGCCACGGTGGAGAAGCCGTTTTGGGCTTTCAGATTCAATACGTCCTGCAAGGTGGCCTCCGGGGTCAGATTGGAGGCGGAGGTGACGAAACCGGCCTTATGGCTCTTGACCCGTGCCACCATGGCGGCCTGGTCCTCGATGGACTGGGAGCCATAGATGAAGCTCAATCCGCCCTCCTTGGCCAGGGCGATGGCCAGGGTGTCGTTGGAAACCGACTGCATGATGGCGGAAACCATGGGAATATTCAGACTCATAGCAGGCTCCTCCTGGCCCTTCCGGTATTTCACCAAAGGGGTCCGAAGGGACACGTTGGCGAGGGATGCAGTCCTCGCTGGTGTAACCGGGGATTAGCAGATATTCGCTGAAGGTATGGGACGGTTCTGCGCAATAATGGGCCATAGGAATCTACCTCCGAACAAAGATTTTTATATTTCTTATTATAACGTACCATCGGAGCCGTCGTCAAGCAGACGGTTCTCCTGCTGGCCGTTCTTGTTGATGTGTTTGAAGTTGCCTACAACTTCCTTCACCTGGGAGAGGTAGGCAAAGGTGCCCGGATAGCGGTGAATGATGTTCTCAAATTCCACCAGTTGCCCCTTGTTGATCACGCACAGGAGAATGGAGGTGGCAGCTCCCGAGTACATCCCCTTGCCCTCCACACGGGTGGCGCTGTGGCCCAGGCGGTGAATCAGCTCCTGGGAAATTTCATCGGGCTGTTGGGTGACGATCTCAAACTTGATGGCGGCCTTTCCGCTGCGCAAAATGCGATCGGATACGTTGCTGCTGAGGAAGCAGTACAGGATGCACAGGATGACTGGCTCGATCTGGTAACCATAGACAAAGTAGGAGATACCTGCCACCACGCAGTTCATCAGGAAGGTGAGGGTGAGGAAGTGGAATTCCGGTAGCTTGGAGTGAATCAGGGCTGCCACATAGTCAAGCCCGCCGGTATTGGAGCCGCTTGGAGCACCACGCTATAGCAGAATCCGTTGATGATACCTGCTACCAAAGGGCCCAGGATGGTGCTGGTTCCGTTTTCTGTGGCGTAGGCAAATTGTTCCAGGGGCACATGCTCCAAAAACTGCCAAGGCCAGGGAAAAAAGACGCACTATAGATCATAGAGCGAATGGCCACAGGCCGGCTGACAATCTTGTAAACCAGGAGTGCCAAAGGAAGGTTGACCAGGAGATTCATGATACTGACCCGGATACCCAAGGCGTATTGTATCATGGTGCACAGGCCGTTGATGCCAGCGGGGGCGAAGTTGTTGGGGAAGACAAATAGGATATAAGAAAGTGCAGACAGCCAGGCGGTGAGAAAGATCACCACATAGGTGAGTATTTTTTTACCAGGTCTCATAACAGAACCGCTCTGAAGAATCTCCCACCCGGTTCTTAGGGCCGGTCTGGGGAGAGAATGGCCCACATACTGGGTAGAGAAATAGTATCACAGGAAGGGGAGGGGTCAAGAGGTGTGACTGCAGCTATGTGAGGAGAATTGACACTTTTTTTTGAGTTAATTTTGTGAATTTTGCTTATGAGCTGGCAGAGCATTCCCAAAACCACGTGATGATTTGCTGTGGGGGGGAGAAGACACGCTTTGTTTACGTTCCTTCAAATCCATTTCCAAACCGGGGATTCGAAAAACGCCGGGGGTGTCTCAAAAACAAAGGTTTGAAACACTCCCGGCGGTATATGTGGCGAATTACACACCCAGTAAGGCCTTGGCAATGCCAAAGTACACCAGCAGGGACAGGGCGTCCACAATGGTGGTGATAAAGGGGCTGGCCATGACGGCAGGATCAAAGCCCAGACGCTTGGCGGACATGGGCAGAATACAGCCTACGGTTTTGGCCAGGAGCACGGTAATGGCCATAGTCAGGCAAACTACTAGGGCCACGGCAACGGTGATGCTGCTGTTTCCCATGAGCAGACGGTCCACCAGCAGAATTTTGCAAAAGCAGGCGGCAGCCAGCACGGTACCACAGCATACGGCGGTCCGAATTTCCTTCCAGATCACTTGAGGCAGGTCCGGAACTCCAATTCTCCCAGGGACAGGGCCCGAATGACGGTCACGGAGGACTGGGAGCCGGAGTTGCCGCCGGTGTCCATGAGCATGGGAATGAAAGCGGTGAGGGCCACCTGGGCAGCCAGGGCATTTTTCAAAACCGGTGATGATGCTGCCGGTGAAGGTGGCGGAGACCATCAGCAGCAGCAGCCAGGGGATGCGCTGCTTGAACAGGTCCCAGGTAGTGGCCCGGCTGTAAGTCTTTTCCGAGGGGGACATGCCGCCCATGATCTCAATGTCCTCGGTGGCCTCCTCCTCCATAACGTCCATGGCGTCGTCAAAAGGTGACAATGCCCACCATGCGGTTTTCGTTGTCCACCACGGAAGGGCCAGGAAGTTGTATTTGGCGAACATTCGGGCCACCTCTTCCTGATCTGCCAGGGTGGAAACGGAGATTACATGGGTCTGCATGATGGCTCGGATGGGTGTCTCGTCGTCCTCTGCCAGAAGCAGGTCTTTTACAGTTACAAGTCCCAGCAGGGTCCGGTTGTCTGTGACGTAGCAGGTGTAGATGGTTTCTTTGTCCACGCCGGTGCGGCGGATGCGGAGGATGCTCTCTTCCACCGTCATAGAGGGGCGCAGGGTGACGTATTCTGTGGTCATCATGGAGCCAGCGGGTTTTCGGGGGTAACGCAGGAGCTCGTTGATCTTTTTCGCGTTTCGGGTCAGCCTGGGTCAGAATCCGACGGACCACATTGGCAGGCATCTCCTCCACCAGGTCTACGGCGTCGTCCAGGTACAGTTCGTCCACCACTTCCTTGAGCTCGCTGTCGGAAAAGCCCTGAATCAGCAGCTCCTGGGCCTCCGGGTCCATTTCCACAAAAGGTTTCCGCCGCCTGCTCCTTAGGTAGGAGGCGGAACAGCAAGGGATGCGGTCTGGCTCCAGCTCGCCAAAAACGCTGGCAATGTCGCTGGGGTTCATGGTGACTAAAATGTCCCGCAGGATGGGTACTTTTTTTCATTCAGGAGCGAGGTGATCATCTTCTCCAGAATGACGGCTTGATTTTCCATGGTGTTTCCTCCTAACTCATAGTATTTGCGCAATTAGGAAGTAAAAACACATTGGGCCGGTATTTTCAAGAAACGGGAGCGCCAGGGAGGGCAGACTCCGGTCCCGGTTTACTTCGGCCCGCCGGTGTGCCGTTACTGCCTGCGTCCATGGTGTTCCCCTCCTTTGTCTGGTCAGATCTGGGGGCAGAAATGCCCCATTTCATTAGTATAAGCTTCCAAAAGGCAGGTGTCAACGAAATTTTGTGCCAAAACCGGGTTACACAAAATTTTCCAAGGCCCATTGACAAGTTGCTTTTGTTGGTGTTACAATGCGTTTGCTATGTTGTGAAAGGAAGGAGGAATCCCTGTGGTAAAGCTGCGTGCATTGGGATACAATTGCAATTGGACTGCCTGCGGTGCGGATGTGGGGGATTCCGGAGCCTTCATCGGTTGGCATGAGGTAGACTCTGCTTCTCTGTGTGGTACTGCGGCGTGAGCGGATGGCTTTCGCCGCTTTTATGTTGCTTGAAAGAAAACATATGTTTAATATTCGGGGCAATGAAAGAATACTTGGGTTGACAAGTTAACATTGTTATGCTAAAATGGGCGCGTAACAGTGTTTTATATCTCGGGAATATGGTAGAGAGGATGTGCGGTATGAAACGTATTTTTTCGACATCTGTTGCCCTTTTGGCCTCAGGTTCTGGGGGCAGCGGTACTTATGACGGTGTCTGCCATCAGTCAACTGCTGCTGCCTACGCTCATGAGTGGGGTGGTCAATGAAGGGGTGTATGAAAAGGACTTTACGGTCATTTGGGCTATTGCGGTCAAATGCTGGCGGTGGCCCTGGTGGGGGCCGTTGCAGTGATTTTTTAGGCCGGAAGTTGAGCGCTGCTGCAGTGGCCGGTTTCAGCGCCAATTTGCGAGGGGCAGTATTTGGCAAGGTTATGGGCATGGGTCATCAGTCCTTTGGAAAAATGGATACCGGAGCCCTGGTGACCCGCTCCACCCAGGATGTGAATACGGTGTCCTGGGTGGCGGATATGCTTTCGGCGGTATCATCTCCATTCCGGCCATGTTTGTGGGCGGCGTGGTGCTGGCCTACCGGGTGGATGCGGTGTTGGCCACGGTGATTTTTGTACCGTTCCCCTGGTGTGTGCTGTGGTGGTACTGGTGGGCCGTAAGGTCTCTCCCTCTGGGAGCAATCCGATGAATACATTGACCGCCAGAACGAGCTGATGCGCCAGCGGCTCTTCGGGGCCTCCGGGTGATCGGGCGTTCCGCCGGGAGCCGGATGAGCAGCAAAAATTGCCTCTGCCACAGAGGTCATGGCAGAGAACATTATTAAGGCCAATGTATCCATGGGAATTTTGAACCCATTGTCCAGTTTTTGCCTGAATGTGGCAGTTCTGGTGATCCTCTATCTCAGTGCCCTGCGAATGGCCACGGGGGCTTCTGCCGCTACAGGGGGAGACGTGCTGGCTATGATCCAGTATGTGGCTTACATTATGAACAGCATTTTAAGTGCGGCCTTTGCCGTGGTCATGGTACCCCATGCCGCCGTGGCCTGCCGGCGGATTCTCCAGGTGCTGGACCTGCCGGATGACGAGCGGGAAAATGGGACGAATGGGACACTCCACGGCAACGTGACGCTGGAGCATGTGACCTTTTTCCTTCGAAGAGGGAGCAGAGCCTGCCGTTCGGGATGTGACCATGGAGATTTTTGCCGGTAAGCGGGTGGCCATCATCGGCAGCACCGGCAGCAGGGAAGAGTACCCTGGTGCAGCTGTTATTGGGCTTCCGGCGGCCCGGATCCGGGCGAATTCTCCTGGACGGACGGGACAGCCTGGAGCTTTCCGGTTCCTGCATCCGGGGGCAGATCAGCTGTGTTTTGCAAAAGACGGCTGTTTATGCCGGTACCATCCGGGAAAATGTGGCCATGGGTAAGCCTGGCGCCACAGAGGAAGAGGTCTGGCGGGCCCTGGACATTGCTCAGATGAAAGAGTATGTGGAGTCCCTGCCTGATGGGCTGGATCATAAGCTGGAGCTATCCGGAACCAACCTGTCCGGTGGCCAGCGGCAGCGGCTGGCTATCGCCGGGCCCTCATCCAGGACGCTCCCATTTACGTGTTTGATGACAGCTTCTCCGCCCTGGATTTTCTCACAGAGTCCAGGCTCCGGGCCCGGCTGGGGGAGAGGAGCTGAAGGGCAGGACCCAGATCGTGGTGACCCAGCGGGTCACCACAGCGAAAAATTCCGATTGCATTTTTGTGATGGACCGGGGCTGCCTGGTGGACTGGGGCCGCCACGAGGAGCTGCTGCCCCGGTGCCAGGTATACCGGGAGATTTACGTCTCCCAGACAGGAGGGGGATGCGGCATGAGGCGACACAAAACCGACTCCAACGACACACTGACTGGCCGCCAGCGGCTGGAGCTTTACCGAAAGCTCTTTATGGAGGCCCGGCCCATTTGGAAGTGGCTGGCCCTCAGCTGCCTGCTGTGTAGGGTCATTATCACCTGCGCTGTGGTGGGTCCCAAGCTCACCGGCCAAATCACCAATGAAATCTGTGCATATTGGGAGGCCAAGGTCTCTGGTGACCCGCTGTGGGATCTGGTCCAGCAGATTCTGCCGGGACTGCTGACCCTGTTTGGGGTTTACGTACTGGGTGCAGCTGTGCGGTATGGGAACATGTATCTGATGAACAACATGGTCAGCCGCCATTACACCTGCGCCATTCGCATTCGCATGTCCGATAAAATCCAGCGCCTGCCGGTGAAATTTGTGGACAGCACGCCTGTGGGACAGATTCTGGAGCAGATGACCGACGATGTGTCCGCCATGGGGACATCCATTCACCAGATTGTGGATACCCTGATGCAGGGACTGTTGCAGATTGCCTTGATTGCGGTGGCTCTTCTGGTGGAGGATTGGCGGCTGGGACTCATTGTCTTGGCCACAACACCCATTTCCATGCTGCTGTCGGTGGTGATCTCCAATGCCAGCGAGAAGTACTACCATAAAATGTTCCAGGAAGGGGCGCAGCTGTACTCCATTGTGGAGGAGGGGTATACCAATTTCTCCACCACCAAGGCCTACAATTTGGAGCAGGCCATGGTGGAGAAACACCAAAAGGTCAACAGACGGCAGAGGAAGGTGCAGGCCCAGGCGGCCTTTGTCTCCGGCTTGGTGCAGCCTATGATCGTACTGGCCAATGCCCTGACCTACATCGCCGTCAACCTGGTGGGAGGCTACCTGATTGTAAAGGAAGGCTGCCTGTGGGCACGGGTGGTGACGGTGATTTTGTTTGCCAGGCAGTTTTCTGCTCCTCTGGAGCAAATCTCCGAGGGCCTCAGCCAGATGCAGCGGACCACTGCCGCCGCCCGCCGGGTCTTCCACCTCCTGGAGCTGCCGGAGGAGGATCCCAGGCAAGGACAGGTGCGGCCGGAGGAGGTGCAGGGTCGGGTGGAGTTCCGCCATGTGGCCTTCTCCTATGACCCAAGCAGCCTCTGATCCGGGACCTGAGCTTTACCGCCGAACCGGGGCAGACCATTGCCATTGTAGGCCCCACGGGGCGGGCAAGACCACCATTGTGAACCTGCTCATGGGATTTTATGATATCTCCGCCGGGGAGATTTTGATCGATGGGCGGAGCCTTGAGGGATATGAACCGGGACGAGGCCCGGGAGCTGTTCGCCATGGTGCTCCAGGAGACCTGGCTGTTCCGGGGGGACCGTGGCGGAAAATGTGGCTATGGGCGTCCCCAGGCCACCCGGGAGGAGATTGTGAAGGCCTGCGACGAGGCCTACTGCGACCATTTCATCCGGACGCTGCCTCAGGGCTATGACACAGTGGTGGGGATGAATCCGCCACATTGTCCGGGGGCCAAAAGCAGTTTTTGACCATTGCCTGGGCGGTCCTCACAGGACGCCGCCTGTTGATTCTGGACGAGGCCACCTCCAATGTGTGGACACCCGGACGGAAATCCTCATTCAAAAGGCCATGGACAAATTGATGCGGGGCCGTACCTGCTTTGTTATTGCCCACCGGTTGAGCACCATTGTCAATGCTGACCGGATTCTGGTGATCAACAACGGCGACATTGTGGAGCAGGAACCCATCAGGAGCTCCTGGCCCAGGGCGGCTTCTATGCCAGCTTATATGCCAGCCAGTATGACAAGGCGGTGTGAAGCTAAGAGGTGCGCCGCCGCAGGCCCTTGGGGTAGTGGTTCTTCAGGACTCCGCCGGAGCCCTTTGCCCACCCCAGGGAGGCTGCCTACGGTCACCAGAGTCCAGCCTGAGGGACTGCCCTGAAGCTCCTCCCCTGCCAGGTACCGGGCGGCCTCCGGGCCCAGGGGTCCAGGCTCCAGGTCCGGCTGGCGTTGGAGAGCCAGAGGGCCAGGGCGTGGGCCGGCAGGAACCGCTCTCCCCCGGCACTGGCCCAGCTCCAGGCCGGGCCGCAGAACCCGGAGTCCGGTGAGATCCGGCAGCTCTTCCGGAGCCCAGAACCAGCTTGGACCGAAGGCCAGGGCCTTCCTGCCGGAAGCTGAACCCCCAGGTCCCGGGCGAAGGCCTCCCAGGGGCCGGGAGCCGGTCCGGCCGGGCGAAAGCCGGCGGCGGAGCCGCCTCCCCGGCCCCTTTGCGGAGGACGGCGGCGTAATGGCCCTCCCCACGGAGCTTGTGAGGCCAGAGGCGGAAGGTATGCTCCAGCCCCGGCCCGGCTGCCCCATCCCCGGGGGAGAACCAGGGGACGTCCAAGACCTCAATCTCAAATTCCGGATGGCGGGCCAGAAACGCGGCCACCGCCCCTCATCCTCTTGGGGGGCGAAGGTGCAGGTGGAGTACACCAGATGCCCGCCGGGGGCCAGAAGCTCCGCCGCTGCGTCCAGAATCCCGGCCTGCCGCCGGGCGCACATCTCCACCAGCTCTGGGCTCCAGTCTTCCAGGGCGGCTGCCTCCTTCCGGAACATCCCTCCCGGAGCAGGGGCATCCACCAACACCCGGTGGAACCAGCCGGGAAACCGCTTGGCCAGCCGCTCCGGCGTCTCCTGGAGTACCAGGGCGTTGGAAATGGCCATGCGCTCCACGTTCTGGGAGAGAATTTTGGCACGCTTTGGGTGATACTCGTTGCATACCAACAGGCCCTGCCCTCGCATCTTGGCCGCCAGCTGGTGGACTTGCCGCCGGGAGCGGCACAGATCCAGGACCCGCAGGCCCGGCTCCACCCCCAGCAGCTCCGCCGGGGCCATGGCGCTGGGCTCTTGCAGGTAGTACAGCCCCGCCTCATGCCAGGGGTGCAGGCCGGGCCGCTCCTCTGAGGGGTACCAGAAGCCGTAGGCGGCCCAAGGCAGGGGGAAAGAGTGAAAGGCAATATCGGGGGCGGTCGGTTTTAATGGGTTTAAACGCAGCCCTAAGGCTCTTGGGCGGTGGTAGGAGGCCAGAAATGCCTCGTATTCCGGCCCCAGCTGCTGCCGGACCCGGTCTAAAAATGCTGGCGGAAGCATGAGATTCCTCCTGTCTTGGCAAGTGCCTCCATTTTACCCGGAACGGGGAAAAATGGAAAGGCTTTTTGGGAAAAAAAAAGTCTTGCGTTTTTTGCCGGTTTCCCATATGATAAAGATGCGTAAGCCGCTGTTGCGGTAAATCAAAGAGGAGGTACGAAATATGTTTAACACCAAACCGGCCAACCAGGCCCAGGCGGCGGAAAAGGGGAGTCTGCCTTATTTGCAGGCCCGCAACCGCTCCGCCAGGATCAACCTGCTGCTGATCCTGTTTCTCACGTTGGTCAACATTGCCATGCTGTTTGCAGATGGAGAGTCCTACTACTTATTCTCAGCGCTGCTGCCCTATTGGCTGGTAGGGTTCGGCTATTACCAGGAAGTGACAGCCCTGATCGTGGCAGGCGGCGCGCTTCTGGTCCTGTACCTGGTCTGCTTTCTGCTTTGGAACAAGCATCCGGCGGTTTCTGTGGCGGCCCTTGTGATGTTTGTGGTAGATGGCTTTATGGCCTGGCTTTTGCTGGGCGAGCCCATTGCCGATAACCTGATGGAGATTCTGCTCCATGTATTGGTTCTGGCGTATCTCATTTACGGCGTTTACATCGCCTTTGCCCTGCGGAAAAAGCAGAAGGAGGTAGCCGAGCTGGAGGGGCCAACCAAGGTCCCGAGCTGTAACCCGTCCTTGTAAAATTGCATTGTCATTTTTGCTTTCGGCTTAGGATGACAATGCTTTATTTTCCGGGCGCATTCGTGGCCGTCCCGGGGAAATGCATGTAGGGTGCGTCCGGGAGGCCGTACCTTACGCCCCCGCTCAGCAGTACGCATATGCTCTCAAAGGAGGGCTGTAGATTAGAGGAGAATACCAGACGGAATTGAATATTGATTTTTTTGGTGGCAGGCTGTAACACTCGCTGCAAGCACGGCTATGTCTGCGGTGGCCCCGGTCCCCGGATGCCCTGTGGCAACGGCCCTCTTGTGCTTGGAAAATGGATGCTTTGGCGGTTCGCCTGCCTTTGCGGCAGCGTTTACCTTGGATCATGAGCCTATGAACCATCGGACCTTGCAAAAAATTCTTGCTGCGGCGGCCCAGACGAAGCATATTTCCTATTACCACCACGGCATGACCACAGGCCTGGGCCTAATGCACCGTCGGGACCGGATGATACAGACTGGACGCAGAAAAGTAAATGCTGTTGCCCTGGAAATGTGCCACAATTCCGTTGACAATCGGGGAAAACATGGTACGATTTTGCTATCATGGTGAAATTGGCGAGGATGGGAAGAGTATGCCCTTTGTCCCGGTCAGAGAGCCCCGGTTGGTGGGATGGGGTGCGGAACGGGGCGGAAGATGGCCCGGAGCTGCCCGGTTGAAGAGATGTAGACCGGGCCGGATGCGCCCGTTATTGCGCAGAGGGTACGGTTGTACCCCCAAAGGCGTCTGCCGTGAGGCCGGCGCGAACCAAGGTGGTACCGGGATTCCGCCCTTGAGAGCATCTCAGGGGCGTTTTTTATTTGTAATCTGGAATACTATTTTAAATTGTGTCAGGAGGACATTTCTATGTGCGACAAATGCAAGGGCAAGTTCTATATTACCACGCCCATTTACTATCCATCCGACAAGCTTCACATTGGCCACACCTACTGTACCGTGGCCACCGATGCCATGGCCCGGTATAAAAGGCTCCAGGGCTACGACGTGTGCTTCCTCACGGGTACCGACGAGCACGGCCAGAAGATTGAGACCCGGGCCAAGGAAACCGGCGTCACGCCCAAGGAGTTTGTGGACCACATTGTGGAGGGGGGAAGGGAGTCAAGGACCTGTGGAAGCTGATGAACATCTCCTATGACCGGTTCATCCGTACCACTGACAGCTACCATGTCTCTGCCATTCAGAAAATCTTCAAGGAGATGTACGAAAAGGGAGATATCTACAAAGGGCACCTATGCGGGGGATGTACTGTACCCCCTGCGAGTCCTTCTGGACCGCCAGTCAGCTGAAGGATGGCAAATGCCCCGACTGCGGCCGGGAGGTGCAGCCGGCCCAGGAGGAGGCTTATTTCTTCCGCCTGTCCAAGTATGCCGGGCGGTGCGAGACCTGCTGGTGAACACCGATTTCCTGGAGCCCCGGAGCCGGGTCAACGAAATGGTGAATAATTTTATTGACCCCGGCCTGGAGGACCTGTGCGTCTCCCGCACCTCCTTTACCTGGGGCATTCCCGTGGACTTTGACCCAGGCCACGTGGTGTATGTGGGTGGATGCGCTCTTCAATTATCTTACGGCCTTGGGCTTCCGCAATGACCGATATGAGGACTACGACAAATACTGGCCTGCGGACGTGCATTTTGTGGGCAAGGAGATTGTCCGGTTCCATTCCATTGTCTGGCCGGCCATGCTCATGAGCATGGGGCTGCCGCTTCCCAAGAAGGTGTTTGGCCACGGGTGGCTGCTGCTGGACGGGGGGAAAGATGTCTAAATCCAAGGGCAATGTGGTGGACCCGTATCTCCTGGCGGAGCGGTACGGCACCGATGCGTTGCGTTTCTTCCTGCTGCGGACCTTCCCCTTTGGCTCCGATGGGAACTTCTCCAATGAGGCCCTGATTGGCTGCATCAACACGGACCTGGCCAATGATCTGGGCAACCTGGTGTCCCGGACGGTGGCCATGACCTACAAGTACTTTGGCGGCCGTCTGCCCGCCGCCCAGGAGGGCCGGGAGGAACAGGACGGAGACTTGCTGGCTATGGTAGGAAGCCTGCGGGGACAGTATGAGGAGCAGATGGAAAAGTATGCCTTCCAGAATGCCCTGGCCCAGATTTTTGCGGTCGTCAGCCGGGCCAACAAATATATCGATGAAAATGAGCCCTGGCGCTTGGCGAAGGATGAGACCCAGAAGCCGAGATTGGCCCGGGTGCTGTACAACCTGCTGGAGACCATCCGGGTGTGTGCCGGTTTGCTGCGCCCCTTCATGCCCGCTACCACAGATGAGATCATGAAGCGCCTGGGCGGTGCGCCCCCTCGGACTGGGAGAGCCTGGGCCTCTGGGGGCGTTTGCCTGCAGAGGTTGCGGTGGAACAGGGCCGGCCCTCTTCCCCCGGATCGATGTGGAGCAGGAGCTCCAGGCGCTGGAGCAGCCACAGCGCTCCGCCGGCCCTGGAGGAGGACCCTTTGCCGGAGCCTCTGCCGGAAATCACCTTTGACGTGTTTGAGAAGGTGGAGATGACAGTGGTGAAGGTCCTGGCCTGTGAAAAGGTGAAGAAAGCGAGAAGCTTCTGAAGTTCCAGCTGGACGACGGCACCGGAACCCCACGGCAGATCCTCTCCGGCATTGCCAAGTACTATGAACCGGAAGCGCTGGTGGGTAAAACCTTGGTGGCAGTGACCAACCTGGCCCCCGGAAGATGATGGGCCAGCTCAGCTGCGGTATGCTGCTGTCCGCCGAGCGGGGAGACAAGCTGAAGCTTCTGATGCTGGACGACGGCATCCAGCCGGGCAGCCGTCTGGTGTGAGATCCGAGTATATGTAAAAGCGCCTGTTGCAAAATGGGAGTATCAAGACGGTTTCCCTACCAAATATTGTAGAAAACATCTTGGTTTGCCACCTTTGCAACAGGCCTTTTTTGCCCTGCGCATGGTGTTGCCCCATGGTTTTTCCCGGCTCATACCCGGTAACCAAAGGCGATGTCTCCGTGGGGCGGCCATAGGGATTTTTATGGCAGGAATTTGTGGAAGCCCTCAGTCTTTTGTGGAAAAAGGGCTTGCATTTTGTGACGGGTACGCGTATAATCTCACTAGATATAAGTTGCGAAAGCATTCATAGAGAAGCCGGTGCGAATCCGGCACGGTCCCGCCACTGTAACAGGGACAGCCAGGCAATTGACCACTGAACAGAATTGTTTGGGAAGGCGCCATGGTTGGATGAACTGAAGTCAGGAGAACTGCTTATATCTACATAAGATGCTTTCCACGGCTGATGGAAGCTCTTGATGGGCGCATGGTTTGTGTGCGTTTTGCTGCAGATGGTTTGTACCTGGAGGTGCATACACTTCCGGGGCTGATTGCGCGCCCATATGTAGCATAATATATCAAAGAGCCAGGACAGCCAGCAATTGGCTGTCCTGTTTTATTGTGCCGGGAAGGTCAAATTTGTGGAGGTGGAGAAAGAGTTGAACAAAAACAAATTGGCAAGCGTCTCCTGCAAGTGCTCATCGTCCTGTTCGGCATCAGCTTCCTCACGTTCGGGTTGACTTACCTGTCGCCCGGCGATCCTGCAGAGATCATGCTGACCGAATGTGGCAATCTGCCCACGCGCCGGAGCTGCTGGCCAAGACCCGAGCCGAGTTGGGGCTGGACAAACCGTTCCTGGTTCAGTACGGCAACTGGCTCAAGGGCGTCGTCACCGGCGACATGGGAACTTCCTATTCCTTTAAGGTTCCGGTGATCGACAAGCTGGTCAGTTGCTTTTGGCCCACGCTGGAGTTGGCCCTGTTGTCCTTGGCCATTATGATCCTTGTCTCAGTTCCGCTGGGCATCCTGGCGGCGGTTCATCAAAACAAATGGTGCGACTACATGGTGCGGGCGCTGACCTTTTTGGGGGTGTCGATCCCCAGCTTCTGGATCGGCCTGATTCTGCTGCGGGTCTTTGGCGTTAACCTGCGCTGGGTATCGGTGTCCGGCGGCTCGACGGATTTTAAGTCCATGATTATGCCTGCAATCACGCTGGCCATCTCCATGTCTGCCAAATACACCAGACAAGTGCGGATTGCTGTTTTGGATGAGCTGCGCAAGGATTATGTGACCGGCGCCCGCATGCGGGGCTGCACAGAGAGCCAAATTCTCTGGCGGCATGTCCTCCCCAACGCCATGCTGCCCCTGGTCACGCTGTTGGGTTTGTCCCTGGGCAGCCTGTTGGGCGGCACGACGGTGGTGGAGATGATTTACAACTGGCCCGGCATGGGCGCTATGGCGGTCAAGGCGATCTCCTGCCGGGACTATCCCTGGTGCAGGGTTACGTGCTGTGGATTGCCCTGCTATACATGTGCATTAATTTGGTGGTGGATCTCTCCTACAGACGGTTGGACCCCCCCGCTTGAAGGAGGCTATGTAAGTTGAAGCTGGTACATTTTTTAAAAAGCCACGTCCAATTTACCCGTTTTTGGTGCTGGCGCTGCTGATTGGGGGTGTGGCGGTTTTGCCCCGGCGATTGCGACGGCTGACCCCTATGAGGCCGTCATGGACAATTCCCTTCTGCCCCCGATGGGCAGCACCTCTGCGGTACCGACAAGCTGGGGCGGGATGTGCTCTCCCGGTGATTTATGGTACGCGGAGTTCTTTGAGTATGACCCTGATTTTGGTTGGCGTCATCTTTGTGGTGGGCACAGGATTGGGCATCCTGGCCGGTTATTTGGCGGTGCTTTGGACGCTGTGATCATGCGCATTGCAGATATGATGCTGGCCTTTCCCGGTCTTGTACTGGCTATTGCAATTGCCGGTATGCTTGGGCCCAATCTGGTCAATGCGGTGATTGCCATTTCTGCGGTGAGCTGGACCAAATACGCCCGGCTGGCCCGAAGCTTGGTTTTGAAAATCAAAAGCGAGCTATACATGGAGGCGGCGGTTGTGACCGGCACCCGCACACTGGGCATTTTGAAGCGGTATGTGGTCCCGAACATGATTACCACGCTGATCGTCACGGCAGCCACCGACATCGGTACCATGATGCTGGAACTGGCCGGCCTGTCTTTCCTGGGGTTTGGAGCCACGGCGCCCACGCCTGAGTGGGGACTGATGCTGAACGAAGCGCCGCACCTATTTGACCAAAGCGCCATGGCTTATGATCTATCCTGGTATTGCTATTGTGATTGTGGTGGTGGTGTTTAATATGCTGGGCGATAGCATCCGGGATGGTTTTGACCCTAAGCAGGAGTAACGCGCTTTTGGGAAGGATTCCCCAAGCGACTAATACAAAAGAAAGAGAAGTGTTTGATATGAATAATCTTTTAAGAAAATACTGAGCCTGGCTCTGGCCTGTATGATGTTGCTTTTCTGCTGGCTGGCTGCGGCGGGCAGACCAGCGGTGGCAATGGAACCGTCAGACAGCACCGGTGGGGAGCAACCAAGGGCGGCAGCTCCACGCAGGGCAGTGAGATCACCATCGGAGTGACCAGCTTCGCAGATACCCTGGAGCCCAGAGCAGTATTTAGCTGGGTGGTTCCCGTTACGCCATTGGCGAGACGCCGCTCAGGTTTGACGAGCACGGTGAACTGGTTCCCCGCCTGGCGGAGGAGTGAGTGTCAGCGATGACAATCTGACCTGGACCTTCCGCATCCGGCAGGGCGTGAAGTTTTCCAACGGCGAGGATATGACGCCGGAACTGGTCAAAGCGTCCCTGGAGCGTACCTTCCGGCTCAGCGACCGGGCAGTGGGTTTTTGATCCGGCCTCCATCGAAGTGGAGGGCCAGGACTTGAAAATCACCACCAAGGTTCCCAGCGCCATTGTGCCCGGCAGCCTGGCCGATCCGTTGTTTCTCATTGTGAACACCCATGTAGATGACAGCACTTTGCCATGTCCGGCCCCATCTGCACCGGCCCTTATGTGGTGAAGTCCTTTAGCCCCACGGAATCTTGCGTGGTGGTTCGCAATCCGTACTATTGGGACGGAGAGGTGCCCTTTGATCAGGTGGGGACTCTGAAGTGCGTAGATGACCAGACGACTCGTTCCATGGCCTTGCAGACCGGGGAAATTGACATCGCCTACAACCTGAAGAACGAAAAATATTGCCGAATTTGAAACAACAGCAGCATTACCATTGAGCAGTTGGAATCCCTGCGCTCCACCTACGCCTTCATGAACCAGAATGGGCCTTTGGGCGATTTGACCCTGCGCCAGGCTCCTGCTGCAGGGGCCTGAATAAAGAGGGGCCTACTGCGGCAAACCTGCTGGACGGTGGCGCAAACGCCTGGCAAGCGCCGGTGCCCCCCCCACCCTGTTTTTGGCTTCGACCAGCTGGAAGGATGAGAACGCTTATGACCCCGAGAGACGGAAGGCCCTGCTGGCCCAGGCTGGCTATCAGGACGTGGACGGCGATGGCTATGTGGAAACCCCCCGCAGGCGAGAAGTTGGATCTGGAATTCGTGATTTATACCAGCCGCGAGGAGCTGGGTGTTTATGCCCAGGCGGCGCAAGCCAGCCTGAAGGACATCGGCATTCGGGTCACCCTGAATACCGTCAGCTACGAGACCCTTCTGGACATGCGTGACAGCGGTCAATATGATCTGCTGATCTGGAATGTGCTGGTGGCCAACACCGGCGACCCGGAAAACTACCTGGGGAGAACTGGTACAGCACCTCCGCCAACAATACCAGTGGCTATGCCAATTCCGAGGTGGACAAGTTGCTGGACCAGCTGGCCAGCGAGTTCGACAGCAATGCCCGCCGGGATTTGGTTTGCAAATTCAGCAGGAGATTATGGACGATGCCGCCACAGTATTCTTCGGCTATGAGACAACCTATTTGTTTTACAATAACCGTGTGACCGGTGTCACCATGTATCCGATGGATTACTACTGGCTGACAAAGGATGTCAAGCTGGCGGCGTAAAGGGGAAAGCTATGCTGGAAATCAACGATTTGACCATTCAATATGGCGCGCAGCCCCCTACGGTGGAGCATTTTGACCTCTCCATGAAACAGGGCGAGATCATCAGCGTCGTCGGCGAATCGGGCAGCGGAAAACGACAGTAATTCTGGCCGTGCTGGGCGCCCTACCCGGCACAGGGCGTGTTACAGCCGGCGACATCCGGTTTCATGGCGAGAGCCTGCTGGCTAAGTCGCCGGAGGGTGGCGCAAGCTGAGGGGCCCGCATGTCCATGATCTTTCAGGACTGCAGGGGGCACCTCAATCCGATCCGGCGGATCGGCAGCCAGTTCGTTGAATACATACGAATTCACACGGATATCAGCAAGCAGGAAGCCTGGGACAAGGCCAGGTCCATGCTGGAAAAATGCGTCTGCCAGACAGTGAAAACATTATGAAAAGCTACCCGCACCAGCTTTCAGGGGGATGCGTCAGCGGGTGGGCATTGCCATTGCCATGACATTCAATCCGGAACTGCTGCTGGCGGATGAGCCTACCAGTGCCCTGGATGTGACGACGCAGGCGCAGATCGTGCGAGAAATGATGGAGCTACGGGACAGGTTCGGCACTGGTATCATCATCGTAACCCACAACTTAGGTGTGGCCGCCTATATGGCGTATCAGCTCATCGTCATGCAGCATGGCAAGGTGGTAGATCGCGGCACGCGGGACGAGGTCATGGACCATCCCACCAGCGAATACACCAGGAACCCCTGTTGCAGTCAGTACCAGAACTGGAGGGAAGACGCTTTGTTTAATCCATCCGATATTGTATTAGAGGCAAAGCATGTCGTCAAACAGTTTCCTGCATCGGACGGACGGCTCTTTTGACGGCCTGCAATGATGTCACCTGAATGTCTATCGTGGAAAGACCCTGGGTATCGTGGGGGAGAGCGGCTGCGGAAAATCCACCTTGTCCGGATGCTCACCCAGATGGATACTCCTACTTCCGGGGAAATTCTGCTTCACGGGAAGGATATCCTTCACCTGAAGGGGGGGAGGAACGCCGGCTAAAACCGGCAGAATTGCAGATGGTGTTCCAGGACCCCTAGCTTCCTTCAATCCCAAGATGAAGGTCATGGATATTCTGACCGAACCGTTGAGGAACTTTGGCCGACTGAAACGGGCAGACCAGGGAAGCGAAAGCCAGGGAGCTACTGCGTATGGTGGAGCTGCCGGAGGATTTTGTCTACCGGTATCCCCCGGCATGTCTGGCGGACAACGCCAGCGCATCGGCATTGCCAGGGCGCTGGCGCTGGAGCCGGAAATCCTGGTTTGCGACGAGGCCACCAGCGCCCTGGATGTGTCCATTCAGGAGACCATCATCCAGCTCCTGGTTCGGCTGCAGCGGGAAAAGCAAATCAGCATCGTGTTCATCTGCCAACGATCTGGCGCTGGTTCAGTCCTTCTTCACCAGATTGCGGTTATGTATTTGGGACATGTTGGAGGTGATTCCTGGGGAGCAGGTGGCAAGGGGGCGCTTCATCCCTATACCCAGGCGTTGCTCAGTGCGCTGTTCTCCATCCATATGGAGCAGGGAAAGAAAATCGAGAGCATCCAGGGCGAAGCTCCCAGCCCCTGGACATTCCCCAGGGCTGCCCCTTCCAGAATCGGTGTCCCCACTGTGGGGAGCGGTGTGCTGGTGGAAAACCCGCAGGGAAGGTCCGGATCACCTGGTGGCGTGTCATGGTGGCAGAGCGAAAAAAGGAGGGGGAGGCCCATGTGGAAATCAATTTTCAGGACATCACACAGGTGATTGTAATCAAGCAGACAATCGAGCATGATTTTTGACATGGCACGTTTGGATCCTGTGCGGTTTTTATGCTGCTTGATGAGGCTGATCGTGAATTTTCGAAGCATATTCAGGTTTTGCTGAATTGTTTTATTCTCAATTCTGCAGAAATCCTCGCCATAATGCACGTCGAGTATCCAGTGCATTGTCTCCACTGTCCACTCCATTCGGGCGTGATGAAGCAGCTCCTCCGCCGACAGCTTTCGGCTGGAGATATAGTAGTGCCATTCGTCTGTTTTCTCCCCGTTCTTCTCGACTTCCGTCCTGATTGCGCCGATACAGGCGAGATTTTTCCACTTTTCCTTCCCGAACAGCCAGGAAATATCGCTGACAGTGTATGCCGTCCGTGTTTCAATCCGGTCGCGGTTTTTCTCTTTTTGACTGCGCTGTCCATCCCTTTCGGAGTGTTTCGTCCTGAACGTAGTCACTGATTTCCTGCTCAGACTCGGCTGATTCCCCTTTGCAGCAAGCAGATAATCTCCTTTTTCCGCTTACAATAGATTCCGCTGTCTCTTTCTGACAATTCAATGCATCAGCAACCACCAGACACCCCTCAATATCCAGTTTTTTCAGCAGCTCCTGCACTGCGGGAATTTCGTTGCTCTTCTCATCCACAGTTTCGAAGCCAGAGTAACACCGAATTCGCATATTTGTGCGCTGATAATATGCATCGACTTTCGATATTTTTCATTCCCGTTGTGGGCAATTGTTTTCCCATCCAGTGAGATGGTTGTCTGACTCCGGTCTGCAGGAAGATACTGAGCAGCCCACTTCATCAAACACGTATTCAATGTGTCCGGTTTTACCATCTTCAACAATACCAACAGCCAATAGTAGCATGGAACGTGCTTTATTCGAATTTCTCCTTCAAAATTCGCGCGCGTGCGCACTTTCCGCCCACTGATGGATTTGGCTCACATTCTTGAAGCCGCACAGGCTTCCAAGCACTACTATGCTGATCGCTTCTGCTATGCTGCAAAAGTACCCATTGTACTCTTCTGTTGTCTCGACCTCTTCAAAGAAGTCGGTTAGTGTTGTCCTGTCCATGCCCTTCAGTATAGCATAGTTCTCGTAATTTGAAAATTTGATTTCCGTGGGCAGAAGGCGTGATCTCCTTCTACGGCAACGATATCCAAGCCGGTGCTGGAAACCTGCAGGGAGGAGAAATGCTATGTGTGCCTCCCGGAACCTTAAGCGACAGCGATTTTAATGGGGTGTGTAATAACTATTTCCTGGGTACCATTGGCCCCCGGCCCGAAGCCAACCCAGGCCGGAGGGGGATATGGCCTCCCTACTTCTGGGACATTGGCGCCCGCCGGTTTCTGATCCTCAGCGGTGGCGCCAGCATGAATAACTATATGCACTATGCCCGGGTGCAGGGAATGCTGGAAGCTCTGGCAAAAGGCTGGTGGGTTTCTACACAGAGCCGGTGGAAACCCTCATGGGTACAGGTCAACGGTGGTTATCCAGATGGGAGAGGTGGAGATTACCGTGGCCCCGGTTATTTCTCCCAGGAGGCGGGCAAGCCAATGTTAAGGAGGCCATTGCCTCTGGCGAATATGATGCGTTATTGTGCGCCTATAACGTTGACACCGTTTTTGCCGTACATTGTGGCGCGGGAGGATGAACTGGGGCACAGCATTCGAACGGGCACGGTGGACTGCTTCTCCCGGCAGAACTTCGACATCATCAAGACCCGGGATGCTTTTGGTCATGTTCAATCGACTACATTGCGGGAAAATACGCCTCCATGGCCGGTCCGGCGTTTGCGGCGCTGTACAATGCCATAGGTGGGGACTTGGATGTGGTCCGGCCCGGCGGGACGGCGTTTCGTCTGTATCAGGGCTTCTGGTCGGCAACGAGTCCGGAGGAATTCCTGGAGCTGTACGGCTATACCACTGGCATTTACGAAAATGCATACAGCTGTGCGGACCTGATGCAGGTCATCCGTGGGTACCAAAGCACGGCGAACTTCGGATCCTTCAGGCCCTGACCCAGGCCTATGATGTGGCGTCGGTGAAGGCACGAATCCTGAGTAAATAGCTACGATAACAGGGAGCTGTCTCAAAATTCGCTTTGAGATAGCTCCCTGTTCTTCTGTATGGTGTACCTGCCTGAGCAGGCCGCTGGTATTCTTTTTCCCGTGTCCATGGTGTCACAGCCGCCGGACAAAAGACAAGCAGCGGCTCACAGACTGGGTAGCCGTTACCTGTGACGACAGCGTCAATTTTAATCCCCTGCCGGCACAAAGGGGCAGTCCTGGGCATGGTAGCTGGGCATAGTCCGGCAGATCCCACAGGTGAAACAGCGCATTGATGCGGGTGCCGTCTGCCGCCACATCTGTGGCGCTGTAGATGGCCGAGACGCCCACCACCTTGCCGCCATAGTAGCGGACATTCCATGCTCGCTGATGGTCAGGCCGGTGGTGACAGAGGCCATGAGGATTAAAACATGCTTTCCTGCCAGCATAGGCTGGAGGTTCTCCCGGAAGAGGAGCTGGGATTCGCTGCTGAGCTCCGGGGTAATGACGTAAATCGTCTGATGGGCATTGATGGACATGAAGCCGGCCTTGGTCAGCTCCTCTGCCAGGCAGGCCCCTACCACTTGCATGCCGTCCAGACAGACAATGGTATCTACAATGGTGCTGGTGACATATTGCTTGACCAGGGCCTTTGCAACTGCCTGGGCCTCACTGAGGCGGCTCTTTTGGAAGGTGACGTCAATGAGATAGTTGATGTGGCTGTGATTGGTGGCGAAGTGTCCCTTCGACACCCGCAGGGCAACATTGCTCTTCCGCACAGGAAGTTTGGCAAGGTTCAGCATATTTTCCTCCCGTTCCAAAAGGCGCTGTGCCCGGTCTACGCCGTGCAAAACGCCTTTTTTTCATTATATAATATGTTTCGCCACAATTGCAAGAGCAATCTGCCAGATTTGCTTCGGCATAATGACGAGATTTTCTCGCAATTTTGTTTAATTTGCCGAAAGTTACAGCACGCAACCCAACGACTTCGGCAATCTGCCGGAGGATTCTGTCCATTTTCGAAGAATTTCGTCGAAGGCACACGAATATTCACGGACATATTGAAAATGCTTTCCCTCATTATAATTGTAAAGAAAGAGAAGAGGAGGGAACACTTTGAGCGACGGATGACATACTGTATCAACTTGAGTTTACCCAACACAGCGCGGCTATCATATCACTGCAGATGGCCGTAGCCATCGGTCGGCAGGAGCCAGAAGCTGCAAATGCTGACCAAATGGTTGTACCCTGCAGTGGCGCCGGCTGCAGCTGCAGCAGTGCTGCGGTAGAACGGAATCTAGAACGGAAAGCGGGCTTGGGACACCAATTCTAAATTGGTCAGTCAGATTGCCCAGGAGAGGCTCCTCACCGGCCCCCCACTGCTGGGGACTTGTGTGGATGCTCTGCAGGCACCTGTCCGCGCAGAAGAAAGGGCGTGAGGCGCAAACCGGCTTGGGTCTGTTGTAAAATGGGCTTTTGCAACAGACCCCGTTCTAAAGTGAAAGATAGCGGGAGAAAACACAGAAATTCGTGTCTTCTCCCGCTAAAATATTAGGGATCATTTTAGAACACGCTATTTCGCAACGCGCCCATTTTTTCAGCCCTGGCAGTGGCCGCTACGCTGCGTCCGCCTCGGCTTGCTCAGCGCCTCCCCGATGCATGTGCGTACAACGAAGGAGCGGACGGCCTGATTTTCCAGGTTTTTGATCACACAGAGCCAATGTGGGGTGCGGCCTCCTGGATGCACCGGCAGAAGAGGCTGGCCCTGGCTCCCGGCCCGGGCAATTCGTACCAGCCTGCAAGTTGGTCCGGGTTTGCCCCGCCGGATATGGATCTCCCTCTGGTATTCTGTCAGAATTTGTGCTATGATACAGCCAAAATGCTTGCAGATGGGCGAGGCGAGGGGATAAACATTGGAGCCAAAGGGAATTGTTGAAGCGGTATTTTGGCCACAGTGCGTTCCGGCCGGGCAGGAGACTCTGATTGACGGGCTGCTCTCCGGACGGGATGTGTTGGGTGTGATGCCCACAGGCGCGGAAAGTCGATGTGCTACCAGATTCCGGCGCTTGCCATGGAGGGGATGACATTGGTGATCTCCCCCTCATCTCCCTGATGGCCGACCAGGTGGCTGCCCTCAATCAGGCGGGAGTCCCTGGGGCTTATCTGAACTCCGCCCTGGACCTGGAGGCGTATCAGGAGGTGCTTCAGGGGAATCCGGCAGGGGGTTACAAGCTGCTGTATGTGGCCCCAGAGCGGCTGACGGTGCCGGCCTTTCTGGCGGCCTTGGCTAGAAACTACCGTTTCCCTGGTGGCGGTGGATGAAGCACTGCGTGTCCCAGTGGGGCCAGGATTTTCGGCCCAGTGCTTAAGATCCTGGAATTTTCGAAGCAGCTTCCGGCAAGGCCTGTGGTGGGCGCTTTTACCGCCACAGCCACGGCTCAGGTAAAGGCGGACATCATCCAAATGCTGGGCCTCCGGGGCCCCGGAGATTGTGACCACCGGCTTCGACCGGCCCAACCTGTACTTCGGCGTGGTTCGCCCCCGGGACAAAAGACGCCTGGCTCTGGAATTTGTCAAAGAGCAGGGGAAAAAAGAGCGGCATTGTCTACTGCGCCACCCGGAAAAATGTGGAGTCCGTGTGCCAGCTGCTCCAGGACCGGGGCTTTCCGCCACCCGCTATCACGCGGGGCTGCCGGATCAGGAGCGGCAGGGAAAACCAGGAGGACTTCGTCTATGACCGGCGCCGGATCATGGTGGCCGCAATGCCTTTG
>VOFB01003156.1_pt1 | contig 69206 bp, 67 predicted proteins | sample 5384141 | NCBI WGS metagenome assembly VOFB01 (sample SAMN12384721, study PRJNA508395) | human gut metagenome | isolation source: healthy gut A | host: Homo sapiens
GAATCAGCACCTGGCCGCCCCGCTGAGGCAGATTCCGGGGCAGACCGTCCGCGTAGCCGATGGTGACCACCGCCAGTTTGGTTTCTTGCTCTGCCTGAAAGACCCGCCCGTACCCGGCGCTCTCTCCGGCTTGCACAGTGCGGATACTGGCCACTCTGGCCCGGATAGACAGAACCGGCCGCAGGTCAAGGCTTCGCTGAACAGGCGCATCATCGCTTCGAACTCCATAGAGTGCGATTCCAGCCCGGACATAGTCACAGGGCTGAGCTGGGAGGTTCCAAAGTCCATAGCTGGACTGGATATGAACTTTGCCGGGATCATATCCGGCAGTTCGGAGCCAGGCCACCGTATCATAGAACAAGGTCAGCTGCTCCTGGGTGTAGGCAACATCTTCGGCTTCCAGGCTGTCCGAGACGTATAGATGAGAAAAGACACCGTCCACTACCAGGTTTGGAAGCCGGAATGCCTCCAGGATCTCCTTCCGGTTTTCCGCCAGGATGCCCAGCCGGTGCATCCCCGTGTCCAGGGGCCAGATGGACATGGATCTTTTGAAGCCTCAGCAGGCAAGGAGCGGAGAGCAGCGCACTGAGCGCCAGCACCACAATAAAATGGAGAACACTGTTTTCAATGAGCATTTCTCCCAGTCCCAGTAGCTTTGCCGCTCCCCGGACCAGTACGATGCAGAGGGGATGGAGCACATACATGGCTGTGGAAAATTCCCGGACTTTCCTGGACTTGCCCTTGTTTCCGCCCAGCAGCAGAGAAAAAAGGCATACTATGCACAGGGGGAGGGCGAGGTACATGCTGTCGTGGCGCTGGACATCCATGCGATGGAGCCACAGCCCCTCGGCGCTCATGGCTGCCAGAGAGAGGAAGAAGCCCGCCAGAGACAGCTTTTGGTTCCACCGCCTTCCGGCGGCCCCAAGCAGAAGGAACAGTGGCGCGAAGAACAGGCCATTGCGGGTATAGCCGCACAGTGTAAAAATGCCGTCGTAAAGGGTCCGAAGCAGCGGGATCTGGGAAACCAGTCCATAGTAACTGTCCCCGCCCAGACCGATGAGATAGAGTAGCGCCGCCACAGGCAGAGCCACCCGCAGGCCCAGCCGGCTGAGCCACCGGGCGATGACGATGCCCAGAATGGTCGCCGGGAAATACCACAGGTGGTAGAAGGTGCCGTCCACCAGCAGTTTCCGCAAAACATCCGCCGGACCGGTGAAGCTGCCGGCATAGAGATTCACTGGCAGATACAAAGAATGCAGACGCCGTAGAGCAGGCAGAGCTTTTTCAGCTGCCGCCCCACACCAGCCCAGTGATTCCGGCTCAGAAAGTACCCAGTGGTCATCAGAAAGAATGGGACTGCCACCCGGGGTAGCGTTCGATAAAGCCGTACCGGGCCGCCAGACGCCTAAATCTTCCGCAGACGCCGTCATAGGGAAAGGCAGGCCGGATGAAGTCGATGTATCCGGCAGCCTTTCCCAGGTCGATGGCGAGGCCGGTCTGATGCTCACTGCATCCTGGAAGGGCCACATACTGGCGGGTAAATGTCTCCCCATGCTCCGCCATGGAGTCGTCCCAGATCCGCTGCTGTTCCTGCTGGCTCCGCCAGCCGGACACCGGCACGATCTCCCGCTGTCCCCCCGCCTTTTGGATACAGGCAGACAGTAGCTGCCGTGCCCGGCTTTCAAGAAGAATGTCGGGGTGGTGCGGGTCCACCGAGGTCAGCGCAGATCGCTCTTTTTCATGCAGGGGATGCGCCCGGTTGACCAGGACCAGCGGCCCCAATCTGCTCCTGGGGAATCGACACGGTTCTCATCCCGCCACCCCCAACTCGATCAGGCGGGTCACCAGCTCCCCAAAGGAAATGCCGATGCCCTGCATCATGCTGGGGTAGCGGCTGTGGGCGGTGAAGCCGGGGATGGTGTTGACCTCATTGAAGACGATCTCCCCATCCGGGGTGAGGAACAGATCCACCCGGGCGAATACCCGGCAGTCCAGGGCACGGTAAATGGTTTTTGCCGCTGCCTGGATCTCTGCCGCCTTCTCCGGCGGGATGCGGGCGGGACAGTGGATGGCGGAGGTCTTTAAGGTGTACTTCTCCTCATAGTTGAAAAAGCCCTCCGACAGCGCAATCTCGTCCACCAGACCCACGGTCAGTTCCTCGTTGCCCATGACCGCGCAGCCCACCTCAAAGCCGGGGATCGTCTCCTCCAGGATCACGGCGCTGTCGTGGCGGAAGGCCTCCTCCATGGCGGCGGGCAACTCTTCCGGCCCGGAGACTTTGGTGATACCGAAGGAGGAACCGGCCCGGACCGGCTTGACAAACACCGGGTATCCCAGTTCCTCCGCTGCCTGGGCGATCCGGCTGAAATCATCGCTGGAATGAAAGACGTGGCTCCGGGGGACCCGGATGCCGGCCAGGGCCGCCAGCTGGTGGGCCCGGTCCTTGTCCATGCACAAGGCGCTGGACAATGTCCCGCAGCCGATGACCGGGACCCCGGCCAGTTCAAAGAGTCCCTGTACCGTACCGTCCTCGCCGTTCTTGCCGTGGAGGACTGGGAATACCGCGTCAAAGAGGAGACGGCGGCCGGAGCCGTCCAGCAGTAGTAAAGCGTGGGCCTCCCGTTCCACCAGCGGGGTGCAGGGGATACAGTCTGCCGCCTGCTGCCAAGTACCGTCCTCCAGCCGGGAGAGGTCGCCGGTATAGCAGAGCCACTGCCCCTCCCGTGTGATGCCCACAGCCAAAGGAGTATAGCGGGCGGGGTCCATGTGGGACAGCACCGCATAGGCGGAATGGAGAGAAACTTCGTACTCCGTGGAGCATCCGCCGAAGAGAACGAGAATGGTTTTCATGGGATAAGACCTCCTAATCAAAATAAAGCGCCTGGTTCTGATACTGAAATGGTACCAGAACCAGGCGTTTCATACTTGTCTATCTACCAACGGATGCCTTGCAAGTTTTCTGCGAAATTCTTGTGATTTTCTTACGGCGCTTCTGAATGGTCTGACGGAAGACAGATGGTGAAGGTGATCCGATCCTCGGTGCTGTCCGCCCGAATGGTCCCGCCGTGGAGCTCCACGATCTCCTTGGCGATGGCTAAGCCAAGGCCCGCACCACCTGTCCGGGTGGCGCGGGAGCTGTCCAGACGGAAGAACTGTTCAAAGATCCGGTCCAATTTCTCCTGGGGGATGTTCTTTCCCGCATTGGAGAAGGTGAGTACGATTTTCCCGGCCTCTATCCGTCCGGCAATTTCCACCGTGCTGTCCGGCAGGCTATAATAGACGACGTTGCGCAGGAGATTATCAAAGACCCTTGCCAGCTTATCCGGGTCACAGGAATAGTGCAGCTTGGGCGGCAGATCCAGGCTGCATGACAGCCCCGATTCTGCGAAAATGGGGCGGAATTCGCTGGCGACCTGCTCCAGCATCCGCGTCAGGTCCACGCTCTGCCGCTCCAGCTCCAGGCGAGAGAGGTTGAAGCGGGTGATGTCGAAGAACTCGTTGATGAGGTCCTCCAGCCGCTCCGCCTTCTCCAGGGCGATGCCGGTGTACCTGGCCCGGATCTCCGGGGAGATCTGAGGCTCATCCCGCAGGAGGGTCAGGTAGCCGATGACGCTGGTCAGGGGCGTTTTCAGGTCGTGGGCCAGATAGACGATTAGGTCGTTTTTCCGCTGTTCTGCCTCCCGGGCTGCCCGGGCGTCCCGGAGAGCCTGCTCCCGGGCCAGATTCAGCTGGATGGAGATGTCCTCCAGGGAATCCGGCAGCTGGATGGGCTCCTCACTGGGGCGGGATAATTGCTCTGCCGCATTGGCCACCACGTCCAGCTGCTTGATGGGCTTGGAGATAAAATAGAAGCTGATGACCACCCAGCCCGCCAGCACTGTGACGATGCAGACCAGAACGATGTAGTCTCGGACCCAATTCAGGAAGTCGTAGAGCGGCGAGGGCTGCCAGGTGATGCTGGCGCAGATGATGGAGCCCAGGAATGCCAAGGCCATCACTGCGACCACCCAAGCCATGAGGACCAGCAGGTAGCCGCCCCAGATGCGCAAAGATCTCCGGCGGCTGCGGGTATTTCCTTTCTTACTCAATGGTGTACCCCACCCCCCAAACGGTCTTGATGAATTTGGGCTTTCGGCTGGGCTCGTGCATCTTTTCCCGTAGCCGGGCGATGTGACTCATGACGGTGTTGTTGCTGTCCATAAACGCCTCGCCCCAAACATGTTCAAACAGTTCCTCGCTGGACACCACATTCCCCGGTGCTCACATAGATACCAGAGATGGAGAATTCCAAGGGCGTCAGGGCCAGTTCCTCGCCGAACAGGACGCACTTGTGAGTGGCCTTGGAGATCTGAAGTCCTCGAAAGTCGTATTCGGTGACCTCCTGGACTGTCCCCTCCCTGGGGTTGTACCGGGTGTAGCGGCGCAGCTGAGTCTTGACCCGGGCCACCAGTTCCAGAGGATTGAAGGGCTTGGTGATGTAGTCGTCTGCTCCCAAGGTCAGCCCCATGATCTTGTCCATATCCTCCACCTTTGCGGTGAGCATGATGATGGGGAACAGGTGGTCCTCCCGGATGCGCTGGCAGAGGGTAAAGCCGTCCATGTCCGGCAGCATCACATCCAGCACCGCCAGATTCAAGCGTGTCGTCCGCATACAAGCCAGGGCGTCGGAGGCATTATAGAATTTGTGGATGGTGAAGCCTTCGTTTTTCAGATAGACCTCCACCAGATCTGCGATCGCAGTCTCGTCATCGACGACTAAAATATGTGTAGCCATAGTTGCCGGCCTTTCGTGTTTTTCTGCATTATAGCACGGAACGTATAAAAAAGCGAGTATGACTCTTGATTTTTCCTAAACATGTCCTAAAGGGGACTGTTGCGGTCTCCTGTCTGCGCAAAATTCTCACCAGACTGTATCGAAACTACGATCTTCCAGACTCCTGATTTCGTAGGGTCGAAGTCGTGAAGCTGCGCCGCAGTGCTCTGTCATCCTTCGCTGGCAGGATCGGTCTGCGTATCATACGATGAACATTCCTCCAGATCTGCAGCCTGCTACCCGGATAGGCTTTTTTCAGCTTTGTGACAGCACGCTCCTTTGCCTTTTCCACGGCGGACTCCTTCATCATGTGGTACATGCCGATTTCCTTCAGCGAAGTTTTTTCAAATCCGAATACACCGTAGAATTTTCCGAGGATGTCCCTGTCCTTCTTCGAGAGAGCATCAAATAGTTCCTGCAGCAGCTCAATGCAGACTTTTCGATACACGACCTGCTCCGCAGAACAGAGAGATTCCCAGGCATCAGCCGCTCAAAGGGATCACCGTCATAGCTCCCAGGGATAAGATCATTGACACCAACAAAATGGGTGTTGTAACGGATGTGCTTGACAGCTTGTTCCAGAAGGACATCCATTTTCTCCGCGATCTCTTCGATGCTGAACTGACCTGAATGATATAGCCTTTGTGCCTGCCGGACAGCATCCATCTCGTGCTTGCTCAGAGAAAGATTTCCGATATGTTGCTCCAGCCAACGGGTCATCCGGCCTTTCAGATGTGGGTACAGGTAGGTGGCAAGCACAGCACGGCTCTCATCGTATTCTCTGCTCTGGACCCGCGTCAGAAATTCCAACGCACCCTCGCCGCAAAGATCCTCCAGAATCGTTTTCGTATAGCCGGACAACTCTCCCGGTCTTTCCCTGTCCATATGCAGACAGTTGAACTCTCTGGCAGTCTCCCGGGCGATGCGCCGGATCAGCCCGAGATTCCTGCGGTACAACTCCTCCAGCGCGCGCTCATCACCGCCGTAATATCGGCGGACCAGTTCCTCATTGGTCATGGGTCCCACCCGCCTTTGCTTTCGGTGGACGCCCTCGGGGCTTGCTCACTCTGGTGATGCGGCAATATTCATACACTTGCGCAGTAGATATTTGTTCAGAAAACTCCTCAACAGAGATATCCGGGCTGCGCAGCGCATCGTAGAGCCGGTCTCGCACATGATCCTTGGCTCTTCTGGCATCCTCCAGAGAGATAGCTCCCCGCTGCATATCCTTCGTGATCCTGGAAAAGGCAGTCAGCTTGGTCTTCACCTTGGGGTTGTTCTTTGCCAGTTCCTTTTGAACTTCCACCGTGCCAAATTGCCGACAGGTGTAGCCAGGAGCGTGGGGACAGGCCCCTTCGCAGTACAAAGCGTGGACGCCGCTCTTCAGCATGAAGTATTTCCCGCAGATGATGCAGCGGCGGATGTTGTGTCCGCTATTCAGGGCCAGCATATAGTCTGCCTTCATCAGCGCCTGTAAGCTGTCCGTCACATGCTCCTGACAGATGGCCATGGAGCCGTCCGGCAGCTCCCGCGGGACATAGGAGAGCATATATTCATCGTGTCTCCTGTAGCAGTCCCCGTGGTAAGTGATGGGGTTGACGATCAGCTTCTCTGCGGTGCGATCATCGTTATAGAAACCATAGAGCGCTGCCGCATAACTTTCCGGCCCATTGGTCGTGAGTGTGGAGAGGATAAACTTGATGAAATTCCGGATGGTAGGAACAAAGGCACGGATGTCGTGAAGATACATCATGTAGCGGTCGATGTATTTCTTGTAGGCACTCCAGGTATCTTCGCACGCTCCCAGGAGGCGAAACATCTCGTAATAAAACAACTCGCCCTTTTCCTCGCTGCCCTCTCTGCGACGAAACAGATCCAGCAGTCCCAAGGAGATTTCAGGATCGCTGTCCCCATCATCACTCTGGAGGAATTCTTCCGCTGAGGCGCTGAGAAGTTTTGTCTGATCATCCTCTGAAAGGCTGTGCTCCTCGGGAGGAAACAAGCTGAACTGTCCTGTGATCTCCCGTATCACCGAAAAGAAAGCGTCATAGCAATCGTCCGGTAGCAAGCGGAACACAGTATATCGGCGAAGTTCCTGACAGAGCTGCTCCATCTCATCATTCAGTTTCCACCAAAGTTCACTCTTGCGGACATACTCGTAGATGTCCATAAGGGTACGGATGCGCACCATCCGTTCGTGCAGGGGGTGGTAGTCATCCGGTGATAGATTCAGCAGATCTTCGGTCAGCCTGCCTGCCTCAAACTGCTGCCCGTTCAGCTCCAAGGTGCTGCCGTAGGTATAGAATATGATGCTCCCCTCCATTTCCGCTGGCCCCCTCCTCTGCAATAATTTGTCCTACTTGATTTTTAATCTGTCCATGCTTTTTATCAGGATACCATCTTTTCCACCACAATACAAGCAGAGGGGCAAGGGGATGCTCAAAAGTCCTGTGGGCACTGCTCCTCTAAAAGAATACTACTCCCACTTCTTTCGAGGTGGGAGATTTTTGTATTCAGATATTTTGAATTGGAGGTACTGACTATGAGCAACAAAATGGACCGTCCTCTGGTCACGGTGGACGGTAGGACGCTGATGGACCGTCCGCTGGAGCCGCCCAATTTTGTGGTGGACACGCTGATCTCTCAGGGTCTGCATATCCTGGCGGGTTCACCCAAGGTGGGCAAGTCCTGGCTGGCCCTGTGGCTGGCGGTGACGGTGGCCAAGGGAGAACCGGTCTGGGGAATGAGCGTGAAGCAGGGCACCACCCTCTATCTCTGCCTGGAGGACTCCGTCCTTCGCATCCAGAACCGCCTCTTCGAGATCACAGAGGACGCGCCGGACAGCGTCCATTTCTGTACGGAGTGCGCTCCCATCGGCCAGGGGCTGGAGGAGCAGGTGGAGGGCTTCCTCGTAGCTCACCCGGATACTGTTCTGGTTCTCGTCGATACGCTGCAGATGGTCCGCCCCGTCCACGATGCCACCTACGCCAATGACTACCGGGACCTGTCCGTGCTGAAGCGGCTGGCGGACAAGCACGGCATCGCCATCCTGCTGATCCATCATCTGCGAAAGGAAACTGCCGATGATGTGTTCAACCGCATCTCCGGTACGACAGCCATCAGCGGGGCGGTGGATTCCAGTTTTACTCTGGTGGAAGATCGGCGCGGCAGCGGTAAGGCGAAGCTCTCCTGCATCGGTCGTGACATTGAATACCGGGAGTTGTCTCTGGAACGCAACGTTGAAAACGTGTGGGAGATGGTAGCAGACAGCAGAACGCAGCCGGAGCTACTGGGAGACCGGATCACCTATCTGGTCTCTGAACTGATGCGCGACCGTACGAAATTTATCGGCACTCCCACAGAGCTGTCTGAAAAAATCGACCCTGTCGGTATGGAGCGTATCTCGCCTAAGAAAGTGTCCCGCCTGATCCTGCAAAACCTTGACGCGCTAAGCAAAATCGGAATTTCCGGTATGGTGCGCCGCAGCAACGGGAAGCGGCTCATCGAGCTGCGCCGTGCCGAAAGTGACGATGCCCAGGGTGTACCTGTGGTCGCCCCTGTTGACCCTGTTGGGGCGCTGTGCGGCGATTTGCGGGAGATTGCCGGGCATGGCGAGTAAACACCCGCAGGGAAAAAGAAACGCCGTTTGTGGCCATTTGTGGCCGAAAGCGGAGCGCGGGTGTTCGGTGCAGGGAAATCACCTCCTTGGAGGTGGCCAGCATCGCGTTTGTCTGGTCTGCGGCAACGCCGCTGCCCGACTTCCGCATGAATTCCCGGGCAGAAGCCCGGACCCACTTTATCTACGATTTGGAGGAAACGACATGAAAAAAGATGTTAAATTCAGCACCCGCATGGCGTCCACAGACCGGGAGGCCATCAAGGAGTTGGCGAAGCAGTCCGGGATGTCCATGAGCGACTACGTCACTGCCTGCTGCCTGGGAAAGCAGGTGGTGGTCATCGACGGCCTGAAAGAAGTGCTGAAGGAGCTGAAGTCCATCGGCAGAAATCTGAACCAGCTCGTCACCCTGGCGCACATGGGGCGAGTGACCGTGATCGATCTGGAAAGCGTATGTCGGGCGTTCTCTGAACTCTGTGGTGCCGTACGGATGATCCTTGAACGAAAGCGCTGGTAAGCTATGGCTATCATCAGCTTCACAAACTACAAGCGGGGCCAGACCACCGGATGCATGAGCGCCGTGATGCGGTATACCATGCAGGATAAAAAGACCGAGTTCGAGGGGCAGCAGTTGGTCACAGGTATCAACTGTCAGCCGGAATCTGTCTACGCGGATTTCATGACCACCAAGCGGCTCTACCACAAGACGGACGGTGTACTGTTCTATCACATGGTACAGAGCTTCCCGAAAGGCGAAGCAGTCGACCCGGTCACCGCTCACGCGGCCGCGCTGAAGCTGGCCGAGTACTATGAGGGATACGAAGTTCTGGTCTGCACCCACACAGACCGTGAGCACATCCATTCCCACTTCCTCATCAACTCGGTCAATTTCGATACCGGACGGAAACTGCATATCGCAAAGGAGCAGCTCCAGGAACTGCGGCAACGCAACGACATGGTCTGCAAGGAGTTTTCACTTCCTGTATTTCAACCCAGGGAACAAAAGCAGAAAACAAAGACTATGACCATCGGAGAGTATCACACGGCGGCCCGCGGTCAGAGCAAGAAGCTGCAGCTCATGAATATCATCAATGACTGTATGCGCCACGCTTCCAACCGCGAGGAGTTCATTGCGCTGATGGAGAGCGAGGGCTACAAGGTTCGCTGGGAAAAGTCCCGAAAGAATATCACCTATACCACGCCGAGTGGCTGGCAGTGTCGGGACCGTTTGCTGTTCGGTGACAAATATCTAAAGGAGAACATGGAATATGAATTCAGGATCAGAGAAGAAATTATCTATGGACGAGCTCATGACCCTGAACCGGCCCGAGCCTTCACCGCAGCCGACAGCGCAGGAGTCGAGTTCACCGATCACGCCCATTGTCATCCAGTGTCCGTTGCCGGAGGCTCTGACGATGCTGACACAGAAGACAGAATCCATCGGGTGGGAAGTGCGTGGAATGCGGGAGTATCTTCCGAACCTGAGATCACACACAGACCTGACAGCGGTGCAGAACAGCATGGCGGAGATCCAGAAATCGTTGACGGAGATGACCACTCTGCTGGAACAGGCTGGGAAGAAGAAAGAAAAGCATTCCTGCAAATGGCTGGACTGGCTTCCGGACTTCGACCTGATCGTAGTGGCCAAATGGATCGTACTGGTACTGCTCATCGTGGCGGCACTGCTGGGGATGGGGTATGGCACAGCGACAGTGGTCAGCAACATCCGCAACCTGTTTCTATGAAGCCGCTCCACGCTGGACTGTATGGTCTGGCGGTAACTGGAGCGTTACTGGATGATGGTAACGAAAATGTCGAGGAACGTTACCGCCGTATCCAAGCAGAACAGGAAGCCAAAAATATCGGCGCTGTCATCGGACTGGTGGCCGGCGTAGCCATGGTGCTCACACAGGATGAGCAATCATCTACAGAACAGCAGTGGACCGAAGATCAGCAGGCAGAACAAACACAGCAGCAGACCATGTAACGGTCTGCTATTTTTGTTGCCTGACTGTAGCGTCAGGGGAAAGGAACGATATGGCGTATAAATTCAAATACAATGAGCGTCCCCGCTCCTACAGTGAAGAAAAGCATGGAGATGAGGATATTCCCTCTGCCAAGGCAGTGCGGGATACCGCAGTGGAAGAAAGGGACGACAAGATTATAAAAAGCCGCCGACAGCATGTATGCGGCAGAGAGTACATTGTGTTCGCGGAATTCAGTTTCGGAGGAACGCAATCTACGGTCGATCTTATGAAACAGGTCATCAACCTGGAGCAGGACGCAAAAAATATTTCCGCCTGAAAAACAGGTTCGCATAGACAAACAAACCGATTGGGGGTATTGTATGGTTGCAATCTCTCAATCGGTTTGGCATTTTATGAAGGAGGTCAATATGTTACAGCCAAACCAAAAGATCACGGCGCTCTATTGCCGTCTGTCCCGAGATGATAATCTGGAGGGCGACTCCAACAGTATCCAGAACCAAAAACTTATCCTGCAAAAGTACGCCGATGAGAATGGGTTCCAGAACACCAGATTTTATGTGGACGATGGCTATTCCGGCGCGAATTTCAATCGCCCAGCCTTTGAACAGATGATGGATGACATGAGCAACGGCGACATCGCCGTCATCATCACAAAGGATCTTTCCCGCCTTGGAAGAAACCAACTGCACACCGGTCTTTATATCGAGGAGATATTCCCTTCCAATGATGTGCGCTACATCGCTGTCAACGACAATGTTGACACCAAGTATGAAAACAGCAACGAGCTGATGCCTTTCAAGAATTTGTTCAATGAGTGGCACGTGCGGGACTGCAGCCGCAAGGTGCGGAATGTAGTGAACGCCAAGGCACAGCGGGGAATCCGGGTGGGGACACGAGCTCCTTACGGCTACCGCAAGGGTGCAACCAAGGACTCTCCTCTGTTGGTGGATGAGGAGGCGGCGGCTGTCGTCAAACGCATCTTCGCCATGTGCGCCGGCGGAATGGGACCAGCCCAGATTGCAAAGCAGCTCAAGAAAGAATGCATCTACTGTCCATCCATGTACGCCTATACGAAATTCGGCACATCCCATTCCGGGCTGAATGCAGAGCGGCCCTACAACTGGACTGGCGACATGGTGGCGGATATGCTTCAGAACATGGTCTACCTTGGGCACACGGTCAACCTTCGCTACAGCACCAAGTCCTACAAGGACAAAAAACGATGTGAACGCCCCAAATCAGAGTGGCTTATCTTTGAGAATACTCATGAAGAGCTGGTGGATCAGGAAACCTGGGATATCGTACAGGAGGTGCGATCTCATAAGCGCCGCCGCACGAATATGGATGAGCAGAATATGTTCTCTGGATTGGTGTATTGTGCGGACTGCGGTAAGCCCATGGTATTGCACCGGGCGCACACCATGAAGCCGGAACAGAATCATTTCACCTGCCGCACCTACAAGAAGGACGGGGCAGAAGTGTGTAGCGCTCACTATATCCGGGAAGTGGCACTGAAGGAAATCGTGCTGGAAACAATCCGCAGAGCTACAGAGTTTGCCAGGAGCGACCCGGAGCGGTTCGCCGCATATATTCAGCAAAAGCAATCTACTGAGGTGGCAAAGGAGATCCGGGGGGTGGAACGGGAATTGTCCACGATGCGGAAACGGGATGGCGAACTGGATGTAGTGTTCAAGCGGATGTATGAGGACAGCGCCTTGGGACGGGTGAGCAATGAGCAGTTCCGTTTGCTGTCTGAGGCATACTCCAAGGAGAAAGCGCAGCTGGCCGAAGCCATCCCTGCCACGGAGGAGCGCCTGGAGAAACTACGCAGTAGCATGGCCAACGCCAAGAACTTCATCGCCGAAAGTTCACCGACATGACGGAACTGACCCCGGAACTGCTCCGCACCTTTGTGGCGAAAATCATCGTGTATGAGAAAGAGGTCAAATACTCCAAGCACGCACCGCAGAAGATCCACATCTGTTTTCGGGACTTCAACCTCAACGAGACAGACGATATGCTTCATAATGTTGGGTTTCAGTTCCATGGAAAATACTTTTGCATAGCGATGACCGGGTTATCATCATCAGCCAAACGAATTTAATGAGCCGATTATTAAACGAATTATTGCAATGGAAAATCAAAAGGTGGACATTAATTTTGAAACCGGAGAAGTCAGTGTGGATGGAAAAATATTGGACGAACCGTATATTTCTACACCTACCACTGTGAATGAAGGAATTTCCTTTCCGATAACCGTGCCGGAGGGGAAAGTGTTTGTGATGGGTGATAACCGGCAGAACTCGATTGACAGCCGCAGTGAAGCAATCGGATTGATTGATACACGTTATATTTTGGGGAAGGCAATCTTTCGTATTTTCCCTTTTGATAAAATTGGAATGTTGTCCTGAAAAACGGAGGAAATTAAAAAATGATAGAAGCGCCATCTATTCAGTGGTTTCCGGGCCATATGGCAAAAACAAGGCGGCTGATTCAGCAAAATTTAAGGCTTGTAGATCTGGTTGTCGAGCTTGTTGACGCCAGAATTCCGATCAGCAGCAGAAATCCTGAGCTGGATAAGTGGATTGAAAATAAACCGCGGATTATTTTGCTTAACAAATGTGATGTAGCTGATGAACGGATTACGCAAAGCTGGTGCTCCTATTTTAAAAATCGCGGGATACCGGCTCTTGCAACCGACAGCGCCAGTGGACGCGGACTTAAAAACTTTGCGCCGCTTGTCAAAGAAGTGCTTTCCGATTTGCTGAAACGACGGGAAGCAAAAGGAATGGTTGGGCGTCCCGTCCGTTTGATGATTGTAGGAATTCCGAACGTCGGGAAATCATCCTTTATTAACAAACTGGCCGGGGGAAAATACGCCAGGGTGGAAGACCGCCCTGGTGTTACCCGGACAAAACAATGGATTTCATTTGGCGGAGATTTGGAATTAATGGACATGCCCGGTGTTTTGTGGCCGAAATTCGATGATAAAACCGTGGGCGAACATCTGGCCTTTACGGGTGCTGTTAAGGATGACGTGGTAGATATTGAATTGTTGGCAATGCGGCTTTTACAGCTTCTTGCCGGTGAGTATCCGGAAACTCTCACGAAGCGGTATAAAGTTACGGCTTCAGAAGGAAACGACGGATATGAGCTTCTCTGTGCCGTAGGAAAAAAGCGCGGGATGTTGATATCGGGAGGCGAAGTAAATACCGAGCGAGCTGCAATCACTGTTTTGGACGAGTTCCGTGCGGGAAAGCTTGGAAGGATTACCTTGGAAAAACCGCCTGTAAAGGGGACAAACGGATGAATTTATTTGAGTATGACAAAAGCTTGAATATAAAATTGCTTTGCGGTGTGGATGAGGTAGGACGCGGTCCTCTGGCGGGCGATGTTTATGCCGCAGCGGTGATTTTGCCCGAGGATGCGAATCTTCCAGGACTTAATGACAGTAAAAAGCTTTCCGAAAAAAAGAGAGAGGTACTTTACGATCTGATTGTTTCACAGGCAATCAGCTATTGTGTGGCGTCAGCTACGGTAGAGGAAGTTGATCACTTTAATATTTCAAAAGCCGTTTTTCTGGCAATGCAAAGGGCCGTTGATGGACTTTCGGTAAATCCGGATTATGTCTTGATTGACGGAAATCGATGTCCGGATACACTGCGTCAGCCCTGTAGCTGTCTGGTAAAAGGGGATGCCATCTCCGCTTCAATTGCAGCAGCATCAATTCTTGCAAAAGTCTCCAGAGACCGTTACATGGTGCAGATGGCGAAACAATACCCGGAATATGAATTTCAGAAGAATAAGGGGTATGGTTCGAAAGATCACTACCGCGCCATTATGGAGCACGGACCAACTCCGATTCACCGAAAAACGTTTTTAAAGAATCTTACAGAGGGGAATTTGCCCAATGCGCATGCCGTAGGCGTTGCAGGGGAACAGGCGGCAGCGAAGCATTATCTGGATTTGGGGTATGAAGTTGTCAAACGCAATTACCGTTCGACATACGGTGAAATCGATTTGATTTTAAAAAACGAAAACTATTTGGTTTTTGCGGAAGTAAAAACTCGAAAGCAGGGATCGTTAATGACTCCTGCAGTGGCTGTCACTCCGCAAAAACAGAAAAAAATCATTCGCACGGCGCTCACGTTTCTTGCAGAATACGGGATGCCGTTACAGCCGCGTTTCGATGTGGTTGAAGTGATTTGGAACGAGGGTTTAAAAGAGATAAACCTTATCGAAAATGCGTTTACTGCGGATGGGCTTCAAATAGTTTTTTAGCCTGAAATCGGTTGTATCAGCTGCTGAATTTATGGTATAATGTATGTGAGAAAGCGATGCGTGCGTGTTATGCGAATTTTTGTATTTTACGGCGCTTCGCCGGAATTACTTTGCAAACACTCTCGCAAGGACTCTTTTGTTTGCGGCGAACAACCTTCGAAACAAAGTGATTCGAGATCCCGTGGAGAAAACCAAAATTAAAGTTTTGAATTAATGTAAATGTAAAGCTGATGAAGATAGGAGTATTTTTATGAATTATAAAAGCACACGCAACAGTGCAGAGGTGGTTTCATCGGCGCAGGCAATTGCCCGTGGAATTTCCGCTGACGGCGGTTTGTTTGTACCGGAGAAAATTCCGCAGATGTCTATTGAAGAAATCGGTGGCCTGATTGAAAAATCTTATGTTCAGCGTGCCGAGATTATCCTTTCAAAGTTCCTCACCGATTTTACGATGGAAGAATTGGGCTATTGTGTGCGCAGTGCCTACACTGAAGAAAAGTTTGACTCCAGTCAAATTGCCGAGCTTGCAAAATTAGGAGAAAGCACATATTTGCTTGAGCTCTGGCACGGTCCAACCTGTGCGTTTAAGGATATGGCACTTCAGCTTTTGCCGTATTTGTTAACTGTCTCTGTGAAAAAGACAATTGCCGATAAGGAAGTTGTTATTCTTGTCGCTACATCCGGTGATACAGGAAAGGCGGCGTTAGAAGGGTTTAAAGACGTACCGGGAACCAAAATCCTGGTCTTTTATCCCGAGAACGGCGTCAGCCCCATGCAAAAGCTTCAGATGACAACACAAGAGGGCGAAAATGTAGGTGTTTGTGCAATCAAGGGTAATTTTGACGATGCCCAAACCGCAGTTAAGGCTATTTTCACCGATCCCAAAATTGGGGAACAGCTTGCAGATCGCGGTATGATGTTCTCAAGCGCAAATTCGATTAACTGGGGGCGTTTGGTTCCGCAGATTGTTTATTATATCTCGGCTTATTGCGATCTTTTGGCAAATGGCGACCTCGAACTTGGGGAAGAGATCAACATTGTTGTCCCTACCGGGAACTTTGGAAATATTCTTGCGGCGTATTATGCGAAACACATGGGGCTTCCGGTTAAGCGGCTGATTTGTGCTTCGAATAAAAATAATATTTTGACGGACTTTATAGGAACCGGTGTTTATGACAAAAACCGTGCTTTTTACACAACCTCTTCTCCGTCAATGGATATTTTAATTTCCAGCAACCTTGAGCGCCTTTTATATCTCCTTTGCGGGTGCAATGATTCACAGCTTAAACAATGGTATGCCGATTTAAAGGAAAACGGAAAGTTTACTGTTTCGGATGAAGTAAAAGAAAAAATTCAAGCCGAGTTTAATGCTGGATTCTGCGATGAAGAAGAAACACTTCGGACGATTCGCACAGTATTTGATGAATATTCTTACGTTTGTGATCCGCATACTGCGGTTGGAGTAAAGGTTTACGAGGATTATAAAAAGGCGACCGGCGATTTAACCAAAACTCTGATTGCATCGACGGCCAGTCCGTATAAATTTACGGATACTGTAATTCAGGCGATTTCGCCGGAAACAAATCCGTCTGATGATTTTGACGATATCGGACTTCTTAATATTTTGACCGGGATGCCGGTGCCGAAAGAAATCAGCGAGCTTGACGGGAAAGAGGTCCGTTTTACGAAAAGTGTTGCGATAAACGATATGCCGCAAGTGGTTAGAGAATTATTGAGTTTATAATGCCCGGGTTATGTATTCACCACACAGTTTTGTGTGGCGAATTGCTTGTGCTGTTGCGTGTAGCGTTAAAAGGTTTTGAAATGTGCGATTATCGCTGCTTTTCAAAGCTTTGACAGATTGTGTCTGTACAGCAGGAAGCGCTTTGCGGCCCCACCTTGATTTCTTTGGCGGTGCAGCAGTAATCGTGGTTGTTATGAATGCAGTTTTCTACATCGCATTTTACATGATTGATGGATTTTTTATTTTTACCATAGTCGGACATGAAAAGTACCTCCTCAAATTTGTTGGAATACTGACGTGTTCCGTTATTATTATTTCCGCGAATACAGCTGATTATGTCGGCGTTTAAATGGCAAAAGGAGGAGTGCGGTGAATTTATATGCAATTGCGGATCCGCATCTTTCTTTTGGTGTGGACAAACCAATGGACATTTTTAACGGCTGGCAGAATTATATTGCAAGGCTTGAAGAAAATTGGCAGCGTCTTGTTCGACCGGAAGATATCGTGGTTCTTGCCGGTGATATTTCGTGGGGAATGACCTTTGAGGAAGCAAAGCCTGATTTTGCTTTTTTGCATCGTCTCAACGGTACAAAAATCGTTCTAAAGGGAAATCATGATCTGTGGTTTTCAACAAAGACAAAGACAGATCGCTTTCTGGCTGAAAACGGATTTGACTCTATCAAGATTTTATTTAATAACTATTACCCCTTCGGAGAATATGGAATTTGCGGAACCAGAGGCTGGATCAACGAACCGGGCGAACCGCAAAATCTCAAGGTCATTTTGCGGGAGGCCGGCAGATTGGAGCGTTCACTAGAGCTTGCTGTAAAAGACGGAAAGGAACCGATTGTTTTCTTGCATTATCCGCCTGTTTCGCTCAAAGCCGACTGTAAGGAAATTTTGGAAGTGATTTATCGGTACGGAGTTAAACAGGTATATTACGGACATCTTCATGGCCCGGCACATCAGTACGCTGCTACAGGAAGTTATGAAGGCGTTTTTTACCATTTGATTTCTTGTGATTTCACCAAATTTCTCCCGATAAAGGTGGCGGAAATTAACAATTAATAAAAACATAGAAATAAGGCTAGCCAGCATAAAAACTTTGTGGTATAATAACAAAGTTAAAAAAGTATAATTTTCAGGAGGACACAACATGTTAGTTGCAAAAATTCTGTTGAAACAAACAAATTTGAATTGGAAATTAAGGTCGACGCTGCAGAGTTTGAAGAAGCTCTTCAAAAGGCTTACTTGCAGAATAAAAATAAAATTCAGGTTCCGGGCTTCCGTAAAGGTAAAGCGCCTCGCAAACTGATTGAGAAATTGTATGGCGTTGAAGTTTTCTATGAGGATGCAATCAATAATTCTTATCCTGCCGCTTTGGAAAGCGCTGTTAAAGAGGCTGAGCTTGAGCTGGTTGATCGTCCGGAAGTTGAGGTCACTGCGGTTGATAAAGAAAACGGCTATACTTTTAAAGCAACCTGCATTGTAAAACCTGAGGTTGAAGTTTCTGATTACAAAGGAATAAAAGTAACTAAAACTGTCAACCCTGTTGATGACGCAGAAGTTGAAGCAGAGCTTGGCCGCATGCAGGACAGAAATGCTCGTACCATTACAGTTGAAGGCAGAGCTTCGGCTATGGGCGATACCGTAGTTTTCGATTTTGACGGCTCGGTTGACGGCGTTCCGTTTGATGGCGGTAAGGCTGAAGATTTTAGCTTGGAACTCGGTTCCGGTCAGTTTATTCCGGGCTTTGAGGAACAGATGGTTGGTCATAATGCCGGCGATGAGTTTGACGTAAATGTCACCTTCCCGGAGGATTATCATGCTGAAGAGCTCAAAGGTAAACCGGCTGTTTTCAAAATTAAATTGCACGAAATCAAATCGAAAGAGCTTCCGGCTCTTGATGATGAATTTGCAAAAGATGTCAGTGAATTCGATACCCTTGATGCACTGAAGGCCGATATCAAGGCAAAGGCTGAAGAGCGGAACAAAAAAGCTGCTGATGAGCAGGTTGAGAACGATTTGGTGGATGCAGTAGTTGCCAATATGAAGGCTGAGATTCCGGAAGTTATGTTTGAAAACCGCACTCAGGAAGCAATCAATGAATTTGCATACCGTTTGCAGTCTCAGGGAATGAATCTTGACCTTTACCTGCAGTACACCGGCATGGATGTGGATGCGCTGAAAGAGTCTTTCCGTGCACAGTCTGAGAAACAGGTAAAAATTCGTCTGGCTCTTGAGAAGATTGTCGAGCTTGAGAATATTGTTCCGTCTGAGGATGACATCAACGCACAGTATCAGAAGATGGCAGAACAGTACAATATGGAAGTCGACAAAATCAAAGAGATTGTACCGGCTGAAGATGTCGTGAAAGATCTTGCTATGAACAAAGCTATCGATCTGATTCGTGATTCTGCAGTAATTACCGAGAAAAAGGCAACAGCAAAGAAAACTGCTGCAAAGAAATCCACTTCGAAGAAAGCAGAAACAAAAGAAGTAACTGCTGATGAAGCTGCAGAAGAGAAAAAAGCTCCGGCAAAGAAAACTGCTGCGAAAAAAACCACAACCAAGAAGACAGAAACAAAGGCAAAGGACGCAGAGTAAGTTATATAATTTAGGCGTCTGTCTATTTTGGAGGCGTTATTATGAGTTTAGTACCATATGTAGTAGAACAGACCAATCGCGGAGAGAGGTCATACGATATTTTTTCCCGACTTTTAAATGATAGGATTATCATGTTGTCGGAAGAAGTAAATGATACAACGGCAAGTCTTGTTGTTGCACAGTTGCTTTATTTGGAAGGGCAGGATCCCGAAAAGGATATCAGCCTTTATATCAACAGCCCCGGGGGCTCCATTACTGCAGGCATGGCAATCTACGATACGATGAATTATATTAAGTGCGATGTTTCCACTATCTGTATTGGCATGGCCGCGTCTATGGGTGCATTTTTGCTCTCCAGCGGCGCTAAGGGAAAGCGTCTTGCTCTTCCCAATGCAGAGATTATGATTCATCAGCCGCTGATTGGCGGAGGACTCAGTGGCCAGGCTACAGATATCCAAATTCATGCCGACCACTTGATGCGGACGAAAGAAAAAATGAACCGCATTCTTGCACAGAATACCGGAAAAACCTACGAAGAGCTTCAGCGTGATACAGAGCGAGATAACTTTATGTATGCAGAAGAAGCCAGAGAGTATGGTTTGATTGATAAGGTTATTACCAACCGGTAAAATCGCAAAAAAATTGCCTCCCTCGATTTATCGGGGGAGGTATTCGTATGAAGACGGTTTGTGGCGTGTTGTTTTGTAAATATTTTTTTGAGAACAGTCGCTTTATCGTTTTCATTTTTAAAAGATTATCTTATCACCCTATTGCTTCGCATGATAAGATTGTTTGATTTAAAAATACGCGCCGGTGCGAAGCGGCAGAATGGATGATGAATATGGCAGGGTTTGAGGATTCCAAAGTGCCTCGCTGTAGTTTCTGCGGAAAGTCGGAATTTCAGGTTAATCGTCTTCTCTACGGAAACGGTGCATTCATCTGTGATGAATGTGTATCGCTTTGCTATCAGATGTTGGTGGATGACGGCTTGGTAAAAGCAGGCTCAGCTAAAAATGCAAACGGAAAACCCCATCCTGAGGACGTGATGATCCTGAAACCGCAGGAAATTAAAGCGGTTTTAGATGAATATGTAATCGGGCAGGATGCTGCTAAGGTTGCACTTGCTGTTTCGGTGTATAATCATTACAAAAGAATTTATTACGGTGGCGACGATGATGTCGAATTGCAAAAGAGCAATGTGCTCCTGTTAGGCCCGACCGGAGTCGGTAAGACAATGCTCGCGCAAACGTTGGCCAAGCTTCTAAACGTTCCGTTTGCCATTGCAGATGCAACAACTTTAACAGAAGCAGGATATGTCGGCGAAGATGTTGAAAATGTCCTTTTGCGGCTGATTCAAGCTGCCGATTTCGACATTGAAGCGGCTGAGCGTGGAATCATTTATATCGATGAGATTGATAAAATTGCGCGTAAAAGTGAAAATACTTCTATTACTCGCGATGTCAGCGGTGAAGGTGTTCAGCAGGCACTGCTTAAAATTGTGGAGGGGACAGTTTCCAATGTTCCTCCGCAGGGCGGACGAAAACATCCACAGCAGGAATTTATTCAAATCAATACGAAGAATATTTTATTTATCTGTGGCGGCGCTTTTGATGGGGTTGAAAAAATTATCCAAAAGCGGCTGAGTTCTTCTTCACTTGGCTTTGGCGCGAAAATTCGTGATAAGGCTGAGGAAGATATTTCTCACCTGATGCAGCAGGTTACGCCTCATGATTTGGTTCGCTTTGGCTTAATTCCTGAGCTTGTGGGACGTTTGCCTGTTATTACAACTCTTTCGGAGCTTGACGAAAATGCGCTGGTGCGAATTCTGACAGAACCTAAAAATGCCATGGTGAAACAGTATCAGTCTCTGTTCCGGATGGATGGTATTGAACTTGAGTTTACCGATGAAGCCCTGATTGCAATTGCAAAGAAAACATTGGAACGTAAAACCGGTGCCCGTGGTTTGCGCGGTATTATGGAAGGGGTTCTTTCTAAGCTGATGTTCAATGCGCCGAGCGACGATACTTTGACTAAGGTGGTTATTACAGCGGCGTGTGTTGACCAAACGGGAGAGCCTGAAGTGTATCGGGGTGAAAAACACCATTTAACCCAACAGGCTGCGAAAAATCTTCCGGCGGCCAAACGGGATTCCAAGAAAAAATCGAGCTGATTATGTCAAGAAAGGCACTTCGAAAAAATTGTTTAATAGATTGGCCTGTAATTAGCTTTACGTTAAGGAGAAAGTTTCGTAAGAATGGGAAACATTCGGCAGGGCAGGTAATATAGTTGTAAGAACCTGTAGTCGTTAGTATTGTCCCTTTTAGGACTTACTAAAATCGGGATCATGGCTTTTGTAATTAAAAACGCAGTATCTTTATCTCCCGATAAAGATACTGCGTTTTATTAAATTGAGTTTTAATACTCCAATTGCACAAGTCCTTCAATTTCAAGTGAAGCAAGAGCTCTTTATGATCAAAAATTTAAGAGATTAATCGGTTTCGAACTTATCCAATAACTCTCCGAAAGCCTCTTTGCTGCCGATACCGACCGCGAGAATAGTGCGATAAAGAAGCCCAATCTGTTTTTCAAAATTCAGTTTCATCAATTCGGCCTGAGTTTCGTTGTTCGCATACATTGTCAGTTGCATCAGATCGCTGCCTACATCAAGGATCCGGCATTGAACCAGGTAGCCGTCCTCGACATGCTTCAGAGTGATGTCCACGTTTTTTTTGCGTTCCAATTTAGTCAAAAGCTGAAGAGCAACAGCTACAACTTTATCTTTAAGAGAACGTGGCAAACTGGACTGAAGTTTGTGCGCACTGTCTAAACCGAGATCAGTAATTTTATACTTTAACTCGTCGTTTACGTGTATTTCCTCGATATGTCCCGATTCTAAAAGGCCTTTTAATGCTGAAGTGTAGGAAAAGTAATTGACGAGTCCCTCGCTTTGAAAAACGTAATTAAGCTGATCCGGGGTTAACGGTTCAGAAATGGTAGAAAGCAGATAACAGATCAGTAGTTTTATTTCATATGGATCTACAAGTCCACCGGGCTCAATTCCGGCAAAATAATTTTCAAAATCCAAAGGGAATCCCCCTAACAATTAAAATAATAAATATGTTACATCTCTATTATACCTTGCTTCTTTTCGTTTTTCAAGAAAAGCAAAATAGTCTCCAAATTTTCTTGTGTGGCGGTAACTCAAGGGGTATAATAAAAAAGAGGTGAAAGCTTATGGAGTTATCTCAGTTTTGTTATCGGCAGGGAAAAGAACTGGATGATTATGAAACCGTACCGACAGTTCAAAAAATTAAGGAAGATGCGTTGCTTACAATTGAAGAAAACAAAGTAAAGATGGCTGTTTTACAGGATAAGCTGTATGCCGAAAGAAAAAATGCCGTTCTTTTAATATTGCAGGGAATGGATGCCTCCGGAAAAGACGGAGCAATTAAACATGTTTTAACTGGACTCAATCCACAGGGAATCGAGGTAACCAGTTTTAAATCGCCTAACAGCAATGAACTGGAACATGATTATATGTGGCGGACTGACCGAATGTTGCCGCCTAAAGGTGAAATCGGCGTTTTTAATCGCTCTTACTATGAAGATGTTCTGGTGGTACGGGTTCATGGTTTGGTCCCCGGCCATGAAATAGATGACAGGGATTTTTGGGAGATGCGTTACCGTCAAATTCGAGATAAAGAGCAATATTTACTGGAAAATCACATTGTACCGATTAAAATATTTTTTCATATTTCAAAATCAGAACAGGCGAAACGTTTATTAAAACGGATTGATGATCCCGAAAAGAATTGGAAATTTGATATAAGCGATATCAAAGAGCGAGCTTTCTGGGAGGATTATCAAAGAGCATATCAGGAAATGTTTGAGGCAACCTCTACTAAAAAATCGCCCTGGTATATCATTCCGGCCGATAAAAAGTGGTATGCAAGATTTTTACTTTCCGAGATACTTGTAAAGGAGCTTGAGCATTTAAATCCGAAATATCCGGAGGTTTCCGGGCAGCAACGGGAAACGTTAGAACAGTATCGTGCTTTGTTAAATCAGGATAATCGTTAATAAAAAGGCTCATCTGAATTTTCAGATGAGCCTTTTTGTTTTATCTATTTATATTCGACAGATTATTTGTATCGGTTTTGCTAAACTTGTGTTTATAACTCAATAAATAAATCGTTCGGAGTGCATTCTAAGAGTTGGCAGAAAAGTTCGATATTTTCGTATTTAATTGATTTTGTTTCATTTTTACATGTAGACTTTTACATTATATAACATAAAAGTCCATTATTATATTATGAACGGGGATTATGTTTTGAAAATAGCGGTAATCGGATCGCGCAGCATTGAAAAATTCAATTTGGATAAATTTCTTCCGGATGGAATTTGTGAAATCATTTCAGGAGGCGCCAGAGGAGTTGATACACTTGCGGCTCAATATGCACGCGAGCGTGGAATACCGCTGCGCGTCTATTCACCCGATTATAGGCAGCATGGAAAAAGGGCACCAATTATACGCAATAGAACCATTGTGGACGAGTGTGACGTTCTTTTTGCATTTTGGGACGGGATATCTACCGGAACAGCTTATACGGTTAAATATGCCCATCAGAAAGGAAAACCTATAAAATTATTTCGGCTTAAAGGAGAAATCTAACGCCGTCTTGCAATCATTCTGTAAAAATATTATACTAAAACCATTAAAGCATTTTATCAGAAAATCAATACAGCAATTATGAAAGCAGGAGGATATAAAAATGATTTGACGTATGGAAATTGAACCTTTTATTCCCCAAAGCGGAGCACATTATGATGTAATTGTGGCCGGCGGCGGGCCGGCAGGACTCGGAGCCGCGGTTTCTGCTGCAATGAACGGCGCGAAGACTTTGTTGTTAGAAGGACGTGCTTCTTTTGGCGGAATTGCAGCGCAAGCACTTTGGATGCCTTTAAACCGGATGTATCTGCATGGTGAAAGCCGTGGCGGTGTTCATGAAATGCTTTTAAAGCAATTGGACGAATGTGGCCCAAATTCTTATTTAAAGGGTCGAACCGATTGGTTTAACGGTGATAACGCCCATATTCAGCCGGAATATCTTCAACTGGCGGCATATCGGCTGTTAGAGTCGGTCGGCTGCCATTATAGGCTTCATACACCGGTTACCGGGGCAAAAGTAGAAAACGGGAGAGTAACGGCGGTTATTTCGAATAATAAATCCGGCGAAGAGGTTTTCTATGCCGACATTTTCGTCGATTGCACCGGCGATGGAGACATTGCTTATTTTTCCGGCGCTGAAATGGTAAAAGGCAGTGAACTGGATGGTCTTTTGGTTGCGGGTCGTTGTGCTTCGGCCACTCAAATGGGACAGGCATCCGGAAAATCCATGGGTAATATGATGGATATGGGACAGGCGGCAGGACTTGCTGCGGCGCTTTGTGTAAAACATGGAGTGGAACCTCGTAATTTAAACGTTTCAGAGATTCAGGGTATTCTGATTCATAAAATGGGCGTTCATCTGTTTGGGTAAAAAAAGTGAAAATCATTAAAAATTTGATGATTTTTGCATTTGATTAAAAAATCTCACGTGCTATTATAATAATATCGTGTAGCGAATGCGTAAATCCGGATGTCCGGATTTACGCGTTTTTTATTTTAGAAAGGAAATGGAATAAATAGAAAAGAAAAATGCGTTTTTTAGAGACCGAAAAACCGGGGAAATTAATGAAAAAGTATGCGGTTTCCTGCATAGTTTCACTTCTGGTTGCAGCGTTATATAATATTGTTGACCAGATTTTTATCGCAAACGCCGATTATCTTGGCTCTTACGGCAATGCGGCCAACACAGTGGTTTTTCCGTTGACAGTAATTGCTTTGTCAATCGCGGTGATGATCGGAGATGGATGCTGTGCATTTGTAAGCATTCATTTGGGAAAAATGATGACAAAGCTGCCAGCAGAGGAATTGGAAATGCCATTGTTTTGGCGATAACCAGCGGTATCATTTGTGCAATACTCTATTATATTTTTTGTGATCCACTGATTGTCATATTCGGTGGCACGGTAAATGATGAAACTTTTGTATATGCGCGAGAATATTTTCTGCGGATTGCGGCCGGAATCCCGTTCTATGTATTCGGTCAAGCAATGAACCCCGTTATTCGCGCCGACGGCAGTCCTAATTTTGCTATGGTGACAACTTTGGTCGGAGCGGTAATTAATCTGATTCTGGATCCGATTTTTATTTTTGGGTTTTATTGGGGAATGACCGGTGCGGCGGTGGCCACAGTAGTCGGACAGATAACAACTGCCGCTTTTGCTGTTTATTATTTGTTTCATACGAAATTAGTTAAGATAACAAAAAGAAGCTTTCACTTAAAAGCAAAGGTAATCGGACGCTTTATCTCTCTCGGTGTTTGTAGTTTCCTTGCGCAGATTTCGCTCGTTGCAGCAATGGCGGCGGTTAATAATATGATTCGAAAATACGGTGCGCTTGATCCGATTTTTGGACAACAACAATATGCTCAGATTCCGATGGCAGTTGTCGGGATTGTAATGAAGTTCTTCCAAATCGTCATTTCGATTGTTATCGGAATGGCAGCGGGCTGTATTCCGATTGTGGGGTATAATATGGGTGCCGACAGAAATGATCGTGTAAGAAAGCTTTTTGAACTTCTTTTGATAGCGGAGGCTATAGTGGGAGCTATTTCATTTATAATTGTAGAATTTTTTCCCAAACAGCTTATTTCTGTTTTTGGAGCAGCCAATGAAAGCGTGTATTATACTGAATTTGCAGAAAAAGCCTTTCGAATTTATCTGTGTATGATTATTTTGGCCTGTGTTAACAAAGCGGTTTCTATTTTCTTGCAATCAATGGGAAAGGCAATCGCTTCGACATTTTTGTCTATGGTGTGCGAGATTGTATTTGGAGTAGGATTGGCCTTAATATTACCGATTTTTTATGGGTTGGATGGGGTTCTGTACTCAATGCCGGTCGCAGATATTCTTACCTTTGTTATTACAATTATTTTGGTTTTATTAACCGACAGCGCATTGCGTACACGTTTGGTATCCGACACTTCAAAAGATGTTGAGCAAATGTCTGTGCAGCAATAATAAAAAAAGGGTATTTGTATTCTGATTACAGCGATATTCGTTCAATAAAGGCTTAAGTGTTTAGATGTCTTAAAGGCAAATAAAAAAGGCGGTTAAAACCGCCTTTTTTATTTGCTCCGATTAAAGGTATTCTTTTCGTAATTCGTCGGCAGAAAGGGGAGAGAACATTCCAACCGGCAGGTCAAAAATTGTAATGGCGCCGGTCGCTCCATGTTTCGCCATACGGGCTACAGCACGACCGCAAGCGACCAAAACACTTGAGGTGAATTCAGGGTTGCTGCCAAGCTCCAGACTAAATTCTACTTTTTGCCTTGTGCCGTTTGCACTTATACCGTTGCGAATTACAAATCCGCCATGTGGAAGACCTGCGTGGTCGCGATCAAGCTCTTCTTGTGAAATAAAATTCACTTCGGTATCATAATCGGCAAAATAGTTTGGCATGGTAACAATTTCGTGCTTAATTTTTTCTTTATCAGCGCCTTCTTTGACAACGACATAACAAACACGCAGATGCTTTTCACGCGTGGTAAACTCTTTGTTTTCACCTTTGCGAACGCTTTCAAGTGCAGCCGGGACGGGGACAGTATACTGCTTTGCATCAGCGACGCCCTCAATTCGACGAATTGCGTCAGAATGTCCTTGACTGACACCCTTTCCCCAGAAGGTATAAGTATGGCCTTCCGGTAAAACAGCAGAAGCAAGAACACGATTTAAAGAAAAGAGACCCGGATCCCAACCGGAGGAAATCATAGAGAGGGTACCTGCCTTTTTGGCAACCGCGTTGACAGTTTCAAAATATTCCGGAATTTTAGCATGGGTATCAAAACTGTCTATCGTGTTAAAATGAGCAGCAATTTCCGGTACCTGTTTTGGGAGATCGGTAGCAGAGCCGCCGCACATAAACATCAGATCGATTTTTCCTTTGTAGTCGAGTATTTTATCAATTGAAGTAAGTCCGGAATCAGAAGCAGGGATCCTGCGTGTAAAAATAGCTACCAATTCAAAATCCGGATTTTGTTTCAAGGCAAGTTCTACCCCTTTTCCAAGATTTCCGTATCCGACAATGCCGACTTTGATTTTTTGTTCCATCACAATTCTCCTTTTGCTTACTTATTTATAATATGGTCTGCTACATAAAGTCCGTTTGCCGCAGCTTGTGATAATGAGCGAGTAAAACCGGCCCCGTCACCGACTGCATAAATGTTTTTTGCTTGAGTCAGCTCAAAATCTACAGCTTCCGGACGGGCAGAATAGTATTTACATTCAATTCCGTAAAGCAGGGTGTCATAATTTGCAGTACCCGAAGCGATTTTATCTAAGGCGTGCAGAGTTTCTATAATGTTATCAAGCTGTCTCTTTGGCAGACAAAGACTTAAGTCTCCGGCTACTGCATCAAGTGTCGGACGTACGGTTGACTGCGCCAATCGCTTTTCATCGGTACGCCGTCCGTGTTCCAAATCTCCAAGCCGCTGCACCAAAACGGATCCGCCGCTGATAAGATTTGCCAAACTGGCAACATGACGCGCATATTCAATTGGCTCACGAAACGGCTGTGTGAATCTGCTCGTGGACAAGAGCGCAAAATTGGAATTTTCGGTTTTGCGGGCTTTGTCTTTATAAGCGTGACCGTTTACGGTAAGAACTCCTGAGGTGTTTTCGGTGACAACCAAACCGCCCTCGTTAAAGCAGAACATTCGGGTAGTGTCACCGTATTGCTTGGAACGATACCATATTTTTGGTTCATAAATTTTTTTGGAAAAATTCTCCCAAACAACAGCAGGTAATTCTACTCGCACGCCGATATCCACTTGGTTGTTGGTAAGGGGAATACTATTCTTCTTGCACCATTTCGAAAAGAAATTACTTCCGGCACGTCCAACGGCAAAAATAATTGTTTCCGCTTCAATTATATGCTCGTCGCCCTGATTTAAGCAGGTTACGATGTGTTTATCTTTGTCAACGTCAATTACTTCAGTATCGGTATAAATGTCAACTCTATCCTTTAAAAATTCGATTAGCTTGCACATGGTATTGAAATTAGCGTCTGTTCCCAAATGTTTCAGCTGCGCCTGGCTCATGTGTAAATCATGCTCAAGACAGAGTTTTTTAAGTTCATTGCTGGGCTGATAACGTTCGGTTGTGGCACCGTGTTCCATTAAAATTTTATCAGCCTGCTCAATGTAATCAATTACTGTTTCGGAAGGCATAAATTCCGTCAGCCATCCGCCATATTCGGTGGAGATTACATATTTCCCGTCGGAAAAAGCACCTGCTCCTGCCATCCCTTCCATAATGGCACAGGATTTACATTTCAAACAGGTTTTGACCTGTTTGGTAATAATCGGACAAACCCGCTTTAAAATATCATGACCCTTTTCTAAGATACAAATATTAAGCGAGGGCTTTTTCTCGCTTAATCGATGGGCAGCCATAATTCCGCCAATACCACCGCCGATGATAGCGACATCGTATTTGTTTTTAAACTTTTTCATTGTGTTTGAAACTCCTTTGTTTAATCCTTGCACAAAACGTACTTATTATAACACAAATCCCCGGAACATGCAAAAAGATTGCACGTTCCGGGGATTGATCCGTCTTTTTTATAAGTGGTTTAGCTGATAGGATAGCATCATTAAGCTATCATCAATGTGAATATTTTCAATCAATATATTTTCAAGTTCCAGATCGGTATAACAAAAATTTAAAATTGCCCGAATCCCGAGTGAAGCTGCAAAACGCGCCAGGCCTTCGGCGCTTTCACTGGAAGCGGCCAAAACGATGATTTCGGGGCGCTCTAACACCGGAAGGCTTTTTAAACTTTCCACATCTTCAACTTTAAATCCGTTAATTGTTGTACCGATCAATTCCGGATTATGATCGTAAACACCGATTAATTCGAATCCTCGATTTTGAAACATCCGATGACCGGTTAGGGCATGGCCGATGTTGCCTGCGCCGATGATGGCAACTTTTTGGCTGCTGTATAGTCCCATTTCTTCAGCAATTTTACGATGTGCTTCGCTGATGAGATATCCAAATCCGTTATGGCCGTTAACACCCAATTGGCCAAGATCCCGTCGCACCTGGGAGGCGGTAATACCCAGTTTTTCTGCAAGTTCGCCGGAAGAAATCTTTGTTTTGTCATGCATGGCAAATTCTCGCAAATAACGCAGATATTTTGGCAGGCGGACTACTCCTCACGCGGTAGGGTGCTTTTTTGCATAAACAGTTCCTCAATTCTGAAAAATAGATACCGCGGATGTTACCGGGTCATTTTGATTTTAGAGAAGTCGTGCTCGTCTAATACGTTGTTAATCTCGTTAATCGCATCAAGCTGCAACAATTTTACCCGCGCCTGCCGGACTTGATTGACCGGGGAAATCGCTGCCGGGCCGGCAATACAGCCGCCTTCGCAAGCCATACCTTCAATAAAATCTTCCGTTAACTTACCGCTTTTGAGAAGTAACAATGCCTTTTTACATTCTTCGGCACCGTTACATTTAACACAGGCAACCGAGAGCTCTACATCGTCTTCCTGTAAAGACTGTGCAACCGCGCTGAAAACACCGCCGCTTTGAGCGAATTTACGTCCATAAATACTACCGGTATTTGGAATATCAGCATCTTCAAAACTGATATTCTGACTTTCGATCATTGCCGCAAGCTCTTCAAAAGTAAGAACGTAATCAACGTCGTTTCCGGGGGTCATACCCTCAGCTTTTTTAGCAATACAAGGGCCTACAAAAACGATTTTCGCCTGCTTGTCAATCGATTTAATCCAACGTGCCGTTGCAACCATGGGAGATACGGTGGTAGACATTTTGGAAACAAGATCCGGAAAATGTTTTTCAATCATTGCTACGAAAGCAGGGCAACAGGAAGTCGTCATCTTTTGGCCGTTTAAAAACGCGTGACGCAATTCTTCACCTTCGTGCTTTGCTACAGCGTCTGCCCCCAAAGCAACCTCGTATGCCTTTTTAAAGCCCAGTTTTTCAATGGCACCTTTAATCATGGGAACCGTTACTGTCGGACCGAATTGTCCCTCAATAGCCGGGGCAAAAATAGCATATACATGATCGTTTTCTTTTAACAGATTGATAACGTCCACAAGATAAGAAATATCGGAAATTGCGCCAAACGGACAGGATCGAGCACAATTGCCGCAACCAATGCATTTATCTGTTTGAATTTCCGCAATTTTACTTTTGGGATCCATTGAAATGGCATCTACAGGGCAGCTCCGTTTACAGGGACGCACCAGATCGGCGATGGCATTATAAGGACAAGCCTTAGCACATCGTCCGCATTCACGGCATTTATCTGTGTCAATGTAAGCGCCTTTACCGGAAATGCTGATTGCATTAAAAGGACAGGCGGCTACACAATGCTTTGCCATACAACGCTGACAGTTTTCCGTAACACGGAATCGGTTGATAGGACAGCCTTCGCAGGCTGCCTTAATCACATTTACTACATGAGCTTCCTCGCCCGGTTGAGCGGATTTGGCCTGTGTTAAACGCACCCGGCCGCGAACAATTTCCCGTTCTTTATAAACGCAGCAACGAAATTTTGCCACGTTTCCCGGAATCAGGTCAAAAGGAATCTGGTCGATGTTTTCTTCCAGCGTACCTTCATACGCCAACTCAGCAACGCGCTTGAGAATGTCATATTTAATTTGCACTGCATCACTGGTAAAATTTGTTATCTTAGCCATGTTACCATCTTTCTATCATCAATAATACTTCACGTTTACGGTTTTTCCCAAAGCACGAAGATTGTCGGTGAGCTGATTGACAATCCGCTGACGAATATTTAAATCTATCGGCAGGTTGGGATTCTGGTGGGCAGCATTAATAGCTTTTCCTACAAAGAGATTTAATCGGGTGCAATCTTCCATTAACAGTTTCGCAAGCATCGATGCGCCGTTGTTCTGATCGAGAGCCTTGATATGTTCGTAATCAACGCCGTGCTGTGAGAATTCGCTCAGAATCTCGTTCGTTTTTGAAAGGGTTAAAACACCTTCCGTTACAAGATCCATTCCATCAATGTGTCCAATCGGAGGAAGCTCCGGATCGGTGTAATCAATGCTGGTTGTAACAGGACGATTCAAAAGTCTGCTGATAATTTGAGCGCTGCTTCCGCCACAAACAACCCGTTTTCCGCGTTCGGCCATAAAATCATGAAGCAGTACGGAATCAAGTTCTTTTTTGCTTGGCGGACCGGTGAAGAGATTAACAACCCGTTCGGGTAATATTTTAGCCACGGCAACAGTGGTATCGTCACCCGGTTTTCCTGCGTAAAGGCTTTCACAAACCTGAGACAGAGAAAGTGCAAGCCGCGCGGCAGTTTTTTCTTTATCCACTGCGCTCTGCAGATGAGCAGCAGCGTTTTCCCACTGAAATCCAAAATTCAATACCGCGCCGACGCCGGCGTGAATTACACCATCCGAGAACAGAGCAAAAGTATCTCCGATTGCTGTTTGGAATCTTGCCTCACGAATGTTCTGGAGTTGATTGTGCGGTTTTCAAAAGGAATTTCTACAATTTTTCCATTCCTTAAGAAAACGCAGGTAGGATTATCAAATTCAACCAAATATGCTTCTCCGGTGTAAAAAAGCTGAAGAATACTGAAAGTTGAATACGCAAGGTGACGTATGTTGCAAATCGGCAATGTGTTTGCAATTGTATCAACACAGTCTTCAAGTTTAGCGCCTTTGGAAAGCATGGTCGCAATAATCTTAGAGGTCAGAGTAGAGAGAATGTTGGCTTTTACGCCGCTTCCCAGACCGTCTGCCAAAACCAGAATGACAAACTCATCCGTTCTGATAATTTCTACCCGGTCGCCGCAAAGCTCCTCGGTGTATTTATTTAAGCTTTTGTATGATGTATCGATATAAATGTTCAAGACTTGCTTCCCACCTCATCGTCATCGTAGACTATCATATCTTTTAATTTGGTTAAGGTTACCTTGGTTTCAGCGGTTGTTTCACCCAAAAGGCTTGCAATCTGCTGTGCGACCCTCATTTGATTGTCAATGACATTTTGCGCCATGTCCACTGTATCAACACGAAGTTTGTACATTTTATCCTGCTGTTCTACGTCTTTGGTAATGTCGTAGAAAATACCAATAATAATTTTCTGATCCGGTACATAGGTAATGTTTTGCAAGGTAACCAGATCATATTGCGGATATTCCACCCGTTTGTCTGTAATATTTTCGTGGGTTTGCGCCACCAATTCGAAGTAAGAGGAATCGATAAACTCGTAGAGATACCGTCCAACCGCAAGGTACCGTTTGGTCTTAAGAGCTTTCTCGGCCGCGAGGTTCATCTCCTGAATTACCATATCGGTATCAACAGCGATAATAATGTTTGGGGTTTCTGCCAAAATGACATTTGAAAGGGACTGAGCCATTTCGCTCATATACGGCAGACACATATAAAGTTTGGCTTTTTTCTGATAAACGGCAATTGCTTTGTCACGGCAGGAAGGATAGCCGCAGAATCCGCAGTTTTGTTCTTTGTCGGGCGTGTCTTTGCCGATACTTGCAAGGATGGATCGAATTGTCGCTTCGTCGGGAATATTATCCGTTTTCGTTTTATCAATAAAGGCTTTGTGCATTTCAATCCCGGCATCAATTTTAGGAAATTCACATCCGTGTTCTTCAGTGTATTGGCGAATGTCGAAAGCAGCCTGGAACCGTTTGGTGCGATTTCCATGAACAGCCGGCCCGTAAATACATCCGCCCTTGCAAGCGTTTGCTTCAATAACACAAGGCTCAAGCTCGTTATTCTTAAGTGCCTTAAACAGGTCGATGCAGCGGTCAATTCCATCGATGCTCATTACTTTTCTGTTTTCAAGTCCGCCGCGCTGTTTCAGCGAAGCGATGATACCGTCGGTAATCGGGTACATTCTGTTAATGCCCGGCTCGGCATCTTCAAAAGCCGACTCTTCCAGTTCTTCCGGACGAATCCCCTCTTTTTCAAGCCAGTGCACTACCTCGTCAAAGGTGAGGACGGCATCGATATCGTTTGAATGCATTACGTCGTCGGCCTCTTCAATTTTCGCGATACAAGGGCCGATAAAGACAACCTTTGTCGCTGCACCAAACCGCTTTTTTAATAACCGCCCGTGGGCAATCATCGGTGTGATAGAGGGAAGCATATAAGGAATTAATTCCGGATAATATTTTTCAATCAGGTTATTTACAGTGGGACAGCAGGTAGTAATCGCCGTTTTTTGGCCGTTTTCAGCTAAAAGTCTGGCATATTCATCTGTGACCAAAGAAGCGCCTTCTGCTGTTTCAGCAACTGCATCGAAACCGAGCTTTTTTAACGCTGTAACAATTTGAGCAGGTTTTTTAAACGAAAAAGAGCCGATAAAAGAAGGAGCCAAAGAAACGATTACTTTAGCATCGGATGCTATGTATTTAAGAACCTTTTCAAGGTCGCTTTGGAGTGTTTTGGCGTTCTGCGGGCAGGCTTCCAGGCAGTGACCGCAAAGGATGCATTCCTGCGGCATAATTTCTGCACGATCCTCTTTAAAAGTGATGGATTTAACAGGGCAAACACGCAGACACTTGTAACAGTTTTTACAGTTGGCACGCTTTAAACCGATGACACTCATGAATTCACCTTCTTCAGAATTTGATTTTCAAAAAATTCTTCAACATTTGCAGGAATTACGGTGCAGAATTCGTCGTCAACTTTTACACACACACCGTTTTTGGTGCATTCACCCATGCAAAAAGATCCCTGTAAAGTAACACGATCTTCTAAATGATGGAGAGCGACCAGCCGTTCCAGAATTTTGATGATGTCTCTGGAACCTTTTAAGTGGCAGGAACTGCCGATGCAGATGGTTACAGTCAAAATAAAGTACCCCCTATAAATAACATTGACAATTTATTCACAACGCTATTATAATCCATTGTGAATGAATTGTCAATGTAAAAGGCTAAGAATTTTGTTGTATATTTCCGACAAAAATCAGGATGTTTTTTTGATTGCGTCAAAAAAGAAAACGTCTGTAAAAAATCAGCGGTTTATAAAACAGATACGTCGACTAAAACGAGCATATACTTTTGAAATCTGTAATTTTTTTAAATTAAATTACTTCGTTAAAAAAATGATTTCGAACGCTGCGTCTTCGCCGCTCAGACAACTTTCTGTATCTATCTCTATCTGCCTTTCTCTTTATTCCAAAACGCTTAAAAATTCTTTGGAGTGAAAAGCAGAAGAGAAAGCTGAAAATAATTCGATTTTCAATTTTGAAGCCCCAGTAAAATTGAGGGCTTTTGGGGAACGAAAAAGGACAGTTCCCGGGAGAATTTCTAATCATGTGTTGAAAGATTTAAAAGATTTAAAGGTATAATCGTTCCAAAGTTAAATAGACTTGAAATGATAATCCAAGATATAAAAAGCCGTCGGCGCTATTTTATAAACAACACCGATGGCTTTGAAAATGAAAGAAATATCCAAATTAGAATCTGAACAGATGTGCAGCAGTGGACACGACAAAACAGACAACAATTCCCATAACAGTAGGAATGGCAAAAGAGAGAAAAGTCCACTTTAAGCTTTTTGTTTCCTTACGAATGGTGAGCATAGTGGTGGCACACGGAAAATGCATCAACGAGAAAAGCATGGTGCAGAGCGCGGTTACACTGGTCCATCCGTTTGAAACCAGCAGTTCCCGAAGTGCTTCAAGATTTGACATGTCAACCATACTCCCGTTTGCAAGATAGGTCATGATAATAAGCGGGATGACAATTTCGTTAGCCGGAAATCCCAGTATAAATGCGATCAGAATAACGCCGTCAAGGCCGATCAACCGTCCAAACGGATCCAGAAAAGCAGCACAATGCGCCAAAAGCGTGGCGTCTCCCGCCTTGATATTCGCGAGCAGCCAGATGATTAATCCGGCAGGCGCGGCAACGGTTACAGCTCTTCCGAGAACAAAGAGAGTGCGATCAAAAACAGAACGAATGATCACTTTGCCGATCTGCGGACGCCTATAAGGGGGGAGCTCGAGGGCAAAAGAGGAGGGAACGCCTTTTAAAAACGTTTTAGATAAAATTCGGGAGACAAGTAAAGTCATTACGACACCGAGGACAATAACTGCCATCAACCAGACGGCAGAAACGATTGACCGAAGGGATGAGATAACATTTCCCGCGAAGAACATGGTGATAATTGCGATCAGGGTCGGAAAACGGCCGTTACAGGGAACGAAGTTATTAGTGATGGTGGCGATTAAGCGTTCACGTGGTGAATCAATAATTCGACAACCGACAACTCCACAGGCATTGCAGCCAAATCCCATTGCCATTGTCAACGCCTGCTTGCCATGCGCACACGCCTTTTTAAAATATTTATCCATGTTAAAAGCAATTCGAGGAAGATAACCGGAATCTTCCAGTAGAGTAAACAATGGGAAAAAGATGGCCATGGGAGGTAACATAACCGATATTACCCAAGCCAAGGTTCGATACATTCCTTCTACAAACAGCCCTTGGATCCAGGGGGGCGCTCCCAAGGCAAAGCAAATATCTGTCAGACGATCCTCAATCCAAAAAAGCCCGGTAGAAAGAATTTCCGAAGGGTAGTTAGCGCCGACAATGGTAATCCAGAAAATGATGCCGAGCAGCAAAATCATAATGGGGATACCGGTAGATTTTGAAGTGAGAATTCGATCAATTTTACGATCACGGCCATTATAACCGCTTTGGGGAACAAACACACAAAGTTTATAAATTTGTTCGGCACGCTCAACGATTTTTGAAACAATCATATCGCGAAAATTATCTTTGACAATACCATTTTCTTTAAACGCCTCCCAAATTTTGGATAACTCAGTTTTAATTGCAACATTTGCTGCAAGGTCAATCCCTAAAAAATTTGTCAGAGATTTTTGAAGCGCTTCATCTAAATCCAATAATTTCAGGCACACCCAACGGGCGGGAATTCCGTTTACTTTTGGTGCAACTAACGGCAAAAGTGTTTCGATGGCTTTTTCAATCTCCGGCCCATAATCGAGACGAGGGGGAAAAGTTCTCTGCTTTTCAAATGTTATTTTTTCGACTTCATTCATCAATTCTGTTAACCCTTTTCCGCCACGTGCGCTGGTTCCGACAACAGGTACGCCCAGTTGGAGAGAAAGTTCATCCAAATCGATCCGAATTTTTTTCTTTTTTGCTTCGTCCAAAAGGTTCACACAGACAACAACTCTATCAGTTATTTCCAGAGTTTGAAGAACAAGGTTTAGGTTTCGTTCCAGGCAGGTAGCGTCGGTAACAACAATGGTAGTATCAGGTGATCCGAAGCAGATAAAATCCCGAGCCACCTCCTCTTCTGCGGAATTCGCCATCAGGGAATATGTACCCGGAATATCAACCATAATAAAGCGGTTTCCGTTGTGAATGTATTCTCCCTGAGCATTTGATACGGTTTTTCCGGGCCAGTTGCCCGTATGCTGTTTCATTCCGGTTAAAGCGTTAAAGACCGTGCTTTTTCCGACATTAGGATTTCCGGCCAATGCAATAATTCGGTCGTTTGGTCCGGATTTTCGTATGATAAGTTCGGAACCGTCAACGGAGGCTCCGGTAGATTTTCTGGTTAACCCCATAGAATTGTTCACCTCGTTGTTATTGTTAAAACGGCGGGAACCGCGGAGTCGATTCCCGCCGAAAAGGTCATGCAAGGCAGTGAATTAGCACTTTGCTGGCGTCTTCTTTGCGCAACGCAATAACTGCCCCACGGATAAAGTAGGCAACCGGATCGCCGGACGGGCTTTTTTGCAGAGCAATAACAGGCGTTCCTTTTATCAGACCCAGATCGAGCATCCGGCGGCGTTCCGAATCATGAGAAACGAGGTCGGATACAGTTCCGGTTTGGCCAATTGGCAATGTATTTAAAGGCTGGGAGGCATTTTGTGTCATAGAAAAAACTCCTTGTTTAATCAATCGTGGGTAATAATGTTTCCCTAAGCTAATATATGTGTTTTCGACAGGAAAGGTTACATATACTGGTAAGGAGAGGAGGAGAGAAAAATGAAGGAGAAAAATACACAGGAATTCTATACGGTGCGCGGCTATCAATTGTTGGAACAGCATAAAGAGCATTTAACTTCTTCTCTTGAAGATTATCTGGAAATGATTTACAGGAGAATCTGTGAAGATGGCTATGTTCGTGCAGTCTCACTTGCGGAGTGGCTGAACGTTCAGCCGCCGTCGGTTTCAAAGATGCTGCAGCGTTTGGCGCAGCTGCGGTTAATTGAATATCGAAAATACGGGGTGATCATTATGACGGAACAAGGAAAGGAGATTGGGAAATATCTGCTTTGGAGACACAATACGGTTCATCGATTTCTCTTTCTTCTTTCAGGAAATTCCAAACGCGATTTTTTAGAGGAAGCAGAATTGGTTGAACATGATTTTTCCCGTGAGACAATGGATGATCTTTCAAAGCTGACAGATTTTTTAGAAGATCGTCAGAAAGAATACCGGGCTTTTTTAAAAAACAAATAAAAAAGGAGGCTGCTCTAAAAAGAACAGCCTCCTTAAGAATTTTAAAACATATTTAACGCTTAATATTATTTCTGAAACATGAGGTGATGATTTAAAACTGGTTAAAAGGGATTTCTTTAATAATGCTTGTAAATTAAGTGCTCTGTGAGTTGTTTTCTTCGTCTTCCAGCGATTCTGCAACCGTATAGGTTTTACGGTAGCGATTGGGGGTAATTCCCAGGTATTTTTTAAACGTTTTGATAAAGTAACTCACATTATCAAACCCGGTGGACAGGGAAATGTCGGTTATTGCTTGATCTGTAGTTTTTAAAAGAGATTCGGCCTGACCGATTCGGTAATGGTTGATATATTCAGTTGGAGTCATTTGGGTAAATTCTTTAAAATACTTAAAAAAGTTATCGGTACTCATATTTAAAACATTTGCGAGATCCGAAACATAAATGCGTTCGCTGTAATGTTCGTCAATGTAAGTAAAAACCCGCTTAAGCCGTTCACTTTGTTCATAGGCGGGAGTAGCGGGTAAGCCGGGACTCGGATGATAAAGATGATTGCTCACCACTTCGTAAAGAATATTTAAAAGCTCTGATATGATTTTTAATTCAAACCCAAAAGGTTGATCTTCAAATAAACCTTGAATAGAGAGGACGTTTTTAAGAATTCTCCGCTCTGCCGGGGTATCTCCACAGATGATTTCACTGATGTGATATTTTCCGCCGAGTAAAGGAATGATGAATTGCTTTTGACATCGTTCGCTTCCGGTGAGATTTACAATATTAGGATCAAACCATATGATAAAAGCTTCACAGAGATAAGCATCATTTGGAGATGAAGTTTTATAACGCAGATGATGAATTCGTTCACTTCCTACAATCGCACACTGACCTTCCTTTAGAGTGGTATGAAGGGCGTCAACGTGAAACTCAAGCTCACCTTTTTTTACATAAATTATTTCGTAGTCACTATGCCAATTGCAAAAGGTGACGCCTTCACAACCGATACTGGACAAAGGATGTATACGTACCGGGAAATCAGGCGTTCCATGTTTCCTTTCGAATCGTTTGGTTACCTTTTTCATCTTTCTCCTCCAAATTGACAGGATAGTAATATATTTTTCTATAATAGTATAAGTAATTATTAAATCAATCTGTTATTATTATACCATAATAAACGAGTAAGTAAAGTCACAGTTTATTGATTGAAAATAGTTTTAGTTTATGCTCTCAGCAAATGAAGTAACACAGTTTTTGTCTTGATATCACAATCCGAAGATTCATCCTTGTATTCTTTAAGCTCAGCTTTGTTGCAACATCTACCTACTATATTAAGAATTAACGTAAAATCCAAGTATAAACGCAATAACGGTCTTAGTCATACATAACGAACTATTTTCAAACGAGAGAAGCGAACCTTGAAAATCAAGGTTCGCTTTTTTTTCTGTGTTGCAGAAATTTCCGCTTTTATTTGAAAAAGGCGCTGCAGAAAACAAAAATGATCATTAAAATTTTGATTTAATATATACTTGAGATAATGTAAGCGTGTAGATCACAACTCTGCAGCGACCAAAAATGGCGAGGATAATTCCTCGCCATTTTGCTGCATTATTATAGAAAAATCTTATAGTTAAGCCATCTTAATGTTTTTGGCGTTTTGAAGATTCAGCTTTTCAACAGCTTGCTCTCTCATTTTATACTTGAGAATCTTTCCCGCGCCATTCATCGGAAATGCATCAACGAAGCTGACGTAACGCGGCGTTTTATGCTTGGCCATATGACTCTTAACATATTCTTTCAGTTCGTCCTCTGTCAGGGTTTCGCCCTCTTTCAGAATGACGCAGGCCATAATTTCTTCACCGTATTGTTCATCCGGAACGCCGATAACCTGAACATCTTTGACCTTCGGATGGGTATAAATGAAGTCTTCGATTTCTTTGGGGTAAATGTTTTCGCCGCCACGGATAATCATATCCTTAATTCGCCCGGTGATTTTGTAATTCCCGTCCGGCAATCTTCTGGCGAGATCACCGGTATGGAGCCAACCTTCTTCGTCTATTACGGCTGCGGTAGCAGTTGGCATTTTATAATAGCCTTTCATGATATTATAGCCGCGGGCGACGAATTCTCCATCAACATTATCCGGCAAATCTTTTCCGGTCTCCGGATCGACAATTTTGCACTCAACACCGGGCAGAGCACGACCAACTGTGTTGACGCGAACTTCAATCGGATCGTCAACACGGCTTTGTGTGCAGCCGGGGGAAGCTTCGGTTTGACCGTAAACAATGGAAATTTGCGTCATGTTCATCTTGTTGACAACGTCTTCCATAACTTTAATCGGGCAGGGGCTTCCGGCCATAATTCCGGTACGCATATACGAAAAGTCGGTATTCTTAAAGTTATCGTGTTCCAACATGGCGATAAACATGGTGGGAACGCCGTGAAAGGCGGTAATTTTTTCCTTGTTGATACACTCAAGCGCAAGCCGAGGTGAGAATGCCGGGAGTGGCGACATGGTAACGCCGTGGGTCATACAGGCAGTCATGGCGAGAACCATGCCAAAGCAATGAAACATCGGAACCTGAATCATCATACGATCAGCGGTGGAAAGGTCCATGCAGTCACCGATATTTTTACCATTATTTACAACGTTATAATGCGTTAGCATAACGCCTTTAGGAAATCCGGTTGTACCGGAAGTGTACTGCATGTTGCAAACGTCGTGGCGGCTTACGAGAGCGGCACGCTGGTAAACGAGCTCTGCAGGAATTTTTTCACCCTGTTCCAGTGCTTCCTCCCAAGTTAAGCAGCCGGGCTGTTTGGAGTCGACTGTGATGATGTTTCGCAAAAACGGAAGCCGCTGCGAATGAAGCGGCATCCTATGCTCAAGCGTTGCCAGCTCGGGACAGATTTCTTTGATGATACCGACATAGTCAGAGTCCTTAAATCCATCGATCATAACAAGGGTGTGAGTATCAGACTGACGAAGCAGATACTCCGCTTCGTGAATTTTATAAGATGTGTTAACCGTTACGAGAACGGCGCCAATTTTAACGGTTGCCCAGAATGTGATATACCACTGTGGAACATTGGTTGCCCAAATGGCTACTTTATCACCTTTTTTTACTCCGAGTGCAAGCAGGGCACGGGCAAAACGATCCACGTCATCCCGAAATTGAGAATAAGTTCTGGTATAGTCAAGAGTTGTAAAACGAAATGCATATTGATCCGGAAATTCTTCTACCATCTGATCAAGCACCTGTGAAAATGTGAGATCAATCAGAGAGTATTTTTCCCAAACGTATTTACCGGTTTTAGCATTGTTATCAAATAGCGGCCTGCGGCTGATATTTTTCTGAAGATATTTTTCCATGTAATGGATGAAATGCGGGAAAACAATACCGGCATCGCTTAAATCAGGCGCCCAACGCTTTACCCATTCGAGTGAGATGTAACCGTCGTAGTTAATGGAGCGTAGCGCAAAAATCATATCAGCAATCGGAAGATCACCCTCGCCCATTAAACGATATTCAACGCCGCTCGGGGTTTTAACTGAGTCCTTTACATGGATGTACTTAATGTACGCACCCAAGTTTTGTACCGTCGTTTCAGGCTGCTCACCCATAATACGGTAAGGATGATGCATATCCCAAAGCGCTGCAACCGCATCGTTTGCGACACGCTCCAGAATGCCGCGCAGCCGGGCGGTATCGGCGTAAACACCGTTTGTCTCAACAAGCAGGGTAACGCCGGCCTTTTCTGCCTCAGGCGCGAGTGCTTTCAGCTGACGAACCACTGCCTCATCGTCTACTTCTCCTTCGGGTTCTTTATGGAGATCGGCCAAAATTCGGATATACGGCGTGCCCAATTTTTTTGCAAGATCTATAAAGGAAAGAATCTCTTTACGATTATCAGCTTCCTGATCGGTAAATTTTAAGCAGCAATTACAGGAAAGGCAGGGAATTTCTAAATGCAATTGCTTTAGCTTTTGAATTGTTTTCGGCAATCGTTCCGCAGTAAAAGGCGGTGCGTTCAAAGCCGAAATATCATCTCCGAGGCCGCGAATTTCAATTCCATCGAATCCCAAATCCTTTGCCATCGAGTAAATATCGGGCCACTCGAAATCCGGACAGCCCAGGGTGGAAAAAGCAACTTTCATAATAATCCCTCTTTGTTACAGTACTTTTGGCAGAAAACAAAAATGCTCTTTGCTTTGTGGCAAAGAGCCAAGGTTTAGTTTACTTTAAAAACAGAGGAAAGAGCTTTTAAAAGCTAAAACTTATTTATCCATTCTCTTTTTCTGATATTCTGCCACTATAAATTAACTATACCCGAAATAGAGTCATTCGTCAAGGTGAAAGGAATAGCTTAAAAGAGAACATTTAGTTAAAAATTAAAAGATTTTTGTCAGAATATATAAGAAAGCAAGGAAATCTTTCTAGTAAACCACGCGTTCCAAAATCCCGTTTAAATAGGCAAGCGCTGTGCCAAAATTGGTGATCGGAATACCGGATTGTTCAGCCATTGCAATTTTGGTAAGCATTCCTTTCCGATTCAGCATACAGCCTCCGCAGTGGATAATCAATTGATAGTTTTCGATATTTTGCGGAAATCCGGTTCCACTGAAAATATCAACGGTTAGGCCTTCACCAATTCGTTTGCGCAGCAATGCCGGAAGTTTTTCCCTTGCAATATCTCCTTTAAGAGCGTGGTGAGTGCAAGACTCCATAATTAAAACCCGGTTCCCAGGTTTTAGAGAACCGATCGCTCTGGCGCCGCGTACCATCTCGTGAATATCACCTTTGTATTTTGCCATCAGGATCGAAAAAGAAGTCAGCTTTATATCCTGCGGTAATACTTTGTTGACAATTCCAAAAACCTGAGAATCTGTAATGACGAGATCCGGAGGATTTTTTAGCAACTTCAGCGTGGGTTCCAAGTCGTTTGTGATAACGCTGATTACCCGACATTTTAAATCGAGCAGGTCACGTGTGACTTGAACCTGCGGTAGAATCAGTCGTCCCTTGGGCGCCTGAATATCCTGCGGCATAACTAAGATTACAACATCGCCTGCCTGAACCAGATCGCCGCAGATAGACGGGCTTTCAAAGTCGTAATCGGCATGTTCCACAATCATCGTTTTTACTTTTGACATTTCTTCGCTTTTCCGGCAGTCAAGCATAAGGAAAGGAACACCGAGACTTTCCGCGAGCTTTTCTTGAACGGGCTTGCCGTCAAATCGGTTAAAAATTGCGATGACGGGAGTTTTGGCTTTTTTAAATTGTTCCAGATATTCCCGCTCTAATGTCAAATCACAATCAAAAGAGGAAATCACCAAAACCGCAAGATCGGTTTTGCCGATTAATTCCTGCGTTTTTTGGATTCGTTTTGGACCGAGCTCGCTTGCATCGTTCAACCCCGCTGTGTCTGTAAGCGTAACCGGCCCGATTGGGAGCAGCTCCATTGCTTTGCGCACGGGATCGGTTGTGGTGCCGGAAACAGGAGAAACCAAAGAAATCTGTTGCCCGGTTAATGTGTTAATTAAAGTGGATTTTCCGCTGTTTGTCTTGCCGAAAAAGGCAATCTGCATTCGGTTGGCATTTGGGGTTTCGTTTAAAGCTGACATAGTAAGCCTCCGTTGAGGTAAATATCGGTTTTAAAATCTAAAATCACGTTTACCGCTGTCAATTGCGTTGATATATTCTTTGGCAATTTTTCGAACTTTTTCGTTGGGAATTTTTTCTACTTCGATCTGCATCAGGTCAAGCCCCTTTTTACGGGTATCTGCCGACGCATAGTCATCCAAATATTCACGCAGGGTCATCAGCGCATTAGGCTGGCAGCAGTTGGCAATCTGTCCTGATTTACAAAGCTGCATAAACCGATCGCCGGTTCGACCTTCGCGGTAACAGGCTGTGCAAAAACTCGGGATATATCCGAGATCCATCAGCCAGTTTACAACTTGATCGAGGGTACGGGTATCGCTGACATCAAACTGTGAGGAATTTTCGTCTTCCGGCTCCGGCTCGACATAGCCTCCTACACTGGTACGTGACCCACCGCTGATTTGGGAAACACCGAGTTTTAAAACTTTTTCACGGGTCGCTTTGGATTCGCGGGTAGAGATGATCATTCCGGTATACGGAACGGCTATTCTAATTACGGTAACAATTTTTTCGAAAATTTCATCCGGAACGGCATTTGCAAAATCGGCCTTATCAATGTCATCAGCCGGGCAGATACGAGGTACGCTGATGGTGTGCGGACCAACGCCTTTTGCGGCCTCCAGATGTTCGGCATGCATCAAAAGGCCGACAAAATCATAACGGTACATTTCCAATCCAAACAGAACACCGATTCCGACATCGTCAATTCCGCCTTCCATAGCGCGATCCATCGCTTCGGTATGATAAGCATAATTGTGTTTGGGTCCGGTAGGGTGGAGCAGTTCATAATCCTTTTTGTTATAGGTTTCCTGAAACAGAATATAGGTACCGATTCCTGCCTCTTTCAGCTTTCTGTAATTCTCTACCGTTGTTGCCGCAATGTTTACATTAACGCGGCGGATAGCACCGTTTTTGTGTTTGATGCTGTAAATGGTTTTAATACTCTCAAGAATATACTCGATCGGATTGTTAATCGGATCTTCTCCCGATTCAATTGCGAGGCGTTTATGTCCCATGTCCTGCAGGGCAATAACCTCTTTTTTTATATCTTCTTGCGTTAGTTTTTTACGGGGAATATGTTTGTTTTTGTAATGGTAAGGGCAGTAGGTACAGCCGTTGACACAGTAGTTTGAAAGATACAAAGGAGCAAACATGACAATCCGGTTGCCGTAAAGGCGCTGCTTAATGGCCATTGCAACCTCTTTCATAGCTTCGTTTGCTTCGGGAATATCACATTCGAGCAGTACGGCGGCCTCTCTGTGGGTAAGTCCCTTACAATCTTTTGCCCGCTCAATCAAAGAAAAAATGAGTTCGCGGTTTGATTTGTTTGCTTTTGCATATTCAATGGTATCCAAAATTTCCTGATCGTTGATAAATTCCTCAGCTATAGAGGATTTAGGGTCATATTTGATTACTGACATGATTTATGCATCTCCGTTTTCATAAATTGTTCTGCCCAGTTTGTTAAGCTCGCTGCGCAAAGATTCGTATTGTTCTTTGAGCGGAATATTTTTGCTGTCCCGTCCCGGGTAAATATCGTACAAATTTCGATATTGATAAGGCGTTGCCTTCTGCATGATGACGTTTGCACCGCAATTAAGGGCATTTTTAAGTCCGCCTTTTACATTAACTGCTGTGGTGGATGGCAAATGTGCATAAGGGAGAATAAGCCGTGCGGCAGCTACTACCCGCAGCGTTAAATTTACATCGCCGTCCGGATTTTTTTACGCAGTGCCGTTTCGTTGTGACAGATATAAGGCCCGATTCCCGCCATGGAAACCCGCATTTTCTTTAAAAAGAAGCAGATCATTTGCCAGAATAAACGGCGTTTGTTCGGGAAGCCCGGTCATAAATCCACCGCCTAACTCATAACCCAGCCGATAAAGCTCACGCTGGCAGGAAAGTCGGTTTTGAAAGTTGCTGTGAGGGTGATATCTATTGTAGATGACCTCATCGGAAATTTCGTGCTTGATGAGATAACGGTCTGCACCACAGCTTTTCCAATAGGCGTAGTCGGCAAAAGGACGTTCGCCGAGGCTTAATGTTACAGCGACATTACCCATTTGTTTGATCGAGGAAACGATCTGTCCTATGGTTTCACGGGAATAACTATAATCTTCTCCGCTTTGTAAAATTACAGTTTGATAACCGGCATTTACAGCATCCTGCGCTGCATTTAAAATCTCCTCTTTCGACATCTGATAACGGATTACCTTGTGGTTCTTGGCATGAAGCCCACAATAAGCACACTCACAGCGGCATACGTTGGAGAATTCAATAATAGCCCGGACATGGACTGCATTTCCGTGAATTTTTTTTCGTACCCGATCGGCGGCTTCCAAAAGGGACGTATGCACCTTTTTATCAGAATTCGCAAGAAGCTCTGCCAATTCTTCGGCGGCAGGCGTTTCCTCTTGTTCCATTTGACGGATCAGGTTAAACGGTTCCACGACCGCACCCCTTTGCCAAAGCAGACTTTACGGTAACACCGTCAATTCGACCGAGCTTTCCGGTTAAAGCGCTTACTTCATCGCTGGTGGCATCGACAATTAAAGAAATGACCGCCACACTTCGTTCTTTGTAAGGGAGTCCCATTCTGCCCACAATAATCTGGTTATGTTCGTGTAAAATGTCATTTACACGATCGGCAAAATTTTTATCTTCCAAAATAATAGCGACAACGCCGAGCCTTTTTTCCATTTGTTTTCCTCCTTATATTAAATTCAAAACTGCATTTGTGATCATCGTTTCATTTCGAAATTGCACAGATTTTCAGAGCGTTTAAATTAGAAAATAAAGCCTTTTTTGACCCTTTCGCCTTGTTTTGTTTTCTGTCGAATTCGATATGGGATTTTTCGATGATTTCCCACAACAATAGAAAAACCGCCTGCAAAGCTCGCAGACGGTTAAATGATACAGAAAAACAGACGTCAAAACGCCTTTTTATGTTTGCTGTCCGCTTCCCGTCCGGAATAAGTCCCGACTGTCAGGTTCCTTGCAGTTTTCATAAACCGGTAAGGCAGAAATTACCACTTTACCCGTTTGTTACTTATATCATAACATATAAATTTTTGAAATTCAATAGGTTCTAAAACAGCACCGTTTTTAGAGAAAATTTTTACATGACAGTTTTATAGAATGAGATGCCGGCAGTTTGGCTATATTACCCGTTTTATGAACCGACAGATCGGTGTAAACGGGTCAAACATAATTCTGAATTAACCAGCACAAGGGAAGGGGAAACCATGATTTTAGCAAACGTTCGATCTCATCGGGGATTTCTTCAACATAAGCTGCCGGTATGTGACCGAATATCATTCGTGTAGCAATAAAAGTATCCCACTCAACATCCGGTAAATCATCGCTTTTTTTGCATTCGACTTCTTTGTTTTGGACGGTGATTTTCAATGTGCCGTAATCTTTTATTCCGATCAAGAGAGAGCCGTTTAACAAATTGCAGGATTCATTTTTTACATTAAGAAGGCTTTTTACAACCTTTTCCCAATTATAAATTCTCCAGTTTCCGTTGTCGGTAAAACAAAATTCTTCCGCGATTTTTCCAAGAAATCGTGCATCATCATTTTGCCAAGGCGCTAAAAAGAAACTGGATTGATCAATACTTTGCTGCAAGAACCAGCTGCGGATCATCTCGCTGAAGACAGCATTATCATCTGCGAAAATTTCGGTAATTCGGTCTTTCTTTTCGTTTGTTACCAGATATCCAACTGCTTTTCCATCGGATTGAAGAGCAATCCAAGGCATAGTGTTACCGGACAACAGATACAGCCAAAAATCTTTAAGAGGCCTTTCACAGTAAATCGGTTGTCTGTCATGTAAGCTTTTTGCTTTTTTGATATAAGAGAGGTCACCGCTGCGAATCGGAATAAGTTGTAACGGATGGCCGTCAGAATGGTCGTTAAAAAAATGTCTGACGTTTGTTTGACTAACCTTGTATTCCAACAAAGTTCCAGCTTTTTCATAGCCAAAGTACTGATAGCGCTGACGTAATCCTATCAGAAAAGAAAGATCTGTGTCAGTTGCTTTCATTTCTTCAATTGCACGATTCATCAGGAGCTTCATCCAACCTTTACCGCGGTCATCCGGATGTGCCGAAACTCCGCCGATACCTCCGAGATTCAGCGTTTCATTTCCAACTTTAACCTTTGCAGGGAACAGTCCGACAATTCCTCGAATCCTTCCGTTTTCACGTACGGCAAAATTATGCTTCATGTGCTCGTCGGTTGGCTGATATAGCAGCGGAAGCATTTTTCTGAAGTGGGTAGGAGCATACGCTTTACTGAAAACAAAATCGAGAAAGTCGAGTGCGTCGTTATAATCCTCGGCTTTTAATTTTACAATTTCCATATAATGCCCTTTCAGGTTAAGATATTAACGAACATGGCTTGCACCGATAATGCATTGCTCAAGTTTTTTTCGAAGCGGCGTTATCTGCCGGACAGCGGGTTTGATAATTTGACTGGCTGCAGCCATTCGGTCAAACATTTCGAGTGTAACCCAACGGTAGTCCGAAGTTTCTCCGGGCTGTAATGTCACCTTCGGCTTTGGCTCATTTTTTAAAACGAAGTAGGTGTCGACGAAAAACTCATCTTCGCGGCAGCTGCCAAGCAGAATCAGTTCGTTTGGCAAGACGTGAATACCGGTTTCCTCGTAAAGCTCTCTGATAGCTGCTTCTGCGCTTGTTTCGCCCGATAATACTGCGCCGCCCGAATTTTCCCACTCGTTTGGGAAAAATTCCTTTTCGGGGGAGCGCTTTGTAAGAAGTAAATTTCCGTTTTGATCCGCAGTCCATATAGCGGCGATCAAATAGTATTCGCCGTTTTTTTGTAAGTCTCCGCGTTTCATCGTCTTGCCGAGCGGGACACGCTCTTCGTTATACAGATCCAAAAGCTCCAATTGATATTACACCCTTATTATAAAAGCGGTATGCCGAGCGCCTCAGCTTTTTTGCAAATCAGTTCGAGTTCTTCTTTATATTCATCCAGGCTGTCTCGATGTTCGATAATCACTGTTGTTTCCGGCGGAAGAGAGGCAATTTCCTTTAAAAATGCATCATAGTCCACGCCGCCTGCACCAATCAGCGTTTCGCGAATGCAGAAGGTTAGTTCTTCTGTTAAAACAACATCCTTAGCGTGGATGCTTTTAATTTGAGGCCCTAACATTTCAAAGCACTCGTGGAAAAATTCGGCGTTCCAGAAATAACGATCCGGCTGAAAAAGCATATTAAACGGATCAAGATGGACGGCAAAGCGCGGACGGTTAACATCGCGCAAAAGTTGTAAATATTCTCCGGGAGAAGTCGGCGGAACAATTGGCATACATTCAATTGTATAATAGGTATATTGCGGGTTTACGTCGTCAATAATTTCTTGAATTGATTCAACGATTCTGCGGTATCCTTCGGGAGTGCGGTCTTTTTTACATCCGGAATACCAGAGCGGTCCGGTAGATCCCGAAACATTAACACAACAATTTGCTCCGATCTTATCAGCGAGGCGAAGCTGACTTTTGGCATAAGCCAAAGATTGCTCACGCACCTGTGGATCATCGGCGATGGGACTGTTCCATACACCAACCTCGGCAATGGTAATACCATACTGTTCGGCAGCTTTTCGGTAAGCGGCAATTGTTTCATCATCTGCGCTTCCGTTAATGGGGCAGACCGCAGCCGAACAACCGAGGTTTGCAAAAAAAGCAGCCCACTCTTCAGGAGTGGAATGTTCCGGAAAATAGGAAATACCGAGTTTCATAAAACCTCTTTCCTTCCTTGTTGTAGTTTAATGATAGATTAAGAATACATGATTCTCCTCATTTCTGCAAGAAGAAAAAAGAAAATTGTGAATTTGCATTTTCGAATAGTATTGAAATGAAAATTGATCAGTCAGTTTCGCATGAAATTTAGTCACCAAATCAGTATCAATTTTCATTGTTTATCTTGCATCTGCAGCCCTTGAATGGTACAATTTATAAAAGTGAATAACAGGAGGCGCGGGATGGTTCAGTTTGGTAACGATTGGGACGAGATTTTGTCCGGGGAGTTTGAAAAAACTTATTATAAACAGCTTCGGACTTTTTTAAAAAAGAATATACCTCCTGCCGTATTTACCCGGATATGTACAGTATTTTTAAAGCAATGCAGGTGACACCATACAGCAGAATTAAGGTTGTAATTCTGGGACAGGACCCTTACCACGGACCGGGACAGGCGCATGGACTTTCGTTTTCGGTACAGCCAGGGGTAGCGCCACCGCCTTCGCTTCAAAATATTTTTGAGGAACTTCATAATGAATTGGGATGTTTTATTCCAAATAACGGTTGCCTTCTTCCTTGGGCGGAACAAGGTGTTTTACTGCTCAATACGGTTCTCACCGTTCGGGCGGGAATGGCGAATTCTCACCGGGGGCATGGATGGGAAACGTTTACAGATCATGTGATTGAGGTGTTGAACGAGCGAGAGAAACCGATCGTATTTTTGCTTTGGGGTGCAAACGCGAGAAGTAAAACCGCGTTGATTACAAATCCGTGCCACTATATTCTAACCGCACCTCATCCAAGTCCGCTTTCTGCCTCCCGTGGATTTTTCGGCTGCGGTCATTTTAAAAAAGCAAACGAGCTTTTGGTTGCTTGTGGCGAGAAGCCGGTTGATTGGCAGATTCCAAATATTTAAAACGGAATTTAAAGAACAAATTTAAAACGATGATAGACAAAGGAGAAAAAATCATGCCAACAATTAAAACACAGTTCTATGAAATTGAGATCGGTACAGAGAGAGGACTCATTACCTATTGTGGAAAGGGCCTTTCTCCACGTGTGTTAAAAGGTCCTGCTTTTGAAGTGGATAATACACTGCTTGCACCGGAATTTTCGGAAATTTCGCTCGTCTGTGAAAAAGTACTTAACAGCGTCGTAACCGAGTACCGCTTTCGCGGAATTTATTCCGCGTTTCCCGATATAGCGCTTACTCTTGTAATCCGCGTGGCAAAAGGCTCTCCGGTTTTAAAATTTAAATATCTGTTAAACGGAAACGGCGCTCATAAATTAACCAAAATGGCAGGAGAAACACTTGATTACTGTACTGTTTCTGCCATGAAAGACGAACGCCTTACCGAAGTTCGCTTTTCCGAATTTAACGAATTAACCCACAGCTTTTGTATGAATGAAGTTTTAGTGGAAGAAAGTTTCTTTCAAAACAGTTTCGATGTAATGGGGCCCCTTATTGCAGCGAGCAACGGTGAAGAAAGCTGTCTGCTTGCCTATGAGCACGGCTCACAATATCCGGACGCTTTTATTCATTTTTGTTTTACGCCCCAAAAAGACGTGATTCTCTCTGCCAAAAAGGGGAATTATACAGCAGGAACCGTGCTTGGGAAAGAATCCTTCGAAACCATTTGGCTTGATTTTGGTGCGGTTCGTGGCGGAATAGATGAGCTTGCTGCGGCTTTTCGTGAGTTTCAGCTTAAATATGCAACTCTTAATTTGGAAAGCCGCAAGCCGTATATCTTTTACAACACCTGGAATTATCAGGAGCGAAACAAATGGTGGAATCACAAGGCTTACCTTGCCGATATGAACGAAAAGCGGATGCTCGAAGAGATCGACGCTGCTCATAAAATGGGAATAGAAGTTTTTGTGGTTGATACAGGCTGGTATGAAAAAACCGGGGATTGGCTTGTAAATCGCGCTCGTTTCACCGATGGAATGAAAACGGTTAAGGCAAAGCTCGACTCCTATGGAATGAAGCTCGGCCTTTGGATTGGGCCTACCCTTGCAGCAGTAACAAGTGAGGCTTATCTGAAGAATCCAAATTGCCGCATCGAATGGGATGGTGAAGCGCCTGAGCCTAAGCCGATCTGGGAGACAGAGGAAAGTTACGGAATGTGTATCGTAAGCCTTTATTGGGAAACACTTGCGGATACGTTAATCTCCCTTGCAAAGGAACTTGGGGTAAGCTATTTTAAATGGGACGCAATCGAGCAATACGGCTGTAATTCGCCCAATCATTTTCATGGAGACGAGGGGAATACTCCGGAAGAACGAGCTGATTCCTATGCGTTTCAGCTAGGCATTTATATGACTAAAATTGTGGATAAAGTTTGCGCTGCCTGTCCGGAAGTCATTGTCGATTTTGACATTACAGAAGGCCGTCGAAGCGTTGGGCTTGGATTTCTAACGGCTGGAAAATATTTCTTAATCAACAACGGTCCGTATTTTGAAAATTATAATCTGCCCTGCGAGGATGATTGGACCAATATCTTTACCGCACCGGGCGCTCCTCGTACCTGGATTTGCCGTACGCCGTTAACCTTTGACAAATGGATTCCATCGGTTTTATTTCTCACTCATTATCTGCCGGATGAGCCCAAAAACTCACAGGATATCAACCTCGCTTCTCTTGTGTTGGGCCAAAATGGAATTTGGGGTGATTTGCCCGCTATTTCAGAAGAAGGAAAAGCTCGTTTTGATGAGGTCCTTTCAAAATATAAACAGGTTCGAAACGAGATTACAGCTGAGGCGGCAATCAAAAGCGGGATGACGGGTTCCGGCTTTGAGTGTTACGAAAAAATTTCGTCTGAAAACGGAAAAGGCGTTCTTTGTGTTTTCTCCACTGTTAGGGATACATTCCGTTATATCACCCGGAAAAAGACCGCGCAGGAATTCTGGGCGTCTGTTCCGGCTAAAGTCACTCCGATTCCTGACGGCACGGCTTTAATTGAAATCCCGTTTGAGGAGCCGGGTGCTGCTATGATTTTCTTTGGAACGGCAAAATGAAAACACTTTACATTTCAGATTTGGACGGGACATTGTTAAATACCGATGCACAGCTTTCGGTGTATACCGAGAAGACGCTGACCCGTCTGATTGAAGAAGGAGCGGAAATCACTTTTGCCACTGCCCGTACCAGTGAAACTGCATTTCCTATATTAAAAAATGTTCCGTTTCGTCTCCCGGTGGTTTTGATGAACGGGGTGTTGATTTATGATATGTTAACAGGGGAATATCTGCATAAAAATCCTCTTTCGGAGAATACGGTCGCCGAAGTAAAGGCACTGATAAAAAAATGCGGGGTCAGCGGATTTGTTTACCGACTGTTGGATACGGGCTTGATGACCTATTATGAAAATTTGGATTCTGCAGTAAAACGGGAGTTTGTAGAGAGCAGAAAGGAAAAATACGGAAAACCTTTTACGCAGGTAGATGATTTTCAACGCCTTTCGGCTGATTCCACTGTTTATTTCTGCCTTTTGGAACCCAAAGAAAAGTTGGATCCGGTAGCGGATATTCTAAAACAACGTAAAGATATCGGATATTCCTATTATCGGGATGTTTATCACCCGGGTATGTGGTTTTGAGATTTACAGCGCTTCCGCTTCGAAATATTATGCTGTTGAATGGCTGCGGAATCATCTGAAACCGGATGAAATAATCGGATTTGGGGATAATTTAAATGATTTGCCGTTATTTAGAGCCTGCGATAAGGGCTATGCCGTTAAAAATGCGGCCGAAGAGCTTAAAGTGGCAGCAGATGATGTAATAGGTTCTAATATTGAGGATGGCGTAGCGCGCTTTTTAAAACAGCAGATTGAAAAAAGCGATTGTAAATGATCGTTATGGACTGAATTTGCTAAAGCCGCCAATCCAATGATTGGCAGAAATTAAAATGAGCGGCAGAGCCAAATGGTTTGTGAAAGAGGAGGATGATCGGAAATGTTGTCATCCTCCTTTGAGTTTCTTAACATCAGTTTGTAATACCGTGAATTGGAGAAGAAGAATGAGTTCTGTAGTTGATATTCTGCAAAACTGTGCTTTGTTTGCCGGAATTGCCAAACCTGAAATTGAAAAGATGCTTTGTTGTTTGAACCCGAGGGAGCAAAAATATAAAAAGGGTGCTTTGCTTTTTCAAACCGGTGAGTCTATCGGGGATATTTTTATTCTCCTTTCCGGAAAGATTCAAATTATCAAAGAGAATTTTGATGGGAATATTATAATTCTCGCTCATCTGAATCCGGGAGATCTATTTGGAGAAGCGTTTGCTTACAGCGGATCTCCGCTTGCGGTAACGGCAGAAGCGGGAGAAGATTGTACGGTACTGCAAATGGACTGCCGAAAAATTTTATCGGCCTGCGCTTCGGCATGCAACAGTCACGAAAAATTTATTTCCAATCTGATTTTGGCGTTCGCTCAAAAAAATATTTTTCTTACAGAGCGAATTGAACATTTGTCTAAACGAACTCTCCGAGAAAAAGTTCTTTCTTATTTAACCGAACAGGCGCATCTTTGCGGAAATCGAACCTTTATAATCCCTTTTGATCGACAGGGATTGGCAGATTATCTTGCCGTTGACCGCAGTGCTCTTTCTTTTGTCCTTTCAAAATTGCGGGACGAGGGTGTTTTGACATTTTATAAAAATAAATTTACATTACAATAAAAAAACGCATCGCTTTGCGATGCGTTTTTTTATTGCGATTTTAGAAAATGCTTTTGAAATATCGAACGGATTCTTCGGCCACTGCCTCATAATGTATTGATAAGCGTCAAAGGCGGCCATTCCGTCAAAACCGACTTCACGCAATTTGGCAATATAGACCGGCAGATCCATGTCTCCCTCATATGGAACCAGGTGATTATGTACGCCGGTCTTCATGTTTTCAAGATGAGCGTGGATAATCAGTCCTTTGCAGCTTTCAATGGCCGCCAACGGATCGGGATCCTGAAGAAAGATATGTCCGATATCGGCATTTACTTTGAGTACGGGAGAATTGATTTCCTTAAATGCTTTTAACATTTTTTCGGTTGTATCGAGTACAAATCCGGGTTCGAATTCCATTGCAAGCTCAATGTCAAGATCCTCTGCATAAGCACAGAGTGCTTTCGTTTTTTCGATTTGACGTTTCCACTGAATCTCAAACGGTTCATCGTCGTTTCTCTTCGCGCCGTTTATAATAACGAGATGAGAGCCCATTTCTTTTGCTACACGAATCGCGTCATGTACGGCATTAAACCTTTCTTCACTTTCTGTGTAATCCATATGAGCGCTGACAGAATAGGCTTTAACATGATACCTGTCAATCACACGTTTCATTTCTTCCGCAAAACCCGGAACATAAAAGGCAGGACGCGGATTAAAACTCTTATCGGAAATTCCAAATTCGATTCCGTCAAAGCCCTTATCCATCAGCCGCTTTACACCTTCTGCGTAGGGAAGAGGATCTAACATTTGAACACGTCCTAAAATGTACATACGGCAGTTCTCCTTTGTTATACGTTGTATATTTTATAAACATTATACCGTCAGTTTATATAGATTCATAAGTCAGCAACTCAAAAGAGGCGGTAACAGAAAGCATTTCAAGTTTTGCTAATCGTTCCTGTCCTTCCTTTGAAGTTTTGTAATAATAGGGGGTCATCTCAAACAAATGAAGAATGTCTTCGTGATTTGTAAGATTTAAGCGAGTTTCAATTTTTTGAGTGCCCAGAAATTCAAACCCATCCAACGGGTAATCCCTGACTTCATTTTTATAAGGCGTTTCATAAACTGCTTTCTTTAGCTCCCATAAGTGTTCTTCACCCGGAATTGCCATAAGAAAGATACCGCCCGGCTTTAAAACCCGAAGCGTCTCTTTTCCGCAATACGGCGCAAACAGATTGAGAACCATGTCACAGGAATGCACAGCTACTGGGAGCCTGAATGCACTTGCAACCGCAAAAGATGTATTTTTACTTCGCTTGGCCGCTAAATCGACGGCAAATTTTGAAATATCTATACCCAATACCTCTGCACAGATGCCCGTATTGTTCAAAGCGTCGGACAGGCGCGCCGTGTAATAGCCTTCTCCGCAGCCTGCATCCAGTATAACTGCGCTGTCTTTTAAATGGTTTAGGCAGGTCTGGTTTAGTACCTTCGATAAGGGCTCGTAGTACCCTTTGTTTAAAAAGTCGCGTCTGGCCAAGGCCATTAATTTGTTGTCCCCAGGAAATTTTGTTTTCTTTTGAGCTACATTTAACAGATTGACATACCCGCTTTTGGCGCGATCGTAGGTATGATGTTTATTGCATTGGTAGCTATTGCCGTTCAGTGACAGTGGTTCATCACAGATAGGGCAGATCAAAGGAAGCATAGAAATATTTTCTCCTTGTTATTTTACATCCGCTTTTTTAAGTCGGTCTTATGCTGAGCTTTTTTTGATTTTTTCCGGGGATGAAGAGGTTTCTTTCTGACAGAAAATCCGAAACTTCCGAGCTTTTGTCCGAGCTCGAAATATTCGCCGTGTGCATAAGCAGCGAGCCGACAGCGGTCCAAGTGAAGCTTTCCATCCTTATCAAGGTAAGTTGGATCGACTAAAACGGAGATAATATCAGCGAGATACATATCGTGTGACCCCATTGGAATAATGTCGGTGACTCGACATTCCATATTGAGAGGGCTTTCTGCAATCATCGGACAGCCGGTTTCAGGAGCGGCAGTTGCGGTGAGATTCATGGCAGAAAACTTATCCACATCTCTTCCGGAACGTACACCGCAAAAATCAGCAGCACGAACCAGCGGCGCATGGGTAAGATTTATGACAAAAACACCGTTCTCTCGGATTATGGGGGCAGAGTACCGCTGCGGTCGGAGCGATATATAGGTTTTCGGCGGAATGGTATTGGTAATTCCGGTCCAGCCGACAGTAATAATATTGGGATGCGCTAGTGTACCACAGCTCACCATAACCGGCGGAACCGGTGCCAAAAGAGCACCGCCTTTCCAAACAATTTTTTTCAAAAGGAACTCACTTTCTATTGTGCCTTAGAGGAAGGCTTTTGGTTTTTTTCAAGCTGTTTACGCTGCGCTTTCAAACGCTCTTCGATATCGTTGCCGCTTAATACCAGTGTATCACCGGGAAGAATGACCGTAGAACCGTGTGGAACGATTACTTCGCGTCCTCTTCGGATCATTACCACCAGAATTTCGTCGGGAATGTTAGCATCCATTAGCGACAGGTTAGCCCATCGGCTTTTTTCGTGTACTTTATATTCCAGCAGTTTTGTACCCAACTCTTCCTGATAGTCATTAAAAGTTTTAAGAACGGAAGTAGTTTCATCTACCAGTCCTAAATTCCGGGCAAGAAGAGGAATTAAGGTACCCTGTACTGCAACGGAAAAAAGAGCTACAAAAAAGACAATATGAAAAATATCGTTTATGATGGGGATTTGACTGTTGGCTGCCTGACTGACAGCAAAGATGGCAAAAACGATCGACGCCGCACCTCGCAGCCCAACCCAGGAAACAAACAGTTGACTTTTAAACGGTATTTTGAACCAGCTTAAAATGCTAAATGTTGCAACAGGGCGAGCGACTACAATCATAAAGACAGAAATCAGAACGCCAAACAGAGCAATTGAAGGCAGTTTGGAAGGAAAAGCGAGCAATCCCAAGGTGAAAAACAGCATAATCTGCATCAGCCAGGAAATACCATCAAAAAAGTGAACCAGGCTGCGCTTGTGGAAAATTCTGCTGTTCCCGAGAACAATTCCGGAAATATAAACGCTTAAATATCCGTTGCCTCCTAAAAATTCACTGAGAGCATAAGACAAAATGGCAATTCCCACAATGAAAATAGGATAAAGCCCAACAATTTCAAATTCAAAGTGATGTAATACTGCAACAGCTATTAAAGCGAGAAGGAAACCGATTAAGAGGCCTAAACCAATTTGTGAAATTAGCATAATGATAATGGAAGCGAAATCGTTTCCGGATGGTGACATTAATGTTAAAACGACTAGAGTTAGCATGTAGGCAATCGGATCGTTGCTTCCGCTTTCTATTTCCAGTAGCGAAGCAAGACCACCTTTTAGGTTAAGTTTACGGGAACGTAAAATAGAGAAAACCGAAGCTGCGTCGGTTGAACCGACGACGGAACCAATAAGAAGCCCTTCCAGAAGAGACGTTTTAAGAACAAAAAAGCAGAATAGACCAGTGAGCCCTGCGGTAATGATAACGCCTAAAGTAGACATTAAAATTGAGGGAAAAGCAACCGGACGTGCAACTTTCCAGTTTGTGCCGAATCCACCGTAAAACATAATAAAAACAAGACCAACCGAACAAATTTCTTTTGCAAAGTTATAGTTGTCAAAGTAAATTCCGACAAGACCGTCTGAACCGCAGAGCATTCCCAATGCTAAGAAAATTAGCAAAGTCGGGACGCCGAAGCGATAAAGAAATTTACTGGATGCAACACAAACAAGCAATACAACAGCTCCGCCGATCATAAGTTGGATTAATGACATGATGAGATCTCCCCCAGATGACTTTTGATTAGCACGACCTTGTGTATCAATTATTAAAAAATAACCGCAGAAATCTTTCTGCGGCGCTAAAGCAAATTATTTGCAACAGGCCCTCGCTGTTTCAAAGAACTTATATGTTATAATTATAACATACTTTAGAGCTGATTTGGTAGAATATTTTTATCGATAATTTGAGAAAATTTGAAATGCCTTAGTAAATAACAAAAAAATATTTAAAACACTTCATAGTAAAAGATCCGTATTTAATGTATATCATCTGAATTTAAAGAATAAGCCAAATGCAGCATTAAACGAAACAAGCTCTATCGATTATGCCCGATCAGGCATGTTGGCAGCAATAGATTCATCTAATATTTTATCTAACAGCAGTTGACGATATTTTTTAAAGGCCGAGGGAAGGGAATAGCGTGTCTCCAATTCTTCTTTTGTACACCAGGTAAGATTTTTGGCAACTGAAGAGTCTTTCAGCCGGATAATATATCCTTCCATTTTCCATTCTATATGTGTAAAAACATGTTTGGCACTTCCGGCTGATTCTACGACTGCAGAAATACCTCGATCGTTAAAATGACGTTTTATATCGGTCGCAGTCACTTTTTTTGAAATATTAGGAAGCTCCCATAATCCGGCAAGCAGTCCTCGTTCTCCACGTTTGGATAAGCCAACCTTTCCATCGGCAACCGGAATAAAAACGGAAAGACGCTCTGTTTTGCGTTCCTTTTTAGGCGCCTTAACTGGAAGCTTTTCTGCACACTTTTTTTCAAAGCCTTTGCAAATTTGCATCAGTGGGCAATTTAAGCAACGAGGTGCGCCGTTTGGCTGACAAATAAGCGCCCCCAATTCCATTAAGGACTGGTTAAAATCCCCGATGTTTTGAGACGGAAGGATGGATGCGATAATCTGTTCCCACTCTTTTTTTACCGTAGAATCGCTGATATCCGCTCTGCAATCGGATACGCGGGAAACGACTCGCAAAACATTGCCGTCTACCGCCGGATAGGGGAGCTCAAACGCAATTGATGCGATTGCCCCTGCGGTATAGCTGCCGATTCCCGGAAGAGAGCGCAGTGCGTGGTAATCAGCCGGGAGCATTCCTCCGTAATCGCGACAGATAATTTCCGCTGCCTTTTTGAGATTGCGCGCCCGGCTGTAATAGCCTAAACCTTCCCAAAGCTTCATCAATTCCTCATCGGAAACGGCTGCGAGGTCTAAAACGGATGGAAGGGCTTTAATAAAGCGCAGAAAATAATCTGTGGCTGCTTCTACGCGGGTTTGCTGAAGCATAATTTCCGAAATCCAGGTATAATAGGGCTGCGGATTTTCCCGCCATGGCATGGAACGTGCATTTTTCTGATACCAAGGCAAAAGAAGCTTTGGAAGCTCGGAAAGATTCACCATGGTATTTTCCGATAGATTCAATTTCAAATTAATAAATCCTTTCAATAACAACACAGAGAAAAGGTACGGATTAATTGTATCATAAGAACAGAAAGATAGAAAGTTTATTTTACGACAAAACTCGATTGACAGAAATTATTAAATCCATTATATTATACTGTAACAGCAGACGCTGTAATAATTGATTAAAGGAGAACAAAAGAAATGCCAGACCCTGACGGCGGCAGTATATGGCTTTATATCATACTGCTTATTGTACTTATCTTTGTAAATGCTTTTTTTGCCATGAGCGAAATTGCAATTATCTCACTCAATGATGTAAAGCTTCATAAAATGGCGCAAAGCGGAAATAAAAAGGCCGGTATTTTAGCAGGCATGGTAACTCAGCCTTCAAAATTTTTAGCGACCATACAAGTAGGAGTAACTTTATCCGGTTTGCTTGCTTCGGCGGTCGCAGCGGATACCTTTGCGGAATATATCGTACTTGCATTTACCGGAACCGGCATAAACCCCGGTTTAGTGCGTGGGATTTCGCTGGTAGTCATTACAGTGGTCCTTTCATTTTTTACTCTGGTTTTCGGCGAGCTTGTTCCAAAGCGACTTGCAATGAATCGAAGCGAAAAGATTTCATTTGCTATCGCGCGTCCGTTGCGGGTGATCTATGCGATTGAAAAGCCGTTTGTTTCGTTTCTATCCTGGTTTACCAATCTGGTTTTAAAATTGTTCGGCGTAAGCGCAGAGCAGAAATCGGAAAATGTAACAGAGGAAGAAATCAGAATGATGGTCGACATGGGGAATGAAAACGGATCAATTGAGCAGACCGACCGTGAAATGATTAATAACATCTTTGAATTTGATGATCGCACAGCAGAGGAGATCATGACTCATCGTACGGAAATGACAACACTTCCGTTAACGGCAAATCTTGAGGAATGTATTCATACAGCTGTGGCAAGCGGATATTCACGTGTGCCGGTCTATGATGAGGATCTGGATGATATTGTAGGTATTTTATATATCAAGGACTTGCTTAATCTGGTGCTTTCTTCGCCGCCCTTTGAGTTCAGAGTAGAACATTATATGCGTAAACCGCTTTATGTTCCCGAAACAAATCGATGCAAAGAACTTTTTAAGGAATTGCAGGCCAAGAAAGTTCAGATGGCGATCGTGGTAGATGAATATGGAGGAACAGCCGGACTTGTAACAATGGAGGATCTGATCGAGTCAATTGTCGGAAATATTCAAGATGAATATGACGATGAGGAGGAAGATGTTTTCAGGCTTTCTGATGATGTATATTTGATAGATGGATTGACTCCGTTGGAAGAAGTTGAAAAGCTCTTTAAAATCCATTTTGACGATGAAGGCGATTACGATACCATAGGCGGATATATGATTGACAAACTCGGATATATTCCCGGAAGAGAGGAACATCCTACTGTAATAACCGGAAATATTTCGCTCATCGTTCAAAATATGGTAGAACGTCATATTGATAAGATTAAAGTGGAACGAGTTACGGCAGAGAAAAATCTTTAAGCGTAGGATGATATCGATGAAAAAGTGTTAAAAGGCATTCCGCGTTGATAAATTGTTTAAAGGCATAACCTGGTGATAAGGTTATGCCTTTTTGTTTTGTAGTTTATCGTTTTGAAATCGAGAGCTGTTAAAAGATGCCGAATGTAAATTGATAGAGACTATTTTAATCACTTTTCGTCGGTTTTTGACATATCATGATAACAAGGCAAACGCCTTAAAAAGTTAAGGGAGGAAATCTTTTTGGAACGTTTTATTCCCATGCCTTTCTCTAATCCCGAAGACAATGAGTTTATTCGAATGGCCGGGAGAGAGAATAACAGTCAAAATAATACACAGATAAACTGCATTGACAGTCTGCCGCTTGCAATGGCTTATGTTCCGATGCAAAAATGGAACACGACCTATGAACCCGATGAAGGGTTTAATCACGGCACAATTTTTCCGGAACTGAATTTGCCGTGGTTGGGAAGGAGCGAATGAAGATGACGACAGATCGTATGGAACGTGAAAGCTGTTTGCGTCGCTTATCAGAAGTCAGCTTTGCCGTTTATGAAGCAGTACTTTTTCTGGACACTCATCCGACAAATAAACAGGCTCTTGATTATTACGAGCGATATAAAATGCTACGCCAAAAAATTCTAACCGAATATACCGAACGCTTTGGCCCTATGACTGCCGATGATGTGCGGGTGACAAACGAATGGACATGGGCTACTGATCCATGGCCATGGGAAATGGAGGAATAAAGTTTATGTGGAACTATGAAAGGCGTCTTCAATTTCCGGTGAAAATTTCGAAACCTAACGCTGCCGCCGCCAAGATAATAATGACACAATACGGCGGACCGGACGGAGAACTCGGTGCGTCTTTGCGATACCTTTCTCAGCGTTATGCCATGCCTTATAAGAATGTAGCGGGAGTATTAACGGACATCGGCACCGAAGAATTGGCGCACATGGAAATGATTAGTGCAATTGTCAGACAACTCACAAAAAATTTGACCATCAAAGAAATTAAAGATGGCGGATTTGATGCCTATTTTGTTGATCATACAACGGGCGTTTATCCGGCCTCCGCTTCGGGAGATGCGTTCACGGCAAATTATTTTCAGTCGAAGGGTGACCCAATCACGGATTTAAGCGAGGATATGGCAGCAGAACAGAAAGCCAGAACAACTTATGATAATATCTTGCGTTTGGTGGATGATCCTGATGTTATAAAACCGATTCGCTTTTTGCGGGAACGAGAAATTGTTCATTACCAACGTTTTGGTGAGGCGCTGCGAAATGTGCAGGAACATTTGAATTCTAAAAACTTTTATGCGTTTAATCCTGCATTTGATAAAAAGTAAAATAAATAAAAAGAAAAACTTTTATTTATGCAGTAAAATAAAAAAACAGACGGTAAGATAATTACCGTCTGTTTTTTGGTGGAGACGATCGGGATCGAACCGACTACCTCTTGAATGCCATTCAAAAGGAATGAATATTAAAAACACTTTGAAACAAAAGCAGTCGTTACCGGTTGTTTTTTTTATTTTACTATAAAAAGGAGTGAAGCGCAATGAGAACGAAGGCAAGGAACCTCGCGGCAGGCTGCCCGCATTGGCGCAGGGAATAGCGGTGAGGTCAAAAGTAAAAACACAGCAGATTTGAAAAAACAGGAGGAAGAAAACATGTGTAAAGTCATCACCGTGGCTAATCAGAAAGGCGGCGTGGGAAAAACAACGACCGCGCTCAATATCGGGGCAGGGCTTGTAAAACTCGGAAAGAAGGTTTTGTTGGTCGATCTGGATCCTCAGGCAAACCTCAGTTCCTATCTTGGTTATGAGCCTTCGGCCGAACAGACAACGATAGCGGAACTGATTGCTGCACCGCCTGATGGAGAACTGCTCGGCAGAGCGATCCGGCACAGTGAAACAGAGAAACTGGATTACATACCGTCTGACATCCGTCTTTCCGGGGCGGATGTTTTTTTAATGAATATGATGTGCCGTGAGACGATCCTGAAAAAGGTTCTGGCAGACGAACAAGTAAAGACATTTTTTCACATACTTAACTGTACTGATGATAAGAAATCTATCCTCTTCAATCTAATGGTCTGGGTTATCGAATAAGATAGCATTTTCATTCCAAATATTTCTTTGGCTTCCTCAAGAAGATATTTTATGTTTTTTGATTGAGTATATTTTTATTTTCGTCTCACCCAAATTTAATCATTTCCGTACATATATTATATTTATAAGTCTAGGGGAAAATAAAAACCGTGCGCAATTTGCGCACGGTTTTACATGGGACAAATTTGTAAGAGTTGATTGAGATATTAAACAGGACTATTGATAGAATCAAACGATACACGGATGGGAAACTGGTATGGCTCCACAGAAATATGCAGCTCTTCACCCTCTCCGTTTTCAAAAGTAACGCTATAACAACCCACACCCGGTACAAATTCGGCGCTTTTGTAAAAGGTGAATCCTTTATCAATATGGTGAGTCCAGACATGTATCTGCGCGATATGAATTGCCAACGGTTTTTGTATCCATCCAAGCGCTGTAAAAATAGCGATAAGCATTGCCGAAACAACAACCGAAAAAAGAAAGACTTTTATATTGGTTTTCATCTTTTCACTTCCTAAAACAGATAAAAGTCAACGGCGTTATAACCGCTGGTGGATAGTATGGTCAGCAAGGCGTAGTCTTTCCTTGGATTGGTATGCCCTGAAAGTTTAAAGTCTTTGCCTGCCGAATCATAAGCGGTTATAATCATGGCGTGTTTGCCAAATGTCATAACGCCAGACACACCTGAGCAAAGAATAACAACGTCACCAATACCGATATCCATGCTATATATCTCATCGTGTCTCGTTTGATAGGTCTGTTTTGACCATTGGTATTTTCGAACTCTAGGATACCAATAACCGCAAAATTCGTCCAGTGATATCCATGGGCTTTTAGGTTGTGCTAATGTCCAGCTATAATCCAGTTGAGTTGAATTCTCAGGTCTTGGATAAACATTATTCTTTTTATACACATACCAGTTGTCACGGAAAGTGTATCCACCAGCTTTTAAACATTGGGAAACAAAGTTGGTACAGTCTCCCCAGTTTGCTTCCAAATTAGGATAGGATGCTGTGTTAAAGCTGTTATACCATTGGTAGGCATAGTCTCTGGCCGCTAAAGGATTATAAGTAGCGAGAGGAACTGCCTCTGAATTATTTAAGCTCTCAAAAAAGGCTGTTGAACGCTCACTGCCGCATTTTCTAACGTAGCGCATCATAAAGGACAACATTAAGCTTTGCTCTTCTTCTGTTGCGGAATCGTAAATGGTCACGATTGTATCAAGGATTTGAGAAATGTTTTCTTTGTTTAAGGAAGTTGTTTTTGCAACCATATTGACGCTTCTGGTTGCAGGCTGATATTTTTGTAAGATACCCGCAACTTCAATATCTTCAGCGTAGAATTTGTTTAATCTTTCTATGTCGATAGCGCGCTGTTCGGAGTTGTTGAGCAAATCATTTTCATTTGCAACGATTCCTCGTTCCTTTATATATGCCTGTACGTATGGGTTTTCTTTTTGAAATTCTGTCTTAATTTTTAGACTGTCAGAAAATTCAGTCGCCCCCATCATGAGTGGAACGCTTAAAACCAACAAAACCATTGTAATAAGGCGAATAATTCTTTTCTTTTTCATTTTTGCACCTCATTTCGATTAAGCTGTTTTGTGACCGAACAACAAATTTTAGCATCACCTCTTTCTTTTGTTCACAAAAAAATTGTTATTGTGAATAAATTTTAACACAAAAATTAAATTTATTCTATATCAAAATGTATACAAACATTTTGTTAATAATTGGAAAATTTTACAAATTTAGATATAATATGTAATTGTTATAATCCAGTAAAAGTCAAGACCTCCGGCTAAGCCGGAGGTCTTGACTTTATTCTGCAATTTTTTGTAAGCCCTTGAAAATTTTTCCGGCATGTACTAAACTGAATGCAATAAACGGGGTAATAAGGAACCCCGTTAGCTGAGAATCGGACTGCAATCCTATCTCACTAATTGAACCGTGCTCCAACACGTTTCAAACACCAACAGGGCTGAATAATCCTGTAGCTAAATCTAGCACAAGTTTACTTAGATTGTCAAGGGCTTGAACGTGACACGGTGCAACGTGCGTTCAGGCTCTTGTTTTTTGCTTTCCAAAAGCAGAAAGCAGGATCGTGGACACAAAGGCAAAAAACTCCACGAAGCACTTTGAAAACCAAATAGTGGATTTTACGATACATTCCCTGTGTGTCCTTGACCGGAAAGCCAGGCTGCAAGCACGCTTGCGATCCATGTTCTTGCAGCAGAAAAGGGCGATACCCTTTTTGGCCATGATCCATACAGCGGGATAATGATACTTCCGTCCAGTCATAGACTCAACCAATGGGGACGGCCCGATGAGAACCACGGGGTGGGAAAGCAGGGGCTTTCACCAATGGAGCTGCTTCATCGGCAGCCGTTGCAAAATCCCAGCCGTTGCAAAATCCCATTCAGCAACAAAGTTTACTGGAAAACCGGTTTTTATAAAACTTTTTGCGTATACCCACGTTGCTGACACAACGTGGGTATACCAAAGAGCTTTATTCTGGTGGAGACGATCGGGATCGAACCGACTACCTCTTGAATGCCATTCAAGCGCTCTCCCAGGTGAGCTACGCCCCCAAACGAAACAAGTAATATTATACGGGATAACTATATATTTGTCAAGATGGAGCACGAAATTTTATTGCTTCTTTTAACAAAACACTTTTTTGATTTTTACTTGGATCTTGTATCACAAGATCCAAAAGATGTGATAATACTTTACCGATTTCTTTGCCGGAGGGAATACCGGCGCCAATCAGATCAGCTCCGTTAATGGCCAACGCAGATAATGTGACCGGATCTTTGTGTTCGATCACCATTGAGACAAATTTTGACATAACTCTATCGGATTTCCGAGCGCGCAGATCTATCAGTTCGGCTGCCGGAGGAGCGTTTTTTTCAAGATCTCTGCAAAGCATTCTTGCCCCTATAAGGCTTAAGGGGTAAGATGCTGTCTGTGCCTTTAAAATTGCAGAAACTGAGTGAATTAACTCATTGGGACAGCGAAGAGCATGCAAAAGAGCGACAGGATGCTTAGCGTTTAACAAAAAAGCTGCATATCGAACCGGCTCGTGAACACTGGTCTGGTTTATGACGGAGGAATTTAAAAAAGCGGTTTCGTGTCCGAAAAGAAAGGTTCCGAGTAAGGATAATAAACGATTTCCACCTTCAAATGCGTTATCGGAAAGCAAAATCTTTGTCAATTCTTCTTTGATCCGTTCACGGGAGACGTCCGAAATTTTAAAGGCCTTAGACGAAATAGCAGCAAGAGTAGGTGCGTCAATTGTAAATTCAAGACAGGCTTCAAAGCGAATTGCACGGAGCATTCGCAGAGCATCCTCATCAAAACGTACAAGGGGATTTCCTACACAGGAAATTTGTTTCTTTCGAATGGCAGTCTCGCCATCAAAAGGGTCGATCAGTCCTTCAATCGGATGATAGGCAATAGCGTTCATGGTAAAATCACGCCTGGAAAGATCCTGATACAAATCTGAAGTGAAGAAAACGTGATCCGGGTGTCGGCTGTCAGAATAGCCGCTTTCCCTGCGAAATGTCGTGATTTCAAAGGATTCTCCGCCTTTGATTACCGTTACGGTTCCATGCTGTACACCGGTTAAAACAGTTTTATCAGCGGCGAAAACCGTTTGAGTTTCTTGCGGAAGGGCGCTGGTGCAAAGATCGTAATCATGCGGAATAATCCCGCGCAAGAGATCACGAACTGAACCGCCGACCAGATATGCTCGATATCCGGCATCGTTTAGCTGTTTCAAGCATTTGAGTGCCAAAGGGGATATTTTTTCGTTCATCGTTTTCCTCCTTTCAAATATAGTTGACTTTTTTGCAACATTGTAGTATTATAATTAGGCGTAAAATGAAAGTGTTCTTTTAAGCTTTTATTTTATGTATTGGCCGCTGTGGTGGAATCGGCAGACACAAGGGACTTAAAATCCCTCGATGGCAACATCGTGACAGTTCAAGTCTGTTCAGCGGCACCAGTAACGCCGAGTTCGATTTTGAATTCGGCGTTATTTTTTATTTGATAGCCTGAGTGTACTGCGTGATTTTAAAAAAGACCGATTTTATAAGAATATCATACCTCGCCCTAAAAAAGAAAATCAAGGATTGAAAAAGAGCTTATCGAATTTTTCGATAAGCTCTTTTTGTCTTTATTAATATCGATTATCAAAAATACGGGTGGATTTTTTTTCGCTTCGCGGCAGATCCCCGACTCCTACCGCTTTGGCAACGACAGTTAGGCCGATTTTTGCCTTGAAGCGCTGGACAACTTCACCGGAAAGGATGGCTCTATCAACACCGGGTTCTGCTTCAAAGAAAAGTGTCATGATGTCTTTGCCGTACAAATGATCAATCATTATTTGATACTCACTGCTTGCGCCGTCAATATCACGGAGTAATTCGTCAATTTGACTGGGGAAAATATTGACGCCTTTAACCTTGATCATATCGTCGGTGCGTCCGATTAAAGTGTCAATACGCGGATAAGGAGATCCGCATTTGCACTCGCCGGGAATAAAGCGCGTAAGGTCGTGGGTGCGGTAACGAATCAGCGGTGCGCCCTGTTTGCGCAAAGTGGTAATAACAAGCTCACCGATTTCTCCTACGGGTTTTTGTTTCCCGGTATGAGGATCAATAATTTCACAGTAGATATAATCATCCCAGTAGTGCATGCCACATTCGTAATCACAACTCATCGCGATGCCGGGACCGTAAATCTCTGTCAGACCGTAAATGTCGTAAAGCTTAACCCCGAGTTCTCCGGCAATCCTTTTGCGCATCTTTTCGCCCCAACGCTCTGACCCAATAATTCCCTTTTTGAGGCAAATTTCATCCTTAACGCCTCGTTTTGCAATTTCTTCTGCAAGAAGAAGCGCATAGGAAGAAGTTGCGCAAAGAACGGTGCTTTTTAAATCGCGCATCATCTGAATTTGTTTATCGGTGTTGCCGGGTCCCATTGGAATTACCATGGCGCCCAACAGCTCTGCGCCGGTTTGAAAACCGATCCCTGCAGTCCAGAGTCCATAGCCCGGAGTAATCTGAATGCGATCCAGATTTGTAAGTCCGGCCGTTTCATAGCAGCGTTTGAAAATTTCAGCCCAGTCGGTGACATCCTGCATGGTATATGGGATGATAACCGGTGTTCCGGTGGTGCCGGAAGAGGAGTGAATTCGGATCACTTCTTCGTCGGGTACTGCTTGCAGTCCAAGCGGGTAAGCATTTCGAAGCTCGGCTTTATCGGAAAAGGGGAGTGCTTCAAAATCTTCGGCACTTTGAATCTGATTCAGATCGATCCCGGAAAACTTTTTCTGATAAAACGGACTGGACTTCATTGTCCGCCGTAAAACCTCTTTTAATTCTAGAAATCGTTGTTCTGTCATGGTTTTTATCCTTTCTTTACAGCTGCAGCACCTTCGGAAAGAGCGCGGCAATTTAATTCGATAAAACGTTCAGGCAATTTATTGCGAATGGTTTTTTCAAGCTCTTCAAGTGTAACCCCCAGAAGGCCGGCACCGGCGGCAGCCCCCAAAAGAACCACATTTAATACTTTAGTTGAACCGAGACGATTACAAATTGTCTCGGCATCGATCAGATAAAGACGAGAAATTTGTGTTTGTAAAAAGGCAGTCATTTCTTCTCCGCTGTAGCTAGAGCCGGTTAAGGAAGCAGTGACCGGTTTGACAGCCTTGGTGCTTACAATAACTGCGCCGTTCTCTTTTAGGTATGGCAGACAGCGAACGGCCTCGGCCGGTTCAAATCCGATGATCAGATCGGATGTGTGCTGTGAAATAAGCGGAGAGTGAATTTCTCTGCCGATTCGGACATGGCTGACAACACAGCCGCCTCGCTGCGCCATTCCGATGGTTTCAGCGGTTCGTGCATTCAACCCTTGGTTCATAGCAGTTTGTGCAATCAATTTTGAAGCAAGGACCGTTCCTTGCCCGCCGACACCGGCAAGTAGAATGTTCATCATTAATTTTTACTCCCTTCAATTGCGCCAAAGGGACATACCTGAGCGCAGATCGAGCAGCCATAACAGAGAGAGGGTTCGATTTTAACTGTACTGTCAACCAAAACAACGGCTGGACATCCCAACTCACGGATACATTTTTTGCAGCTCACACATTTTTGGGAATTTATCTGATATAACGGCTGCGGTTTTGTTACAGCGATACAAGGGGATTCAAAAACGACAGCGGAAACGCCGCCCGCCTCCACCGCTTCGCGAACGGCTGTAATAGCTTCTTCTAAATTGAGCGGATTGGCACATTTTACATGCTTGACCCCAAGTGCGGTAAGAACGCCGGGAATGCTAATCTTTTCGGATATTTCTCCCATCATTGTCCGGCCGGTGCCGGGGTGCGGCTGGTGACCGGTCATGGCGGTTGTGGAGTTGTCCAAAACGATAATGACAATATCTGTTTCGTTGTAGACAGCGTTGATTATGCCGGGGAT
>VOFB01001300.1_pt1 | contig 69070 bp, 92 predicted proteins | sample 5384141 | NCBI WGS metagenome assembly VOFB01 (sample SAMN12384721, study PRJNA508395) | human gut metagenome | isolation source: healthy gut A | host: Homo sapiens
AAGAGGGTATCATTCAAGAAGCATTAGTAGAGACAATCGGCTGCTCAGGTATGACACATTCTGCTGCTATGGCAACAGAGATCCTTCCGGGTCTGACTGTTATGGAGGCACTGAATACTGACCTTGTATGCGATGCAATTAATACAGCTATGAGAGAGCTGTTCTTACAGATCGTTTATGGTCGTTCACAGAGTGCATTCTCTGAGGATGGACTTGCTATTGGTGCTGGTTTGGAAGACCTTGGTAAAGGACTTCGTTCTCAGGTTGGTACAATGTACGGAACCTTAAAGAAAGGTCCTCGTTACTTAGAGATGGCTGAGGGTTATGTAACCGCTATCGCTTTGGATGAAGAGGATTTGATCATTGGTTATAAGTTTGTAAACCTTGGTAAAATGACTGACTTCATCAAAAAAGGTGACGATCCTAACACTGCCTGGGAGAAAGCTGCCGGACAGTATGGCCGTGTTGACGACGCTGTTAAGCTTATCGACCCAAGAACAGATGAAGAGATCGCAAAATAATATAAAGGAGGCAAACGAACAATGGCATTATTTGAATCATATGAAAGAAGAATTGACCAGATTAACGCTGTTTTGAACAGTTATGGCATTTCTTCATTAGAAGAAGCAGAAAAGATCACAAAGGATGCTGGACTTGATGTTTATAATCAGATCAAGGGAATCCAGCCAATTTGTTTTGAAAATGCATGCTGGGCATACATTGTAGGTGCAGCAATTGCAATTAAGAAAAACTGCCGTCGCGCAGCAGACGCTGCAGCAGCAATCGGTGAGGGACTCCAGTCTTTCTGTATCCCTGGTTCTGTTGCTGATACTCGTAAGGTAGGTTTAGGACATGGTAACCTTGGTAAAATGCTCCTCGAGGAAGAGACAAAATGTTTCGCATTCTTAGCCGGACATGAGTCTTTTGCAGCTGCCGAAGGTGCTATCGGTATCGCAGAAAAGGCAAACAAAGTACGTAAAGAGCCTCTTCGCGTTATCTTAAATGGTCTTGGTAAAGATGCTGCTCAGATCATCTCTCGTATCAATGGTTTTACATTCGTTGAAACTGAGTTTGATCCATACACAAATGAAGTAAAAGAAGTATTCCGCAAATCTTATTCTGAGGGTCTTCGTGCTAAAGTAAACTGCTACGGTGCAAACTCTGTACCAGAGGGTGTTGCCATCATGCGTAAAGAAGGTGTTGACGTGTCTATCACAGGTAACTCAACTAACCCGACTCGTTTCCAGCACCCGGTTGCAGGTACTTACAAGAAAGAATGCTTAGAGCAGGGTAAGAAATATTTCTCAGTTGCTTCCGGTGGTGGTACAGGCCGTACTCTTCACCCCGATAACATGGCAGCAGGGCCTGCTTCCTATGGTATGACAGATACATTAGGACGTATGCATAGCGATGCTCAGTTTGCCGGTTCTTCATCCGTTCCTGCTCACGTTGAGATGATGGGACTGATCGGCGCTGGTAACAACCCGATGGTTGGTATGACAGTTGCTGTAGCTGTTTCTGTACAGGAAGCTGCTGACGCTGGCAAGTTCTAATCTTGTAATTGTTCAATAATAATGTACAATAATAGAAGAGCAGATCAGACAATCGTTGTTTGGTCTGCTTTTTTATTGCCATTATAATGGGAATCCTATATAATAGCGGTGGCATTTTTATGACATAATGGACAGAAAGGTATGGTGTTTCGAATGAATTATACGAAATTAACGAACAACTTAATTGACTTAGTGAAAGAAGAGCAGGCAAAACTCGGCTATCGAAAAGAAGCAATCCGTTTATATTATCCATTAAGTAGCTTACAGCATATATTAGGCACAACGGATTCTGCAGAACAATTAACAGAAAAATTACAAAAAGAAGCTGATTTTGCAAAAGATTCTCTTGGCACTTTGGATATATCCTGTCAAAATGACCGGTTCTGCATTGGTATTCCTGCCGTTGGATCTGAATGGGTACACGATCATATGCAGCCGGCAGAATTTATCGTATCTCTCGTGGATCTTGTCGGTCGTCATGGCTGTACAATGGAAGATATCTTTGCATTATTTCATGCACAGGATCAACCTGTTGAAATACAGGAAATTAAAAACGGAGAATTTGACTATCGCATCCGCTTTCTAGAGGGCGACGACCCTTATTATTATTGTTTTAAGGACGAGGAGATCCATATTATATATCATCGTTTTCTACCGGAGGATTATGAGGATTTCAACTTTTAAGATCCGGTTCTAAGCATGGAAATTCAGAATTTTTGACACCGCTATCTTTTTAACATAAAACGAACATATTTCGACTATTAATAAAAACCGAAAATATGTTCGTTTTTTTTATTGACAAACATTTGTTCGTATAGTATATTATATACAGAACAAGCGTTCTGTATATACAAAACCTTTATTGCTGACATTTACCAGATTGCATCGTAGCGATGCAGAAACGAGGTGTACTATGAGAACATACAATGGAAAAAGAATCCTTATCACATTAACTTTGGCTTGTCTGCTTGTATTTGGACTGGTGCGAGTATGTAATTCTTCTGAGAGTAGCGCACAAGCCTCAGTGGATCAATCAAAAATCAGTTATGTTTCTGTATTGATTCATTCTTCTGATACATTGTCAAGCATTGCCAATGAATATTATTGCGATGCGTTCGGCTCTGTTCAGGATTATGCCGAAGCCATCCAAGAATATAACAGTTTAGACAGCGATCTGATTTACGCCGGAAACCATCTTATGGTTCCTGTATATCAAGCCAATTAATCCAAAGAAGATTGTATCATCTGCATAATGAAACGAGCATATTTTTTCTCGCCATGCGGATTAAGATGTACACCGTCCTGATAAAACCAATCCGGATGTTTTACTCCTTCTTTTGACCAATAAATGCGCTGTACATTTTTATTGGCTGCAACAACCCGTTGGATCGTATTATTGACATCTTTTTGAATGTCTAAATGTTTTCCATACGTATCGATCCAATAAATGGTTCGATCCTTGCCTAAATAATCAATCAATTTTTGACCGCTCTTTGAATTGAAGTTGCTATTGGTTCCCAATGCAATAATGACAATATCCCCTAATTTGTGTTTCTTGTCTAATTGCTTTGCAACATCCAAAGCCTGTACCACTTGTCTGGAAATTTTCGCATCCACAACTGCATTTTCACACTGTTGTTGAAACGCTACAGATGCTCCTAAAAAGACAGAATCTCCAATCACGGTAACAAGGTGTCTCTTGGTAACCGCTTCTTTGCTTGTATCTGCCGGCATATTATCTGCCGGAACTGCAGTATGTAACGCAGATGTTGGCTGCGATGGAAGAGTAGATGTACCCTCAACTTTTTTCCCCTTCTCCTCATTTATAAGTTGCTGTTTTTCACGAAGATCCGCTTCTAATTTTCTGGTATCAGAAGCCGGAGCTTTTTTATAATTCCATAAGATGCAACCAGTATACATAAAAGCAACCCCAAAGCCTTTATGTTTATATTTCGTGATGTTCTTCCTGTGTATTTCATGTTTCCTCCAATCTACTTAATGATATTTCTATAATAAAACTAAAATTGGATAATGCCATAAGTACAAGTAAAAGCTGTATTTTCCAACCACCGCCAGACAATTTGCGCAAAAACTATTCGTGACTGCTTTTTATGATTCTCAATAAAATTGATCAATAACATATACCACACACTGATCACAAACATTCCACCTTGATATAGAAGGGAATCTGTTCCATATACAAAGTGGAAGAGAATTAAAATTGTACACGTCGAAAGTACAACGCAAATACGTCGCCAAAAAGTCGAAAATGTTACACGACAGAATGAATATTTCTGTCGCATAACACCAAGCAGTATTCCAAGAAAGATATTAAATGCCATAGTATCCGTACCGTAATACACACGCGATGGATCCTCTCCCGGAATATACTTATGAAGCATTTTATAAACTGATAACAATGCAAGTACCCCAAAAAGCCAACAAGCAATCCCTCTCCTCTGTTTGTTTCGTTTTGCATTGCGAATGCTCAACTTACAATATCCCCAAAAAAGCAATGGCCATATCAAATAAAACTGCATTTCGACCGACAAATACCATAAATGTGTAAATGGTGAACTTACTGTGTGTTTTTCAAAATAAGATGCATTTTGTGCAATCTGCCACCAATTGTTATATCCTAAAAAATATACTCGCTACTTGTTGACGGATGCCGATCATCTGTGGACTGTTACGTATTGTCATATACGCACATACACACATTACCATTACAAAACATGGGAACATAATTTTTGTATCCTATTTTGGTAATAAGCGCATATATGAAAGGAACCATTTCGCCACTTTTGCAGGGTAGAAGTAAACATCAAATACCCTGATAGTACGAAAAACAACGGTACTCCCAAAAACCACCCGGAACATAATTTGGAAAGGCATGATATAAAACAATCCCCAGAATCGCAATCCCCTTTAATGCATCCAATGGAATACGTGTCTTATCCCACTCCCGTGTCTTATCCTGCTGAAATAAAGATAGGTTATTTTGTTGTAAAGCCATTTGATTTTGCAATGTCTTTCGATTTTGTAATACCATTTGGTTTTGTAATACCATAACGAACCCCCTTTTCTGCTCATAAACCAACAACCAATTTGTCATAGTGCAAGTATTTACTTACATTCTCAACTATGATCTTGCTGTGGTCAAGCATGAATTTTACTTTGTAAACCATACTATACACGCTATGTTTTACAATGTCAACCACTTTTTTTCACTGCGCTCAAACTATCCACGTGATTTCTTATTTTGTTAACTCTCTGATGAATACATATCTGAAAGATTGTCTGAGATGTCCTGATTTTAGCAAAGTATCATCCATTTTGGGACGGGACGCTTTCGGAATCCTTTATACATTGTTATACATAATAATTTTGGTTGACAACATAAACTAAATAGTCTAAAATAATAGCCATTAACTGTAATGTTCATTATAGGAAAGAAAGGTTTGGTTATAGCGTGAACGATAAAATTAAAGTAACAAATAGCGAATGGTATGTCATGAACTGTCTTTGGACAGCCGAACAATCATTGCCTTTAATGCAGATAGTTCCTTTGCTAAAGCAAAGTAATGGTTGGAGCAAAAAGTACTAGTGCAACAATGGTTCGTCGTATGAGTGAAAAAGGACTTATCGGATATAACGAGCAGGGTAAAACAAAATATTTTTTCCCAAAGGTAAACAAAGAAGATGTTGTTGTTCAAGAAACTAAAGATTTCTTACAGCGTATTTATGATGGAAGTGTAGGAACAATGATGAGTGCACTTGTACGCCAAAACGATCTGTCTTTGGATGACATTCACGAATTACAACAGATTCTGAAAGACGCAGAATCAAAAGCGAAAAAAAGTAAGGAGTAACTGAAAATGGTAGATTTTATGTTATGGTTTTTAGAATCTTCCTTGTTAATATTATTTGTACTGGGAATACGCAAAATATTCAGTGGAAAAATCAGCTATCGTGCTATTTATGCATTATGGCTTGTTGTTGTATTTCGCTTTATGATCCCGGTAAATATTATCCCAACCCCTTTTGGTTTTGCAGATAACATGAAAAAATCGCTGGATCATCTTGAGCTAGAACTTTCTACCGCTGCGAATAACCCTGCAGCGATACCGCAAAAAGCACCAAATTTCACGTTACAAAAATCTGCCAACAAAAGCATTGGTGATACAGAAATAACTGCTAACAATACAAAAGACACAACCGTCGAACATAATAATGTTTTGACAAACTCTGAAGAAACGCATAGCTTAAATACGCCGCAGAAGCAGGAGAGAAGTCGTGACAACTCACTTTCATTGCTATTACTTGCACTTCCAATAAAGCAAATAGCCATGACCATATGGGGAATTGGAACGGTTCTCTTGTTGTTGTGTTTTGTATTGTCTAATCGACATATGACTAAACAGCTGCATAAATATCGTGTTTTTATTTCGCGAGTTGGCAATCTCGATATATTTGCTGTTGATACTATTCCAACACCGTGCTTATACGGCTTGAGACATCCAGCCATTTACATCCCGTCATTTTTGTTGGATGAGCAGGATCCACGCCATGTCTCACCAAACGAACTTCGACATATTATTGCTCACGAATCCGTACATTACCAGCATAAAGATTATATCTGGTCGATTCTACGCATGGCATTATTAACAGTCTACTGGTTCAATCCGCTGGCATGGATTGCAAGCAGTTGTTCTAAAAAAGATGCAGAACTATATTGTGACGAAACGGTATTGCAGCAGATTGGCTCGAAACAGCGTTTTGAATATGGTAATCTATTGATCAAACTTGCTGCAAAACCAATGATTGGCGTTTTTTGTTATTCCGTTGTACCAATGAGTCGCAAAGGGCGGGAGATGGAACGACGGATCAAAAGAGCTAAGCTGTCCACAGAAACGCTACAAATGGTTGATACTTCCAATGTTTCTGTTGCTGCTATTTGGAATAGTCATCACCTGCAGTACCGGTACTGGCCTAGCAGTAAAAAGCAAAGCAACAGAAACATCTTCTGTAGCTATAAACGAGACTTTAGCACAAGTATATGCTCAAAATTTTTATTCGCATAATTTTGTGATGAATTCTTTGTCGGAAAAAAGCTTTGCAGAGCAGGCATTGACTATTAACACCTCGTCTTGCAATCAATCAAATGCCTCCTTCGCAAATGTATTGCTGGCAAGCAACAATGTTTCAAATACAATAACCGTAGAAGATACTATAGATGCCACAGATTATAAACTGTGCGAATCTTTGTTCCGCCGTTATGTTTCCGCATTTACAAATGCTATAAATACCGGTAATACAAAATTTTTAAAAACAGTACTTGCAGCAGATGCATACCATCAACAGAGTTCACTTGCCAAAAACTACTACAAACGCGGTATTCGCGAAAATGCTAAGTCTTTGGAAGTAACCTCTGAACAGACAACAGATCAAAAAGTGTACGTACTATCCAACGAAAAAATATATGTACGTTATGCAGATCAAACACAAAAACTAATCAAACAACGTTACCGCTATACCTGCGAAAAGATTGACGGCCAATGGTTTATCACAGAAATGTCTCATATTGAATAACCTAAGCCTCCCATACTGGAAGGTTTGCTGTTCAAACCACATATTGCTTATTATGTCAGTAAAATAATCGCTATTTTGTAACAGATATTGATTACCGCTGCTTCTTTTGGTGCAATTGTACCGCTGAAGCAGCTTGACGTTTCTTATCATCATCCAACGCTGCATAATGCTTACGTGTTGTATTTACATCATTATGTCCCAAGACCTCTGCAACCAAATAAATGTCGCCTGTTTGGCGATACAACGAAGTACCATAGGTACTTCGTAATTTATGCGGTGTAATATGCTTAAACGTTGTTACCTGACTTGCATATTCCGTCACCAGATTCTCAACGGCCTGTACACTAATACGGCGTCGCTGGATGGAATAGAAGAGTGCATGTTCATGACCTTCTTTCGGAATAATTTTACTTCTGGAATCTTCAATATAATTCATCAAAGCTTCCCGAACTTCTGCTCCAAAATAAACAAACTCCTCTTTACCACCTTTTCGAATAATACGAATTCGATCATCTCGAAAATCCAGATCTTCAATATCCAGACCAACACATTCAGAAACACGGATACCTGTTCCTAAAAATAACGTAAATATAGCAATATTTCTTAATCGATTTTTTTTCATAGTAGGTTTTCTTGATCCCAGTTAAATTATCGCCACCATGTTCCACCAATTCTAATAGTTCATTAACCTCAGAAGAATCCAATCGAATAATTTCTCGATCATGTAATTTGGGCATATCTACAACAACGGTAGGATTATTTTGAAGCTTACCACGCTTTTGATAATATAGATAAAAACTGCGTAAAGAGGCCATTTTACGATGAATACCACGTTCATCGTTTGTAAATTCCTGTCCATCGTATGTATACAGCTTCAAATATTCCATATATTCCTCGATATCTACCGGCTCTAATTGGTCTAAATATGACAATTCAATATCAGAAATCGGCTTAGACGCAAACAAAGGATTCGCACTCTGTAAAAAACGAAAAAAGTACGTACATCATAAGCATAACCAATCCGAGTCTTAATTGTTGTTGTCGGTTCAATTCCTCGAAAATAATCTTTACAAAAACTAGGAAGTTCCTGCAAAAGATCACGCAGCCTGCTGATATTCGTTGCTTTTAATTGTTGATGATATGTTTTTGTACGTTTCGTACCCATAAAAATTCACACATTCCTTTCTAAGTTCGCTAAAAACCACAAAGCAAACTATAACTTGCAAAGCATTCACAGACGACATTTAACATTGCCAAAAGTCTCATCAAGTGAAAAAGCTTTAATATATTCGGAAACATACATATATTATACCCGAAATATGTCGTTTTGACAATATCTCTTTGGTAAACTGGGGTTTATCCAAGAGATTGATTTTAGCAAATACTGCTCTTCTTTCTCCATTTTATTATGACAGAAATTTGAAACTCAGACCTTTTGACACCCTAATCTTGTTAAGGAACACAGAGTCGCTTGCGACTCTTTCGCGCTCGAGCGGTGCTGTTTACAGCTAACTTCTTCTCCGCGAGATGCGCATCCTCGCGGAGCGTTTTTACTTTATAGGAAACTTCTCGTTTGCTATAAAGTAAAAAAAGATGTTGACAGCTTTATAGCCTTCAACATCTTTTATCATGTATGTATAAAATTATTTCGTCATTCGCCTGCTGATCGCAAATTCTAACGCAGCCAAATCATCAGAACTTAACTTCTGATTGACCAAATATTCTGTAATAAATTGTGAGACCGATCCATTGTACAATTTATTTAACAAAGCTTTCGTTTCGATTTCCTGCACTTTTTTCTTAGATACGTTTGCTCGACATATAAAGCCAGGATCTTCTCTGGTGATCGCACCTTTTTCGATCAAACGTTTGATCACTGTATAAGTTGTATTTTTCTCCCAGCCAATATATTCTTTGATGATCTTGGAGATATCTTTTGCAGCCAGCGCCTTATTAGACCACAATAACTCCATAACATTTAATTCTCCCTCATGCAAACGTAAATCTTTCATAATCGCTACCTCGTTTCCTGTCGATTTCATCCGACAACAAATTAATTCTACATATTAAGAATAAAATCGTCAATGGCAAAACTGCACAATTAAAACAGTCTACAATTGTGTAACTTTTAATACTACAATTGTAGACCACAATATCTTTGATTCTACCGATGTAGAAACCACTAATTATAGGCCTTGCCTGATTTAATAAATTACAATTTTTTAGTCTTCTTTTAATTTTTTCAGTAATTTTTGAAAATAATCCGGCAATGGAGCGTCAAATTCCACATATTTTTTAGTGGTTGGATGGATAAAACCCAGTGTTTTTGCATGAAGTGTCTGTCCTGTTAATGCGTAGGACTCTTCTGTGGTCCGTACACGGTATCTCCTAAAATCGGGTGTCCGATACTGGACATATGAACACGGATCTGATGAGTACGGCCTGTTTCCAAATTGCAAGCTATAGAATTAAATTTTCGATTTAGATGATCTAATACCTGATAATGTGTAACTGCCGGCTTTCCGTTTTTTTCGTTGATCGCCATTTTTTTGCGATCAATTGATTCCGTCCTATTGCACCTGTTATTGTGCCTTGTTCTTCTGATAGATTATTCCATACGATGGCATGATAGGTTCGTGTAATAGAATGGACCGCCAATTGTTCTGCAATAAATTGATGTGCCTTGTCATTTTTGCAGACTACAAGCACTCCTGTAGTATCTTGATCGATACGATGAACAATTCCCGGTCGCATCACACCATTGATCCCGGAGAGCGAATCTTTACAATGGTACAAGAGTGCATTAACCAACGTCCCCTCATAATGTCCCGGTGCAGGATGTACCACCATTTGTTTTGGCTTATTTACAACAATAATATCCTGATCTTCATATAAAATATCAATCGGAATATTTTGTGCTATAATGTCCGGTTCACGAAGTTCTTCAGGCTCAAAGTAAATCTCATCATGTTCCATCACTTTATAACTGCTTTTTACTGCCTTACCATTTATCAATACTCTTCCATTTTGAATTGCTTTTTGAAGTGCTGCTCGCGAATAATCCGATAGCATTTTTTGACAAATATTTATCTAGCCGAAGTCCTATCACATCTTGATCCGTTACTCGAAAGCAAATGTTTTCATTCCTGCCTGACATAGCTCACCTCGCAAAATCTTCTTCTTTGTAATAAAATAACAATAATAGTAATGCGATCACGGCTCCGACCACAACATAACAATCTGCAACATTAAATACAGGAAAATGAATCAATGAAAAGTAAAAAAAATCGACAACATATCCCCGTGCAAAGCGATCGATCATATTACCAATTGCCCCAGCTGCGATCAAAACAATGGCACTCTGCAGCGGTCTCCATTTCCTGCCACTGCCCATCTTGCAATAAAAATAACACAGCCCACCAAATATGATAAGAGTGACGATCAATAATAAAACTCTTTGATTTTGCAAAATTCCAAACGCAGCGCCTCTATTTTCTAAATATTCCAATTGAAACACTCCGGGAATAAGTATAACATCCGGATGTCCCTGCAAAAAATGCACAGCAAGATATTTGCTTCCCTGATCAATTGCCAGCAAAAGAAACAGGGCAATCACTCCTAAAACATGTTGTCTTTTTTCATTCTTGTTCCTCATTTCCATCTACACAAAATCAGTTGATTATGTTGTAATTACTGCGTCTACCACCTACATAAACTCTTATATATGATCATGCCGCAAATTACCACAGCCAACACTTATGACTATTTCTTCATTTGATTACGCTCATGATTACGCTCACGTTATTTCCTTCGCTGGTCACGCCGTAATCACAGCATCAAGTGCCTGAGATAGCTCTTCATCGGTGACATCATCTGTCATTACTGCATTTCCAAGGCCATCCAACAAAATAAAACGAATCTGCCCTGCATTCATTTTTTATCATTCTTTGACACACGAATAATATCTTCTTTTGTTAAGCCTTCAACTGTTGTTGGCAACTGCATCTGCTGAATCATCTCACAAATAGTTCGATACTGTGCTTCTGTAATCATATTTCTCAAATAAGATAAATACGATGCTGCAACCATACCGATGGCAACACATTCTCCATGAAGAAGTTCAAAATTCTTTAATTTTTCAATGGCATGACCAAGGGTATGACCAAAATTCAGCAGAGCACGCTCTCCCTGTTCCTTCGGATCATTTTCGACAACTTGCCGCTTGATATCACAACTTCCGTAAATAATCTCCGCTAATGCGGATAAGTCTCTATCATTCAATGCCATAATATTCTTTTGAATGGTATCAAAATAATTAATATCCTTGATCAATCCATGTTTAATAATTTCACCAAACCCCGAAAAATATTGTTCTTTTGTCAATGTCTTCAATGTAGAAACATTCATATAAACTGCCGATGGCTGATGAAATGCACCTACCATATTCTTATATCCACGGAAATCAACGCCGGTTTTTCCGCCAATACTGCTATCTACCATAGCAAGTAGAGAAGTCGGCAACTGGATAACACGAATCCCTCGCAAATATGTTGCCGCTGCAAATCCGGTAATATCACCTACAACACCACCACCAAGCGCAAGCAAAATGTCTTTGCGATCAAAATGTGCCTTGATCAATACTTCATATAAATCTTCAATGACATCCAACGTTTTCGAAGATTCCCCAGCCGGAAACGAAAATACGCAAACATATGCAGCTGCCTTTTGGGCAATAGTCTTCACTTTTTCTGCATAATGAGCTCCCACTGTATCATCGGTTACAATACATATTTTATGCGACTGAAGTGCAAAGTTCTGTAATACCTCTTCTAATCCATCATAATTGTTTGCCAAAGTAATATCATACAAGGGTTTGCCATCATAATGTACTGTCATTTTTGTTTTGTCATAGTAAAGAACCTCCATGTTTGCATTCTCTATTCCACAAAAGGAAAGAGGGCTTATTCGGCCCCCTCTCGCATTCATATAAGAATCATTGTGATTATAATTCCGATCAATAAAACTGAATGGATTGGCATCCATTGCAGGAGCCTGAGGCTGCGCTGTCGGTGCCGGTGTAACACCCGGTGTCTCAAACATTCCACCAAGATCCATTAACGGATCATCAATAATGCCATTACTTGCTCCGTCTGCTGCTGGTGCCGGTTCAGCCGCTGCAGGTGTTTCCGCAACAGTTTCCATTCCACCGATCAGATCGTTTGTATTGAACATATCTGCCCCACCGAGAAGATCATTCGCTGCCGGTTCTGTTCCACCAATCAGATCATTGGCTGTCGTTTCGCTGCCACCGATCAGATCGTTTGTAGCAAACATATCCGTTCCACCACCAATCAAGTTATCGGCTGTCGGCTCACTACCACCGATCAGATCGTTACCACCAAGAATGTCATTCGGTACCGGCTCACTCATTGCAGGCTCTGTTCCACCGATCAAGTCATTGCCACCAAACATATCTACTCCACCGAGCAAATCGTTTGCTACCGGTTCACTTGCTGCAGGCTCTGTTCCGCCAATTAGATCGTTATCAGCGAACATATCTGCCCCACCGAGAATATCATTCGATGCAGACTCGCCGCCACCAATCAATCCATTATCCACTGGAACTGCTGGTTCTTCAGCAGGCGTTGTGATCCCAGGAATATCCATCAGCATCGGATCTGCCGCCGGCGTTGATGGTGCAGTTGCATCTACAGTCGGAATATCTAAGCCCAAATCTAGGGAAACTGAACTTCCCGCCTCTGTTTGTGCAGGTGAATCCGATGAAATGTCTAACGATATATCACCTACCGGTGACATATCTACGGATGAAACATCCAAACTAACTCCATTATCCTCCGCTGCAGGTGCTGTATCCGATGTAATATCTGAAGATACATTCAGAGTGATTCCCTCATTCAAGGTACTAGCTACCTCCTGCTCTGCATTAACTCCGGCAACATCAGCGATCGAACCTGTTGTGCTTTCTGTATTGTCTGACGGAAGATCGCTAAAAGATCCCTCTGATGAAACCGGAACTGTAAAGGATACCGGTTCAACAGGCACTTCCTCAACCTTAGGTGCATCAGCATTATCATCTGGCAATTCAACAAATGGAGCCGGAGAACCAATATTGATCGGAATGATTCCAGGATCATCCATTACCATATCAGCACTTGGCGCCTCATTCATCAATTCCTCTAATTCAGGAACAAAAATAGAAAAGCTCTCGCTGTCCAGCATCTCAATCTGTGCCTCTGCAAGTTTCTTAAACTGTAATCTATAATTTTCATAGCTCTGTACAAGTTTACGCACATGATTTCTTGTTTCTTCCAACTCACGATTAGCTTTTGCTTTTGTAATCTCCGTTTGTGCCTGTGCCTCTCTGCGCAGTGATTCAATCTCTGCCTTAGCCTCTCTTGTCATTGCTTCTGCCTTTGCAGTTGCTTCAGACATAACAGAGTCGGCCTGTGTCTTAGCAGCCTCCTGTGTTTCTGTCGATGTCTTCTCAGCAAGCACCAGAGCCTTCTGGAGTGTGGATTCCATTTTCTTGTAATACTGGATTCCCTCACTCAAAGAACTGATTTTCTCTTTTAAGCTTTGATTTTCTTTGTACAACTCCTCATAACTGCCACGAATTTCCTCCAAAAAGTCATCTACATCCTTTTTGTCGTATCCTCCCATCTTCGATTTAATTTCTCGATTCTGGATATCAATTGGTGTAAGCATACTCATACCTCCCTAAATGTATTGTTGTACCATGATGTGATATCTTCCCTTTTTGATCGTACACCTGTCTGACGAAATCGGTATTTTCCATATCCTCTGACAGATATAATATCTCCTTCTCTCAGAAGTTTTGCATTCTCAGTACAACACTTTCCGTTAATATATATATTGCCATCCCGGATCAGTTGTAACCCCTGTGTACGCGAAGTGCGAATTGCAACTGACAACACTGCATCTAACCGCGGCGTTGTTACGCTTCCCGAAATGTCTTTATATTTTTTGTTCCCAGTGGAGTTGGTTTAATGGGATACATTCTGTCTTCACAGTAGTATGACGGATTCGATCTAATTCCAAGATCAAGCTCTCCATATTGGATTTACAAAAACATATCCAACGGCCGCCGAAGCACCTTCCGGTCCCTCCATCCGTACAAGAATGTCTCCTATCTGATCTCGTTCCAATCCCATCCCCATGACCGTCCCCAAGTAGTCACGATGTGTCAATGCTTCGCCAAACTTCCGGTTTACCGGCGCGATCCTGATACATGATATAGGAAACTGTGTATCAGATATTCGATCCATATATTCCGGTGGCATAAACATAAGAACCCGACGATCAGCCTCTTCATATCCGCCATAAGCATATAATGGCAGTTGTTCCACATGTGTATCCGGATATAATTCTGCCAATGCCTGACAGGCTAACTCCTGCTGTGTGATCGTTACGAAATCACTATAAACACAAATTCCACGTTGATATGCCATATTGCCCAAATCCCGAAAACGCTTGTATAATATTTGGTCTTCTTTTGAACGTGGCATTCTTAAAATTCCTTATTCAGCGTCGGGATATTAAATCCATCTCCCTCAGCCATATTTTTAATATAATCGCCGGATATATCAATATTTTTAGGTGAAAACACAAATATGTAACGGAAACCTGACGCATATTTCCGGAGATTGAAAAATACAGCCGGAAATAAAGTCCATAATACGCTGTGCTTCCATAATATCAATGCCCTCGAGATTAACAACGACAGGCTGTCCATCCATCAAAACTTCGCACACCTGCTGTGACTCTCCGAAATTACTTGGCTTGATAATACATACTTCCAAACCGTTTGGTGCCGTACGAATAGGAACGACCTTATTGGTCGATGTCCGAAAACTGGTTCGTTTCGGCTGTGGTGCCGGCTCATCATAATCATCAAAAGATGGTGCTTCCTGTTTAGCAGCTCGCTTCTCCTCTCGATAGCGCGGTCTTACTTCTTCTTCCTCAACATAATCATCCGCAAAATCGTCATCATAATCTTCATCTTCCGGTGCAAGTTTGAACCAATTTAAAATTGAATCAATTCCCATGTTATAACCTCATTTCTGTATGAAGAACTTCATACATATATTTTGTGCTCAAACAATCTCTGTGATCATAAAATGTCTATCATACGCTGATTGCTTAAACAGCATAATTCCTTTCTCCGAAAATCCCGGTACCAACGCGCACATGAGTTGCTCCTTCTTCAACAGCAACTTCGTAGTCGTTTGTCATTCCCATCGACAAGACGCTCATATCAATATTATCAATGTTTTTCGCACTAATGTCAACTAACAATTTGTGTAATTTATGAAAAATCGGACGATTTTCTTCTGGTTTTTCGACAAATGGCGCTATCGTCATTAAGCCTCGCACATGAACACGTGGCAATTTGGCAATCTGTCGGATCAAACTCTCGGTTTCTTCAGGCTTGATTCCAAATTTACTATCCTCACCAGCAACATTAACTTCTACTAGAATATTTGCATGAACATCCTTTTTCTCACATTCTTTTCGATTGCCTCAGCCAAATGGAGCGAATCCACGGAATGGATCAAACCGGCTCGTCCAACCACATATTTTACTTTATTCGTCTGTAAATGTCCGATGAAATGCCATTCCAGATTTTTTTAGGAAGCGCCTCATATTTTTCTTTCATTTCCTGTGCTTTATTTTCACCAAACTGTGTTTTACCGGCATCTATCGCTTCCTCGATCATCTCGATCGGCTTTGTCTTGCTCACAGCGATCAGCGTAACCTCTTTCGGATCACGACCACTGCGTTCACAAGCTTCATCAATCTTTTGCTGTACCTTGATCAAATTTTCACGTACCATAGTCTTTCATTCCTTTCTAATATATGATCTGATTTTCTTTCATCAGCTTTGGATTCAAAATAATATGGTCATATGTTGACAGTCCATATACCGTATTATTTTTTGCAATTGTATATTCTTCATTTTCATACAATTTGTCAATCAATTGAAAGCGGCAATACCCTTGATTACAATTATATACGCCGTTTAACGTTTCTGTCTGTGACAGCGTCGTTTCTTTCGACGAAGCATTATCCTTACGGATCACCGTGCCTGCCTCAAAGGAATCCTTGTCAATATACACCATATCGTTATCATCGATGTAATAAACATCAATTGCCACAAGCTTATTATCGGTAACCGATTTCAAATAATAAGTGCCGTTATCATCGTTTGGTCCATTTGATAAATACTCCTTCGGGAATACATAGCATTCCTTTTTTTATAATGGAAGAATTCGGTATTTTCAAGCCTTGCGCATGATTGAATTCAATATGAACATCAATATAACGATTTTCCAAATATTGGATCATATATTGATTAAGATCTAATTTGGCATATTGCCCGCCGTTGCTTGTATACGTCGTTACCGGAACACTCATCGACAGATCATCTTTTGCATGGTGATCTTAATCTGCTTCTGTCCGCTAAGCTTTTGAAACTGTTTGCTTGTAAAGTGGCAATATGATCGACCAATTTTCACTTTTTACAAGCTTATATACGTTCGTCCCACTCGCCGCCTTAGAAGAAGGACGAAGCTGTTTCCAATGATCTGTCGTATCCTTAAAATAATCTTCCTTAACATCCTGATAAGAAACATTTTCCATACCATCCGTTACAAACGACACAACACCTGTCTGCTTTGCCTTGACCACTTCAAAGCCAACCGCCTGATCGGTATTATCCTTGATCAGCTTCTGCAATCGAGATTCGAAATTAACGGTTGAAAGCTGCAACACGGTATTATCAATATCATAGCGAAAAATTTGATATTTTGTTATAGGAAGACAACGTAAAATCTTCACGAAAATTAGAAATGCTGTCGCGTATCTCTCTAGTATCCTGCGCACTAAGCTCCACACTTCCAGTATCCATCTCCGACAATTTCTGTGCAATGTCTCCTGTTCCATCTACTGAATATACATTTGTACGCAGACCAACACGATCACCTTCGCCCACATAGTAATTAATGTATCCGGCCTTTTGCGTATTCACCAATACTTCGTCTCGTAAGATCAATCCGCGGATCGTTTCATCATCTGCAATCTGCGTTTCATTCACTTCATAGATAGATAGATGATCTTTTGTCATGGACATAATAAACATAACTAAAAAGATACAGTGAAAATAAGCAGAGAATAACTCCAAGGGTTTTAGATCTGCGTCGTTTCATCGATACGATATTACCTGTTTTTTTTCTATTTGCCATGGAGTTGTCACCTCTCTTCACATTCTCACTTTATTTTTACAAACCACTCTTTATTATAATCTTTTTTGTAGATTTTGTCCATATTTTGACGTTTATGTATATTTTTCCAATAAAGATTAAAGCAACATTGAGTGCAAAGTTTGAGTGTATAATTTGAATCTCTGGTAATACTTAGAATAACCATAATAAAAAGGAGGTTACTACATTGAAGACATTGGATTATATTTTATTAACGTTAGTGATCATCGGTGCGATCAACTGGGGACTGATCGGCTTCTTACAGTTCGATCTGGTCCGTGTATTATTTGGCGATATGAGTTTGTTGTCACGTATCATCTATGCAGCAGTGGGCATTGGCGGGCTATATGCGATCAGCTATTATGGTAGGATCCGTTCCCAGTCATAATTTGGGGCAAGGCAATTACTATAGTTCTCTGCTGGCAGAAATCACTATGTTGTGGCTGCAAAATGCTTAGTATTCTTTGAAATAATAAGCAATATGTAACACAACAGCAGCTTCGGATGTGCGAAGCTGCTGTTGTGTTATTTTATATATTCTAACAGTTTATTCATTTGCAGATATAGGCTTTCGCCACCGACTGCTTTCAAGACAACAGATATATAGCCATTGCCCTCTTTGTCCTTTGAATACAAGATCAAACAAGAACCCGCCTTCTGCGTTGTTCCGGTCTTACCTCCAATAACCTTTACACCTTTCGGAGCTGTTGCTGTTCCGATCAAATAGCGATCTGTCGTCTTAAAATATTTCGTATGTTTTTTGCCGTCTTTGTCAGTATATTTTGCCTTATAATTTGGTTGATTAATAATATCCATAAATGTATCATACTGCAATAATTCATGAAAAACCAAATACAGGTCATATACGGTAGTATAATGCTTATCGTCATGCAGTCCATGCGGGTTGACAAAATGCGAATCAATTGCGCCAAGATCTTTCACTTCGTCATTCATCATATCAACAAACTTTTCAACACTACCACCAACATGTTCTGCAATGGCTACTCCTGCATCATTTCCCGAAAAGACCAAAAAGAATACAAAAGATCGCGCAATACGATCTTATCTCCTTCTTTAAAACCGCACAACTTAGCACCATATTCCGTAATATTGGCTGCATCATGACTAAATGTGACTGTATCATCTAAATTACCGTATTTCAAAGTAACAAGTGCTGTAACAATCTTAGTAATGCTTGCCGGATACATTCTATCATAAATATTTTTGGAAAATAGCATCTTTTGCTTCGTATCATTTACGATCATTGATGCTCCCTGCTGTCATAACACTATCACTGCCCTCTTTGGACTGTTTATTTTTAGGAATCACACAGATATCTTGTGAAAGATAATCCAAAGAGTATGCACCGCCACTTGCCACTACAGTACCTGTTTGCATTTGAGGGCGATAATTCAAGCTGCTCTCTCCGGATGAACCGCATCCGGAAACACAATGTAACCGCTAAAAATAATGCGGTCAATCTGCCGTATTTTTGTATTGTATTTCTCATTCTGCCAACCTTCTTTTCTAAGCACTTCGCGCCATTCCAAATCTCCACGGTCTAATGCTTTGACAAGTAGTTCTGCTGTTGCCAAATTCGTTGCAAACGGAATATTATAGGTATCACACAAATGGATCACTGTATTTACATCCGGTTCATGTGACTTTGGAGATAACGGATCCCGCAAAAAAATCACCATATCTATCTCGTTATGTTCGATCTGTGATGCCAATTGCTGTTCACCACCCAAGTGACCGGCAAGATATTTATGCACCGACAGATTTGTTACCTCCTCGATCAACCGACCTGTCGTTCCCGTTGCATATATATCATGCTTACTCAATATTCCGCGATAAGCAATTGCAAAGTTCTGCATTAATATTTTCTTTGCATCATGCGCTACCAACCCAATATTCATATGTTGTTCACCCCTTTAATTCTATCAAAGTATTTTTAGGAAATATATCCCGCTATAACTCTAAATCCCTATCAATGTCCCGCTCTGCATCACTTCCATACATATTACGCATAGAAAATCCACCTTTGCTGGATTTGGCAGGTTGTATGCTGATATTCATGATCAAACCTATTCCGATCATGGATGATAACATCGAACTCAGTCCATTGCTCAGAAACGGTAATGGAAGTCCGGTATTTGGGAACATAAATGTTGCAACACTTATATTTGCAAATACCTGAAACATATACATAGATGCTACTCCCATTGCAATTATCTTCCCCAATAAATCCTGTGCCTTTCCAGCCACACTAAAGCACTTAAAGATCACAATCGCAAGCAGTATCAAGATCAAACAGCAGCCCAGGAAACCAAACTCTTCTCCAATGACGGACCAAATAAAATCACTCTCACGTACACCTACGCTGCTATAGTTTCTACCGACTTTAGCATCTCCGCCATCTTGCAAAAACTTGCCATATATTTTGCCCGAGGCTATTGCTCGAATAGAATGCAGCTGCTGATAATTATATTTCTCCGAGTTTGGAAAGGTATCCGGATACAGCCATGACATGATTCGATTATACTGATACCCTATCAACAGTCCATTATGTGGCTGCTGAATATACCAAGCACCTACAATACCGATTGGAACAAACAGCAATATGATCGGCACTATAATGCGATAAGACAACCCCGCTGCAAATATCATTACGACCATGATAAATGCAACGACCAGACTGGAACTTAGGTCAGGCTGTTTTAAGATCAATAACATTGGAACTGCTGTTATTACTAACGTCAATACTAATGTTTTGACCTGGGACATTTTACTGGACCGCCTTACTAAGAAAACTGCCAGCGTCAAAATAAATATAATCTTCATTAACTCTGTCGGCTGAAATGTCAGTCCCGCCAAACGAATCCAGCGCTTGGCATCTGTACCATTGTTAGTTCCCAGCGGCGTATACGTTGCCAAAACAAGTATAACACCTATTACATAAAAAATATTGCTGTAAACTGACAGATAAAATGATAGTCCAATACCGACAAAATGGCAATGATCACGATTCCCATGCAGATTCCCATGATCTGGCCCTTCATATAAGACATTCCATCATCTTCTCCACCTGCCAGTCGAACTGCAAATGCACTGATCATACATAACACCAGTACAACACCAAGAAGAGAAATATTGTAACGCTTCCAGTCATATTGTTTGATACGATTTATCATCTTAAATTCATCCCCATTTACCCAGCATGTTTCAATTTTGTGTCAATAGTTTATCCGCAGCCGAACCTATTCAGATTCTTTACTTGCGGAAATTTCTGGATCCTTTGATCGGAATATTAGCCAACAATGCATTGACTGTCTCTGACCCAACTTCTGTTTTTGCCATTTTGATATCTAACTCATCCGTATCAATATCCAAGTATTTGGATATCACCTGAATGATGTCATTTTTCATCTGATCCATTAACTCTGGAGAGCAAACAGCGCGATCAGAAGTAATGGCAACTTTTAGTCGATTCTTAGCAATATCACTGCTCGAACCGGAACTCTTAAAAAAATTTGAAAAAATACTCATATCTTCTCCTCCATACGCTATATGCGCAGTAATATTATTTCTTAAAAATTGCCTTTAACTTTTGGAACAATCCATTAGTTGCTTCCAGATTCAAGTAAGGCACTTCCTCGCCCAAAATACGATGACAAATATTCATATATGCCTGTCCTGCCTGACAGTCTTTACCAACGAGCGGCTCACCTTGATTGGTTGAAATAACAATATTTTCATCATCCGGTACAACGCCGATCAGATCAACGGCCAGGATTTCAACAACATCTTCGCTTGACATCATGTTTCCCTCTTTGACCATATCGGTACGCAAACGGTTAACTACCAAGTGAGTAGATCCAATCTCATTTGCCTCTAACAGACCAATGATACGATCTGCATCACGGACAGCAGACACCTCCGGTGTCGTTACAACCAATGCACGGTCTGCTCCTGCAATCGCATTTTTAAATCCCTGCTCTATACCCGCCGGGCAATCCATTAATATGTAATCAAATTCTTCTTTCAGATCGTCCGCAAGTTTTTTCATCTGCTCTGGTGTAACAGCTGTTTTATCCTTAGTCTGTGCGGATGGCAGCAGGTAAAGATTTGGATAGCGCTTGTCTTTGATCAACGCCTGCTTAATACGGCAGTTGTTCTCAACAACATCAACCAGATTATACACAATACGGTTTTCCAGTCCCATAACTACATCTAAGTTACGAAGTCCTATATCCGTATCGATCAATACTACTTTTTTGCCCAACATAGCAAGACCGGTTCCGACATTTGCCGTAGTTGTTGTCTTACCTACACCACCTTTACCGGATGTAATTACGATTACTTCACCCATTGTTTACCTCATTTCTGCATACGCCACTCTGTCTTGATTACTCTATTACTTCTATAATTCCGGATCATGCCCGTATGCTGACACAATCCCGCAAATTATATTGTACCAAAAAGCGATAAGGAAATCCACTTTTTTCGTGAAAAATCACGAAATTACAATCGAATATCCCCATCACATCTTTATCCAATGGTTCAATATAAATATTTCCATCTTCCCAAAATGCAATCTTGGTTTCTTTTTCTTTCTTCTTTCTTGGCTTATCCGGGGAACGTGCAATCGTATCTGCGATACGGATCTGCACCGGATCCATATCCAGTGCAACAACAAACGCATTCGTATTTCCGGAAGATCCTGCATATACATTGCCCTTTAAGGATCCAAGAATGATCACATTCCCCTTAGAAACTACTTTTGCCCCTGCTTTGACATCTCCAATGATGATAATGCTGGTTTCCACATCCAACACCTGTCCGGAGCGAAGATTTCCTTTGAAAAACTGTCCTGTACTGTAGTCAATCTCTTCCTGTCTGTTTTCTATGCTATTTTGAAATGCTGTCTCCAAAGCCTCGTCCTCTTCCATGATACACGGAATCAGTAAATGGCAATTTTCCTGAATACAGTCTACCAGCTGCATCTTCTCATCATCGCTAAGCTTTTTCCCTTGAAAAGATACTGCTTTCGTCGCTTCTCCCCAAAAGGCTGCTGACTCCTTAAATTTCTCGCTGACGGCCTGCTTAAGTTCTTCAAACGCAGCTTCCTCGTTCAGTACAATAACAATGCCTGACTTGGTGCCTTTCATTGCTACTAATTCACTCATAGATCTCCTCCATTCCTCATACGATAGATTAATCCGTATGCGTTGTATTGATTCCGGCATTTTAATCTTACCGGATACTTTCTTTTTGTTCTTACTAAAGTAATATTTATAAACATCTCTTGCCGTCTGTGCAGCATTGGATGATGTAAAACCGTTAGGTATTACGCAAGTTACGGATATTTCAGGATTCTTGTACGGTGCATAAGAGACAAAATATGCATGGTTGGCATGCAATTTACTCTGCTGAGCCGTTCCTGTCTTGCCGGCGATCTTTACTTTCATTCCGCTGAACATAGATCCAATGGAGCTTCTGCTTCCATTGACCACTCGATACATTCCGTTATGAACTGCTTTCCATGTCGAGTTAGCAATATTCACCGTATTACGAACCTTTGCATGATTATCCAGTATCACATTGCCATTGACATCCTTTACCTGATCGATCAAGGTCAGATCATAGCAGGTACCACTGTTGGCAACCGTTGTAACATAACGGGATAACTGGATCGGCGCATAACTATGTGTTGCCTGTCCAATTGCAGAACGCACAGCATCTGTCTTGGAGAAGTTCGGCTCACTTTCCGGAAGTTCGACACCGGATTTATCTGTCAATCCAAACATATCCGCATATTTTTTTAGCCGCGATAAACCGCGCGCATTATTTACCTGCCCGTGTGTAAGACCGCTCAGTTTATATCCTACGGTATAGAAAAAAAGTAGTTACAAGACACTTCCAACGCACCAGATACGTTAATGCTTCCATGACCTGCCGTACTCCAACATTTTGGAGACGGTGTGATCTTATCAAACGTAACATTATCATGGATCATTGTTCCGGTACTGATCACTCCTTCTTCTAATCCCGCTACAGAAGATACGACCTTAAAGGTAGATCCCGGTGCGATCTTTTGCTGTGTTGGTCGGTTCATCAGCGGAGATGAAGTATTCTGTGTTAAATATGAATAAAAATAATCCGAATCAACCTGATTTGCCATCTTATTATTATCGTAACTCGGATAAGAAACCATAGCCTTTACATCACCAGTCTTAGTATCTGTTACAACGATGGAACCCGAACACGGATCCAGACCAAGCTGTCCCGGCGTAATCTCCAATTTACGGATCTTGCCGGTCAAGAAAGAATACGGCGATGTAATACCATGCTTAACCTTACTGTATTCCTGAGCATTGTATTTGATATCACCTTGATCAAATAACAGCAGGCAGCAGTCCTGCCCTGATATTTCATAATGATAGATCAAATAACTGTATACCATCTTACTGTATGTTGTATCATCTTCCAACAGTTTTAATCCATAATCGACCAATTTTTTGTATATTTCTTCCGTACTGTAATAGGAATCACCAATCTTTAGCACACTCAGATCAATCCAATTGGCAGAAATTGCATACTGCAAATATTGACTGAGACTAATCTTCCCATTTTGGTACTTTTTATAGGTATCATCTGACGTATCTGTGTCATCCGTCAAAACAGTCCCCTCATTCTTCAACGCAGTATAAAAATATGAAACGAAATCCTGCATGTCTTCCGGAAGCTGTTTGTAAGTTTTTTGCTGTCCGCTGCCAAATATGTCTTTAATCTGCTCATAATACGTTTGATTTTGTCTTATATTTTATATATATTGCTTTTTTCCAGATCAGACGCATCTTTCTCTGTGAATCTGGTGACATCGATCACATTATTCTGGATCAATGCATTGTATACATCATAAATTGGAATTCGAATTTCAGAAGCACTGCGGCCACGACTTCCTGCATCAGATCCATTGCTGATCTTTGATAACAAAATTCCGGCAATATGCTCCTCCAAGAGATCGTAACACTCCTTCTGAAGTTTTGCATCAATCGTAAGATACAAATTATTTCCCGCAACAGGATCTGATTTTTTCGTCACATCCAGTACACGGCTTGTTCCACTATTGATCGACAAAGTTTCACTGCCTTTTTTGCCCTTGAGATAATTTTCACAACTACTCTCAAGACCGGAGATACCAATCTGATCAGATGTCGTATAATCTGTATTTGGGTCTTTCTGCTTTAATTCCTCCAGTCGCTCCGTTGACACAGCTCCGGTATAGCCTAATATATGTGCAAAATATTTGCTATTTTTGTATACACGTGTTGTATCATCTGAAATATTTACGCCGGGAAGATCAGCACTGTTTTCTTTGATCGCTGCAACAGTAACATCATCGACATCGTTTGCCAATGTGATCGTTTCATACATTTTATAGCGATTCATAAACATTGCATATCGTACAGCCATAATTTTTAATGCAGTATCTTCATCATATTTTTATCGATCAAAAACTTTGGGCTGTTCGATCCCTCATCATAACGAAGATACTCAAATAACTCCCTGGCAGACATATCACGCTGCTCCTGTGTAAGCTCTTCCACCCTTTTGGCGGAAAAGATTTCTTTTTGAAACGAAGCAAAGCGTTTCCGGATAATGTATATTCTAAGTTGCCTTTTCTTGTTTTTATGAATATAAAATTCTACGGATAATGTACCATCATTTTTCTCAATTAATTGGATCAAACGGTAGATCATTGCATTTTTGTCTTTGGACGACAGACCTTTGGTCTTATCATTTTCCTCAAAGATCACGTTATGCGATAGTGCATTATAGGCCAATAACTTTCCATTACAATCATAGATATTTCCACGTGTTGCTTTAATCTCGCGTGTGTTTTTGTTGCCTGTTGCTGGGATTCCTTCTCATATTCATCCCCTTTCACAATCTGAAGCTGAAACATTCGATTTACCAACAAGGCAAACAATAATATGTATACCACTAAAACAGGCAGCAGGCGCACTGAAAAAACACCTTTAAATATCGTTTTATGGTATCTAACATGATGCTACCTCTCTTTCTATCCCTCAAAAGGCTTCTTTGGTTTCAACAATACTTCTACCGGCGGATTGATCTTGGCATCCAGCTTATGAATAATGCGGAATAACACCGCACCTAAAATGACCGTATAGATCATCTCCGGCAATATCACACTTTTCACATAGAAAAGTATGTTTAATCTGCCGCGTAACATAAAATTGCAGGCATAATATAACACACCGTATATGACATCGCTGCCGGCAATGGCAACAATAGGTACAGTCAGATCCTCCTCAAAGTACAATTTGCTGGCAGCACCACACAAATATCCAACAACAGAATAGATCAATATTCCGATACCGATCACACTGCCGTATAAGGCATCAGTAAGCAATCCGCTGATCACTCCGGCGAATATACCGCACTTTCGTCCATATAATAATCCTGCAGCAACAGTCACTACCAAGATCAGATTTGGCACCATATGTGCGATCTCTATATAACGAAAAACAGTTGTTTGCAGCAAGAAATTTATGATAAGCAGCACAAATATTGTTATGTAACGCCTCAATTCAACATCTCCTTTAATTCGTCTGAATTTTTCACTTTAGTAATAACCAGCACCATATCCAATTTGCGAAAATCTGCTGCAGGCGTCAGATATGCCGTCTGTGTCAAATTGGATACATCTTTTTTCAGATCATGCACGTATCCGATCAGGATTCCTGAAAGATATTTATCACTGATCTGAGATGTGACAACTTCATAACCATCTTCGATCTTAGCATTGCCGGATATACTGCTAACCTCGATCACACCATCATTCATTAACTGCAGATTTCCGCTTACAATGCAGCTATCTGATGTTTTTAAAAGGTACCATATACGTTACTGTCATCATCAATGATCGAACGAACAGTAGAATACGACTTTTTAACATCTGTAATGATCCCAACCAGTCCGTCTCCTGCCATTACATTCATATTAACGGCCAGTCCATCTTCCGATCCTTATCAATAATAAAAGTGTTGTACCAATTATCAGGATCACTACTGATAACTCTTGCAGCTACTTTCGGATAACTTGCATACTGCTCGTCTAACTTGTACAGCTTACGGAAATCTTCCAACTCATACTTATCCTGTTGCAGCAAGCGGTTTTCTGCTGACATTTCATCTAATTTTTTTTGCAAAGCATCATTTTGTTTCAACAGTTTATTCATTGTGGTAATATGCTTTGTCTGTTTAGCAATCTTACGTCCTATCGTATTAATACCCCTCTGCATCGGTGTGATCACACCGCCAACTGCTGACTGTACCGGTGCCATTTTGTCATTGAAACGAAATGAAACAACGATCATCAAAATACTGACCACTGCGATCACTGCTAATATATATTTAGGGTCAATGGTAATTTTCGTTTTTTACGCATCTTCTGATCCTTCCTAAAACTGCATTCTTATTTCATAAGCGTTACATATTTTGCTGCCTGTTTGCCATGCTCTGCAAAATACCCCAAGCCGGAAACTGCCGTTTCCTGCGGCTTGTCCGAGATATTGACAGCCACTCCGGTTTTTGTCTGAAGCAGTGCCGCCAGTCCATGAATCTCAGAGGAGCCTCCTGTCAAATAAATGCCACGTTCCTTTATGTCCATGGATATTTCCGGAGGTGTATGTTCCATAATGGAACGCGCCTGCGTTATGATCGTCTCAAAAAACGTAGTTGCAAGTGGTGCAACCGCTGCACTCGTAAGCGTAATCTCACCAGGAAGTCCCTTCACAACATCTCTGCCTACCAACTTCATGGATCGATCCAGTGTTGTCGCGGCGATCAGCTCTTTTTGGCTTGCTCTGCAGTCTTACAGCCGATCAAAAGTTGTATTCCTTGCGCACATAACTTCGAATAAGCATATCCAATTCATTTCCACCGGACGGCAAAAGCTTACTGACTACAATTCCACCTAGAGAAAGTACCGAAATTTCTGTTGTGTCAGCACCTACATCGATGATCATTGCCCCACGCAGCTTCTCCACATCCAAACCAAGTCCAAATGCATTAGCAACCGGTTTATCTACTAAAAAAACTTTCTTTGGTTTCGTTTCACCGCGGGAAATAATCTGGGAATATGCTTGTTTCTCAACTTCCGTGATATCAGCCGGAACTGCCAGATAATACTCACAGCCTTTGATCTTCTTTTTTACCGGACAAAGAATAGTTCATGTAATTCCACAAGGCGATCATATCCTGCATATGTGCGATCACGCCATGCTGCAGTGGAAAAGAAACATGAATGCTTGGCGGTTCTTTTTTTCATACATTTCATAAGCTGTTTCGCCAATGGCGATTGGCTTATTCTCTTTGCCAACAGTAGAGACTACATTGCGTTCTAATTTTACAATGCCATTTCCTTTTTTATAGATTTTGATGGTACCGGTTCCAAAATCAATACCATATGTCTTTTGTGCCATGGAAATTTCTCCTTCCCATCCCTTAAACGGGTTTGTCCATATATCCGCTCTCGCGGAAACTAACATAGCGGTTGTCCCCTATGATAATATGGTCAACCAGCGGGATACCAATCAGATTTCCCGTTTCTATGATTCGTTTTGTCAAAATAATATCGTCTTTGCTCGGTGTCGGATCTCCAGACGGATGATTATGTAACAGTAAAATACTGACCGCCTTGTGCTTTAGCGCATTGTAAAAGATCTCACGTGGAGCTGCTAATGATGCGTTAAATGACCCATTGGATAATTCCAAATCATCCTGTACCGCATTTTTCCCATCTAAGATCAAAAGCCGAACCTGCTCCGTCTCCAAAAAACGCATCGATAAATATGCTCTTGCTACTATGGCAGGATTATCACAAAGCAGGATTTCTTCGCCGTCTAACGATCTCATCATGCGTTTCGTGATCTCAGTCAGGCAACGCAACTGTACCGCTTTGACTCTCCCGATTCCTTCCAATTCCTGCAGTTGTTCCTGCGACATCTGAAATAGTCCGCCAATCCTTTTACCCGGAATATGCTGCAACACTTTCTGTGCCAATTCCGTAGACCGCAATCCACCACAGCCGGTTCGAATAATGACTGCCAATAGTTCCGCATCCGACAACACTTGTGGACCATACATAACACATTTTTCGTATGGTCGTTCCGAAGCCGGCAATTCTTTCATGGTTTGTATTGTTTTTCCCATAGTACCTCCTGTTGTCAGAAGGCTCTCCTTTGCACACTCTTCATCTTAGCATAAATTATTTTCTTTGTATAGAAGCATACCTCAAAAAAGAAATGACTTTTTCGTGAATTTTCGACGCCAAATCCTATGCAGGATCAGAACTAAATCTGTCTTTTATGGTAATTTCACAAGGTTTTCCTGTACAAGGTACTGTAAAGACATTGTAATGCCAAAACGAGCATGATACCATGTAAGCCCCCCCTGGAAATAGACCGCATACGGCGGTTCGATCGGCCCATCTGCGCTAAGCTCGATCGAAGAACCCTGCACAAATGCACCTGCCGCCATAATAACATCACTATGATAGCCGGGCATAGCATACGGCTCCGGTGCCACATGGCTGTCAACCGGAGAGCCGGCTTGTATCCCTTTGCAAAAAGCAATAACTGCTTCCGGAGATCCAAGTGTAACCGCTTGAATGATATCATGACGGCTCTCTGTGCCATCCGGGACAACCGGGAAACCTAATCCTTCATATACATTTGCTGCAAAAATCGCGCCTTTTAATGCGCCTGCCGTTACCGTTGGTGCCAAGAAAAATCCTTGAAAAAATGCTTGATTTACCCCCAACGTCGCACCGACCTCTTTTGCCAAGTCCCGGTGCAGTCAACCGATACGCACAAAGATCCACTAACTTTTCTTTACCGACAATATATCCGCCGATCGGAGCCAGTCCGCCACCAGGATTCTTGATCAGGGATCCTACACAGAGATCAGCACCGACCTCAGTTGGTTCTATCGTTTCGACGAATTCTCCATAGCAGTTGTCAACCATACAGATAACATCCGGTTTAATGGATTTAATAAATGCAATCAATTCGCCAATGCGTTCCACAGAAAGCGTCGGTCTCGGATCATATCCCTTGGAACGCTGAATAGTGACTAACTTTGTATTATCCCGTAACGCTGCCTTGATCCTTTCAAAATCAAAGCTTCCATCCGGCAGCAGATCTACCTGTCGATAGGATATACCAAATTCTTTGAGAGATCCCGGTGGATTCACTTCTCTGGTCCCGATCACGCCCTCCAAGGTGTCATAGGGTCTGCCCACCGGTGAAAGAAGTTCATCGCCCGGACGAAGCATTGCCGACAATGCCACCGTAAGCGCATGTGTTCCACAAGTAAGCTGCGGACGTACCAATGCAGATTCTGCCCGAAAAACATCTGCATAAACTGCTTCTAGGGTCTCACGGCCAAGATCATCATAACCATACCCTGTTGATGACTCAAAGCAGGCAGCACTCACTCTGTTTTTCTGCATTGCTCGAAGCACCTTGATCTGATTTAGTTCTGCCACTTGATCGATCTGCGCAAAACGATCTTTCATTCTGCTGCTGATCCCGTGACAGTAATCATAGACCTCTGGAGAAATCCCCGCATCCATATAACTTTTTTTCAGTAAATTCATTGTATCCATTGTAATTGCATGTTCCTTTCTTAAGCCTATATATTTAATTCGAATATTAAAACGCTGTTACTGATCTGCCGGCAAAATATGAGCGTTCTTCAGATCCTCTATCATATATTGCAAAATAGCATCTTCATTTTCATACGTTTCTTTATCAATCCAAGTTACATCCCGTTCACGCCGAAACCAAGTAAACTGACGCTTTGCAAAATGTCTGGTTTCACGCTTGATCCGTTCAAATGCTTCCTCAAAAGAACAGCTCCCCTGCAGTGCATCAATAATTTCTTTATAACCAAGTCCCTGCATCGAAACCATATTCGGAGTGATCCCTTGCTGCAATAATCCTTTCACTTCGTCCACTAAACCGTCCCGCCGCATCACATCAACTCTGCGGTTGATACGGTCATATAAGATTTCCCGTGGCAGACTGAGTACGTAATATCGAAACTGATACGGCGATTTTTTTTGCCGCTCCTGTTCATTATGTATTGATATCTTTTCCCCCGTCTGATGATTAAATTCCAGCGCACGTATCACACGTTTCACGTTGTTAGGATGAATCTCGTCCGCGGCCTCCGGATCAATTTTGGCCAATCTGGCATGCAGCACATACCCCCCCTGTTCTTCTGCAATCTTTTGCAGTTTTTGACGATACTCTATGTCCGTATCTGTTTCCGTAAAAGATATATCATACAATACAGATTGAATATAAAATCCGGTACCACCCACTAATATCGGGATCTTATGTCTGGCATAAATATCTTCCATTGCCTCTTTGCATTTCTGTTGAAATGCCATCACATGAAAGCTGTCTGAGGGATCCATAATGTCGATCAAATGGTGCGGTACTCCATCCATCTGTTCCTTTGTGATCTTCGCCGTGCCAATATCCATTCCGCGATAAACCTGCATCGAATCTGCAGATATAATTTCACCCTGTATTGCTTTTGGCAAGACCGATCGATAATGCTGTTTTGCCAACCGCGGTCGGTCCTGTCAATATAATAAGCGGTCTTTTTGTGCCTGTGTTGTCCTTCGCTGTCATTCTTTTCCTCCAACTTGTCAGATCAAAAGATCAGACGATTCGTTTAAACTTCTTTTCGAGTTCTCTTTTGGTCATTCGTATCATCGTCGGTCTGCCATGCGGACAATGATATGGATTATCCAAAGACATTAGCTCTCTCATCAGCTCTTCTGCCTGCCTAAAATCCAGTTCGTTATTTCCTTTTACAGCCGCCTTGCAGGACATGGATGCTATTTTGTCAAGCAGGATTTCCGGGGTGTCGACACCACGCTGCCTTCCACAAAGCGCCAAAGCTTCTACAAACAATGCCTGAACTTCTATTGATGGCAAATGTGCCGGTATACCGCTGATCGCATACTCTCTTCCACCAAAAGATTCGATTTCAAAACCAAGCTCACGGAACAATTCCTGATGCTCCTTTAATGCCTGCTCTTCCTGCATCGACAAGCTTAAGATCATCGGTGGCTGCATCATTTGGATCATCGGCTGTTTCTCTTGAGTTGTTTCATAAAGCGTTCGTATAACACTTTTTCATGCGCCGCATGCTGATCTACCAAATACATCGCATCTTCATACTGTAATATCCAGTAGGTCTGAAATACCTGTCCAACAATGCGAAGTTCCCGCAGTGCTTGATCTTCTAATGCTCCCTGCTCTTCAAACATGCTTGCCTGCTTGACATTTTCGATCGTTGCCGCCGCTTCCACCGCAGGGGCCTGTGGCTTTTCGTCGGTCTGTTTTTCAGATTCCGTTGCTGTCACAGAGACCTGTGGATCGTCCTTGGATCGTTGCTCCGCAGAATAGACCGGTGCCTCCTCACGAAGAACCGCCTGAAGATTCGGCACACTCTCGGATTTTTCAACAGATTGCTGCGATATCGGTTCGCTCACAATTTTTTGAGCATGCATGATTCCTAACTGTTCCGCTTCTTTCTTTTCTCTTTCTGTCAGATCCGCACCTATTGCGTTTTGTTTGGATCCCCGTTCGTCGGCAGCAATTACGCCAACCTGCACTTTTTCTTCCTGCCTGCGTTTTTTTTCAAAAAATTCTGCGCCACGTTCGCTATTTGATACTTTACTTTTTTCAGTAACTAAGGAAACCTCCGGAATAAATTCCCTTTGCTTAAGCCCCTCTGAAACTGCATGAAACACGCTCTGAAAAATTTCTTTTCTCTGGTAAAACGAATCTCCATCTTCTGAGGATGCACATTCACATCAATATAAGCCGGATCTATTGTAAAATGCAGAGCTGTAAATGGATAGCGATGCTGCATTGAATACGGTGCATACGCCTCCTCAATCGCGCGATGTATCACTTTGCTCTGAATAAATCGTCCATTAATAAGTAATTCATATAATTACGGTTTCCTCTGAAATAACAGGCTTACCAAGGAATCCCTCAACTTCACAAAACACTTCTTCCCTATGCACTTCCAAGAGATTTGATGCGATATCCCGCCCATAAATATGGTAGATCACATCTTTTAATTTGCCATTACCCGGCGTGCTGAGTTTGGTCTGATTCTGTGCAATAAAACGAAACGCCACCTCCGGATGAGACAATGCAAGGCGCTCTAATACCGTGCTGATATAACTGGTCTCTGTCGGCGATGATTTCAAAAATTTCAGTCTGGCCGGCGTATTATAAAATAAATTGTGGATCAAAAACGTTGTCCCTTCCGGACAGCCAACTGCTTCTAGCGTTTTCTCTTCACCACCCTGTATCACATATCGATTTCCCATTAATGCTTCTTTTGTCTTAGTCACCATCTCTAACTGCGAGACTGCTGCCACGCTGGCCAACGCTTCACCGCGAAATCCCAGACTGGAAACTCCCAAAAGATCTTCAACACCCTTGATCTTACTGGTCGCATGCGGCGTAAAGGCAAGCACAATATCCTCTTTGGCAATTCCGGTTCCATTATCAGTGATACGGATCAACTCTTTTCCGCCATCCTTCACCTCGACCGTAATCGCATTTGCCTGCGCATCAATCGCATTTTCAACCAATTCTTTTACCACTGCCATCGGCCGTTCTATCACTTCCCCGGCAGCGATCTGATTGATCGTATTTTGATCTAATACATGAATTTTCGGCATAAGTACCTCACATTCTTTCCTTCAACTTCATTTGCATACGATACAATATGTTCATCGCATCGATCGGCGTTATCTCGGACAGATCCAGATCATGCAGTTCCAAAATAATATCATCCATTTTGATATTAGTATTAGAGGCATCAAACAAAGAAATCTGTTCCATGTTCTCTTTCTTTTTGCGTTTATGTTTATGGGCTGTCTGCTGTTCCACGCCATATGGATACTCCGGCAGCTCCTCCGTCTCTACCTCGATCTCTTTTGCCTTTGCTGTAATATCATTATCCGACAACTGCTCCACCAGTTCCCTGGCACGGCGAAGCACCGTCTCCGGCACCCCCGCAAGTTTTGCTACCTGAATACCATAACTGCGATCTGCACCCCTTTACAATTTTACGTAAGAATACAATATCCTCTCCCTGTTCCTTAACGGCAATGCAATAATTATCTACACTCGCCAGTTTTCCCTCTAATTCTGTCAATTCATGATAATGCGTTGCAAACGATGTTTTAGCACCGAGAAGTTTGGTATTGGCAATATGTTCGATCACTGCCCACGCAATGCTTAAGCCGTCAAACGTCCTTGTTCCACGGCCAATTTCATCCAAAATGATCAAACTCTCTTTCGTCGCATTACGCAGTATATTGGCTACCTCTGTCATCTCTACCATAAAGGTACTCTGACCACTCGCCAGATCGTCCGAAGCCCCGACACGGGTAAATATACGGTCTACTACACCTATTTTGGCAGAACTTGCCGGTACGAAAGATCCGATCTGTGCCATTAAAACAATAAGCGCTGTCTGTCGCATATAAGTTGATTTACCCGCCATATTCGGGCCGGTAATTATGGCAATGCGGTGCTTTTTCTCGTCCAGTTCCGTATCATTGGCCACAAACATGTCATTTGGAATCATTTTTTCCACCACAGGATGTCTTCCATTCTTAATAGATATTGCCCCTGAACGACTGATCACCGGACGGACATATTGATTTTGCTCTGCAACAAGAGCTAATGAAGTAAACATGTCGACAGCCGCAACAATCTTAGCAGCGAACTGCACCCTTCCGATTTCCGCATAAATACGTTCTCTCACCTCATTAAATACATCATATTCCAGATTATTTAATTTATCTTCTGCGCCTAAGATCATATCTTCCAGTTCTTTTAACTTGGGCGTCGTGTAGCGCTCGGCATTAGCAAGCGTCTGCTTTCTGGTCCATTCCTCCGGAACCAGCTCCTTATAAGAATTAGTTACCTCTAAATAGTATCCAAACACTTTATTGAATTTGATCCGCAAGTTTTTGATACCTGTGCGCTCTTTTTCTGTCTCCTGCAGTTCACTGAGCCACTCCTTGCCATCTCGTTTAGCTGCCCGTAACTTATCAATTTCCTCGTTGTAACCCTCACGAATGATACCTCCCTCCCGCATAGCAAGCGGAGGTTCATCCTCTATAGCCGCCTGTATCAGATTACAGATATCTTTAAGATCGTCCAACTCCTCACCGTACTGTTTTAGGTGTGAATGCTCAAACGTCGTTAAAATATATTTAATCGACGGAAGCATGGAAAGCGACTGCCGAAATGCAACAAGATCTCTTGGATTTGCACTACGGTAACTTATCTTACTGATCAAACGCTCCAGATCATAGATTGGTGCCAGATACTCCCGCAATTCTTCGCGGTTTATAATATTTTCATTTAATTCTTCTACCATGTCTAACCGACGGTCAATCTCCTCCGATCGACCAATGGCTGTTCGATCGAATTTCTTAACAAACGTGCACCCATAGCCGTTTTCGTCTTATCCAATACCCAAAACAAAGATCCGCGCTTCGCTTTCTCGCGCATTGTTTCACAAAGTTCGAGATTTCTTCTGGTGGCACGGTCCAGTAACATAAACTGGTTGGCTGCATATGGTTTGATCGTTCGAATATGATCCAAAGAGATTTTCTGCGTCTCCGTCAGATACTGCATAACTGCGCCTGCGGCAACTATTCCAATTGAATAATCATCTAATCCCAATCCACTTAAAGTACTGACACCAAAATGTTCCTGCAGCGCTCTGCGGCAGCCGTCCTCATCAAAATACCAGTGATCGATCGCTGACACGGTTATTCCGAGTCGCCCCCGCAGATCTTCAAGATCAATACCGGATACCACAAAACTATCGTTGCAGATGATCTCCGACGGCATTGTCTTACCAATCTCATCCAACAGTTTATTTTCTGTATCAAACTCTGTCACGTAATAATCTCCGGTTGTAACATCTACATACGAAACACCATACGCATTGGTCGTATATACAATACACATCAGATAATTATTTCTCGACTCATCCAGTGTATTAGTATTCAAATTTGTTCCTGGCGTTGCCACGCGGATCACCTCACGTTTGACCAAACCTTTGGCTAACTTCGATCCTCCACCTGTTCACAAATCGCCACTTTATAGCCCTTGCCCACCAATTTGTCAATATAAATATCTGCAGAATGAAAAGGAACACCACACATAGGAGCGCGTTCCTCTAGGCCACAGCTTTTGCCGGTTAATGTCAGATCTAATTCTTGCGAACAGGTCTTGGCATCTTCAAAAAACATCTCATAAAAATCCCTAAACGATAAAAGAGAATACAATCTTTGTATTCTTCTTTGGTTTCCATATATTTCTGCATCATTGGTGTAAGTGGCATGATATCCTCCGTTTATCTGTCTATTATGGTCTGCGCTTCAAAATCCGCAGCACGAATCCTGCAGCTTACAGGCATCTTCCCCGTTCGACTCTATTTGAAATAATGAGCAGCACGATAAGCCGAGTTCTGTATTTGACAACGATCTATCTAGACCTGCTGTTGCCAACAGGTTCAAGCAACCTACCCGGAACACGACGGGCCGCCGTATCATCCCTGTTCGGTCTTGCTTCGGATGGGGTTTACATCTGCCATTTTTGTTACCAAAAATGCGGTGAGCTCTTACCTCGCCGTTTCACCCCTTACCTATAAAGGCGGTTATTTTCTGTTGCACTTGCCTGGGAGTCGCCTCCACCGGACGTTATCCGGCATCCTGCCCTGCGAAGCCCGGACTTTCCTCACCTGCGGCCTTTCGGCACTTGCAGCCGCGATTGTCTGTGCTACTCATTCAGAGCATATTTTAGCACGTAGCTCCTAAAAAGTAAAGTCTCCTGCCATCCGGATAAACAAGTATAAATTGAAATGTTTAATTCCACCCTCCCCTTATGCAGTGGAATTCTCTTATGCACAAGTGGCATTTAATCTTTCACATTATTGTGTTATGCTCATAGTCGTGCTCTGACAGCAGTAGGAGGAGAACTATCATGAGTAAATACATTCCTGGTAATCAAAAACACCTTACCCTTGAAGATCGCAAGTACATTGAAAAATCCTTAAACTCGGGCTGTTCTTTTAAGAGCATTGCCAGATATCTTTTGCAAAGATCCAACAACGATCTCAAAAGAAATCAGGCTGCACAGGATCAGCGACTGGTATCACAAAGGTAGTTTTAACAATGCACATAATTTTGCATCCACAGATATCATTGTAGAAAAGTCAATGTATGTGGCAAGATCATTCTCTGTGGCGTCAAATGCACCTCTTGTCCGACCTGCAATCAGACATGCCCGGACTTTGTTAAAGAACGCTGCCGACGACTCGATAAAGCACCTTATGTGTGCAACGGATGTCCAAAAGCAATCAATCACTGCACAATTGCCCACAAATACCGCTATGATCCTATTTTTGCTGATCGCAAATACAAAGAACGTCTCTCGCAATCCAGAGCCGGTATAAACATGACCAGACACGAACTGCATCAGAAAGATATGGTCATTACACCGCTGATCTTCAAGGACAGTCTCCGTATCAGATCATAACAAATCACCCGGAACTAGACATGTCGGTCAGGACCCTGTATTCCTATTTGGATAACGGTATCCTTTCTGCAAGAAATATTGATCTGAAACGTCAGGTAAAATTTAAGCCCCGCAAGGTACACAAAACCCAGATCAAGGACAGATCCGTTTTTATAGGACGTATGTTTTCTGATTTTCAGTCGCTTGGACTTGATCACTTCGCCGAAATGGATACGGTTCACTCATCGCAGGATTCAAAACGCGTCATCCTGACATTTTTCTTAACTCGCGAAAAATTGTTTCTTGCATTTGTTATGAACAGATGTAGCAAAGGAGCCGTTAAACTTGTTTTTAACAAGTTAGAACACCAGCTTGGCACGAAGGATTTTTTTTACTTTATTCAACACAGTTCTTACAGATCGTGGCTCTGAGTTTGGAGATCCAGAATCTCTTGAAAACGGCATTAATGGCATTATGCGGTCAAATATCTACTACTGCGACCCTATGCGCAGCGGTCAAAAAGGCGGTATTGAACAGGCACACACTATGCTTCGGATGATCCTTCCTAAAAAGAGCAGCTTTGAATACCTCACACAGTGGGATTTAAGAACTATTGTAAATCATATAAATTCAACTCCAAGAGAAATCCTTGGTGGTCGAACGCCATATGATGCAGCTTTTGAAAACTATGGTATAGACATCTTAAAGCACTTCAGCTTAGGCCGGTTCCACCCGATGAGGTTAATCTGACGCCTAAGCTGATACAATTTAATAACTAACTTAACACAAAAACTGCTGTCAGACTGGAACTTAACAATTCACATTTTTCGAACGCAGCCTGTGGAATTTAGTCCAACACACAAAATATCCAGAGGCTTGTTTGCCATGTCTGAAATTGAGATGTTTTGTGAAAAGTCACTTTTATTATAACAGTTTTATAGATATTTAGCTCTCTGAAATTCTAAAAAATCAAGTAATTTTAAGGTGAGGTGGAATTTACCCCTGCACTGGAATTTACTTTTTCAAGTTAGCCCGGATAAACAAGCAAAAATTTCTTATTTGCCATCCTTTTGACAAGAGACTTCAAGATCCTATTAGATGAACAGATAATATACTGCACCCACGCACTGACACAACAAGATCAAAGGCATTCCTACAACAAAATACCAATGTTTTGTCTTGTGGCGAAACAAATACATTCCTGCCCATGTTCCGATACTCCCTCCAAGCAGACTCACAATGAATAACATGCGTTCCGGTATACGGAAACGATGCTTGATCGCTCGCCTCTTGTCAGAATACATCACATATAATCCGACTATATTCATAAGCAGCAGATAGCCGCCAACCACAATTGGTTCCATCGCTTACATCTGCTCCAAATAAGCTGCATAACCAAGTTTATTTAATTTTTCATCTTTGGCAACCACCTGATCCTTTAAGCCTTCTTTATAAGCAGCCAGTTTATCCTGCAACGCAGTATCTGAGATTGATAACATCTTTGCTGCCAAAATTGCTGCATTTGCTGCTCCATTGATAGCAACCGTTGCAACCGGTATTCCAGAAGGCATCTGTACAATAGAGTACAGAGAATCTACTCCACCGAGTGATTTTGTATGAATCGGAACGCCGATGACCGGAAGTGGGAAGATCGCTGCACACATTCCCGGAAGATGCGCTGCTCCACCAGCACCTGCAATAATAACATCAATGCCTCTATCTTTTGCAGTTTTTGCATATTCTACAAAAACATCCGGCTCTCGATGTGCTGAGATAACATTCATCTCATAATCAATCCCGAAATCTTCCAACATTTTTGCAGCTTTGCTCATAATCTCAAGATCTGAATCACTACCCATTAAAATTCCTACTTTTGCCATTTCTACACCATGCCTTTCTCGTTCAGTCATAACTGTTATTCTTCCTCTAGCAAAAACTCCGCCAGCACTGCATTGCTGACATCCCGTCCCCGCTTTGTCAGATAGATTCTATCACGATTCTCATTTTCTGCCAATAGGTTATTTTCCAAAAGCATCGGCAAAACCGTTTGGTATTGTTTCCGAAAATCAGTGCTAAACCACTTATTGTATTCTGTCAACGAAATTCCGGAAGTCATTCGAAGTCCCAAAAATACAAACTCTTCCATTTGCTCTTTTTTCGTCACAACATGTCGTAAACCGGAATGATCTTGCGGCAATTCCTGCAGATAGACGGACAACTCTGTTTCATTTTGAAATCTTGCCCCTTCAAAATAAGACGATGCTCCAAGCCCTAAACCTAAATAATCCCCCATACGCCAATAGGTTGTGTTGTGTACACATTCTTGGCCGTTCTTCGCATAATTCGAGATTTCATATCTGTGATAACCGCAATCAGCCAGATATTCCTCCGTTATTTCGTCCATTTTGCGCTCGGTATCTTCATCCGGCAAGTCCAAAAGACCTTTTTAGCCTGTGCAAAAAGGCTGTCCCCTCTTCCAAGATCAAACTATATGCTGATATATGTGCCGGAGAAACGGCCGTGACCGCCTGCAGTGTCCTGCGGTAACTTGCTATATTCTGCCCCGGAAGCGCAGCCATGATATCAACATTAAAATTTGTTAAGGAAGCCTTGTGCAGCAGATCTACGGTCCGCAAAAAATCTGCAAACGAATGTATCCTGCCTAGCCGCTGCAATTCTGCGTCATCCGCAGACTGTAAGCCCACACTTACCCGGTTTACTCCCATCTCCTTTAGTACACTAAGTTTGTCTGCATCCACTGTTCCCGGATTCATCTCCACCGTAAATTCAACATGGCGAGTCTTATCCGGCTGATACAAGCTCATAACCGCCTTTTGCAGCGTCTGTAATTGCCCGACAGAAAGGCTTGTCGGTGTTCCTCCACCCACAAACAAACTCGTTACTTCATAATCAGATATCCGCTCTTTCCAGTATTCGCATTCACGAAGCAACGCCTCTACATATAGCGTTTTGATCCGTTCCTCTGCCGGTGCCGACAAAAAATCACAATAGTAGCATTTCTGTACACAAAACGGTATATGTAGATATATCGCTACTTTTTTCTTTGTCATAATGTTCTCCTATGCTCTCACAGTACACACAACAAAATATGCCGGTTCGAATTTATTCTTCATCCAATTTCAAAACACTCATAAATGCCTGCTGCGGAATTTCTACATTGCCAAACTGACGCATTCTCTTCTTTCCCTCTTTCTGTTTCTCTAACAGCTTTCTCTTACGGAAATATCACCACCATAACATTTTGCCAATACGTCCTTACGCATCGCCTTTACCGTCTCTCTGGCAATGATCTTGCTGCCGATCGCCGCCTGAATTGGAATTTCAAACAACTGTCTCGGAATCTCTTTTTGAGTTTTTCGCACATTTTACGGCCGCGTTCATATGCCGTATCTGCATGCAAAATAAAGGATAGCGCATCAATTTCCTCGCGATTGATCAAAATATCTAACTTCACTAGGTTCGACGGAACATATCCCTTCATTTCATAATCTAACGATGCATAGCCTCTGGAACGGGATTTCAATGCATCAAAGAAATCGTAAATGATCTCGTTTAACGGCAGCTCATATTTTAAGACCGCACGAGTCTCCTCCAAATATTCCATTCCAAGATAAACACCTCGACGTTCCTGACAAAGATTCATGATCGCTCCAACATATTCTGTCGTAACCATAATCTCTGCTGTCACAACCGGTTCCTCCATATGTTCAATCTCAGAAGGATCCGGGAGATTAGACGGATTGGTCACTTCGATCATCTCGCCATTGGTTTTATATACGTGATAGATAACACCCGGTGCTGTCGTCACAAGGTCCAGATTATATTCACGTTCCAAACGTTCCTGTACAATTTCCAAATGTAACAGTCCTAAAAATCCACAGCGGAATCCAAATCCCAATGCCACGGAAGTCTCTGCTTCAAATTGCAATGCAGCATCGTTAAGCTGAAGTTTCTCTAGAGCATCCCGAAGATCCGGGTATTTCGCTCCATCGGATGGGTAAAGTCCGCAATAAACCATTGGCTGAACCTTTTTATATCCCGGAAGCGCCTCTTTGCAAGGGTCACTGGCAAGCGTAACCGTATCGCCCACTCTTGTATCCTGTACATTTTTCAGACTGGCTGTAATGTATCCAACCATTCCCGCCGACAATTCGTCTGTTGGGATAAACTGACCGGCACCAAAAATACCAACTTCTACCACTTCTGCCTTGGCACCTGTTGCCATCATTAATATCTGCTGCCCTTTTCGAACGGTTCCATCAAAAATGCGGCAAAAAATAATAACACCTTTATACGCATCATAAACAGAGTCAAAGATCAAAGCCTGTAATGGATCGTCCGGATCACCATTCGGTGCAGGGATCTTTGAAATGATCTGCTCCAGCACTTCATCGATATTCGTTCCCATTTTTGCTGAGATCAATGGTGCATCTGATGCATCCAAACCAATAATATCTTCAATTTCTTCTTTTACCCCGCTCCGGTTCTGCACTCGGCAGATCAATTTTATTAATGACCGGCATGATCTCCAGGTCGTGATCCAGTGCCAAATAACAGTTAGCAAGCGTCTGCGCCTCAATTCCCTGCGCTGCATCCACGATTAAGATTGCACCTTCGCATGCCGCAAGACTACGTGAAACTTCGTAATTAAAATCTACATGTCCCGGGGTGTCGATCAGATTAAAAATATACTCCTCGCCATTTTTCGCCTTATAAATAATACGAACCGTCTGCGCCTTGATCGTAATTCCACGCTCCCGCTCCAGATCCATATTGTCTAACACCTGAGCCTGCATCTCACGGCTGGTCAAAAGTCCTGTACGCTCAATAATCCGGTCTGCCAATGTGCTTTTCCCATGATCGATATGCGCAACGATACAAAAATTTCTAATATGTGATTGATTCGTTCTCTCCATTATTATCTCCATTCTGCCGGAAAGCTTTGTAACATGTGCTTTCTGTATTTTCTTTTGCGCATAAAGTATAGCACAGTTACCCTGTTTCCCGCAAACAAAATTGCAAAAAGCGGCTTCCATTTCCTTTTGTACCCATAAATTAGTGAAAATACCGTTTTCTCTGTCAAAAAATGGGAACCGTTATTTGTTTTTTCCGGAAAGCACCTGATGCAGCACATCTGCTAACGGTGTCATTGCATTTTGGCTTCTTCCACGGTATTATTTTCATTACCAAGCTCTATCAATAGAGATCGCTGCTTCATATGTAGATTGTAGCGATAATTTTTCAGATAGATCGGCTTTGCAAAACCCGGGTATGTTTTCATACAGGCAATCTTCATTTGAAGACTAAAGGCTAGATTTGCCTGTAGATTATCATTATGTAAATATGCGATGTTTCCCTTTTTGATTACGGGACAATCCATTAAAAAACATGACCTGTGCGGTGCGTTTTCCTCTAATAGACGTTAATCTGTGCACTTTATTGCCCACACCATCCCGGTGAAGATCAATGATCACCTGTATATCCGGGTATTTTTGAAGCAATCTCTTCACTCCATCGCCAGACTGATTATACGCCTTATTGCGATCAATACTTCCTTTCACCATATCATATTTTGTTTCATCATGAATCACATGATATCCGTATTTACGCGTTAATATCTGTGCCAGCTCTTCCCCACGCCCACAATGCTGTCTTCATCTTTATTTGCACGGCTATTTGCAAATCGTTCCGATGCCGCATGCGTATGATAGATCAATATTTGTGGTGTCTTTTTTTTTTCTTTATTTGCATCGACATCTTTAATAGTGTTTTTGGTTGAAATATCTTCTTATCTACGGAAGTCGAAGAATCGATAATATAAAAATTCTTCAACAGATACTTCATGTCCATATTTTGGTATAGTTTAGAAACCTTTTTTGTTCTGACGTTTTGTTTCCCTTATAAGCAGTGAACAACTCTTTCTTTTGTACTTCCCTGCGTTTTGGTGCTTTTGATGTACTATTGACGGCAGTCTGCCTTGACGGTGAGACTGCTCTGTTATACTTTGTAATGTCATTGCTTTTATTATTAAATACATATAATACTTTCCCTGTGGCACCGGCTTTGGACGCAGATATTTTCTGTGATGATGTCTTCGTATTTTTCATCTTAACTAATGAGCTTTTCCCCGCTTTTTGCTGTTTCCATGCTGCCACTGTTGCCGCATTATCCTCTCCATTCCTTTGATCCTGCAGATAGTGTAATAGCGCCGTCTGTCCTGTAAGCAGCGAACTACCGGACTGTTTTTCGGCCATCTTACTGCTGGAAAAGCCAAATCCAACTAAATCCTTTTCCACCTGATCCTTAGCTTTGGCAAGCAATTGATACTGTCTATGCAGTCCAACGACCAAAATCCCGCTCCAAAGCAGAATCGACAAAAGTATGGTAAGTTTAATCCCGCATTTAATGGTCTGCCAACTCGTCCGATCCATGTTTCCTCTTTTCTATGCAAGTTTCCAAGGGTTTCTATCCTAGCTTATGATGCAACATAAGAAACTATTCCATCCCCGACTGGAATTGATCAATCCCTCCGGCGATCAGCTTTTCCAATCTCACGGATCTGCATTTCAATATCTTTAGGTGTAACAAAAGATCTTGAATGGACTGTTTACTAATATCCCTTAGAAACGTATCTATATCCTGCTCAGCCAGACCTTCTTTTTGGAGAAATTCTTCCATTGTGTTAATAACAATAGTATTAGCATCAACCACCGTAGGTACGCCAATTGCGATTACAGGTATTCCCATTGTCTCCTGATTTACCGGAAAACGATGATTTCCAATACCTGCTCCCGGCGAAATTCCGGTGTCCGTAATCTGTATCGTATGGCATAATCTACGCACACTGCTGGTGGCCAGAGCATCAACGACAAGCAGCACATCGGGTTTGACCGTGTTAATAATACCACCTAGTATTTCACCACTCTCAATTCCGGTCTGTGCCATAACCCCTGGAATCACTGCACTGAACATAACAGCAGGGTCTGTTTCCAGATGACGATTTACTTGAATGTGTTCTACAACATAAGGGCCGAGTGCATCCGGAGTTGCGAAACGATTTCCTAAACCGGTCACTAACACTGATAAATGATCTTTCACCGGCAGCAGACAATCTAAAATTTTATATATTTCTTTTTGGATCGTCTCCTGTGCTTCCAAGGATTGAAACTCCAGCGTAAAATAATCTCCAACCGGTTTTCCCATTTGTTCTGCCCCATGCTGATCCTTAATAATGACACGTGTCACCAAAAGTTCTCCACCTGCCAAAGTATGCTTCTCCAAGCATACCCCATCAATTTCCACGGAATCTTCCGGAAAACTTTCTCGAACTTCAATCGCCAGATCCGTATGTTTCTCCATTGCCCTGTTATCCATCCCCATTCCTCCTCACAACAATGCTATAATTATTCTTACTCAAACTTCCCACACCTCAAATTCCCCACAACCACATATTGCTTATTATGTCATAATACTTGCGCATGATTTCTGCGCATAATGGAGTTTCAAAGAAACTCCAAAGATGAGCACTGTGGGCTCATTATGTCGGCAATAAATAGAATATTTTGCAGCCGATAAACTAAATTGTTCTGTCAGCCGAGAACTAAGATAATTGCCGCAGAACGCAATGTTTTTATAGTGATTTCTTATTTTGTTAAGTCTCTGATGAATACATGCCTGAAGGAATGCTTGAGATGTCCCGGTTTAGCAAGGTATCATCGATTTTGGACGGGACGCTTTCGCTACGATGCGCTACGTCACGTTACTTAATGTCTCTAAGATACGAGACATAAGTAACGACGAGCGCAAAGTCCCTTTCAAAAATGATGAATACCTCGCTTCCGGGACTTCGAGTTCTCCGTAAGGCATGTAAATCATACATCAGAGACAACAAAATTTAGAAATCACGATAAAAACAAAATGCGGCAAGGCAATTACTATAGTTCTCGGATGGCAGAAACCACTTTTTAGTGGCTGCAAAATGCAATATAGTCATTGACATAATAAGCAATATGTGGTTTGAGCAATAACTTCCGGTATGGGAAGTTTGAGTTATTCTTAATTTTTCCACTTTTTTGAAATTTATGTATTGACATTCCTTGCTATATTCTTTATTATATATGAGTATGTTTACTCAAAGCCGACCGTGTCCGGTTTGATGAAACACAAAGATTTCACGATTGGGAGGTGTAAAAGAAATGGCTAACATTAAATCAGCAAAGAAAAGAATTTTAGTTGATCGCAGAAATGCTGAGCGTAACAAAGCAATCCGCTCCAAAGTTAAGACTGCTATCAAAAGGTAGATGCTGCAATCGCTGCTAACGATAAGGCTGCAGCAACAACAGCTTTAACGGCTGCAATTTCTGAGATTAATAAAGCTGCAAGCAAAGGTGTTTATCATCAGAAGAATGCTTCCAGAAAAATCTCTCGCTTAACAATTGCAGTAAATAAAATTGCATAATTCTTTTTAGAAATATTACGGAGAAAAACCATCAATGGTGTGGATGGTTTTTCTCCGTTTTTCGTTGCAGTTTTTCTTACTACTATTTTTTTCGTTCCTATTTTCTCACTATACTACTCCATGTATCAAGACCAATCCGGCTTATCAAACTTAAATTTTAATCTGCAACACTTTTAATCCTTAAAACCGAATCTCACTTTTTGTCTTTGATCACGAGACTCGAATCTTACTTTTCATGCCCGCTTTCCGCAATAAACGACAATATTTTTTCTGTTTTCCTTTCACCGCTTTAACAATAATCTTTCCGGATTGACCAGATGAAAAGGCTTTTGTTCCAACTGTGCGTAATTTTTTACCGGAAATCACCAGTTTCTTTAACTTTTTATTTCCATAAAAAGATTTTGTATCGATCTTCGTCACCGATCTGCCCAATGAGGCAAATTTTAGCTTTCGGTTATAAGCAAATGCTTTATTTCCGATAGCTGTAACATGTTTACCAATGATCACTTTTCGAAGATTATTGTGTTTATAAAAAGCTTTGGAAGAGACTTTCACAACACGGTACTTCACACGATTCTTTGTGACACTAGCCGGAATACGCAACACCGATATAGATTTATCTGCTCCGGTAACCGTTACTGTCTTCTTCTTCACCGATAAAACCCGATACGTGATCTTACGTACGGTAAAGGTATCATTTTGCGCCTTTCCTAACTTCTTATCCGATCCTTGAAGAGGATTCTGAATAATTGTTTTATTCGGTGTCTGAGGCAGATTCGATGCTGAATTGTTTGGAACATTACTTGGCATTGGTGCAGCAGATACAGATGGGTCTAACGGTGTATCACTTGATGACGGATCGTCTGTTGTCGAAGGATCCATCGGCTCTACACTTGGTGACGGAATCTCAGAAGCTGATGGAAGTGTTGGCGTTGGCAAAACTGTCCGTTCACGTAAATATAGACAAAATGTTTTGTCTCCGTACATAGAACCGATTATACGGCGGATTATTTTATGTGTCTCATCTCCCTTTTCGTACCATCCGACAAACTCATAACGATCCGGTATATCTAATTGCACTGCTGTCGGCAGCAGAACTGTCCCGCCATACGTATAACATGGCGTCAACTCTTCCAATGCAATAACATCATCGTAATCTCCAAAATCATATGTGATCGTATAACTCTTTTTATTGGTGGTCCATTTTCCATACAACGTCATATTTTCAGATACAGAAATTCGTTCTCCAGCATCACAGAATCTCGCATCCAGTTCTTTTTGATGTATACCAGCCATCAAAGCAATATCCTTTTTCTTCCGGAGTGAACGCTTCTGTTTCTTTGCCGTGAGTTACAAATTGTTCTTCAATCTGACCATCTAACCAATAACATACACTATGTTGAGGAACTAGTGTCATATCATCCATCACTGAAAAAGGGAGGTCACCAGAATAATTCATACCGTTTTCACTGGAATATCTGGCAACATTTCCTACACCTTCCAGTTCCGTAGGAAGAGTGATCTCCTCTTCATAAATACACTCTTTCTCATAATATGGTTTCTCAGTTTCAGACATAACAATAACACGATATGTTTTTCTTTGAAGATGAATGGTCACCTCTGTGGAACCATCCCGTCGGATTGTTGTATTAAGAGGATTACTATCAACCACCTTAAATCCATGAAATACTTTCTCCAGTGAATCCATTTCATAAAAGTCAAACAAAGCCTGTCTGACCGAACAATTAGTCTCTCCCTGCAGATGAAGCACTTCTTCGATTTCTTTGTCGCCTGCAACATTTGTTTTACATACCCGAATCCGAAACGGTGTATCGGTTGCTGTTTTCCACACCCATATAACGTATGATCTCCTTCTGTATCAAATACATTCTTAAGGTCATCTCCGGTATGATAACGTTTGCCACTTCCATCACGCTTCATACTCCAACCCGCGAACGTATAACCTGCCACCTTATATTTATTGTCTGGAATCAAGCATTCACTTTCATATTGGTAAAAATGGGATTCATCGTTCCGCTTACTGCATCTTCTTCCTCCTCAAAATTGGCATCGAATATAATATTACCTTGTACCGGTCTCCAAACAGCATACATTCGGATCACCTCATCTTTAACCCGATAAAGGCTTTCTAATCGATCTCCTGCCTGGTAACAGCCTGCATCTTCTCTATCCATAAATTTCCAGCCAACAAACTGATACCCTTTCTTGTCACTGGTACATTCCGGCATATCCAATTCTTCATCATATGCATATTCTTTTTCTATAACAACTTCATTGGAATGATCGTCCAACATATACTTAACCTTATAACTATCCGGTTTCCATACCGCATACAAAATCAGATCATGATTTGGTATATGATACGTTTCTCCTGCCTTGATGTATATTTATGTACTACCGCGATCTGCTGTCCATCCCAAAATTCGCAACGCTCTTTCTTCGGTGTTTCCTTAGGAATTGTGATCGTCTCTTCATATTTTCCTTTCAATTCCCTGTATTCTGCCGGCAGGCTTCCACCTTCCAAATGGAACTGCAGTGAATAGGAATTACGACGATAATATACGGACAGCACAAGACTTCCGTCTCCTTTAATACGTCCGGATAATGTCGACGATGTCGCATCAATATAGTATCCGGGATATAATTGCTCCACATTCTTAACAGAAATCTCTTTACCGGTATAACCATGAAAAGCATACGAAGCTGCTTTTTCAAAAAAGGCCATCGAGTTTTTCTTTGTAATATTCAACATGATACTCTACAACATCTGCTTTCCAGATTGCATACAATGTTGTATCTTCAGAAAATGAAAACGCAGACTGTCCCTGCACCGCATTGGGATCTGTAGACCATCCTGCGAATTGATATCCCATGCGATTTGGCATCTTTGCACGGTATAAGCAGCCTCGCCCCAATGTGCATACCATTGTTTTGTCCCGGAACAATCCAAAAGATTTAAAAATGATGCTCCATTTTGAAACAGTACAGAACCATCTTCTTTGTCTGACCACCCCTCAAAAGGACATGCAATAGATATCTCAACGTCTCCAAATACAGCATCTTCTGCTTGCAGATCAAAACGAACTTTAATATTCCGTTTGAAAGAATTCAACGGCAACGTATAAGTCAAACCATACCGGCATCCCTGCATCGGTTCCATTTCTCCTTCTGTCGCTCCATTACCATCAAATAACACATCATACGTGATCGGATTAAAATACCGATAGACCGTCGTTCCCTTTGTCAAAACACGATCTGAGGTATCCGAGCGATATACATATCCCAAATAATACGCTCCTTCTTCGGTATTATCACCCACCAGTTCTCCTCCGGAAATAAATTTCTGATAAGGACACTGTATCTGATGCGAACCTAAACAACATCTTTTGCTGCCGTTGATTTTACAACATCTACAACTGTCACTGCATAATCGGCATAATCAAAAAAACGATAAACAATTGTCTGTGCCGTACCGACTGACTGTCTCGTTGCACCAATATAACGTACACCTTCGTAATATGTATCCGGTAACGGCACACTTCCTCTGGACGCACCGTCTGCTGTCGTGGCATATTCCTGCATCCATTCTGTTCTCCCAAGCTCAATGCCCTTACTATCCCGTATCTTATCAATACATATCACGGAATACTTATTTTTGTCAACGTGTATCTGGCATAGAGTGTCTTATTCATAGGCAGCAAAGAACCCTCTTCGTATTTTGTTCCCCCCTGCTTTTTGGTCATACCAGCCTTCCAGATCCATCGTATATCCTGTGGGTGCACACAGTTTTGGCAGTTTATACAAATAATAATGAGAACCATCAAAAATGCTGTGCCGACCTGCTCAACAGCGCAACTGCCCGTATTGATAGCAATTTTCTTTTGAGAAACATCAATAGTTTGTGCCGGATAGATCGTGTATTCATAAGATGTGCCTGTTGCTACATGTTCGCATACAGAAATCACCTCTCCATTCCCTCGAAGAGCATGCAGCAGAGAATCCTTCTGTTTTGCTAACTGCTCTTGTGTTTGAAAAGAATACTGCGTCGTCCTTGAAGTTTCTGTACCTAGTACGATTTTACGTGTAACAACCGAATACTCTTCCGGCAATTTCTTAGACATATAATTACGGATCATACCCGTAATAATGCCAAAACGTGGAGAGGTATACCCCAATATATTAATTGAGGAATAAGAATGCATCTTCGAACCAAACTGTCCCTGCTCTCCGTCCACTTCTGTTCCAATATACTTCCACGTACCATCTGCAGTTTTGTTCCAAGTATCTGCAGCATAGCTAATGACATCATAACCAAGCGATTGCTTTAATCGCACTTTCACACCAACAACCGATACAGATGGATCTGCTGATTGTTCCAATTCATTTTGATACGTTCCTATCTTGTCCTGACCGTAAATGACATTCTTTTCCAATGTGCTTTGTGCAGATGCCGCTTTCTGCTCAACCGTAAGCAGTCCGGTCAGGCAAAAAAACATTATAACCATTATTTTCGCTGTTCTGGTCATTTTCCTCCATTCCAAACAGCTTACATACGTATTTTTATATCCCATATTATTAATAATTATATCGTATAACCCGAAAAAATCTATTGATAAATATTACAAAAAACAGAGAATAACGTGTGATTATTCTCTGTTTTGTACAATATCATTCATATGTTACTTCTCGGTTTCCTTTTTTGAATACCGCGAAAGTTCTATAGAAATATTCTTTTTAAGGGTGGTCCATTCATTTTTATGTTTCACATAATATTTCGGGCACATCTTTCCCGTCACATCATAATGCCTGATAATATCAGACGTATCCATCCCATAGTTTCCGCATAACCAGGCACACAACTGGATCAAAGCGGTCTGTGTAGCCGCAGAAAACTTGCCAGATTTATTGGGATGACAACATTCAATAGAAACCGTATCTTTATTGCGATCATTTGATGCATACGAAATCTCATCCAGCGGAATACACTGTATGATCGTCCCATCCAAGCCAATGATAAAGTGACTGCTCACTTTATATTTTGTCTGATCCGGCTTGTCCTTTCGACTTTCGAAATAATTACGGTTTGCCATCGCATCAGTACCGGGATTCGCTGTATAATGAACAACGATTCCATTGACTTTTTTTAGCTTAGTCTGTGGTCTGGAATTTTTATTAGGAGTAAGAAGCGCAGGACGTATTTCCGGCTTGGTAACCTTGACAAACAACGCCTGTCTTTCTTTCTCTTCCTGCTTTCTCCATTGTTCTGCCCGAATCGACTGGTAGGTCGTCAAACTGCCTGTAAGCAGTAACAACACAACTAATGTGACAGCACTGATCAGCGCAATCTGACGCTTCATTTGTAATTTTGCCTTGCAGTCCATTTCTTCATCGGTCATTCACTTCTTAATTTCCTTCAATGCTATAGTTTGGTGCTTCCTTTGTAATGTGAATGTCATGTGGATGACTCTCTTTCAAAGAAGCAGCGGAAATCTTAACAAACTGAGATGTTTCCTGCAATGTAGGAATATCCTGTGCTCCACAGTAACCCATACCGGACCGGATACCACCGATCAACTGGAATACGGTGTCCTCCACAGTTCCTTTATATGCAACACGTCCTTCGACACCTTCCGGAACTAACTTCTTTGCCTTTGTCTGGAAGTAACGATCCTTAGAACCATTCTCCATAGCTGCAATGGATCCCATTCCACGATAAACTTTATATTTACGTCCTTGGAACAGCTCGAATGTTCCAGGGCTTTCGTCACATCCTGCAAAGATACTTCCCATCATGCAGACACTCGCTCCGGCTGCCAAGGCCTTTGTCATATCACCAGAATACTTGATACCGCCATCTGCAATGATCGGCACATCATACTTTTTAGCTGCCTCATAAGCATTCATGATCGCTGTCATCTGTGGTACACCAATACCTGCTACAACACGTGTTGTACAAATAGATCCCGGTCCTATTCCAATCTTAACACAGTCAGCACCGGCTTTGATCAAAGCTTCTGTTCCCTCAGCCGTTGCCACATTACCGGCAATGATCTGAAGATCCGGATAAGCTTCACGGATCATCTTGACACAACGAAGCACGTTTGCACTATGTCCATGTGCAGAATCCAACACGATACAGTCAACATGCTTTTCTACCAAAGCAGCTACACGATCTAATACGTTTGCTGTAATACCAACTGCAGCACCACAAAGAAGACGTCCCTGAGAGTCTTTGGCTGCCAACGGATATTTGATCTGCTTCTCTATATCCTTGATCGTGATAAGTCCTGTCAGATTGCCCTCTTTATCTACCAATGGAAGCTTTTCTTTGCGGGAAGCTCCCAGGATCTTCTTAGCTTCCTCTAACGTAATTCCCTGCTCTGCAGTGATCAAACCTTCTGAAGTCATAACTTCACTGATCTTCTTCGTATAATCTGTCTCGAACTTAAGATCGCGGTTTGTAATAATACCAACTAATTTCTTACCCTCTGTGATCGGCACACCGGAGATACGAAATTTTGCCATTAAACGGTTAGCATCTTCCAATGTATGCTCTGGAGATAAATAAAATGGATCTGTGATAACACCGTTCTCAGAACGTTTTACCTTGTCTACCTCTTCTGCCTGCGCTTCAATGGACATATTCTTATGAATAATACCAATACCACCCTGTCTCGCCATAGCGATTGCCATGCGATACTCTGTTACCGTATCCATTCCCGCACTCATCATAGGAATGTTCAACTGAATCTTCTTGGTCAAATTTGTCTTCAATGATACCTGATTCGGAATTACCTCCGAATACTGTGGAACTAATAATACGTCGTCAAAGGTTACGCCATCACCGATTATCGTACCCATTTTTGTTTTCCTCCTTATGCATGTTTATTCTTTAAAATATTTTGAAAAGTATACGCCATTCCATTACGTTTGTCAACTCTGGATTTTACTTCTTGCTTTTGCTTTCATATTGTTCAAAAGTGTTTCATCCGGCGTGAAACGTATCCGTACACTGTTTCCATCATCTCCACGGTATACCGCTATATAATGCCTGTCCTTGTCAAATCCGGAAGAGCAGTCCTTTAACGGGATCTGCTGATACGAATCTAAAGCATGTGACTGTTCCGGTGCCACAATATCAACCTTTTCTAAATCAATCTTCTGTATATTGACACGCTGCTCACCACCATATATTGCATCAAAATCAATCTGTCCGTCTACAAATACATACTCATACGCAGTCTGTTTCTTAGGCAGAAGTACGATCATTACCGCATCAATTACTACAACAAAAAAAAGAAGCAGCGCACTATGCAACACCAATAGATCAACAATAGGCAAAATGATACATATTGCAATCATCAGGTTACGCTTCTGTCTGCGTTCCTTCGGCATCATGGCCTCTAAATAGGTCTCTGAATATAATGGTTCCATATCTCAATCTCCATTCTACGTTCGGTACAATAATATTGTAACAAATTTACATTATTTTCTCAAGAGTGTCCCTTGAAAAAATAATATACCTCTGATTTCTCTGTATATTGAAAAAATAACTGCTCTTTTGCAATCCTTTGGGATCTGCAAAAGAGCAGCCTATTCAGAACATAAATTATGCTCTATATACTACAACGATATACTTTGAAGGATCCGGATTACATCATACCCATTCCGCCTGCTCCTCCTGCCGGCATTGCTGGAACATCCTCTTTGATCGTTGATACTACAGATTCTGTTGTAAGAAGGGTAGATGCAACACTTGTTGCGTTCTGTAATGCACTTCTTGTAACTTTAGCAGGATCTACGATACCAGCCTTAACCATGTCAACATACTCTTCTGTCAATGCGTTGAAACCAACACCTTCGTCAGATTCACGTACTTTGTTGATAATAACAGCACCTTCCAAACCTGCATTGTATGCAATTGTTGTAAGCGGAGCTTCCAGTGCTTTCAAGATAATGTTGGCACCGGTCTTTTCATCTCCTTCCAAGTTAGCTGCCATAGCTGCAACCTTCTTAGATGCATGAATGTATGCAGATCCACCACCGGAAATGATACCTTCTTCAACAGCTGCTTTTGTTGCTGCTAAAGCATCTTCCATACGAAGCTTTGCTTCCTGCATCTCTGTTTCTGTAGCTGCACCAACACGAACAACTGCAACACCGCCGGCAAGTTTTGCAAGTCTCTCCTGCAATTTCTCACCGTCAAAATCAGATGTTGTCTCCTCAATCTGTGCACGGATCTGAGATACTCTTGCCTCAATCGCTGCCTTATCGCCTTCACCATCAACGATAACAGTATTCTCTTTCTGAACTTTTACAGATTTTGCACGACCGCACTGTGCTAATGTGGTATCTTTTAGTTCCAATCCAACTTCCTCGGAAATCACAGTACCACCTGTCAAAATAGCAATATCCTCAAGCATTGCTTTTCTGCGGTCACCATAACCAGGAGCCTTAACTGCAACAACTTTGAATGTACCACGCAGACGGTTCAGAACTAAGGTTGTCAATGCCTCGCCCTCTACATCCTCTGCAATGATCAATAATTTGGCACCAGCCTGCATAGACTCTTCCAAAAGTGGCAAGATTTCCTGAATATTGGAGATCTTCTTATCTGTGATCAAAATATATGGATTATCAAGATTTGCTTCCATCTTATCCATATCTGTTGCCATATATGCTGAAACATAACCACGATCAAACTGCATACCTTCAACGAGGTCAAGTTCTGTTTTCATTGTCTTAGACTCTTCGATAGTGATAACGCCATCGTTAGAAACCTTTTCCATTGCATCTGCAACCATCTCTCCAACAGAATCATCTCCTGCAGAAATTGCTGCAACTCTTGCAATTTGATCTTTACCGGTTACTTTAGAACTCATCTGTGCGATCGCATCTACTGCACAATCACAAGCCTGCTTCATTCCTTTACGAAGAATGATTGGATTTGCACCTGCTGCTAAGTTTTTCATTCCTTCGTTGATCATTGCCTGTGCAAGAACTGTAGCTGTTGTTGTACCATCTCCGGCAACATCATTTGTCTTAGTAGCAACCTCTTTTACAAGCTGTGCTCCCATATTCTCAAATGGGTCTTCTAATTCAATTTCTTTTGCGATCGTTACACCGTCGTTTGTGATCAGCGGTGCACCAAAAGATTTGTCTAATACAACGTTGCGTCCTTTTGGTCCTAATGTAACTTTAACAGTATCTGCTAATTTATTTACGCCCGCTTCCAATGCGGCTCTGGCATCTGCACCAAATTTAATCTCTTTTGCCATTTTAGATTCCTCCTTAATCAACTACTTTTGCTACAATATCATTCTGACGAACTACAATAAACTCTTCGCCGTCTAATTTTACTTCTGTGCCTGCGTACTTGGAATAATTACTTTATCACCAACTGCAACCTGCATCTCAACCTCTTTACCATCTACAATTCCGCCAGGTCCAACTGCAATGATCTCCGCCTGCTGTGGTTTCTCCTGTGCGTTACCCGGTAATACAATTCCTGATTTTGTTGTCTCCTCTGCTTCGAGCTGCTTTAATACGACTCTGTCTCCTAAAGGTGTTAACTTCATTCTAAAAACCTCCTTTTTAATTTCCTGTTACTAGCACTCACTATATTCGAGTGCTAACCATATGCATAATATATTTCATTTTCTTTGGATATGCAATATAGAGCGTTTCTGTATTTTTGTCTATTTTCATATTATTCTTTTATTTTCTTTCTTATTCTCTTATTTTCTCACTTTTGTATTTTCTTGCTTTCCTTTTCTTTTTCCCGCAATTCCTGTAAAATATAAGAAAAAGAAAATAACGCCGTACGATCAGACACAGTAAAAGAGCGCAGCGTTAGGAATGGAGGAAAATACTTGAAAGAACAATTGTTTACGATTCCTGTCGGAGATGCATTCCGCACCGACTGCGAATGCCCGGTCTGTAAATTATATGAAGATCTTGAAAAAAGAATCCATTGAGTTTGTCATGGGACCAAGCTATATGGAAGATGATGTCCGTATGGAAACCAATGAAACTGGATTTTGCAGCCACCATATTCAAAAAAATGTACGGATATCAGAATCGTCTGGGGCTCGCTTTAATGCTTCATACTCATATGAAACGCACAAATGATCGCATTGAAACATTACTAAAATCACAAACATCTCCTAAAAAAGGATTATTTGGAAAAAAAGAAACCGATCCTCTGACAGAGTATTTAGAAACGCTGGAAAATTCCTGCTATGTCTGTAACCGTATGCATCGAATCTTTGATCGTTATCTTGACACAGTACTCTACTGTTATGATAAAGATTCAGATTTTCGGGCTGTTTTTCAACAGGGAAAGGGTGTTTGTACCAAGCACTATGCAGATCTGCGCACTGCAGCCTGCACCAAATGGTCTGGTAGGAAATTAGATACTTTTTTGGATGATCTCAACCGCCTATACTTGGATAATATGAAGCGTGTGACAGATGATCTGGAGTGGTTTACCGATAAATTTGATTATCGAAACGAAAATGCACCATGGAAAAATTCTAAAGATGCACTACCAAGAAGTATTATAAAAACAAATCATACCATTATTGCAGAATAATCTGCTTTATTTCAAGCAGACAGATAACTTTACATATCATTTACGATATATACGCAGAACAAAGAGTCGCTTGCGACTCTTTCGCGCTCGAGCGGTGCTGTTTACAGCTAACTTCTTCTCCGCGAGATGCGCATCCTCGCGGAGCGTTTTTACTTTATAGGAAACGAGAAGTTTCCTATAAAGTAAGGACATCACAGGTTTTCCGTGATGTCCTCATTTTTTATGTAACATTGCGAATATGAAACAATTTAATGTTTTACTTTGGACAAGCGTTCCACATCCTTTTCAACCATATCTTTAAGATCTCTCGCCTTGTTCTTAATGCGCTCATTCGCGCCGCGGCTTGTAAGTACACTGGAAATCCACCGTTTTGATTCGTCAAAATGTCCAATTCTACGACAAAGATCTGCGATCAAATACATCATCGTGATCTCATCCATGCCACACATTGGAAATGTTTCCTTGCTATATGCAGATTTAAATCCCTCACAAGCATTTTTGAGCAATTCTAACTCCTGCTTTTTTAATTCTATGATCTGTGTCTGATAGTCTTTACTATCTTTTGGAAGATTTTCTGCTTTGCCACGGTATAGCCATGCCATTTTCAGACAAGTATATGCTTTTCGCTTGTCTTAGCCTTTTTGACAACAGCATTTGCAAGTGCAAGCTGATGTCTCATAATTGCGTCATCGTAAGAATATGTACTTGCCGATGTGTCGATTCCCTTAAAATTAGCCGTGATGTTTTCACGAATCATCTTAGCCTGTGCAGGAAGCATAAACTTAAAGAATCTGCTTAATGCAGCATAGCCACAGTGTGGACACACTAATGCATCATATTTTAACGAATCAACCATCTGATATTTTGGTCGCAGATCACTGTCCGCCGACAATAACTTTACCTTACCGGTACGCACCATTTTTGAATGAAATTCCTCATCACATACCGGACATGTAAATGATTTATCAAACAATAAATCTTCTTCTTGAATCTGTGGCTTTTGATCCTGTTTCGGATGTTCGACTGCATCTCTTTTCTTTTCTTCTTCGAAAACATCCATTTTTTCCAGCTTACCTAAGCCAAATTTTTCCAAACCTGAAAATAACCCCATGTCGCTTTTTGCCTCCTTATTTTGGACGATATGAACTCTTTAACGATACAATGCGGTTAAAAACGAGATGATCCTCCGTAGAATCTTTGGAATCTACACAGAAATATCCCTGACGCACAAACTGAAAACTATCCATAGGTTTTGCTTCTGCTAACGCTGGCTCCACATAGCAATTTTCAATATTGTCAACGAGTTTGGATTAACATTTATGGTTCCATCCTCATTGTACACGCCCTTTTCCTCATCGACAATATTTTCGTATAAACGAACTTCTGCCCTCTCGGCTGTCTCGGCACATACCCATTGAATGGTTCCTTTTACCTTTCTTCCAGTAAAACCGCTTCCGCTCTTAGTCTCCGGATCATACGTACAATGAATCTCTGTCACATTCCCGTCATCATCTGTAATATAATCGGTACAAGTTACAAAATATGCATTCATCAATCGAACTTCATTGCCCGGATACAAACGGAAATACTTTTTCGGCGGTTCGATCATAAAATCAGCACGATCAATATATAATTCGCGTCCAAATGGCACCTTACGGGTTCCCATTTCCTCATTTTCCTGATTGTTGGCAACGTCCAGATATTCAATCTCATTTTCCGGATAATTTGTAATAACAAGCTTGACCGGATCAAGAACCGCCATCATGCGCGGACGTTTCATCTTGAGATCCTCCGGATACAATACTCAAGCATGGCATAATCAGAGGAGCTCTGTGCTTTTGATACACCAGACAGCTCCATAAAATTACGGATAGATTCCGGTGTAAAACCACGGCGGCGCAGCGCAGCGATCGACACGAGACGTGGATCATCCCAGCCATCTACAATACCATCTTCTACTAACTTCTTAATGTAACGCTTACCGGTTACAACATTCGTCAAATATAATTTTGCAAACTCAATCTGCTTTGGCGGGTTCTCAAACTCCAATTCACGAACTACCCAGTCATACAACGGTCTATGATCTTCAAATTCCAACGTGCAGATCGAATGTGTCACACCCTCGATCGCATCTTCGATCGGATGTGCGAAATCATACATCGGATAAATACACCACTTGTCTCCGGCATTATGATGATGCATTCTTGCCACACGATAAATAACCGGATCACGCATATTCATGTTCGGAGAGGACATATCAATCTTGGCACGAAGTACACATGATCCATCCTCAAACTCACCATTGCGCATGCGTTCAAACAGATCCAAATTCTCTTCAATAGAACGATCTCGATATGGGCTATTCTTTCCGGCCTCTTTGAGTGTACCACGATATTCACGCATCTGCTCAGCATTAAGATCACACACAAATGCTTTTCCCTTTTTGATCAACTTTACTGCGCATTCATACATCTGATCAAAATAGTCGGATGCAAAAAAGACCATTTCCTTATCCAGATCACCACAGATCCAGCGAACATCTTCCATGATCGACTCAACAAATTCTGCTTTCTCTTTCATCGGATTGGTGTCGTCAAAACGAAGATGAAAATCTCCGCCATATTCCTTTGCCAGACCCGAATTCAAAATAATAGATTTCGCATGTCCAATATGCAGATAACCATTTGGCTCCGGTGGAAAACGCGTCACAATTTTGCTATAGACGCCGTCTTCTAAATCCTTATCAATTATATTTTCAATAAAATTACGGGAAACAACTGTTTCCTTTTCATGATCATCCTTGATATCCTCTGGGTTACTCACTTTTATCCATTCCTCCTTAATTATCATATGACCACCGCTTATCTAACCATTCGCTAACACAGCCATATTATCATTGCATACTATCATATCACATTCTTTCCAAGAAGTAAAATAATATCTACCTCCGACTTATCTTCAGCTTATGCAATCTTCCTCTGTGCGGTGATCGCATTCTCGCAGAGTATTTTTTAGATTATAAGAATCGAAAAGTTTCCTCTAAAAATAAAAAGGACAGTGTATTGCATCATACGCTGTCCTAATCCATCTTCTTATTTGAATCGATGTCCACCCAAGCGAAATTTTGCATTTGAAGTCCAACACTAAAGAAACGAACCCCTTTCATGCTACGTGTCTTACCTTTGATCTTGACGATCGTCTGACCATTCAAAGCTGTTTTCGCTGCCTTAATACATGATTTCCACTGTCTGGAACGAATCTTTCCGGCATCATACTGTGCTAATTTTTTGCGAAGCATACCATTACGTACCGGTGAAAACTGTCCACGCTGATAGATCACTTTACGAATGGTATTTGAAACTGCTTAGATCTTACGCGGTTCATTACAACTATACCAACAGCAACCTGTCCCTGATAGCTTTCACCGCCTGCTTCACAGTTAATAATACTTGCCATAAGTCTCAAGTCTGATTTCTTGTACTTAGCTCGTGTTTTCTTAACTTTTGATTTTTTGGTCTTCTTAGACTTAGCGATTGTTTTCTTTACCTGCTTTGTTCTTGCTGGTGTCTTCGTAACAACAGGCTGCTTTGTTGCAACCGGAGCACTGGACACGACCGGCACACTCATTGTCTCTGTATTATTCTCTGTTGTATTTTCTGAAACAGTCACTGCACTGTCAGCAGAAACGGTTGTCTGTTGTACGAGCCCGAAGCTGAACAACATTCCAATCATCAGTACAAACATTGCAAATTTCTTAAACATAAATAATCCCCATTCCGCTACTTATAAAGCAGCAAATTTTGTTGCGAAATTAATACAATTTCTTAACATTTATGTAACAATTATATCATGTTTTCTGAAAAATGCAAGTCGTTTTACAAATTTGTTACAAAATTGTCACATCGTACCCGTAAATTCACCGGATACAATGCTTTTATAGGCGATCGATCCTCCAAACAGATCCAATGCGCTACCAATAGTATAATCCACCGTTTCATTCGCAGCTTTTGCAATATACTGTAAATCCTGCGGACTGTGTATACCACCTGCATACGTCATTGGACACCCTTGAAATTGGCCCATTCGCTGGATCACCTGCTTTTCAATTCCTGAAGTTTTCCCTTCAACATCAACAGCATGCACTAGAAATTCATCACAATATTCCGACAGCATTTCTAATGTTTCGACAGAAAAATGCTGTTTTGTAACCTTCTGCCAACGGTCTGTCACAATATAATAGTCATCTTGAACAAACCGGCAGCTAAGATCCAACACCAAATGCTCTCGTCCTACCAGGGATATTAATTGTTTCAGATGATCCCAATCGATCCTGCCATCCCGAAACACAAAAGATGTAACGATCACATGACTTGCCTGCATATCCAAAAAAGACTCCGCATTTTGTAAGTTCACACCACCGCCAATCTGCAGCCCCCCGGAAACGCTGTCAATGCTTCTTTTTGCCTGTGCCAGATCTGCTTCATAATATTCACTATCCGCTTTATTTAATAAAATAATGTGTCCGCCTGTCAGTCCATCTTCACGATACATATTGGCGTAAAAGGCAGCATCGTATTCAGACACAAAGTTATCCTCTGCCTGATTTCCACGGTCACTCAATGTCCCGCCGACAATCTGCTTAACCGATCCATTGTGAATATCTATACACGGTCTAAATTTCATATTGATCCTACCTTCCTGTTATCCAATAGCATTTATATAATACATGAGAACACATCTTATCTTCTGTCTGCTGCAAATTTATTTAGTAATCTTCTTTGCAATATCCCGATATGTGTCATCCGGCGAGATAGAAAACGATCCCACCGTGATATTTTGACTGTATCCATTACGATTCATGTAATTATCAAACGATTCGGCATCATCAATAATTCCAAGCCGCTCTAGTTTTTTGCTAACAGTCTGTGACATATCACCCGATACGATCTTTAACTTTTTAGCAGAACTTTTGACTTCTTTCTCCATCTTCTTTTCTCATTCTGCATAGTTTTATCATTGTCAATAGATTTCTTAGTTGAAGCTTTCTTGGTTTGCGTGTCATTTCCTGAATCTCCCAATGGTTCCGGCGTTGGCACTTTGGATGGATCTTCACTAGCGGCCGGATCTATGCTCTGCACCGGCTTTTGCGTTGCAGCAGCGTCCGTCTGTTTCGGCTCTTTCGTTGCTTTCTGCTCCTGATCTTTGGATTTTAACGCCAATGCGTTGCTATCAGAGGTTTCATAGACCATACCAAGTTTCTTTGCGCGAGCTACCACCTGCGCATCCGATGTTCTGAGCAAACACGAAATGCCCAAAATAACTGCCGCGAAAAGGACACCGGCTCCAAAACCTCTCCAAAATGTTTTTTATGTTTCATCTGTTTTTCCTCCATGATCGCTCTCAATGCTATGCGTACATATCTAATACAAATTTGACCTCGCCCTGTCCCATTTCTAACATTTTAGAAATCTCTAAGATAGAATATCCCTTGTCATGAAGTGCGAGTATCTCCTCATTATGATTAACTTTTTTTCTCTTCTTTCTGCATAGAAAATTCTTCGTCAAAAGCCTGTCTCTCTTTGTCACTCAGCTTTTGCAGATCATAATCTTCCTCTGATAGATCACTATCAGACTGTTCGTTACCGGTCTTTTTTGCATCTTTTTTCACTTACCTCTACCGGATCCACAATGTCCTTCACATTTTGATAAGACTTTGCAAGTTCATCCTGAAACTGAACTTTCGAGGAATCTGCTTCGTGAATCAGTTTTTGAATCTCTGCCTGTTTCTCATTTAACATATCATACAAAAATACAACTTCTGCATGATTTTTCTCAATTTTATCAATCACTTGATCTGAATATTCGCTGATCCCCATAATCTTTTCGTTTGAGATCGTATTCATTTTTTCCGATGTATCCTCTAGTTTCTCTTCCTGTTTGCGTGTGATTTCTTCATTAAACTGCTCTATTTTATGACGGAGCTGCTCCATCTGATCCTGCCCATCAACAACACTTTTAATATCTGAACTCTCCACACCATCCGTAATTTTTGTGCTATAAATAATAGCACAAAGTCCAATCACGATCATTACTATTTCCAAAAAAATCATTTTACTTTTTCTACCTTTCTTCTCAAATGCGCATGTCAAAATGCGGTTCTTTTTTCGTTTCTTTCTTGTTGTCAGACGAATTATTCTTTTGTTTGCCCGAATGCTTCTGTCTACGCTTACGCTCTTCATCATCATAACGATTCGGCTCATTTTCCGCCTTAGCCCTGCGTATCGTCTGCTCCGACTGATTCTTAACTGACTGTTGGAACTGCGCCGCCATCTCCTGCTGACCATGTTCGTAACGAATCTGTTCTGCATTTTGTATTTGTGATATTTCTTGTGATTTCGGTGGCATCGAAACATAATCAAGTGTTAATGACATAATGATCACTCATCCTTTCCAGCTGCAGGCAATAAGCTACAGGTATCCCTTTTCATTGTGTGTTGTTCACAAAAACAAACTTGACGGATAGATCAGATCGCACGTACGCGTATTTCTGCTCCATCGCGAACAAATGCGCTATGTTTAGTTTCATTATGGATGAAACTGGACACATTTGCAATGGTCATTTTCACACCAGGATATGCAACTTCAGATATAACAATACGTCCACCATTTTGTGTGGATTCAATTTCTTCCTCCAGCTCATCGTATTCCTCCGACATCTGCACAATCAGTGGTCCAATCTCCTGAACACGCTTTGCCGATGATTTTAACAATGTTAATTTATCCTCATCGAGCTTGCCGTTAGATTTCAGGCGTTTTTTGAGAATATCAATATTTTGCAACAGTGTATCACGTTCTGCAGAAATTTTTTCCATATCCCTCTCAATACATCGATAGCGCTCTAAAAGCGTGGGATCTATTCAATCTCCAGTTCCGTCTGGGTCCCCATGGTAGATCCTGCTGTCTTCATCGTGATCTTGAGCCCCGAATGGATCTTTCCGCCGACGATCAATCCGCGCTTGCCATTGACAATAATTTCATCTGCAGCCTCCACATCACTGTGCATGATCGCATCGGTGATAATTCTTCCACTTGCATGTACCTTGGAACTTTCAATAAAATTAGAAATGATATCTCCCCCGGCCCTCATAACGCCTTTTTCCATGCCTTGCATTCCACGCTTTATGACAATTTTACCACCACTGATTAAAGTTGCTCCCTCAACCGCACCATTTACCGTAATATCTCCGGTTGCTTTTACCGTGTAACCGGTCAACACATTACCCCTCACCTCAACGCTGCCATCATAATCAATATCTCCGGTGGATGTCCCGACATCTGCCGGAACTTCATAGACATTGGAAACAAACACGGTATCATTCACCAGTGTAACATTTCCGGCACAATCCGCATACATTTCCAACTGATCTTCTGATAAGTGTATGTTTTTACCATGCTTGAGTACAACTGGCGTTAATTTTGCAGGTTGTATCACATTTCCGCGAACGTCCGTTCCCGGAATCGGTGCTGTTTCCGGCGTCAACGTTGCAAGAAGCTGTCCCTTTTCAACACGCTCGATCATATCCAGCCTATGAAAATCTACCGAACCATCTTCCTTCATCGTTGGAGTGTTCGTTTTCTGTACATCAAAATGATATGTGATACTAGCGCGCTTTCCCTGCACCGGAAGCACAGCTTTTGCGATCAATACATCCGTACAGTATAGTTCTGCCTTAAGAAGCAATGTAAGGTTTTGCATTAAAATGCCGTGATGCACATCATTCTGTGCAAGCAGAGATAACACATTTTCTTCGGTCAGACGTGATCCTTTATCAGAGGATGGATACAATCGGATCTTTGCCAGATAACTATGCGGATCTATTGTAATACGTACCATTTCATTCTCTGGCAACGCCTCAGAATTGTCCGATACTTTCAAAAGTGTCTGACCTATAACTGAACGCTGCACAAAGTCCTGAACTTCCAACGAAGAGACATTTTCTGCGTATTTTTTCTGATCTAAATACCAGATCACGTCGTCTACAGAAAGCTCTTTTTCCACCTTCTTGTGATGCAAAACTCTGCAAAAAAATGCCATCTGCTTTGTGTATTAGTCGAAAATATGCATTTCTTTTCATATTCACACTCCTTCCTCAGCCCACGACGTTCTGTGTTTTGGCATTGTACCACAAAAACAGATTCAAGTACCATTAATACATCGTCTTTATTGCTGCAATGAAAAACGAGGGCTACAAATGGATGAATCCGATCTGTACTCCTCGTCTATATGTTTCCTATTCCAAACAGATCTATTTGGTCTCCCAAGCGTTCTTTCATCTTTTTTAAAGCTTTAGTATGTAATTGTGAGACTCTGGATTCCGAAACCTCCAACACATTACTGATCTCCTTGAGCGTAAGCTCTTCAAAATAATACAGCGCAATTACTTTCTGCTCTTTTTCCGTCAGTTTATCAATCGCTTCTGCAAGAATACGCTTTGTTTCCTGTCGATCTACAACCTGTTCCGGCTGGTCAAACCTCGGGCGCCCACTAGGTTCTGTATGAACATCACTCCCCTGCTCTAAATACTCATCCAAAGAAATCAAGTTGGATAAGTTAGCCTGCGAGATCATCCGTTCTACTTCTTCTACTGTAACCTCTAAATATTTCGCCAATTCCTCACTGTTAGGTGTTCGTCCTAGCTCTCGCTCCAGCTCCTGCATGGCTGTCTCTATCTTTTTTGTTTTTGACGGATCGTACGCGGGATCCAATCCATCTTTCGGATCTGATCAATAATGCACCACGTATTCGAAGGCTGGCATACGTCTCGAATTTTACACCTTTGGACAGTTCAAACTTGTCGATCGCATCGATCAGACCAAAGATACCATATCCCACCAAATCATCATACTCTACAGTATAACCCAAATACATTCCCAGTCTTCCGGCAACAATCTTGACCAAACCGGCATATTCCAAAATTAGTTTTTCGCGAATCTTGCTGCTCTTTGTACGGGCATATTCTTCCCAAAGGGCAATCCTTTTTTCTCGTCCATCGAGTAACTCCATCCCTCCTGCAACTAACCACCATTCCCGTTTATAAAACATTTTATGGTTCTTCCTGGTCAGAATCAGTCTGTTCCCCTGTTTGTGTCTGCTCATCCTGTTGTTCTTGCTGCTCTTTTTTCCTGCTCTCGCAATTCTTCATCACGTTTGCTTCGGATAAAGCGATTACTCTGCTCCACTTTCAAAATAATTTTTTGTGCAATGATCCCAATAATATAAAAGACGATCAATGTCGCTAACAGCACTTCCAGGCTGTAAGTCACATCCATCTGTTTCACAATAGCTACAATACACACTACTGCACCTGCCAGTAATGTGATCACTTTTGGAATAAATTCTGCCTTCACCAAAAGTCTCCTTCCCTAGATCGTCTGTATCGGTTTTCCAACAGATTTAATTACAAAATCACCGTTAGCCGGATAAAACTCAACTGTTCTTCCGTAATTCAAGCCGGTATCCTCTGCCAGGATCTTAATATTTAATTGTGCTAACTTTTGTTTAACTGCTTCAACGTTCCGCTGTCCAACACGCAGCATATCATTATCTGACTTAAATGCAAACATCTGCGCGCCTCCTGCAATTTTAGCTGTTAGACGATTAACAGCAGCCCCTCTCTCTTTCATGCGTTCGATCAGCAATTCAATGCCGGTATCTGCAAATTTCGCCTTATTTTCATTTTGACGTACTTTACTGCTGTCCGGAAGCATAATATGTACAAGCCCGGCAATCCGCATCTGTGCATCGTACAAAGCCACACCAACACAAGACCCCAGTCCCAGCGTTGTCAACGCATCCGGAGCTATACATATATTTAAGTCAGCCATTCCAACTTTTATCATTTCTCCCATAGTGGCAACCATACCTTTCCAGCAATCTTCCTTTGCTGATCTCTATCAACTAATCCCTAATGCCCGCATGATAGAATCATAAGAATCCAGCGTTGGAATCATAATAAAATAACCACTAATATCTACATCCATGTCCCGAAATCGTGACTCGATCAAAAGTGCCTGATCACCTAATTTTCCAAACTCTATGGCAGGCACACTCAAAATTGCCCCCGCCATATCGACAGATAAATACGGAACCGACGGAGATATTGTTAAATTTGTCATTTTAGAAATCGCCGATAAGTAAGCACCGGTAATAATATTACCAAGTTCCATCAACGCTGACATTTCCATTTCTGAAAAAGTATCATCCGCTTGCGGCTTCATGCCAAGCAATTGTTCCACCAAACGATGTGCATCTTCCGAACCAAGCATAAATAACATAGAACCTTCAATGTCTCCCTCTAAGGAAAGCATGATTCCCGCAACCAATGTTTCTTCGCCACCGATCACATTAGCTAATTGTTGGAATGTCAACATTTTTACTTGTGGAACATACATGTCAACTTTTGCATTGATCATTTGCGACAACGCAGTGACCGCATTGCCGGCACCAATGTTGCCAATTTCCGTAAGTACATCAAAATTCATATTATCTAAGCCCTCTGTGTTCGTCATATGCACACCTCGATTCTGTCAGCCCCTTGGTTTTTTTCTGCTGTGCCTACAATTACGCTAGACATATTTAATAAAGATATTAAATTATCACCATTTTTACCAATGCCGCTCAAATACTGTGCTTTAGCATCGTTCATATCAATCGCAGTATTTTTCTCAATATCATTTTCACTCAGAGTCAAAACCTCTTTTACCTCATCCACAATTAAGCCTACAGCAGACTGCGGTTCTAACTTAATAATAATGATACGTGTCGCATTGGTATATTCGTCCGGTTTCAGGTCAAATTTCAACCGCAAGCTCATCACCGGAATGATCTCACCACGAAGGTTGATCACCCCCTTAAAATACTTCTGCGCCTTTGGTATACGTGTGATCCTTTGATTTCGAACAATATTATCCACATAACTGATATCTATGCCATAATATTCATCATCCAATTTGATCACTATATACTGCTTGCTCTCTCCCACAACGTTTAAGTTCTGAATATCTGCTATCTCTTCCATGATGTACCTCCCCCTATACTAATGCATTTACTTCAAGAATCAATGCGATCTCTCCATTACCAAGAATGGTTGCACCACCTATCATCTTGCTGCAATTAATGTAATTACCAATTGACTTGATAACAATCTCCTGCTGACCAATCAAATTGTCAACGACAAGACCAGCCTGCTTATCGCCCTTGCGGACAATAACAACCGTCAGACTCTCTTCCTCGTTTTCTACCGGTTCAACATCTAAAAAAGATTATCAAGACGGATCAACGGAATAACATTTCCGCGCAAATTGATCACTTCTTTCGTCTGAACATGTTTGATATCCTCAAGCGGAATGTCTTCGATCATTTCAATATTACCAAGCGGAATTGCATATTTTTCTGTGCCAAGCTCAACCATAAGAGCCTGAATGATCGCCAGTGTAAGTGGCAGACGGATAATAAAACTACTTCCCTCACCCAATACGCTCTTACATTCAATATTACCACCAAGACCTTCAATCTTTGTCTTAACGACATCAAGACCAACACCTCGACCGGAAATATCTGTAATTTTTCAGAGGTTGAAAACTTGGACGGAACAATAATTCAACGATCTCTTTGTCAGACATCAACTCTGCCTGTTCGCTTGTGATCGTTCCTTTATCTAATGCTTTTGTCGTACCTCATCTACATTTATGCCGGCACCATCATCGCGGACCTCAATAATAACATTATTGCCATCCTGATACGCATCGAGGAAAATGTTGCCGACCTCCGGTTTGCCAAGTGCAATTCTCTCTTCATTCGATTCCAAGCCATGATCTGCTGCATTGCGGATCAAGTGCTGCAATGGATCTCCGATCTCATCAATAACGGTACGATCTAACTCTGTTTCCTCACCCGTCATATGAAGTTCCATCTTTTTGTCGAGCTTTTTGCTGAGATCTCGAACCATACGTGGAAAACGATTCAAAACACTTTCAATCGGCACCATACGTACCTTCATAACAGACTCATGCAGATTCGTTGTTACACTTTCTAAATATTCAATCTGCTCATTAAATCCATTATCGTTTCTATGTTCATTCGTTGCACTGCTGGAAACTAATCCATTCTTTGCAATGATCAACTCACTCACCAGATTCATTAAAACATCCAGTTTTTCGATATCCACACGTACCGTACGACCAATCGCCGGTTTTGCCTTAGAAGTTGCTTTCTTTTCCGGTTTCTTCTGTGTCGCTGCTGCAGCCTGCGCTTTTGGTTTGTCCTCGGTTTTCGTCGCTGGCTTTGATTCTTTTTCCGCGGTCTGCACCGACTCCTCGTGTGCTGCTTCCTCAGCCCCTTCTAATTGTACCTTAAACGTTCCAACAACCGCTTCTTTGATCTCCGATACGTTTTCAATTGCTGCTTTTACTTTCTCGGCGGACTCTTTTGTAAAGTACACCAAACTGAAATCATAATCGAACTTTTTCATCCTCAATATCCTGTACGTTCGGCTCGGCTTTCATAACCTCGCCAAGCTCTTCCAAACATTTGAATACCAAAAAGCTCTCGCCGCTTTCAATATACAACTATCCTGCAAGTATACCGTAATTCCTAATATATTGAGATTTTCTTCTTTTGCTTTTTCAAATGTTGCTTTCTCATAATCGCTAATACGAATGTTTTCGTATTTTGCTTTATTCCCATCACTTGCAGCCGACTTATCATCACTCGGTGCTGCTGTCGGTGTCGGGACCGGCACCTCTCCGGTACCACCTTTGGCTTTATCCGCAATGGAATTTAAGGTGTTG